>Ga0187888_1001724_pt1 | contig 20124 bp, 16 predicted proteins | sample June2016WEW_7_40_FD_132987 | JGI IMG/M metagenome (GOLD analysis project Ga0187888, IMG submission 132987) | Peatland microbial communities from SPRUCE experiment site at the Marcell Experimental Forest, Minnesota, USA - June2016WEW_7_40 | ecosystem: Environmental > Terrestrial > Soil > Wetlands... | reverse complement strand
GGGCAGTTCCCGGATTGGTGTAGCCGAAATTTCCTAAGGGAATGTCATGGCGACCGGAGCGAAGCGGAGTGGAGCCACCCTTTGTTTTCGGCAGCAGAAACAAAAGGTGGCTCGACTTCGCTCACCATGACATTCTGGTAGGTTGGAATATATCTACTGGGGAATTGCTCTATCCTCGCAGCTTTCCGCCGAGCGCCTCCAGCGAGCGGATGATCTGCTGCGCCCAGCCGGCAACCTCATCGTCACGCAGCGTGCGCTCGGCTGACTGAAAGCGCGCCCGTAGCAGAATGGCGTACTTGTTCGAAGGAACGTTTGTACTGCTCTGCTCGCCGCGCAGAATCTCCACCGGCCTGAACTCCCGCAGCTCTGGAATTCCCGCAGCCTCCACCGCCTGCTGAATACGCTCGAAGACAACAGCCGCATCGAACAGGAAGGAGAAGTCGCGGTCCACGGCAGGGAAGCGGGGCACGGGGCGATAGTTCGGCTGGCGCAACTCGCGCTGGAAGAGGCGCTCGACGAGAATCTCCGCGACGTACACGGGCTGGCGCAGCTTGCGCGCCGTGGCCAGGTCAGGATGCACCTGCCCGAAGCGCGCAACCATGGTGCCGTCCATCACGGCGCGCGCCGAGCGTCCGGGGTGGAGATACGCGGGCGTGTGCTGGTCGAAGTAAAGCGTCCCATGCTCAAACTGCGAGAGCAGTGCCTCCAGATCGCCCTTCATGTCATAGAACGTGTAAGCCTCAGGCTTGCCGTGCAGGCTGCCTCCGACCGCGCCGGTCGCCACGAATGCGATGCTGCGTTTTTCGTCGACGCGCTCGCCCACCATTTCAAAGATGTCGCCCGCCTCGAACAGCTTCACGTCCGTGTTGCCGCGATTGAGGTTGTAGGCGATCTGGTTTACCATGCCGGGCACGAGCGAACTCCGCATGCAGGCCGCTTCCTCGCTTAGCGGATTCTCCAGCCGCACCGGCTGGCCGGCTGAATAGGCGCGCACTTCCTCGGCGGAGATGAAAGTCGAAGAAATCGATTCGTTGTAACCCAGCGCCAGCAGCCGCTGCCGGAGTGTGGCTTGCTTTTCGGCATTGGGCAGCGGAATAACGGCTCCGGCAAAGGCCGGCAGCGTGTTGGGCAGCTTGAGATAGCCGTAAATGCGGCCGACCTCTTCAATCAGGTCGATCTCGCGGTCAACGTCGAGCCGCCAGGTCGGGACCTCGACGACGAATTCGGCGCCCGCGGGAACCGCCTTGGCTGGTTGGGGCAGGGAATCAACCGCAAGATTTCCGGGTGTCGTTACCTGGAAGCCCAACCGGCTCAGGATGCGCGCGATCTCGTTACCGGGGATGTCAACCCCGAGAATTCTTTGCACCTCGCGCTGACGCAGATGGAGTTGGGGACGCTCCACGCGCCGCGCCAGGGCATCAATCTCCGCTTCCACCACCGGGTGCGCCGAGGACGGACTGTCGCTGGGCGGGCAACCGCCGGCGGTTTGTTGCACCAGTTCAGCCACACGGGCGCAGGCCAAAGGTGTATTGCCGAAATCCGCGCCGCGCTCGAAGCGATGTGAGGCGTCGGTATGCATGCCCAAGCGCCTTGAAGTGTGGCGAATCGCCGCCGGATCGAACCAGGCCGACTCGATCAGCACGTTGCGCGTTTGCTCGGTGATCATGGTGTCAAAACCGCCCATGATGCCGGCCAGCGCCACGGCTCGAAACGCATCGGCAATCACCAGGTCGTGCGTGTTCAGCTTGCGCTCGACGCCATCGAGCGTTTTCAACACTTCGCCTTCGCGAGCGCGCCGGACGACGATCTTGCCGCCCTGCAGCTTGTCCAGGTCAAAGGCGTGCGTGGGCTGGCCAAGCTCATTGAGAACGTAATTTGTGGCGTCGGCCACGTTGGAGATCGAGCGCTGGTCAATCAACTCCAGGCGGTGCACGATGTGCTCCGGCGAGGGCCCGACCTTTACGTTGCGCACGATGCGCGCGGTGTAACGCGCACAGCCCTGTGCATCTTCGATCTCGATTTTGAAATCCGAGACCGGCTGCGCGGGGCCCCCGGCGCCGGCCGCTTTTGCCGTTGCTGGGGTGGAAGCGCCCAGCAGCTTGGGAGCAACCGGCTTCAAGTCGAGGTCGTAGATCGCCGAAACTTCGCGCGCGATTCCGTAGTGGTTCATGGCATCGACGCGGTTGGTCGTAACCTCGGCTTCGTAGACGAGCTCATTGCCGTCGCCGCTTCCAGGCCCGCTGTTAGCTTGTTGGGGTTGATAGAAGCCTTCAATGGCGGTGCCGGTGGCCGTCAAGTCTTCCGCCATCTTGCGGTCATCGACCGGCGGATTGATAAAATCGCGAATCCAAGTAGGGCTGATCTTCATGACTCTTATTTCGTCGCAACGTTGTGCGGAACGCGCGCGTCAGAACTGCTCCAGAAAGCGCACGTCCCCTAAAAAGAACTGCTGAATATCATCGATGTTGTAACGCAGCATCGTCATGCGCTCGATGCCCATGCCGAAGGCGAAGCCGCTGTACTTTGCCGGGTCGTAACCGACAAAGCCGAAGACCGCGGGGTCGACCATTCCCGAGCCGAGCAACTCGATCCATCCGCTGCCCTTGCACTTGTTGCAGCCCTTTTCGCCGCAGAAGGGACAAGAGATCGACACCTCGAGACTCGGTTCCGTGAAAGGGAAAAACGATGGGCGAAAACTGGTTTTGACCGAGCTGCCGAACATAGCCTTCATGGCGTGGTCGAGCGTTCCCTTGAGGTCGGCCAAGGTGATATTGGTATCCACGCAGAGCCCTTCGAGCTGATGGAAGACGGGCGAGTGCGTGGCGTCGGGCGCGTCGTTGCGGTGTACCTTGCCGGGGCAAATGACGCGCACGGGAGGCCGCATGCGCTCCATGGTGCGAATCTGCACCGGAGAGGTGTGCGTGCGCAGCAGCAGGCGGTCGCGCTGCGGACGCCGCTCCTGCCCGGCGATGAAGAGCGTGTCCTGCGTATCGCGGGCCGGGTGGTTGGGCGGAAAGTTCAGCGCCTCAAAATTGTAGTAGTCGCTGTCGACCTCCGGCCCTTCGGCCACGGAATAACCCATAGCGACAAAAACGGAGACGATCTCATCCATCGTGCGCAGCACCGGATGGCGCACGCCCAGCTCGCGATGAATGCCGGGCAGGGTTACGTCGATGCGCTCGGCCGCGATTGCGTATGAGGTCGCTCTTTGTTTGGCGTGTTCCGCAGAAAGGGGCGGCAGCTCCTTTCGAGAGCGGGCCTGGACGGAAAGCAATAGTTGCTCGACCTTTGCCTCGACCTGCTGCTTGAGCTGATTGACCTGCTGCCCGGCCTGGCGCTTGCTGGGAGCGGGCGCAGCTTTCAACCAAATGTCGTTGATCTGGGTGAGGATGCCGTTCTTACGCGCCATCCAGCGATCGCGAAAGGCCTTCCACTCGGCTTCGTTGGAGAGCGCCGCGCTTTCCTCTTCCAGCGCCGCCAGCAACTCCCGCGAAGCCTTATCCAGCGCCTCTGGCGAATAGTCTTCGAGTTTAGGGACGGAGTACATGGCAAGTACCTTACGAGTACCTCTTCCAGAATGTCATTCTGAGCGAAGCGAAGAATCCCAGGAGACTGTCCCAACCCGCGCCGCTCCAGGCTTTATTGATGAATCTTTCGGCTTGGTGCCCCACGTTCGCCCGCTTTTGGCTAACGTGGGGTAGTTCGACTGGTGTCCAAGTCCCGCATCTGCTAACTGCGGCAGATGTGGGGCACCGTCCGAAAAAGTCACAAACTTTTAGCATGACACTCCTAAAGCGGGATTATTATTCGCGTCCGTGATTCGCTCCACTCCGCTCAGCATGACATCGGGAGAGCGACGAGGTTGATGCAACCCAGTCTATCGGTTTGCGACTAATGCACGATGGGCGGCCCTGCCGGCCGCCCATAATGAAGATGAACCGAAGTGCTCAGCCTCGATCGTGAACTACGCGGCGACAGCGGCGGCCTTGGCCTGTTCGACCAGCGAAGCAAAGCCCGCGGCGTCATTGACCGCCAGATCGGCGAGGATCTTGCGGTCGAGCTCAATTCCGGCTTTCTTGAGACCGTTGATGAAGTGGCTGTAGCTGATGCCGTTCCGAATGCAACCGGCGTTGATGCGCACGATCCACAGCGAGCGGAACTGACGCTTCTTCTGGCGGCGGCCGACGAATGCGGTCTTCAACCCGCGCTGTACCTGCTCCTGTGCAGCCTGGTACAGCTTCGATTTTGTCAGGAAATAACCGGATGCCCGCTCGAGTATCTTCTTGCGGTGTTGGCGGCGCTTGGTTCCACGTTTAACGCGAGGCATTTATTCTCCTTTTGATGTTCCCGTTTCCGGGCTCCCATGACCTCCGCTGGGCGGTGGCTGGGATTAAGCGGCTGGAGGCAGGAGCCATGTCAGCTATTGGCCTCTTCACGCGCTTTGCCGGACGATTCATCCGGCGGCAAGCCCCAAAGATCAGATTGGGGGCAGTTAACGCCCGTCAGGCAACTGCCTGACCGGCAAACTCTAACAGTTTACGAATTAGTGTATTCCACGTTCACCGCCGGGCTGAAAGCGCCCGGCTACTTTGACGACTACACCTTTCGCTAACTGGTCTAGTACGGAATCATCCGCTTAACCTTGGGCTGGTCAGCTTTTGAAACCATGCCGGGCATATCGGCCTGGCGCTTTTGCTTGGTGCCCTTCGAAGTCAGGATGTGGCGTTGGAAAGCGTGTCCGCGCTTTACCCTGCCAGTCGCCGTCTTCTTAAAGCGCTTGGCAGCGCCGCTGTGCGTCTTCATCTTAATCTTAGGCATAAGAGTCCCTGTCGGCGGTCGAAAGCTGCCGCCGCTATATCTATGAAAACACAAGAGAGCCGTTTCCGCCAAGTCCCTGGGGTTCGGCGGGCGGCTTTCTCGCTGGAGCAGGCTTTGCTCGGAAAACCTTTATTTCGTTTTTGGAGGAGCCAGGATCAAATGCAGGGTGTTGCCTTCCTGCCGTGCCCGGAACTCAACGATAGCCTTGTCGCCGAGATCTTTGATGAGCCTTTCCAGAATTTCGCGTCCCAAGCTCTGCCGCGTCATTTCGCGGCCCCGGAAGAAGATGGTTGCCTTCACCTTGTCTCCATCTTCCAGGAAGCGAACCACGTGATTCTTCTTGGTTTCGTAGTCGTGATCGTCGACGTTGATGCGGAATTTCACTTCCTTGACGACGATCCGCGTCTGTTTCTTCTTGGCCTCGCGTTCCTTCTTTTCCTCCTGGTAGAGAAACTTGCCGTAATCCATGATGCGGCATACCGGCGGCTGCGCCGTCGGTGAAATCTCAACCAAGTCGAGCCCTTTCTCTTTTGCAATCTTGAGCGCCTCGAAGGGTGGAATGATGCCGAGCTGCTCGCCCTGATCATCGATCACACGAATTTCGCGAGCCCTGATGCGCTCATTGGTACGAATGAAACGTTTATCGATACGGTCCTCCGATGGATGGAAATCGCCCGATTATAGCATGCCCAGAGTAGAGGTCATCACGTCCGCGGAGATCACCGCATCGACCCCGCGGCCAATCCATCGTCCCTGAATGTTGTTAGCTTTCTATCCGTCCGGCCAGCGCGTCAGCCTCAATCCCGACAATCCGCGCCAGGATCGCCTGATTTGCCTCGTGAACGCCCTCGACCCAGAGCTTCTGATAGTTGCCGGTCAGCGCCTCGGTGAATCTCTCCTGCTGGTCCACGTATGTCAACGTAATCGCCTCCAGCGTACGTCCGACGAACCCTTCCTGAAACTGCCGCTTCTTCTGTGCCGCCAGCTCACGAAGGAAGCGGTTGCGATCATGCGCCACATCGCCGCGAACCTGCGACGGCATGGCGGCGGAGGGAGTGCCGGGCCGCGAGGAATAGGTAAAAACGTGCAGATAAGTGAACGGCAGACTCTCGATCAGCGCCCGCGTCTGCTCAAAGTCGTCGTCGGTTTCGCCCGGGAACCCAACCATGACGTCGGCGCCTATGGCGGCATCGGGCATGGCTCGCCGAATCTTCAGGATACGATCGGCGTAGTGCCAGGGACGGTAACGGCGATGCATCTGCCGCAAGACGCGGTCGCTGCCCGACTGCAATGGGACGTGCGCGTGCTTGCAGATGCGCGGCGAGGAGGCCGCCAGATCGATCAGCTCATCGCTCCAGTCCATCGGTTCGACCGAGCTGATGCGAATTTTTTCCGCCATAGTCTCCGCCAGGATCGCACGCAGCAACTCGACAAAGCGCGCGCGTTGCGGAGTGCTATCGCCGGGCAGCAGCGGTGGAAAGTCTCGTCCCCAACGGCCAAGGTTGATGCCCGAGAGCACAATTTCGCGGTATCCGCTGGCCACCAACTGGCGAACGCTGGCGAGTACCTGCTCCATTTTCAGCGACCGGCTCTTGCCACGAACAAATGGAATAATGCAGAAGGAGCAGCGGTTGTTGCAGCCGTCCTGCACCTTCAGGTTGGGGCGCGTTTTTTCGCTGGCGCCTGCGCCCGCGAATCCGCGTGCGTCGCCATCGCCTCCTCGCTCGTGTCCAGCTTGTCGATCTATTCGCGCACTGGTATCGGCTTCGAAGACGGGCGCGGCAGTCAGCTCCGTGTGTGCGAAGATATCGCCCACGATAATCTCCGCCGGAGCTTTCTCGTCGTCAAAGGGCGGCGCGTCGCGCGCAAAAGTCTGCGCGCTATCTTGCGCCGTCGCATGCAGCGTCGCCAGTGGAACGAATCCGCCTGCCGGGGACCCAGCCTCAGCCTGCGCCAGTTGAGCTGCGTGCTCGACAGCGATATGCGCAAGCTGGGACTGGTGCGAGTTTCCCACCACCAAGGAGACGCCGGGCAGCGACGCCAATTCGTCCGGCGCGCGCTGCGCGTAGCAACCGGTTACAATGATCCTGGCTCCGGGGTTTTCGCGATGGATGCGGCGGATGGTGGCGCGGGCGTCATGATCGGCCGAGGTGGTGACTGTACAAGTGTTGAGCACCACCAGTTCCGCTGCGGCGGTTGCCGGCGCGCGCGTCAAGCCTTTTTCCAGGAGATCGCGCTCCATGGCGGCTCCGTCGGCTTGGGTGGCGCGGCATCCGAAGTTTTCTACAAAGAAGGTGCCCACTGGAGTTATTATAACAACCGCTCTTTACGCCCCGGTGGGGTGCCAGCGCGGTCGGCGTATCGAGAATTAATCCGGAATCACGCCGAAAACGATAAGATACTACTTTAAGAGTTGCGCTGCGACGCTGAAGCGAACCGACTACAAGGATCATTGGGGGCTGCGAATGAAACGTCGAATTTTGCTAGTCGACGATGAACTGGCGATATTGTTGACCCTGAAGGCTGTTTTGGAATTAAACGGGTTTGAAGTTGCCACCGCCGCCTCGGCAAAGGAAGCGAAACAAAAGCTGCAAGTCGCCGAATTCGAGATGGTCATCACCGATATGCGGATGGAGAGCGAAACCGCCGGTTATGACGTTATTCATGCCGCCCGCCAACAGAAATACAATCCGGCTACCGCCATCCTCACCGCTTACCCGTCGCTCGGCAATGACTGGCAGACTCGCGGGGCGCACTCGCTGCTGGTCAAACCCGTCAATACGCCCGACCTGCTACGTCAACTCGAGGCGCTGCTGGTGACTCACCAGGACACCAAGGCGCAGAACCACAAAGTGGAACCCAAGACCACTCCCCAGAGCAAACCAGCCAGGAACAGCGCCGCACATAAAGCCGTGTAGCGACGGTTCCACAGTCGGCGTCTTCCGATCCAGAGCGGTTTAGGAATTAGGGGTATCCCGCGTTCACCGCCGGGCTGAAAGACGCCCGGCTGCTTTGACAACTACACCTTTCGCTAAAATGGTCTAATGTTTTGAGCCGATGCGGTAGTTGTGTGCAACCGCTTCGGTGACGACCGCGGTGTGTATGAGCGCGCTGAGGCGCTCCACCTTGTGCCAGCCGAGGCGGTGGAACACGTAGGAAGTCGATATCTGTCCGGCGACAAGCGAGGCGGAGTAGGTGGCGAAAAGCGGCTTGTTGTCGACGAATCCATTCGACAACTCAGATTCATTCAATCCGTGACGGCGGAACTGCCAGGTCGAAATCGGGTCCATGGTGCGTGCCGCGACGAGCGCAGCAAAGATCGCGAGATTGGGCTTGTCCAGGAACGGATGTTTCGCGGGACCTTCCGCCGCGGAGGGCGCTACCCTGGTGGCCGGGGCGACGGCAACAATGGGTGCGAATGCGCCGGGTGATGCCATGGAATTCGTTGCCGACAGCGTGGAAGCTGTGCCGGATACCGGCAAAACGACAGGCGAAGACGGCATAGCGTTCAGGCCAGCGACAAAAACCGTGAAGTCCCTGGATGAGCTCGCGTCTGCTGCCGGTGTGGTCGTGACTGCTTCCTGGGCGCTCGCTGCGCAGCTCATTGCCAATACCGCGAGAAGAACTATGACTGACTTTCTCATGCTGTTCTATCCAGAGCCCGGTCGTCATCTCACCCCAGCAAACGCCAAAGCGCTTGCCGGGGACCCCGAATGCAACGGGCTCTGGATGAGAACTTATGTCAGTTGGGCGTAAAACGAGTTACGGCAAGCACCTTACGACGGTGAGGAAAGTACCTGAAGCGGACTCAAAAACGCCGGGCTTGCCCCTAGGTTTGGAGGGCACGGGTAGGCGTAACCCGGAGTGTTGCAATCGCCGCAGGGCGCTATTGCGAACAAAATTACAGCCAAGGCAGCAGGGCCGGCCCAACACGACTGCCATGAACTCGGTCGGCGTCTCTATTGCGCCGTGTAGCCGCCGTCGGAGCAGAAACTTGCGCCGGTGATATTGCCGGCGTGCTCGCCGCACAGGAAGACGGCCAGTGCGCCCATTTCCTCGGGCGTGCTGAAGCGTCCCGTGGGTTCGGTGGCGATAAGGTTCTGCTGCGCTTGTTCGTACGAGATGCCTTGCGTCTGCGCCCGCAACGCAATCTGCTTTTTGACCAGCTCGGTGAGCACCCAACCCGGGCAAATTGCATTGCAGGTAACGCCGGTTTTTGCGTTTTCCAGCGCCACCGCCTTCGTCAGACCCAGGATGCCGTGCTTGGCTGCTATATAGGCGCACTTGTTGGTCGAGGCAATCAGACCGTGGGCCGAGGAAATATTGATCAGCCGTCCCCAGTTGCGCGCCTTCATGCAAGGTAGCGCGGCCCGCATCGTGTAGAAGAAGGACGAAAGGTTCACGGCGATCACCGCCTGCCAGCGCTCTATAGGAAAGTCCTCGATGGGCGCGATGTGCTGGATTCCCGCGTTATTGACCAGGATGTCCACCCCGCCCAGCCGCTTCTCCGTGTCGCGCACAAGCTGTTCGCAATCTTCGGGCTTGGCCAGGTCAGCGCCGTTGTAGAGCACCTCCACGCCGTAGCGCCGGATCATTTCAGCGCGTTGCGCTTCGATCTCGGCGGCTTCGCCGAAGCCGTTCAGCATAACCGCGCAACCAGCGGCGGCAAGCGCGTTCGCAATGCCCTGGCCAATTCCAGTGGTTGAACCGGTAACGATTGCCCTGCGTCCTTTTAACATGCAATCTCCTCCCGATCAGTTCAGATCGTTTCGCAACTCCACGCCGACTCGAACTCCACGGCGAAAAGATAAAAACAGAGAACAGCAAATTGTAATCGCGAGTGACAGACTTGGCGACCTGACGTTTCCGCCTCCCAAATTGCGGTAGTGAACCAGTTTGGATTTCGGTAGTGGTACAGGCTACTTTTTCACAGCAGCTAGCTAGTGGAGTGCATCACAAGTCGAATAACTTAGGAAGATGTCATTCTGAGCCGGAGCACCGAGCGCCCGTGGCTGGAGCAGCCAAGCTGCGTACCCTTCCACCCCAACAAGCCAACAACGGGCTTGTCGGGGACCCCGGCCCGACGTTGCGTTCGACAAGCAAGAAGCTATTCAGGCGCAGGCGAAGAATCTATGTATTTCGGTGCAGGAAAAATGCCTAGATCCTTCGCTTCCCCACCCCAGCGACGGCAAAAGCGGCCGTCGCCGGGGACCCCGGTTCGCTCAGGATGACATCCGCAAGAGGGTGCAAGCCGCCTTCAAATAACGGCCCATTTGTTTGACGCACTACTCTAGAGCAGGCCGTAGATATCCAGTTGGTTGGCTGTTCCAACGAACACCTTGCCGTCTGCCACGGTGGGAACGGTGAAACGCACCGCCGGGCCGGCCGTATCGCGCTTTCCCGCCTGACTGCTGTTGTAAAGCTCGGTGGCGCTCAGCGCGTCATAGGCGTGCAGCACCGCCGGGCCGCCGGTCTTCCAGGCTGTCTGCTCAATCTCCCACACGATTCCATCGCTGTTTCCGTTGGCCGAGATGGAAGGCGTAGCGCCGTGCCAGCCGTAAACGGCCGATCCCGATTTTGCCGGAGACGTAGCCAGTAGTCCGGTTCCCGAGTTGTAATTGAACAGGTGCAGCGTATCGTTTTCCGGGTGATAGTAGACAGTACCGTTCCAGAAGGCGGGCGAACTGAAGATATTGCTGTATTTCCCGACGCCGGTCTTGATCTCCTGGATCGCGAGGTCGCTGGCATGTTCTTTGCCGAGGTTGTCGCGATTGAGTACGATCATGTACCCGTCTTTGCCGCCGCCGATCAATTGATGCGGGGCGCCGGTCGAAGAATTATCCGGCAGGATCATGACGCCTCCGGAGCCCTGATCGGCGTCGTTCTTGATCAGTGTGGGGTCGATGGAAGTCTGGAAATAATCGGCGACCGTGAGGTCGGGGTTGAACTTCATGAAAGCGTCCTCGTAGATACTCTCAGGATCGCCGTCGTTGTCTGAAGTAATCACGTATATATAGCCGTCCGAATCCACGGCCGGCGCGCCGCCGCCCATCCAGATTCCTCCGCCTTTGCCATTAGGTGTCGCGCAAAACACGGCTTTCCGTTGCAGCGTCGAGGCGTCGTAGGCAAACAGCCAGCCCTGATGGCAAAACGAAAAGCCTATGTACACGTTGCCGCTGGTTAGCGCAAGTCCGGGGCGCTGGTAACAACCGTGGGGGAATGAGAGAACACCTTTCGAACTGCCGAGCCCCGTTCCTTTGACCGATGCTGTCAGCGTCGCGGGACTGCCCGTGCGGGGCTGGCCGCTGGTAACGTCAAGAGCATTGAGCTGATATCCCGAAGTCGTCACCGCCAGCACGTACATTGTGTTTGTCGCGGGATCGATTACGGGCGTGCCCGTGATTCCAACCGAAGGATAAATAGGCGTGCCTGTCGAGCTTCCGCTGACCGGGTGCGGTTTGCCCAGCGAGCGCGACCAGAGCGCGGATGGGCTCAGTCCATCGGCGTCAAAGGCGTACACGGTATTGTTCTCCGTGACGACAAAGACCACATTGTGAGTGGCTCCGCCGTTGATCGGCACATTTGGCATGTAGAGCGGTTGCGCGTAGATTTGCCCGTCCACCGCGTATGAGTACTTCAATCCGAAGTTATTCTGATTGACATTGGTCGTGTTCAGCAGGACTTCCGCCGTGTTCGCGCCGCTGCGGAACTGGTCATTATGGGAGGTGAGAACCGCCGTGCTGCCGGCGACCGCCGGAGCGCTGACGGTGATGGTCGCACCGGCCGATTGCGTGGAATCAGCCGCGCTCTTCGCTGTAAGCGTTGCGGGTCCAGGCGTAGCGCCGGCAACAAAGACGCAAGAGGTGGCGGCGGTAGTGCAAGTCGGGATAGTGCCGTCGCCGGACACGGACCAGTTGGCGGAGACGTTCGAATTGAAAGTGTACGAGTTTCCTTCGAGGATTGTCTGCGACGGCGGGGTCACGGTTACGGTCGGCGGAGGGGGCGGAGGGGTGGAAGAAACCGTGATCGTTTCGTGAACGCTAATGGTTGTATTGCTGCCGGCATCATGCGCCTGCAGCGTCAAGGTGTGTGATCCCACGGCGAGCGACGTGACCGTGTAATCGAAGGCGCTCCCGTTGTGCTCGGAGATGATTGCGACCCCATCGATCCAAAGCTTGGTATAGGTAGCAGTGGCGCCGTATGTAAAGTTCACGTCGAACGGAACGGTTACGGTGGCTCCGTTTGCCGGCGTGTTCACCGTGATCACGCCAGCCGCCAATACGGATACAGGGACACAGAAGGTTGTCCCCAAAATCAACAGCCCTAAAATCAGTTGCCGTTTGCAGACGTTTCGAACCCCGGTCATAGATCCCCTCGCCAGAGCCGTTGCACGTCAGCAGCCACTTTGGACAAAGCTGTTGTTCAAAGCTGATGGCCCGAGTAAAACGCGAGAGTTGGCGCGGAACATGGTTTGCAAAGGCGCAAAAGCTGAGCTGCTGAATGATGAACAAAAGTTCATATTCGGCGCATCCGACTGCCAATTTCTGCCACGTTTAGCGCATCTTTTGGAGTTTGTGAAATCCAAGGCGGACAGGATGGGGCGCATAACAATCCAGAGTTCATCGCTTGGCTAGTCAGCCAGCAACTCTGCTTACGAACGAGCAGCAACTTTCACTGAGCGATATCGCTTATGCAGTGGCCTTTCTGAATTCAAGTGGATTGGTCTACAAAGCGAGCAGTGTTGCTCATGCTCCGGCAGCGCCAATTGTCAGGCCGCCACAGACGTACAACACCTGTCCGGTAACGAATCCGCTGCGCGCATCCAGTAAGAAGGAGACGGAGTGCGCGACGTCTTCGGGCAAACCGATGCGCCGCACCGGAACGGCATTGATAATGGCTTGTGTGCGCGGGCTGTCAGGGGGATTCCCGCGTTCAAATAATTCGGTCCGAACCGGGCCGGGACCGACCGCATTGGCAGTAATGCCGTACTGGCCTAATTCCAGTGCCCAGACTCTGGCCATGCCCTGCAATCCGGCCTTGCTGGCCGCATAGGCGGTCCGCAACTCCTTGCCGAGCGCTGCCCGCGAAGACATGTTCACTATGCGCCCGAATTTGGCCTCCTTCATGCCGGGTAAGAGCGCCTGCACGCATTGCATCGCGCAACGCAGGTTGAGCGACATCACCCGGTCAAAATCCTCCAGTGTCTGGTCCTCGACTGTGCCCGGGCGGATCACACCGACATTATTGACCAATCGGGTGATGGGACCATCACGCAATGCGGCTTCGAGGGCGCGCGCTGTCTGTTTTGGATCTGACAGATCCGCTCGAATGCCATCCCCTACCAGATCGATCACTATCGGCTCGTAGCCATCCGCCCTGCTTCGCTCGACAATGGCACGACCGATCCCATTAGCGCCGCCGGTAACGAGAACACGCTCCCTTTTCATGCTGGCCTCGATCTTCATTTTGTTCGATCCGCCCGGGAATCACCAGGCGGTTGCCGGACTGCGGCTACTCCGCTATCTCGGCAATCTTCTTGGCCATCTTCATTTTCTCGCCAAGCTTGCCGAGCCTTTGATACATAATCCGCTGGCTTTGCGGCGAGCCGGCGCCATGCATGCTCTCGATCAGCGCGGTGCCCGCGGTCATATTCTCCAGCAGCCGCAAGGCTTTCATGCGGGTTTCGGTCGAGACCCCCTCCACCCCTTTTAGATATTTCTCTACGTACTTGCCGATTTCCGGGCTTCTCAGATCCGCATCGGCCGGAAGCGTTGCCATGATGCCGCCTCCGATATCCTGAGCCAGTCTGGCGATTTCGTAAATGAAGCGCGTGATGTTGTGCTTGGTGCAATTGGCCATGAGTGGATCGGGATAGTATGAGCCGCTCTTTGTTTTGGAGCCCAATGCCGAACACGCCACCGAGCCGGCGTAAACGGTTTCCGCAAGATGAAGCATCTCGACGAGCTTGTCCTTGATGTGCGAAGCGCCGAGAGTGCCCTGATATTGGGCGGTTAGAGCTGCCGCGCCGATCATCACGTCCGAAACTCCGCCTTTGCAGCCGCCATAGTTCTGCCGGTGCAGGGTGGCGAATCTTTCAACCAGCGGGCCGGTGAAATCGATTTCGCCACACATGAAGACGCGATCCCAGGGGACGAATACATCCTCAAAAATGACAAGGGCCTCGCCGCCTACCATACCGAACTCGGGATTACCCGAATCGATACCCTGGGTCTTGCGCTCGTCGTTGCTCTGGCGGCCGAAGATCATGGTGATGCCCTTGGAATCAAGCGGAATGGCCGCGACAATGGCGTACGCTTCATCGCCTTCCTGCATCGCCTGGGTTGGCATGATCATGATCTCGTGGCTGTTGACAGCCCCCGTCTGATGAGCCTTGGCCCCACGGACGACGACGCCGTCAGCCCTTTTCTCGACGACGCGAGTGTACATATCCGGGTCTGCCTGCTGGCTTGGACGCTTGGAGCGATCTCCCTTGACGTCGGTCATGCCGCCGACCAGCATGAAGTTCTCTTCCTGGATTCTTTCCAGGTACTTCCGCAGGCGGGCGGAGTATGTCGTGCCGTACTTCTCGTCCATCTCGAAGGTCGTAATGTATAGCGCATTGAGCGCGTCAAACCCCACGCAGCGCTGGAAGCAACTAGCCGTCTCGTGAGCGACGGCCCTTAGCATCTGTACCTTCTTTATCAGGTCATCCACCGATTGGTGAATGTGTGTGAAGCGGTTGATTTTCTTGCCCGTGAGATGGCTCTTGGCCGTGAGCAGCTCTTCATACTCGGGCATGAGCGCCATTTCATAGGTCTTAGCTGCACAGTTAATGTGGGGAATGAATGCCGGGAAGGTGCTGCGATCCTTAACCTTCTTGCCCATGAAGTAGATGTTGACCGGCTGACTGCGTAAACTCTCGACGTACTCTTGCTTCGTTCTTATCTTCATCGCATTCCCCCACCCTGATACGGTTGCGGCGATCAGGCCCGGAGCGGGCCGGTCGTCCGTTCTTGAGATTATCCGATATTCCTATTATCGACGAACTTAGACAATTGTGTGTCCACCGTCCATATAGAATTCCCCGCCCGTCATGAATGGAGGGCAGGTAGCCAGGAAGAGCGAGATCGACTGCAGTTCGCAAAGCTCGCCGACGCGATTGATAGGAATCATCTTCTTGATCATCTTCTGGCCCGCTTCGGAGGCGAAGAAGTCTTTATTGATATCGGTCAAGATGTAGCCCGGACAGAGGGCATTGACCTGCACATTGTCCCGCATCAGTTCAAGCGCCATTACCTTGGTCAGTTGAAGGACCGCAGCCTTGCTCGCACAATAGCCGGCCATGTTGCGGGTGGCAATCTTTCCCAGAATCGAGGCGACATTGATGATCCTGCCACTCTTTTTCTGGGCCATGATTTGTCCGGCCGCGCGCGAGACCAGGAAGGTGCCGCGAAAATCCACGTTCATGACATCATCCAGGTCCTCGTCGGTCATCTTCAGGACCGGTTTCTCGCTGCCCGAAATTCCCGCGCAATTCACCAGTATGTCTATCGTCCCAAACTCCTCCGCGACCGCCTTGACAACGCTGTCGACCAGCTTGGAATTGTGGACATCGAGAGCCTTAGCGGCCGCTTTGACGCCATAAGTCCGAGCGATCTTGCCGGCGGCTGCTCGGCATCCTTCCAGGTTGCGTGCAGCCAGTACAACGTTGGCTCCCGCCGCGGCGTAGGTCTCGGCCATGGTGAGGCCGATGCCTCTATAACCACCGGTTATGAATGCTACTTTGCCGTCGAGCGAAAAAAGCTTCTCTAATAGAGCGTGCGCCATCGGAAAACTCCTTTTGAACCTGGATCGCTAGTGTGTTCAGGCGAAGAGAAGAGAAACCCAGGCATCAAGATCGCGCGGATCAGGTTAACTCAGAAGTAAAATGATGCCTCAATGATATTCGAATTGGTTGGGGCCACACCACATTAACGCGATGGCGCTCGAATATCTAGCCATTGCACTCCAGGAATCTGGTCGCCCAGTTCCTGATGTGGAGTCAGGGCCAAGAACCGAGTGCGCGATGCGCCTCAAATGACGAGTTCGATCAGAAACGGCCCGGTGCGGTGCAGTGACTGCCGCAGCAGGTCAGCGAGTTGTTCGCAGCTTTCGGCCCGCGCCGCTTCGACGCCCATCCCATTGGCGATGCTTGTCCAATCCAGGTCCGGGTCGCCCAGATCCATCATGCGCTGGGAGATGGCGCTAGGCCGAACGCCAAGATTGGCAAGTTCGTGCAACAGGATCGCATACTTTCTGTTTGCCAGGATGACGGTAGTCACGTTCAGCCGCTCGCGCGCCTGCGTCCACAGTGCCTGCAACGTATACATCGCGGCCCCGTCGGCTTGTAACGAAATCACCCGCCGCTCGGGCGCGCCGATCGCCGCACCCGTGGCTAGAGGTAGCCCGATACCGATCGCCGCACCCGTGATTTGCAACCAGTCATGAGGGGCGGCGGCGCGTGTTTTGGCGTAGAAAGATCGGCCGAAGCTCACTCCCTCTTCCACGACGATGGCCTGTTCAGGGATCAGCGCGGCAATCGTTTGCCCAACAGCTTCCGATGTCGGGATGCCACGCGCTGGTTCCGGGACAGGACCCAGGTCGGGCAGCGGCACGGACGGAGCGCTCAATTCATTCGCCAGCGCCTGCAGAGCATGGAGCGGGTCCTGCTCCGGCCGGGCGAGCACATGCACCTGAGCATCCGCCGGGTACAGATAGCCGGGCTTGTCCGGATACGCGAAGACGGCCACCGGCCGGACTGCTCCCACTAACACCAGGTGACCAATGCCGGCCAGCGCCGCTATGGCAGGTTCCACCGCATAGGGCAAGCGTTCGATGGGAACCCTGCCTTGTCCGCGCTCGATGCGCGGGTTCGCCTGCTGCGCCATCAGCCGCGCGCCGGTCGCCGCGGCGATCCGCTGTGCGGCCTCAAGCGCCTGGGCGCGCAGTGCCCCCCGGCCAAGAAACAGCACAGTCGGCTCTCCACGCCGCAGCAGAGTGGCAATCTGTTGCACGATGCCAGGAGCGACCTGTGGCTGTCGAGGAACCGGCAATGACTCCGCCACGATTCCACCCTCATTCCAGCCGACGTCAGCCGGCACGATGAGCGTTGCGATCTGACCCGGCGCCGTGCGGGCGGCTTGCACCGCAACGGCAGCGTCGGAACCCACAGCGGCGGCACTTGCGGCGGTTCGAACCCAAGCAGAGACGGGTCGCGCCCAGCCCTCCGTATCCGCGGTGAGGAGCGCATCCAGTGGCCGATGATGAGTCGCCTGGTCGCCTACGATGTTCACGATAGGCGTGCAGGCGCGGCGGGCATTGTGCAGATTGGCGAGCCCGTTCGCCAAGCCGGGGCCGCAATGCAACAGCGTGACCGCCGGTTTCTCCGCCATGCGGGCGTAGCCATCGGCGCAGGCGGTCACTACGCCTTCGAACAGGCCTAGAACGCAACGCATGCCGGGAATCCTGTCCAGCGCCGAGACAAAATGCAGTTCACTCGTTCCGGGATTGGTGAAACAGGTGTCAACGCCGCTCTTCAAGAGGGTATGGACCAGACTTTCAGCACCGTTCAATGAAGTCTCCCGCGGAGAAAGTTCCGTCGCTGTGCAGTTAACAGGGCATTTTTTGGTGAGTGTCATCCTGAGCGCATCCGGGGTCCCCGGCGACGGCCGCTTTTGCCGTTGCTGGGGTGGAGCGAAGGATCTGCATTTCCCCGCATCTGAAAGCAACAGCAGATTCTTCGCTCCCCTTCGGGCGCTCAGAATGACACCACCTTGAAAAATGATTGGTGGACCTGGTCGGGATCGAACCGACGACCTCTTCCATGCCATGGCGTTTAGGTCAATGTTTACAATAACTTACAGGAACTCCGAAGGACTGCCAAGTCTCTGTAAGTGCTTGATAATTCGTCAGCCGCTGGATGGCCATCGGGTTGGACATCGGGTTGAACGGAATCGCCCGCCCAGAGCCACTTTCGCTGGATCAGTACCTTTAACCCGAGATTGAGCGCGAGGACAAAGAGCGCTACCCGGTTTACGTGAATCTTGGTAGAGGTCAACCAAATCGCTGGGAAATACCTCTCCAAAAGCTGTTGGCATCGGGTTGGCATTTCGGGTTGGACACATCAAGAGCAGCCCCGGTCTCCAAGGTTTTGCTGTTTGTGCTGGCGCTCGCGAACTAGGAATCTGCATTGGTCTTCTTCGTGGCACGAACCTGTGCTTGAGCCAGATCAGCAATGAATCGGCCGAGACGCTGACCACCGGTGATTAGGCGGGCGTGTGAATCGCCTATCGCGCGCATTCCGAGTTCGTTCCTCACGGCCTTCGCAACCAACCCAACCTTAACTTCGAACAAATCAGCGATGAGCTGAACGGAGGGAAGATCCTTTAATTCGTCGGGCTCTTGAACACCCTTCCGGGCAAACTCGCGCTTCGCGACAATCTCGATGGCACGTTTGTAACTTACAGGACTTTTCATGTCTTAATGATAACTCCGGCGATCAAGGAAATCCGGCTGCGGGGTGAGCCGATTGTTCGATCGCCCAAAGTCTTGGCAACAGTTTCGGACTCTGTCCAATTGGCGCGGCTAGTGTTGCACGAGCTGGAGGGCAGGCTATAGTGGCAGGACGTTACCTACCCCCCTTCAAAGGCTTGATCGCGGCTCTCTGCGCAGCTCTAGATAGGAAAGGGAACAGGCCGCCAGGTTCGACGGCCTGAGGCTGATTGATCAATTCCGCTCTATTCAACGGCTGCCCAGCGGCGGTGTAGACTGCGGCGGCTTGCGAGCATGTGTCGACTGCTCGAAGCTGTATGCAATCTTCAACAACTGCGGCTCGCTGAACGGCTGGCCAAGGAATTCAATCCCTACAGGTACGCCGATGGGCGCACTAGCTGTCGCTGCGGAGAATCCAGCAGGAACGGTGATGGCCGCAAATCCCGTGAGCGAGGCCAGAATGCCATTGCGTTCCGCCTGGTTCATGTCGCCGATCATTACCGGCAGGCGTTTCTGGTGCGGGTAAACCAGCGCCACTAGGTTGTCCTTCGCCATGGCATTAGCCAGCCGTACCTGGAGGTCATCGATCTTGACGCGCCGGTCCTTGTAGTCGGCTTCGTTCAGGCCATCTTTCTGGGCTTCCGCCGAAGCCAGGAACTTCTCCAGCGAAGGCTTGTGATAGTTTCCCGTGGCGATTAGCTCGGCCAGCGAGTGCACCGGAGGATTGGGTTGGGCTTTAAGGTAGTTATTGAGATCGAACTTGTATTCATACTTCTGCACGTCGAGGTCGGAGGCCAGCTTGCCGGTGTCGAACGCCGCGTCGTTAATCTCTACTAGGATTGCGCCCTGCTTCTTCAGCACCTCTAGCGCATTGGCCATAACGCGGTTGACCTCCTGGTGATCCGGGCCGGTTCCGAACAATGTGCGCAACACGCCGATGCGCGCGCCCTTGAGGCCATTGCGGTCAAGAGTAGCGGTGTATGTGCTGGGGATCTTGCCGACGCCAAAGGCGGTCACGGGATCGTCCGGATCATAGCCGGCCATCACGTCGAGCATGACAGCGGCGTCGGCTACGGTGCGCGTGATAGGCCCGACGGCATCCTGCGTGAAGGAGACGGGTATAACGCCCGCGCGGCTGATCAGACCGCGTGTGGGACGAATCCCGACCAAGCCATTGGCGGAAGCTGGTGAACGGATCGAGTTTACCGTGTCCGACCCTGTGCCGACAGTGGCGAAGTTAGCGGCCAAAGCCACGCCGGTGCCTCCGGAAGAACCGCCCGGGGTCCGCGTCAGCTCGTAGGGATTCTTCGTCTGACCGCCCAGCGAACTGGCGGTCACTCCCGCCAGTGCCAGCTCATGCATGTTTGCTTTCCCCAGAATCAGCGCTCCGGCTTGACGGAAGCGCACCACAGTGAACCCGTCCTTCGCCGGTTGCATGCCCTTCAGGGCCAACGACCCGCCGGTGGTGGGCATATCAGCGGTGTCGAAGACATCCTTCAAAACCAGCGGAATGCACTGCAGTGGCTTGAGCTTGGCGCCGCGCTTGAACGCCTTGTCCATGGCATCGGCCTGCTCCAACGCTTTGGGATTGACGTAGAGCATGGCGTTGATGGCGGGGCCCTGCTGATCATACGCATTGATCCGGTCCAGATATTGCTGTACCAGGCCGCGGCAAGTTAGCTTGCCGCTCTGCATGGCTCGGTGAATATCGCTGATGGAAGCTTCCATCAGCTGAAATTGCTGCCCAAATGTGTTAGCGGCCACGAGAACCACTCC
>Ga0187888_1001702_pt1 | contig 20348 bp, 17 predicted proteins | sample June2016WEW_7_40_FD_132987 | JGI IMG/M metagenome (GOLD analysis project Ga0187888, IMG submission 132987) | Peatland microbial communities from SPRUCE experiment site at the Marcell Experimental Forest, Minnesota, USA - June2016WEW_7_40 | ecosystem: Environmental > Terrestrial > Soil > Wetlands... | reverse complement strand
TGATCCGGGAAAATGCTTGCCCAGGCGAGCTTTCTCAGGGTATAAATACTCTTGTTCTGGTTCAGCTCCGTTGGCCGGTTTTGAAGTGTCCACGTATGGCCGGTTTTCAGATGTCCACCGAGGCAGGTCGATAAGGTCTTTCATGGGAACTCCGGTCCACTGCGCTATACCCGACCAACCCTGGATGCAATGCTGCATCGTAATGAACTCGGCTTTGCCGAGGCCTTTCAGTTCCGAAATCGAAAGTTCAGTGGTTTCTCGACCAGACCGCTGATCTTCAACTTATAGTGATGGAAGCCAGTGGCGACCAGGTGTTTCCAATCCTCGCGTTCCGGCATCTTTCCGTTCGGCCAAAAGTAAGGCGAGATCTGGTCCTTCGTATATCGTTGGCTCGGTGCAAGCCGGTTCAGCGTGAAAAGACGTAAGGGTTGTGACAACGCCTTTTGGGCATGTTGCAAGGCGCGGGGAAGGTTCCACGAAACGTAATGTGGCGCTATCCAGGAAGCGATAACCACGGCAATGCCGAAAAAGCCGAGTTCTCTCAGATCGGCCATCACGGTGTCGAACGGTGGAGCTTCAGTAAATTTAGCCGTTCTTCTTCGGGATGGGATCCGGAGGAAGCCGGAGCGCGCCCGCGACGAGTTGCGCAATGTCGAACAGCTGCGGCGGGTCCGGTGAAATGCTGTGGATTGCGTCCCAGAACATACTGTTACAGAAGGGGCACGCGGTGGCGATGGCATCCGCGCCAGTGGCAATCAACTGCTGAGCACGCTCAACATTGATTCGTTTGCCCTTTTCCTCGCCGAGAAACATGAGACCGCCTCCGGCTCCGCAGCAGAAGGACCGTTCACGCGTCCTTGCCGGCTCAACAAGCTGGGAAGCATAGGCGCTGGCCACTTCGCGAGGTTCATCATAGCAGTTACGGTAGCGTCCGAGATAACAAGGGTCATGATACACAATCGTCGAGCTATCGCTTTCCCGGCGTGGCAAGCGGTCGATGTGGCGCGCAAGAAACTCGGTGTGATGCTCGACAGGCGGCGCAGTCCCGTATTCCTTCCAATCCGTCGAAATGGTTCGTACACAATGCGGACAGATGCTAATGATCTTGTTGACCTTGTTTCGAGTCAGGTTGTATAGATTGCTCTGCGCAAGCTCGCCGAAGGCGAGATCGTTGCCTAGCCGGCGCGCCGGATCCCCGTTGCAGCGCTCCGCGCGCAAGACGCCGAACGTCACACCCAGATAGCGCATCACGGCTACAAGCGCCTTGATCGTTTCTTGGCCGCGCGGATCGTAGGCACCCATGCAACCGAGCCACAGGCAGTATTCTTGCGTGCCGTCGAAGATTGGGAATTGCTGTTTCTGTATAAATTTGTCGCGCTCGGCTAGGGACATGCCGAGCGAATTGCCGTTCCGCTCCAGGTTGAGGAACAATTTGGTTCCGTACTGGTCTTCCCACTGACCGGTGTTCACAACGCCGCGTCGCAATCCCACGATGAGCGGCAGGTGCTGAATGCCCACGGGGCATTGGAACTCACATGAGCCGCAAGTCGTACACTGAAAGGCAGCTTCCTCCGAAAGATATTTACCAATGAGCGGCGTCTCGTTGCCGGCGCCGAACTCGGTCAAGTAACGACGCGTACCAAGGACAATCTCCTTCGGATTTAGGATCTTCCCCGTTAAGTAAGCTGGACAGTGCTCGGTACAGCGCCCACACTCAACACAGGTGTAGACCTGAAAGGCTACCAGCTTGGTAACGTCCTTGCCGGCCTTAAGTCCAAAGTCGTCCTCGTCTCCTAGCGGAGGAATCTTGCTAAACCCGTTGCGCTTTGTGAACACAGTGAAGGGGCTCAAGACGAGGTGCACATGCTTCGTGTGAGGTATCAGGGGTAGGAAGAAGAGGATGGTCAACGTGTGGGCCCACCACAACGGCTTGCTTTCTTGCCCGCCGGGAAGGAAGGTCGCTAGATAAGTGACCATAAGGAAGAAGATCAGGAATGCGATCAGCCCTGATTCATACGAGATATTGCCGAGCCAGCGCGGGCGTATCACGAACCTGCGGAATGCGAGCCCAGCAATACTGACCGCCACCAGGGCGGCGAAGATGGCCGCAAACCAGTAATAAAACTTGCCGGCGAGCACGTGGCGATCAAGGACGCTAGTGTTCAGGCCCACGGCGAAATGGTTGACGGTGATCAGTGCAAAGGCACAGAAACCCCAAAATACCAGCGCATGCGCAATGCCGGGCAGCGGTCGCTGGACGATTACTTTGCTTTGCAGCAAGACCTCGAGGACAACGTCACGGATTCGGAGGCTAATGGAGCGCAGAGTGAGGTCAGGATCGTCCTTAGAGGCGGTTACATTGCGCCAGAGTCCTCTAAAGCGCATCCAGAATCCCGATACGGAGACCAAGAGGAGAGCAATGAACACCGCCCGTTCTGGCCACGTGAATAGCATCGGATTCCTGTCCTGTTAGATCAATACTGGAGCGCCTCTTCGATTGTGCGCCGCACGTCCTCGACCGAGGGGAGCACCATGAGCTCGAGATTCGTCGCCGCTGGGATAAAGCAGTTCTTAGCCGCAACGCGCACGACGGGCGCGTCCAGAAAACCGAAACAATTCTGTGCGATTCGAGCGGCAACCTCCGCCCCGAAGCCCATGAACAGACTGTCTTCGTGTGCGACGACGATTCGGCTCGTCTTTTGAACGCTGGTGTAGATGATGTCTTCATCCAGCGGAACGATCGACCGCACATCGATCACTTCGATCGAATGACCCGCGGACTCCAACTGGCGCACGGCTTCGAGGACCGTGTAAACCGTGCTGCCCCACGTGACGACGGTGATGTCTTGCCCTTCTTTACAAATGCGGCCACGGCCGAATGGCACCAGGTATTCCGCATCCGGCTCCTGGCTCTTGGCCTGGGGCCTTCGGTAAAGACCCTTGTGCTCCAAGAACAGCACGGGATCCTCCGAGCGAGCAGACATTTTGATCAGACCTTTTGCATCCTCAGCACAGCTTGGAAAGACGATGTACCAGCCAGGGATGTGCGCAAAAAATGCTTCAATACAGGCGGAGTGCCACGGACCGCCCTTGATGTAACCGCCCACCGCAACTCGAACAACAATGGGGCAACTCCAGGCACCTTGGCTCCGCCAGCGGACCGTGGCGATCTCATCGCGCATCTGCATAAACGCCGGCCAGATGTAATCGCCAAACTGGATTTCGACAATTGGCTTGTAACCGCCGATCGCCATTCCGCCCGCCACCCCAACGATGCTCGCTTCGGCCAGTGGTGAATTCGTCACGCGGCCGGGAAACGATGTCGTAAGGCCCCGCGTTACGCCAAAGACGCCGCCCTTCGGATCGGCGACATCTTCGCCCCACATCACGATCTTCGGATTCCGCGCCATCTCTTCACGCAAGCCGTGATTGATTGCGTCGATCATCGTGATCTGCTCATTCGAGATGTAGTTTGGAGGGCCCGAAGCCGACCGAACCAAAGTATCGTTGGCGTAAATGTAGGCGAGCAGGCTAGAGCCGTCCGGTGCAGGATGCGCGTCAGCCTCCTCAGCGGCCCTGTCCACATCGGCTTTGCACTGTTTCCGCAACTCGTCGATTCGAGCCGGATCCAGTGCTTCTTCTTTCACCAGGTAGTCTTCAACCCGCCGAATAGGATCCTCCTCGGAGATCGTGGCCAACTCGTTTGGCTGGCGATATTTCTTGTGGTCGTCCGATGACGAGTGCGGATCGAGCCGAACTACGTGCGCCTCGACGAGCGCCGGGCCGCCCCCCTGGCGGATCCGTTCGATGACCGCCGGCAGGGCTTCATAGATCGATTGAAACGAAGTGCCATCCAAACTGAAGCTGGGCATATTGAAGCCGGCGGCGATCCGATGAACTTCAGAAGCGGTCTGCGTCGCCTGCGGGACGCTAATCGCGTATCCGTTATTCTGGACCACGAACAGCACCGGCAGCTTCTCCCGGGCAGCCCAGTTCAATGCTTCGAAGAACTCTCCTTCACTAGTGGCCCCTTCGCCGGAAGAAACATAAACGATCTGATCGCTTCCGTCCATCTTGACGGCGCGGGCCATGCCGACCGCAGGCAGATACTGCGTTCCAGTACAGGCAGTCTGTGCGACCAGCCGAAGATCCTGTGATGAGAATTGCTCCGGCATGTTTCGCCCGTTCGAGTTGGGATCCCCGTCACGGCTCAGCATGGCGAGAAAGACGTCCTTGAGCGGCATCCCCAGGCCTATCGCCAGCGCTTTCGAGCGGTAATACGTAAAGAACCAGTCGTGGCGCGGTTTCAGGAGTAAACTCATGCCAACCTGGAGGCATTCGTGTCCCCTCGTCGACGCGTGGAACGAGCACTTTCCTTGGCGCACGAAAATCTTCATCCGCTCTTCCACATAGAAGGCGGTCAGCATTCTCTTGTATAGCTCTGAAGCCCAGAGTTGAAGCCCTTCCGCGGCTGCTTGAGCGGCACGAATAACGTTGCTCCTCCCGTCTCTGATCCTATTCTTGCTGAAACCTAGCCACCAGTCACGATGACAGACGTTTGTGTGGGCGTGACGAACGAACTATTGCGAGTTCAAGCCGACGCAACGGATACTTCAGTTGACGGCAGAAGCACCGGCTAGATGCGGCCAGAACCTCGTGATATCCGATCTGAAAAGTGGCAGCACTCGATAGACGATGAGCGTTCAACCGGTTTGGCCGCCCGAAAGGAGACACCTCGTGAATCCGACGCACTTCTTCGCTCCCGAGATCATCAAGGAAATTGACATCCCACAGCGAGGAATCCTCAGCAGGACACTCTACGATGACGCGGATGTGAAAGTGGTCCTATTCGGATTTTCCGCCGGGCACGAGCTTTCGGCACACACCGCGCCGATGCCCGCGGCTCTTTATTTCCTCGAAGGCGAGGCGGACCTTACGCTCGGGGCGGAAACCCAAGCCGTGAAAGCCGGGGCGTTCGCGCACATGCCACCCTTTCTCAACCACGCCATCGTGGCAAAGACTCCGCTCGTGATGCTTCTGCTCATGATGAAAGGGCTCAAGCGCGAAAAGAGCGACTAGGTGGGCGACTGAACAAATGATGTTCCAGGGCGCGAGCGCACGAGAAAAACAGGGCCGGGGCGACATACTCCCACGGAACGACGGAAAAGCAGTTTTAATGAAGATTGAGCGTCCTTTCTTCACCACGACGATCGGTCAAACTGCGGTCATGGCAGCGACTGGTACGCTTCTGTATCTATATGTCCTCAGTCACCTAATTGGCAATTTGCAGATTTATGTGGGCCGCGAGCAGATCAATGCGTATGCAGTGTTTCTCCACTCCCATTACGCGATGCTATGGACTGCGCGGACGTTATTATTGGCTGCGGTTTCGCTTCATATTCTGCTTGGCGTCAGGCTGTGGTGGCTGGGACGGCACGTTGCGCGACCCATCCCTTACTTTATGAAGAAGGATGTTCCTCCTGCCTACGCCTCACGGACGATGATGCGTAGCGGAACCGTGATCCTGGCATTCGTTGTCTTTCATATTTTGCACCTGACCACTGGCTCGCTTGGGTTGCCTTTCCATGAACTGGATGTGTATGGAAATCTCACGGCGGGGTTTCACATTGTTTGGGTGTCGCTCTTCTACATGGTGGCGATGGTGTTCCTCGGCATGCATCTGTACCACGGCTTGTGGACGATATTTCCTTTGTTTGGTGTCTCGCATCCGCGGTACACGAGAATGCTCAAGTGGGCCGCGCACATCTTTGCGGTATTGATCCCGGCTGGGTTCATTTCCATTCCCCTAGCGATCATCGCGGGATGGTTGGGCAAATGAGGGCGGGTGCCCGGGCATAGGTGGTGACCAAAGTCACTGCTCAAGTCTGGTCCTTTGGAGCATTATTGGTCATGACACGCTTCGACTCGGCTCCGTTGCTCGTGATGTGGGAGGTGACGCAAGCCTGCGATCTTGCGTGCGCACACTGCCGCGCGAGTGCGGTGCCGTGCCGCAATCCAGATGAACTCACCACGGAAGAGGGCTTCCGCCTGTTGTCCGAAGTACGTTCATTTGGGGAGCCGCTCATGATATTTACGGGCGGGGACCCTCTGAAGCGACCGGATATCTTCGAGCTTCTTTCCGAGAGCGTCCGCCTCGGTCTGCGGACGACGATTACTCCAAGCGCGACGCCGCTCCTCAGCCGCGAGGCGATTGCCGCAATTCAACGCGCGGGCGTTTCTCGCATGGCTGTCTCCCTGGACGGTGCGGATGAGATCGGTCACGATGGGTTCCGAGGCGTGCACGGGTCATTTCATCGGACCCTCGCAGCTCTCAAGGAAGCGCGTCACCTGGGACTCGAGACGCAGGTCAACACCACCGTGACGCGGCGCAATCTGGGGCAATTGGAGAAGATCGCCCGACTGGTAGCCGATAACGGCGCCAAATTGTGGAGCGTTTTCTTCCTGGTCGTTACCGGACGCGCGCTCTTAACCGACGACCTTCAGGCGGAGGAGTACGAATCGGTTTTTGCGCGCCTGCTCTCCATTTCCCTCGACGCTCCGTTTGACGTCAAGACCACCGAGGCGCAGCACTATCGGCGGTATATTGCCCGGCTGCGGCAGCCAAATGGAGCCAATAGTCACCAGAGCACGATCCGCCGTCAGATCGGTATCAATGACGGCAAGGGTCTGGTATTCGTGTCCCACACTGGCGACATCTGTCCAAGTGGGTTTCTGCCTCTCGCCGCCGGGAACGTGCGCCGGGATTCGCTCGTGGAGATCTACCGCAATGCTCCGCTGTTCCTCACGTTGAGAGATGAAAACCAGCTTGAGGGGAAGTGCGGCAAATGCGAATATCGGAAAATCTGTGGCGGGTCGCGAGCCCGCGCTTATGCGATTACAGGAAACTACTTGGCGGAAGATCCCCGATGCATATATCAACCTGCCTTGGCGTTGGCATCAACGTAAGCCGAACGCGATTTCGCTCCCGCCTAAGCTTTGCGAGGAAGGCGAAATGCCTCCTTTTCGGTTGACGCCGAACCAGCCGTTCCGGCTGGATCTGACGAGCTGGGTCTTACGCCGACGGCCTAACAATACATGGGATTTATGGGATGGCGAAACATACCGGCGCGTCCTCGTGATCGAGGGTGTGCCTGTGGACGTTAGCGCAGTGCAACGCGGAGCTGAGTTGGTGGTAACGCTGAACGGCGCTCGGGTTTCGTCTCTGATCAAGAAGCAAGCGATAGCCGCCCTAACGAGGCTCCTGGGGATCGACGTCGATCTCTCCGCTTTCTATCGTTTCGCACGATCGGACAGACAGCTGGCCCCGCTGGCAGAGCGATTCCGTGGGTTTAAGCCGCCGCGCTTCTTGACCCTCTTCGAAGCGCTGGCCAACGGCATCACTTGCCAGCAACTCAGCTTGACGGTGGGAATCATCCTGCTAAACCGGCTGGTCGAACACTACGGGCATGAGTTGCACGGCGGGCGCGCATTTCCGGAGCCAAACGATATAAAGTCCGCCGATCCCGAGCAGTTGGTGCGGCTTGGGTACAGCCATAACAAAGCGCGTTCGCTGATCGAACTGGCGCAAGCGATTAGCGACAACCGGATCCAACCTGCCGCTCTGGAACAGGCAACCGACCGAGACGCCCTCGCCAGCTTGCAGCAACTCCGCGGGATTGGGCGTTGGACTGCAGAATACGTGTCGCTACGCGGTTTACGCCGGACGAACATTTTTCCAGGCGATGACGTTGGCGCACGCAACAACCTGGAAAGGTGGCTGGGTTTGCGCAAACCGCTCAACTACGACAGCGCTCAGCGCGTCCTCAAGAGATGGGCCCCCTACGGAGGCCTCATCTACTTTCATCTGCTACTGGATCAGCAGGAACATCTGGGATACCTGAATCAGCTGCCGAAACAGAACGGCTCCGCCGGTTAAGAAGCTTTCCGCGAAGAGCTAGCCTATTCGCTTGATCGCCTATGCAGCGTGAACGCGTTGTATCGTTCCCGATGTGGGCTCCCTCTCTTCAAACGAGGCAAGCCGCAGCACCTTCACCCTTTGTCCTTCCGCAAGCATTGCCAAGCGAACTATGGCCCCATCGTCGAAACATAAAGCGTCACGGTGCTGGTTCGCTTCGGCCGAGAGCTCGGTGAAAGTCGCCAGCTGGGATGCGCCAGAGTGCGACCGCCCACTGAGAGATTCCGGAGACCCCTGGACGCGGAGGCGCGCCCCGGGTGGAATGCACACGACCGGTATAGGCTCGGCTGCGGACGAAAAACAAGCCGTAAGCCGCTGCCAAAGGCTCTTCGAGCGGCGCTCCGCCCGCCATATGTCGAATTCAGAGCAGGATACGAATCCGGTTGTTCCGCTTTGAAACCTGTGGGCGACCAATTCCTCGCCTTCTATGGCGAGCCGGTTGGGAACCATCATCAATGAGTAATCACACATAGTTCTACCTCACTTTCACGTTTTAAATGTTATTGGGCCGTAAGGACAAGCATTCATTTCCTCTAGCCTGTTTCATGCACGCTCAAGTAGCAAACAAACTTCGATCAGACACTCACGACCGGGCACGGGGATTCGCGGATGATCCCATACGTGTTCAGGCCCAACCCCTCCGAAGCTGGATCAGATCTGCGGCCGATGACGAGCAGATCGGCGTCCAGGTCTTCGGCAACCTTAGATACCTCGTGTGGAACAATACCGCCCCGGATGACGACTTTGGCCCGAGTTCCGGCAGACACTTGTAAGTTGTCCATCTTCTGGTTGGCTTCTGCTATCACCTGTTCGTGAAATTCCTGGGAGTCATAGTCTTCACTACGCAACACGAACCGGGGTTCAACATGCAACAGAACGAGATCCGCATCGAGTGCGGAAGCCATGCGTGAAGCCCATTCAAGGGCCTTCTCACTCCCCGCATCATTATCGGCGGCACACACAACTGTGGTCGGGTTAATCCATTCGGCGGGTGGACCCTGTGCAAGATGGGCGCCTGTCCAAACGGGACAGCTCGTGTCGTACAGTACCTTGGCGGTAGTTGAGCCGAGCAAAAAGCGACGAAATGCTCCGTATCCATGTGTGGGCATCATGATCAAATCAGAGCCATACTCGCGAGCGTACTGAACGATCTCGTGTGCGACATCGGGCCCCACCCGAAGAATTCGTTTCACATCCAGATGAGCAAAGGCCGCGCATAGAAAATCACGCAACCGCTTTTCGGGCGGAACCTCTCTTTCAAGGTCCCGGTCGGGGTAGGCTTCCGGCGGCGCCTCAACGTGGAGTAACGTAATCTCCGAGTGAAAACGTTCCGCCAGAGGTATAGAGAAACGGGCAGCGCCCAGGCAGCGCTCCGAGAAGTCGATCGGAATCAGAATCTTCGAAAACGGTACCAACATTTTGTCCCTCCAGAACCAGTCGCGCTTAACCCGGTCCGATAATCATGGCTTGAATCAGCCGTAGAATGGGGCTGGGATAGCATCCGATGGCGATCACGGCTCCCGTCAGCGCGCCGAGCGTCCACGTTAACGGCAAAGAAGCGCCTTGTCTTAACGGAGTGCTAGTAGTAATCGGTTCTTCGGCGTGGCTGTATAAGGCAACAAGAACTCGCAGGTAATAAAAAAGGCCGATGGCGCTCGTGACCACCAAAGTGAACACCAACAGCCACATCGAGACGGAAGCGCCGGCGGCGATGACATAGAATTTGCCGATGAATCCTGCCGTGAGCGGAATTCCGGCCAGAGACAGCAGCATCACCGTAAAAACACTGGCGATGATGGGGCGGTGCCAGAACAGGCCCCGATATGAGGCAAGATCGCCGAGATCGTTTCCGGACGTTGAAAGTACGGTGACGACGCCGAAGGCTCCCAGCATAGTCGCAAAATAGGCCACCAAGTAGAACGCAACAGCAAAGCCTGCCATGCTTCCGCCCGCTTCGAATGCAACGATCAAGTATCCGAGGTGAGCGATCGAGGAGTACGCCAGGATGCGCTTGACGTTGTTTTGAAGTAGAGCCAGCAGATTCCCCGCGAACATCGACGCCACCGCGATGATCGAAAAGACCAAGAGCAACGCACTACTGTTGCGGGCCCCGGATTGATTGAAGTAGCGCAGCAGAAGGGCAAACATTGCGCCTTTTGAGACGGTGGCCACAAATGCCGTGATGGGCGCCGGTGCGCCCTCGTAGACGTCCGGCGTCCACATATGAAAAGGAACCAACGCGAGCTTGAAGCCAATGCCTACGAGGATGAGCATGACGGCGATGGCGATCACACCAGACGCAACACTGGGCGCTGCCGAAGCGGCCGAAATGTTCCGGAAGTCCATCGTACCCAGTTCGAAATAGACGAGTGCCATGCCGAACAGAAGAAACGACGCGGATGCGGCCGTGAGGACCAGATACTTCAGGCCCGCTTCGATAGAGATTTTTAACTCCCGCTCATAAGAAATCAATCCATACAGAGAGACGCTGAGAATTTCAAGGCCGAGGAAGAACGAGGCAAAGTGGCTGGCGCTAACCAGCGTGACGGAGCCTAGAGTCGCGATCGCGATCAGAACGTACAGCTCTTCGGGATGATCGTTTTCCTCGCTCTTAAAGTACCCGTAGCAGAGAAACACCACCGCAATCGAGCCGGCGAGGATCAGTCCCGTATAGAAAAGCGCGCTCAAGTCGATGCTCAAGAGCGGCGTGACATCGCGCGGGGTGCGAGGCGCAGCGACAAAGAGCGACGCGAAGGCGGCGCACAAGCCAAGCGCCGTCAGACCGGCCGCGAGCGCGTGGCTCCGGCGGAGGGCAATCGCCAGCATGACCACGATAGACGTTGCTGCAATCAGCAGCAGAGGAAGAAGTGCCAGAAGGTCCATCGCATTCATATGTCACCTGTGCGTTTGAACAACAGTTTCCAGCGCATGCATCGCCGGACTGAACGTGCGCAGCACCGGCTGAGGATTCAAACCCAACCACAAGAGGCTGCCCGCCATCAAGGCGATGACGACGCCTTCACGAAGGAGTAGATCAGGGATCGCCCAAGCGTGCGTGTTGGGCCCCTGAAACGCGCGCTGCACCAGCCGCAGCGCATAAAAGGTCGCGGTCAGCACGCCGATGGAACCGGCAATCGCCAGAACCGGATGAGTGCGATAGGTGCCCAACAGCACCAGAAACTCGCCAATGAAATCGCCGAGGCCCGGAAGCCCCAGGGAAGCCAGCGCGAAGTATAGTCCCGCCCCGCTGAGCCGCGGCGCGGTCGCCCATAGCCCGCTCATGCGTCCCAATTCACGCGTGTGGATACGCTCCTGAATAGCCCCAGTCAAAATGAACAAAGCTCCCGTGCTGATACCGTGACAGAGCATGGTCATCACGGCTCCCTGCAAGGCGAGTTCATTCCAGGAAAAGACACCCAGCACCACGAAACCGAGATGGCTCACGCTCGTGTACGCCACCAAGCGCTTCATATCAGTTTGGCCGAAAGCCATTACCGCTCCATAGATAATTCCGATGACGCCCAAAACCATCGCTACGGGCGCAAACTCGCGGGCGGCGCCAGGGAACAACGGGACTACAAAGCGGATCATCCCGTACGCCCCGGTCTTCAGCAACAGACCGGCAAGAATCACGCTACCTGCCGTCGGGGCTTCCGTGTGCGCGTCCGGTAGCCACGTATGAAATGGGAATAACGGCAGCTTGACGGCGAAAGCCGCGAAGAACCCCAGCATGATCCAGAGTGCGGCGGTCGAAGAAAGCCGCGTGTTTATCAAATCGCCGTACTCGAACGTATAGGTCCCGGTGCTCTGATGATGGAGAAAGTACAGCGCCAGAATCGCCACCAGCATCAGCAGCCCGCTGAGCTGGGTAAACAGGAAAAACTTGATGGCGGCGTAGATTCTGCGCTCGTGTCCCCACAGCGCGATCAGGAAGTACATAGGGACCAGCATCAGTTCCCAGGCGAAGTAGAACAGGAACAGATCGACAGCCAGGAACACGCCGGTGATGCCGGCCAAGATCCACAACACGTTCAGGTGAAAGAAGCCAACGCTTTCGGTGATTTCCGTCCAGGAAGCGACAATCGAAACGACGCCGAGAAAGAACGTCAGCGCCAGCAGCAGCAGGCTCAGTCCATCGAGAGCGAGGTGAAAGTGGATGCCAAATTCGGAAATCCAAATCCAATCAACCTGTTCGAGCCAGGCGCTGGAGCCGCCAAGGGTGACGTGGCCGGCGTGTCGTATCCAGAGGAATACGATCAGCGAGAAGTCGAGCAGCGTGGCAGCGAGCGAAATCCACCGAGTAAGAGCGGAACTCCAACGGGCAGCCACGGTCGCCAGTACGCCTGCGCCGAGAAGGACGATGATGAGCCACGCGAGAATCATGTAAACAGGATCACCCCGATAAAGACGACCGCACCGGCTCCGATCGCAGCGGCGTACCATCGCAGCCGGCCGGACTCGGTTCGACTCAGAGCATAGTAGGCCGCCTGATGCCAACGCGCGACTGCCGTGAATGCGTTGTCAACCACATCGCGCCTATTCAGCGTCGCGATCCAGATGAACGGCCGCACCAGTGTCCGGTCGTACAGCCAATCGAAACCCCAATCCGCGAGCCAAAATGCATGGAGCCGGCGCATGAAACCGCCTCTCATCAGGGACTCAGCGTACTCCGGTCTTCCAAGGAAGAACAGGTAGGCAAGGCCGAGTCCGAGGAGAAAAGCCAATCCGGCGAAGATGCTGGAGAGAGTCTCAGACAACCGACTGACGTGGACTTCCGAGAGCGGCGGCAGCGCGCTATTCAGGAATGTCACCAGCGAGCGTTTGAACCATCCCCCCACGATCGAGAGCGTGGCTAGTAAGATGACCGGCACGATGATCCGATAATGTGGCCGGTGAGTCACTGGCGTGCGGCTGGCTCCAAAGAACACCACGAAGATGAGACGGAAGGTATAGAGCCCGGTCAGCAGCACGCCGATAACGCCGACGATCCAAAATGCCGGATTGCCCTGGGGCGAGGTCCACGCTCCCCACAAGATGAAATCCTTGCTGAAGTATCCTGCCGTCACCAGCGGCAACCCAGCCAGCGAACAGCCGCCGATCAGAAATGTCCAGAACGCAATGGGGAGTTCCTTGCGAAGTCCGCCCATGCGGAAGATATTATGTTCGTGATGCAGCGCTTCAATGACGACGCCGGACGCAAGAAAAAGAAGAGCCTTGAAAAAGGCGTGGGTCATGAAGTGGAACATGGCCGCCGCCCAGGAGCCGACCCCGAGCGCGAGGAACATATATCCGATCTGGCTCACTGTGGAATAAGCCAGGATACGTTTGATGTCGGACTGCGTGAGAGCGCTGCAACCGGCCAAGAGGAGCGTCGCCGCGCCGATAACCGCGACCGCAAACTGAACGTCCGGCGCAAGCGTAAACAGCACATGCGTGCGCGCAATCAGATAGACGCCGGCCGTGACCATCGTCGCGGCATGGATCAGTGCACTGGTTGGAGTCGGACCAGCCATGGCGTCGGGCAGCCAGGTCTGCAGTGGCAGTTGAGCAGACTTGCCGACGGCGCCGCCAAGCAGGAGAGCCGCAGCAGCCGTGGCATACGGCGAGCCAACCGCCCAATGCACGGTTGCCAAATGCATGAGGTCCTGGATCTGAAGCGTTCCGAGGGTGTGAAACAGGATAAAGAGTCCGACGATCATGGCGGTGTCACCAGCGCGCGTGACGATGAATGCCTTGCGAGCAGCCAGCCCGTTTACGGGATCCTTGTACCAGAAGCCGATGAGCAGGTAGCTGCATAAGCCGACACCTTCCCATCCGAGATAGAGCAGCAAGAGATTGTCGGCCAGCACGAGAACCACCATGGAGGCGACAAACAGATTCATGTACGCGAAGAACCGGGCGTAACCTTCGTCATCCTCCATGAATTCGGCGGAGTACAGATGGATGAGAAAGCTCACGAAGGTCACGACCACCACCATGAGCAGCGATACCGGGTCGAGATAAAACGCAATTTCGGGACGGAATCCCGCCACATCGATCCAGGTCCACAAGACCTGGGTGAAGGGCGTTCCAGAGGCCAGAGAGGCCGGCACAATAGCCAGCGAGATCAGAGCCGAGAGACCGACCGAGCCTACTCCGGCGATCGCAACCATGCGCTGCGACATCCTTCGGCCGAAGAGCGCCAAAACCAACGTGCTGGCGAAGGGGATGGCCGGGATCAACCAGAGTAACTGAAGCATGTGTCAGCCCCTCATGGTGCTCGCCGCATCAATGTCGAGCGACTTGAAGAGATGGTAAAGCCGCAGCAGGAGAGCGAGTCCAACGGAAACCTCCGCGGCCGCCATGGCAAGAATAAACAGAAACATGACCTGGCCGTCCGCCTGACCCCAACGCGCTCCCGCAGCAACGAATGCGAGTCCCGCCGCGTTGAGCATTACCTCAATCGACATCAGCGTGAAAATCACGTTGCGCCGCACCAGCAGTCCGGCCAGTCCCAGTCCGAACAAGATTGCCGCCAGAAACAGCGCGTTGCCTATCAGATTCGAGTGCATCGATAGATTCCCTTTCTTTCGGGTTGCTCCAACCCAGGTGATACGCTCCCACAATCCCAGCGAGCAGGAGCATCGACACGAGTTCCACGCCCAGCAGATATGGTCCGAAGAGCACCAGCGCCACTTCCTTCGGTGCTGTTTCGTGAACCAGTTCGGCTCGGCCGGCAGATCCAAGCGTATAAGCGAATTCGATCACCAGAAGGACGGCAAGTATTGCGGGTCCTACCCAAGCGCTAGGACTCAGCCACGCTCGTTCCATCCGTGTGGCGAGGTCACCGAGGTTTAACATCATCATCACGAAAATGAAAAGAACCATGATGGCGCCCGCGTAGATGATCACTTCCAGCGCAGCCACAAACGGCGCGCCCAAAATGAAGAAGACCGTCGCGACGGCGAGCAGCGACACGACTAGATACAACAGCGCGTGCACCGCGTTGAGTCTGGTGATCATCAGGACCGTGGAAACGATTGCGATTGCGGCCGCGACATAGAAGGTGATCAGCATGGGTCCTTTACGGCAACAGCGTGTGCAGATCGGCCGGCGGAGCTTCGCGCTCGGCCTCTCCCTTATCTTTCCCTCCGATCGCGACCCCAGAAACCTTCCAGAAGTTGTAGTCCGGGTATTTCCCCGGCCCGCTAATCAGAAGGTCTTCCTTTTCATAAACCAGATTGGGGCGCTTGTATTCGCCCATTTCGACATCGGGCGTCAACTGAATCGCGTAAGTCGGACAGGCGTCTTCACAGAAGCCGCAGAAGATGCAGCGCGAGAAATTGATTCGGAAGAACTCAGGATAGCGTCGCCCGGATGTATCCTCAGTGGCTTGCAACGCAATACATTCAACCGGGCAGACTACTGCGCACAAATAACACGCCACGCAGCGCTCACCTCCATCCGGATCGCGCGAGAGAATGATCCGGCCGCGGTATCGCGGAGCGAGGTACGGCTTCTCTTCGGGATACTGCACTGTAACGCGGCGGTGAAACATGTGCAGAAATACATCCCAGATCGTTCGGAGAATACTGAGCATCGCTACAGTGACCTCCCAGGGGATAGCGCGATTGCAATCGCACCGGTTACGAGCAGATTGACGAGGGAAAGCGGCAGCATCGCTTTCCAGCCCCAATTCATTAACTGATCGAAGCGAGGGCGCGGCAGAGACGCCCGCAAGAGAATGAAGAAGCAGATGAAGAAAAACGTCTTGAGCAGGAACCAGAGAACTGGCGGCAGAACCGGCCCGAGCCAGCCGCCGAAAAACAGAACGGCAATGAGAGCGGAGATCAGCGTGACGCCGAGATATTCGCCGACGAAGAACATGCCGAACTTCATGCCGGAGTACTCCGAGTGGAACCCGGCGACGATCTCGCTCTCGGCTTCGGGAAGGTCGAACGGCAGTCGGCGTGTCTCGGCGACTCCGGCGATCATGAAGAGCACGAAACCGAGAAACTGCGGGATGATGAACCAGATGTGGCGCTGCGCCTCGACGATTTGAACGAGGTCGAAGGACCCGGCCAGCAACACGACGCCCATGAGCGACAGGCCCATGAAGACCTCGTAGCTCAGCATCTGCGCGGCGGCGCGGAACGCTCCGATCAGCGAGTATTTGTTGTCCGACGACCACCCCGCCAGTACCACGCTGTAGACCCCAAGCGACGACATGGCGAGAATAAACAGCAGCCCGATGTTGAGGTCCGCCACGACGATTCCGGGCGCGATGGGAAGCACCGCGAAAGACATTAGCACGGTTATGACGATGACGGCCGGCGCGATGATGAAGACCGCTTTATCGGCAAAAGGAGGAATCCAATCTTCCTTGAAGAAGATCTTGATCATGTCGGCCAGCACCTGCAGCAGGCCAAACGGTCCAACCCGGTTCGGGCCATAACGATCCTGCCACAACGCCAGAAGCCTCCGCTCCAGCCAGATCAAGCCCGAGGCGATGGTTAGCGCGGCGACCAGGATGCCGATGATCGTGGCAACGGGATAAGGACTGGTCATCATACTCGAGTGATCCTGCTCCACACGGGAAGCTCCAAACCCTCTAATCCAGGAAATCCGGAGGGCAGGCCCGCCACGCCTTTCGGCAGGCCGGAAACGACTTTGACCGGAAGACGGCGGCCCAGCAGTTCCGCTTCCGGTCCGAATGCGCCCGCTTCGTCCGGGCCCAATCCTACATAAGGCTGGGAACACACTTCCGCCACTGCGGGCGCGAAGCGGCTGAACTCCTCCGATCCGAAGATGTGGAACAGAGGAACCAGGAGCCATTCGTCATTGCGCGCCTGAAATGCCGGGGGAATGGAGCTGAAAAATGCCATGCCATCCCGCGTTGGCTCGATCAGTCGCATGCCCGCGGCTCCGCCACGCAGCGGTCCCGCGATTTCAGTCTGGTACTTGTTCACAGCCTGGATGGAATTCCAGCCGGGAGACCAGAAGAAGGGAATCAGCGCGGCTGGCGGCTGATCCGGATTTCCCTCCATCGAGAACGACAGCGGGGAATCGAAATCTTCAGGTGGCTTTGGCTCGTCCACCCTGACGTTTGCCAGCACGGCCGTGCGGCCACTGTAGCGGTGAGGCTCGCGAGGGATTCTCGCGTCCGCCATGCGGAATGTGGCGGACGGAGCGGCCTGAACAATTCCGGCCAGTTCGGGAATCGCCTTGCTCAGATCCGCGATCAACAGATCCAGACTCTGCCAGCCGCCCAGCCACTGCCAGCCTGGTCTAACCATTTCCTCCGGTGGAAACACACGAAAGAATCTCTGCGCCCGGCCTTCACTGCTGATCAGCGTTCCATCTGCTTCGGCGAAGGTAGCGGCAGGAAGCAGCAACTCGGCTTTTGCAGTCGTCCGGTTCTCCATGTGATCGAGCACCACGACGTGCTCGCGTGCGTCCAAGAACGCGTCAACCGCCGACACCGGCAGGCGGCGGTACAGGTCGTTTTCGAGAACAATGGTGGTTTGCGCGTCGCTCCCTATCGCTTCTTCGAGCGGAGCAGCCGTCATCAGGGCGAGGCCGAAACTGTTACACTCGGGCACTAGAAAGGACAGCGCGCACCCGGGCAGAGCCCGGGACACATTTGCGGCCGCCCGGATCGCATCAGCACTGTGTAGGCTCGCGCCCGCCACAATCAACGGGTGCTTTGCGGCTTTGAGAGTGCCCGCTACATGCTGGGCAAACATCTGTTGATCGGCGGTCAGCCCTTCCACCGACGGCGCCGCGGGGTCGAGCGCATGAGCGACCGCATAACCCAACCGGGCCAGATCGTCTGGAGCGCCGCGGTAACATGCCGCGGCAATGTTGTCGAGCCGGGTGGCGCCGGGAGTTGCAATGAAGAGGGGGCCTCGGTCGTCCTGGATCGCTTCACGAACTCCATGGTCCTGCCACAGAGGAATGTGAAGCCGTTCAGCGATCTGCATGGGCTGCTGACGGACGGACTGCCGAAGGCTCAGCGCCATCCTCGGCGCCATGTTGGTGACGTCTTCGCCCAGGATGAATACGGCATCGGACAATTCCACTTCCTGAAGCGACGGAGTGCGCGCCACCCCGGAGCGGAGGATGTCGAGCATCAGCCGCAATAACATGAGTTCACTCTTGGGGATGCCGGCGTAGAACCGGTCCGGGCCGACGAGACAGCGCAACGCGAAATTACTTTCAAGCGACGCGCGCGGAGAGCCGATCCCAATCGCATCCGGCCGATCCGAAATGAAATCGCTCAGGGTCTGCCTGGCTGCATCGGAAGAGACTCTCTCTCCGTGCAGTCTGGGCTGGCGGATGCGTCGCTCGTTGTTCACGAATTCGTAGCTGTATCGCCCGCGGTCGCACAGAAAATATCCGTTCACTTCGCTGTGATACCGGTTCTCGACGCGCCGCAGCATCCCGTATCGCTCGCCGATGCTGATGTTGCAGCCGAGTCCGCAGTGGACACAGAGGGAAGGCGCGAGCCGCAGGTCCCACTTCCGCGTGTAGTGGCGCTTCAGCGTAGCGTCCGTGAATACACCCGTCGGGCAGACTTCGACCAGGTTGCCGGCGAATTCGTTTTCGAGAACTCCATCCTGGTCGCGTCCGAAGTAGACCAGATCCCGCAGCGCAAAAGCATTGAAATCGGACCCTCCGGCGTACTCCCGATAGAACCGCACGCACCGGTAACACTGGATGCAACGGTTCATCTCGTGATTCAGAAACGGGCCGAGATACTGATTGCGGAACGTCCGCTTGGTGAACCGGTAGCGGCGGTAGTCATGCCCCGTCATGACAGTCATGTCCTGCAGGTGACACTCTCCGCCTTCGTCGCAAACCGGGCAATCATGCGGATGGTTGAGCATCAGTCCTTCGATGATGCCCGCGCGAAATGCCGCGGCTTCCGGGTCTCTAATCGAGATGCGCGTTCCTTCGGACACGGGCGTCATGCAGGCCATGACGATACGGCCTTCTGTATCGTGCTCGTCCTTGAACTGTTTGATGGCGCACTGCCGGCATGCGCCAACGGAGCCTAGCGCCGGATGCCAGCAAAAGTAGGGCAGATCGAAGCCCAGAGTTAAACACTGGTGCAGGAGGTTCTGCTCCGCATTCATCTGGTATTCGTGATTGTCAATGTAGACAGCTGCCAATTTCATTTCCAGGGACATCGTTTCTCACGAATGTGCCGGTCAAAATCTTCGTGAAAGTATTTCAGTGCACTCTGAAGGGGTTCCGCGGCGCCCGGCGCGAGGGCGCAAAAGGTGTGACCCGGCGCCAGAAACTTTGTTTGAAACGCGAGCTTTTCGAGATCGCCCGGCTCGCCACGCCCTTCCTCCATCGCGTTCAGCAGGCGCTCCGCCCAGGCAAGGCCGCTCCAGCATGGCGTACACCAGCCGCACGATTCCTGCGCAAAGAAGTGTTCGAGATTCCAGAGCATCCCAACCGGACAGGTCCGATCATCCAGCACGATCATGGTCCCGGTGCCCATGCGGCTGCCTACTTTTTGAACCTCGGTAAAATCCATCGGCACGTCGAGGTGCTGTTCGGTCAGAAAATCCGTGGACGCGCCGCCCGGAAGCAGACCGCGGAAGCGAAGACCATCGCGCATACCCCCGGCGTGCCCTTCCAGAATTTCTCGGACCGTGGTGCCCATCGGCAGCTCCCACAAACCGGGCCGCTTCACTTTTCCGCTGGCACCATACAGTTTTGTGCCGCCATCCTTGGTGCGGCTTAGCCCCTGGAACCAGCTGGCGCCATGGTTCACGATATGCGGGACGTTGCACAAGGTTTCGACGTTGTTGATCGTCGTTGGCTTGCCCCACAACCCGGACACGGTCGGGAACGGCGGCTTCGCACGCGGGTTAGCCCGTTTCCCCTCAAGCGCGTTCAACATTCCGGTTTCTTCGCCGCACATGTACCGTCCCGCGCTGATGTGCAGATACATCTCGAGGCTGTAGGAGGACCCCAGGATGTTCCGGCCGAGATATCGCGCCGCGTAAGCTTCCGCGATCGCTTTGGAGATTCGCTGCGCCGCCAGCTTGTACTCGCCGCGAAGGAACACGTACGCAACATCCGTGCCGGTCGCGTAGGCTGCGATCATCATACCTTCAAGAAACTGATGCGGATCGCCTTCGAGTAAAAAGCGGTCCTTGAACGTACCCGGCTCCATCTCATCGGCGTTCGCGACCAGGTATTTCGGGCGCGGCGCGGCGTCCCCATTTGGCACCATGCTCCACTTAACCCCTGTCGGAAAGCCCGCGCCACCACGGCCACGCAGCGTCGAGGCTTTCACTTCTTCGATGACTTCGTGTGGCGTCATCGAACTCAGCGACTTGCGCAATGCTTGATAGCCACCCGCTCGCTCGTAGGC
>Ga0187888_1001700_pt1 | contig 20369 bp, 20 predicted proteins | sample June2016WEW_7_40_FD_132987 | JGI IMG/M metagenome (GOLD analysis project Ga0187888, IMG submission 132987) | Peatland microbial communities from SPRUCE experiment site at the Marcell Experimental Forest, Minnesota, USA - June2016WEW_7_40 | ecosystem: Environmental > Terrestrial > Soil > Wetlands... | reverse complement strand
CTGAAGAGAAGTTACGTCGCTGGAGTTCCCCAGCATGACTTTGCGAAGATGGGTCACAGAGACCTCCTTTGTGACCCACAAAATACTGCTCGCGCTACCCGACTGCTCGTACTTTTATCCACGCGAAGCGTCCGCCGCGCCAGCGGCTTCGTTCGAGTCGGCTATGGGTCGAACTGCCCCCTTTCTTCGCGGAGGTGGTCGATCCGTTCCGCCCTTTTCAAAGCCGGTCGAAAATCATATGCAGTCGGTCGCGCACTGCCTCGGACGCCGCGACCGCTCAGGCTCCCGATACTCTCCGCAAGCTCGGCTTTATCCACCGTCAGGATCTGGGATACGTTGACCACGCTGGCCTTCGGTAGATTGGCCTCTTCAACAGCACATTGCCCGGCGCCTTGGCCCTACGACACGCGTCGCGATCGCGCTCCGGTTGAATACGTCGCGCTGGGCCACCACGCGGGGTGATGCTGGGAATGCTGCTCACCAGCGTTCCTTCACCGTTCGACGGACTTTGGTCTTGATCCCCTCGATCAAGCGTTTCTCCATCGGTGCCGCCTCGCTTGCATTAACTTCATTCAACCGAACCAGCATCTGTTCCTGTCGATGCCGCTGGAGGAAATCGCCGACCGCTAAGGCAAATAGCCGGCTACGGCTGAACCCCATCCGGCGCGCAGTCTCATCCGCTTCGCGTAATATTGCGTCCTCAATCGAAATCGCGGCCTTCACGGTACTACCTTTAAGTCGCCCTGCACGAGACGCCCAATTCTGCCGATAGATAAGGTAGCTATGTCACGTCTTCGCGCGACTCTTGTCTTCGCGGTTTTCCTCGCGCCGGCCGTTCTCAGCGCCCAGTCCGACCCCGCGCTCTGGCGATTTGTTTCCCCCGATTCCAAGGCGCTCATCAGCATCGATTGGGCGCGCATCCGGCAGTCCTCGGCAGGCGCCATGATTCGCGACAAATGGCTCACGGCGAACGCTATGCCGGCCATTCCGGGCCTGGAACTGCTAGACGAGGTTGATCGCGTACTGATCTCGTCGCCAGGCAAGAATGCGCCGGGCGATTCCGCGGAGTCGCCGATTCTGATCGCGATTTACGGACACTTCGACGCGGCTCAGGTACGCCAGGTCTTCACTCGTTTCGGCGCGAAGCCGCAGTCGTACAATTCCTTCCAGGTTTACCGGCCGCAGGGCGAGGATGCCAAACCAATGGCGTGGGTGCTGTTCGACGCCGAAACCATTCTGTATGGCGACGCGCCTTCCGTCTTCGCCGCGCTCGAGCGGAATCAGTTTGGGCCGCCTCAGCAGACGAACGGCACCATGCTCGCGCGCGCCAGTGAGATGGAAACCAACTACGAATTCTGGGTGATCATGGACGCCACGGAAATTATGTCGACGGACCAAGTGGCGGCTCTGTTCAAAGGCGGAGAATGGGCGTCGGAAGCGCAGGGCTTCGAGGCGGGCGTTAATCTGCGCGCTGGACTCGCTGCGGATATCACTGTGCGCTTCTCATCGGAGGCCACGGCCAAGCGCGTGACCGCGCAACTGACGCGCGTTATAAGTCTGGCAGCGAAAGACAAAACTTCGGGCGCGCAAGTGCAGGATCTCGCCAGGAAGCTGAAGTTCAACTTAGACGGATCGGCCACCAAGATCAGCTTGCGGCTGAGCGAGCAGGAACTGGAGAAGAGCGCGCAGGCGTTTGCGGAGGGGCACAAGGCATCGGCGCGGTTGGCTGCAAATCCCGCGCCTGGTCTGATTCCCATACCGGCTCCGGCCAAACCGGCAGTGATTCGGATCGAGGGACTGGATGACGGTCCACGCGAGATTCCCTTTCCAGATCCGCAGCATTAAAGACAGCGCGCTCTGCGCACGGTTACGTTAGTATCTTCAATATGGCCAAAGGCAAAAGCCAGCTCGTGGAAGTACGCTGCCCGTGCTGCGAAGCGAAGCTGCAAATCGACGCCGAACTCAAGGCGGTGATCAGCTACGAGGAGCACAAGAAGCCACCCTCTATCGAAGACATTGGCGCCGCCGTTCAGAAGCTGAAGGGCGAAGAGGCGCGGCGGGGCGAGGTGTTCCAAAAGTCGTTTGAGCAGCACAAGGGCCATCAAAAGGTGCTGGAGCGGAAATTCGATGAATTGCTGAAGCAGGCCAAGGAGAACCCAGACGCTCCTAAGCCCAAGAATCCATTCGACTTCGACTAGTCACCCCGGAGGCGAACGGGCCCTTTGCTTAGGACGGGCGCGTCAAGGTGTACTAAGAAAAAACACTACGCCGTCTCAGGTGAGACACCCGGCACCCTTACAGTAACTCCCCCTGGTTTCAATCCCCTGTTGACTGCATAATAACCTCGTCAGTTCATTCGGTGAATAACAAATGAGAAAACGGCTACTGGTAGCTCTGGTATTTGCCGCGGCAGGTCTCGCGGTGGCGGTCCCGCTCGGAGACCGGTTTGGATACGGCCCGGTTCAGTCCTTGATCGGATGCGGCGCGGCCGGAGCGTTCCTCGGCTACGTTATTAGTATTTTCCTGGACATCTTCCTCACAAGCACTCACACCAGTGAGAGCGAAAGCTGACTTCTCCCTCTACCCCCCCTCACCCGTTCTCTAACTCCTTGAAAGCCGATATCCGGTGCGTGCCGTGGTAGAACATTTGGTATGGCATTCGTAAAAGTCGGCACGCTCTCTTCCTTGCCGCCCGGTTCGGTGACTGAAGCTACTCTCGGAGAGAATTCCTACGCGATCTGTAATGTCAACGGCGAGCTGCACGCGCTGGCTGGCATCTGCCCGCACGCCGGCGGACCGCTAGGGCAGGGAAATGTGCAGGAGAATTTGGTAATCTGTCCGTGGCATGAGTGGGCCTACGACTGCCGCACGGGCGAAAACGATTACGATCCCGCGGTGAAGCTGGATTGCTTCCCGGTGAAAGCCGTCGGCGACGATATTCTGATCGATCCGGAAGTTCGCAGCTGATCCGGAAGGTTGCAGCTGAGGTGACGCGTGCCTGAGCTACCTGAAGTAGAAACCGTTGTGCGCACGCTCGCGCCGAAGCTCACCGGGCGCCGCATCATCGACGCGCAGTTTTCGTCGCATCACGTGGTGCGCCAGCCATTCGCGACGCTGCGCAAGCGAGTTCGCGATCAGCTTGTAAAATCCGTGGAGCGCCATGGCAAATTTATCGTCATCACGCTCGATCATGGCGTCCTGGTGATTCACCTGGGGATGACCGGAAAGCTGCTGCTGGATTCAGAACCCGGCCCTTACGCGCGCGCCATTTTCCAGCTCGATCGCGGCGTGTTGGTTTACGACGACATCCGGCATTTCGGCCGCATCGAGTGGAGCGAGCGGCTGCCCGATCGTGCCGCGGCGCTGGGCCCCGACGCGCTGCACATTCCGCTCGAAGAGTTTCGCAAATTGCTCAAGACGCGGCGCTCGGGAATCAAGCCGCTGTTGCTCAATCAACGATTCCTGCGCGGCATGGGCAACATCTATACCGACGAGGCATTGTTTGAAGCTCGCATCCATCCACGCGCGATCGCAGCCAGCCTGAGCAAGGAGCGTGCCGGCCGCCTCCATAGCGCGATGGGGGATATTCTCGCTACTGCGATTCGATTGAAAGGCTCATCAATTTCCGACTACGTGGATGCCGACGGGCAGCGCGGCACCTTTCAGCAACAGCACCAGGTCTACGGACACGCCGGAGACCCGTGTCCTATTTGCGGAACCCCGATCCGCCGGATCGTGGTGGGACAACGCGGGACGCACTATTGTCCGAAGTGCCAACGAAGCTGAAGATCTGATCGGCCACCAGGGCCGCGGCTTTCATTTCGAGTACATCGTGAATGCGGACCACATGCGCGCCGCCCAGGATGGATGCTGTTACGGCTGCCGCCGTCGCGCATTGCAGAAAGCCGGCTGATGGCTTCTCCAGTTGCGGCAAAAACGATTTACGCGACGGTCCCACCACTAACGGAAATTCGAGCGGGGCGAACGCACTGAGGTGCGCCAGGATCTCGGCGTTCTGCTCTTTGCGCTTGCCGAAGCCCAGGCCGGGATCGATGGCAATGCGCGAGCGATCCACCCCCGCCCGCACCGCGCGATGCGTGGACGCATCCAGATCCTGCCGGATGGTCCCCATCACGTCTTTGATAGGCGCGAGCTTGGCCCAAGTTTCCGGCGTGCCGCGCATGTGGGTGATGATCAATCCCGCGTCATGCTGCGCCGCCACGTGCGCGAGCTTCGCATCGAACGTCAGGCCCGAAGGATCGTTGATCAATGCGGCGCCGTGCTCCAGCGCCTTCTCCGCTACCGCCGATTTGTACGTATCGACGGAAATCGGAACGCTCAGTTTTCCATTGAGGCGCTTCAGTACGGGAATCAGGCGGCGCAACTCTTCGGCCTCCGAGACACGTTCCGAACCGGGCTTGGTAGACTCAGCGCCGATATCGATGATGTCCGCGCCCTGCTCTTCCAACTCCACGGCGCGCGCGAAAGCGCGGTCGGGGTCCAGATATTTGCCGCCGTCGGAGAACGAATCGGGTGTCACGTTCAACACGCCCATCAATAGCGTTCTCTCGCCCAGCAGCAGTTCGCGCCCGGCTAGCTTCCATACAAAATGTCGTCTGTCCATAACGCTACGGTTCTAGCCTTTTCCACTTCTTCCCAACCCGCACCACCATGGGCCTCTTCTCCGGTAACGAGAAGTCTGTGAATTTAATCCCATCAATCTCGACGGCGCCGGCCTTGATCTTTCTCTCGGCATCGGTTCGTGACTCAACCATGTTCGTGCCGAGTAAAATCTTCGGCAAACTGAATCCCGCATCCGGTGGAAAAAAGACTGTCTCGATATCATCCGGTTGCTGGCCCTCGCGCACTTCCCGCTGAAAGTCGGCCTGCGCCTGCTCCGCCGCTTCCTTGGAATGAAAGTCCGCGACGATTTGCCGTGCCAGCCGCATTTTCACCTGCATCGGCTCTTCCGCTTTCATGGCCGCGATCTCGGGCATGCTCTTGTCTGTAAGCAGTTCCCAATAGCGCCACATCAGCGTATCGCTGATGCCCATCACTTTGCGAAAAATCACCTTGGCCGGTTCAGTGATGCCGATGTAGTTGCCCTTCGACTTCGACATCTTCTCTACGCCGTCGGTCCCTTCGAGCAAAGGAACTGTTGCAACTATCTGCGGCGGCTGTCCCGCATCGCGCTGCAACTCGCGCCCCACCAGCAAATTGAACCGCTGATCGGTGCCTCCCATCTCCACGTCGCATTCCAGCATCACCGAATCGTAGCCTTGCGCCAGAGGATACAGCAGCTCGTGCACCGAGATCGGTACACCGTCCTTGAATCGCTTGGTAAAGTCGTCGCGCTCCAGGATACGCGCCACCGTGTACTTCGAGCACAATCGGACGATATCAGCGAATTTCATCGGCTCCAGCCATTCGCTGTTAAACCGGACCTCGGTCTTCGCCGGATCCAGGATTTTGAACACCTGCGTTTTGTAAGTCTCGGCGTTCTTGTCGATCTCTTCGCGCGTCATGGGAGGCCGCGTCGTGTTGCGTCCCGTGGGATCGCCGATGAGCCCGGTGTTATCGCCGATCAGAAAAATCACCCGGTGTCCCAGATCCTGGAAGTGCTTCATCTTGCGCAGCAGCACGGTGTGGCCGAGGTGCAGGTCGGGCGCCGTGGGATCGAAACCCGCCTTCACGCGCAACGGCCGGCCGGTCTTCTCGGCCTGGATCAAGCGCTCGCGCAGGTCCTCTTCGCGGATCAGGTCGGCCAGGCCCTTCTTTAAGTACGTCAGCTGTTCGTCGATGGACACCTTCTTTATTAAAGCAGGGTGAACCAGTCGCCGATCAATTTCGCCACGAGTTCGGGCGCTTCCATGGGAATGAAGTGCGAATGCCCGGTGAGACAAGTATCCTTGCCCCGAGCGAAACTCGCCGCCAAGTTCGGAGATGCGATCGACGACCCCATGACATTGGCAGGGTCCTGATGGCGTCCTGCGCGAACCACATGCACGGGAATCTGAATGGTCGCGATCTCGGGATAGATGTTCGATTCCACCGCCGTGCTGCCATCGTAGATAGACGCCTCGATGTCGGGCGGGCAGGCGAGAATGTAGCCGTCGCCATCCGGCTGCAGCGCGTGATCGCAATAATCGCGCAGTACTTGGCGGTCCCAAGAGTCAAATGGCGGCCGATTTTCGAAGCGCTCAAACATCTGTCGAGCAGACGTCCAATGATTGCGCCGTTTGGCGACGAAATCCGTCTTCTTCCAAGGTCCTACATACTGATCTTGGGGACGGATCACAGGATCGAGCAACACGAGCGACGAGAATGCCATAGGCTGGAGAGCCGCGCCTAGCGTTACCGAATGGCCTCCCATGGAGTGTCCTACGCCGAGCGCGCCGGAGAGCCTCAGCGAATCGGCCAGTCCCGCCACATCGGCGCCGAAGCTCCGCCAAGGGTAAGGCGGCGCTGGCTTACTGCTGCGGCCATGGCCACGCGCGTCGAAGGCAATGCAATGGCGGTCCGGTAGGTGCGCAATTACTTGATCCCAGATGCGCGCGTGAAATCCCGTGGCGTGACAAAATAAGACCGGTGGCCCCGCTCCTGGCCACTCCCAGAGAGCGATCTCGATGCCATTGACGAGCACCTGGGACTGCACGGGCGTGCGCGTCATTCGTACTTCAGTTTAACCGCAGAGTTCGGGAGGGTTTTAACTGATTGTTCTAACTATGGATCGGCTGGGAGGTTTGCTCCGTGGTCTTTTCGATATGCGCGAGGACCGTTTCGATAGTTTCGAACAGCTCGTGCGCGTGGACTGGCTTCGGGATGTAGCCGTCCATGCCAGCCTGCAGGCAGCGCTGACGATCGCCCACCATGGCGTGTGCCGTCATGGCGATGATCGGAATATGTGCGCGCGTGGCCTCTTCCAAGCGGCGAATCGCGGCGGTGCATTCGAACCCATCCATCACGGGCATCTGGGCGTCCATCAGGACCAGGTCAAAGCTCTGCTTCTGCAACTTCCCCAATGCCTGAGCGCCGTCGGCCGCTACCACCACGGTGTGGCCTTGATTTTCAAGCAAACGCGAGGCCAGCTTCTGATTTACCAGGTTGTCTTCGGCCAGCAGGATACGCAAAGGCACCCGACCCTCGCGCAATCTGTGCCGCGTGATCACCTGGGCAGGCTGGGCTAGCCCTTCATGGGAAGCCAGCACCTGCAGCAGTGCGTCCAGCAAATCCGCCTGGAGCACGGGCTTGATCAGATAAGCGGCGATGCCGAGTTCCTTGCAGCGTGCGCCATCGCCCCGTTGGCCGCCGGAGGTCAACATGATCGTCACCAAATTCGACAAGTCGGACGATCGCTGAATCTGCTCCACCAGCATGAATCCGTCCACGTCCGGCATGTGACAGTCCGCGACAAGCAGACCGAACGGAACCCCGGCGGCCTTCGCCTCGCGAAGCAAGTTGAGCGCGGCCGTGGCGTTCGAGACAGACGTGGGCCTCATACGCCAGTAGCTGAGCGTTCTCTCCAGTATCTGGCGGTTCGTAGCGTTGTCGTCCACCACCAGTACGCGCACGTTGTCCAGGACCGCTGGATTCGTAAGTGTGGGCCGCGCCATCGCGTCTTTCGCCACCCCGAACGGAGCGGTGAAGTGGAACGTGGATCCTTTGCCCACTTCACTTTCCAGCCAGATACGCCCGCCCATCATCTCAATTAACCGCATCGAAATGGAAAGCCCGAGTCCGGTGCCTCCATACCGCCTCGTAGTGGATGTATCCGCCTGAGTGAACGGCTCAAAGATGAGCTTCTGCTTCTCGCTTGGGATGCCGATGCCCGTGTCGGTTACCGAAAAGTGCAAATTCAAAATGTCCGGGCCGGTTTCCTCTGCCTCTACGCGCAGGACTACTTCGCCCCGCTCGGTGAACTTGATCGCATTTCCCGCCAAATTCAGTACCACTTGACGCAAACGCACGGGATCGCCGATGACGAACTCCGGCAGCTCGGGAACCACGAAACAGGCCAGTTCCAAGTCCTTCTGATGCGCCCCGACGCTGAGCGATTTCATGGCATGGCCGAGATGGTCCCGCAGATTGAACTCGATCGGATCCAATGCCAGCCGGCCCACTTCAATTTTCGAAAAGTCCAGGATTTCGTTGATCACACTCAGCAGTGAATCCGCCGAGTATTTCACCGCGTTCAAGTACTCGCGCTGGGTGAGGTCCAGCTCCGTCTCCAGCGTCAGTTCCGTCATGCCGATGATCCCGTTCATGGGCGTGCGGATTTCATGGCTCATGTTGGCCAGGAACTCGGACTTGGCTCGATTGGCCGCATCGGCGGCAGCCAGCGCCTGCTCCAGCCGCAGCAGCATTTCCTTTTCTCGCGTGATGTCGATCATCGCTCCGCTGATCAGTTTGGGCTGGCCCTCCTCCCGCTCGAGACGGGCCCGGGAGCGCATCCAGCGAATCGATCCGTCTGGAGTGACTACCCGGAATTCGGAGCTGAAGGATCCATTCTCCGCGATCGCCTTATTTCCCGCCGCGTCCAAGGCCTCCCGGTCGTCGGGGTAGATCATCTCGCGCCATTGGTCCAGGTGCATGCGCAAGGGCTTTCCGGTCAGGCCCACCAGTGCTGCGAATCCTTCCGAGAGCGACAGCATACCCGTCGGAATATCCGCCTGCCAGATCCCGAACGCCGCGGCCTTTTCCGCCATGGCGATGCGCTCGGCGTTCTCCCGCAGTTTCTCCTCGGCGCGCAGCCGCTCGATGGCATTCCCGGCCAGGTGTGCGCCAGCTTCCACCACCCGCAAATCGCGATCGCGCGGCTTGGCGGGCTGCTTATGATACATGGCGAAAGTGCCCAGGACCTTCTGCTTGGAATCGCGGATTGGGACGCTCCAAACGGCTCGCAACCCGAAGCTCATCACGAAATCTTTCGCGGGCCCAAAGCGATGATCGTTGGCGATGTCTTCGATAATGGTGGTTTCGTTGCGGAAAGCCGCCGAACCACAAGCGCCCACTTCAGGGCCTATTTCAAGGCCATTGACGCCTTGCATATACGCGGGCGGCAGACCCCCTCCCGATCCTTCCCACAGGCGCTTCCCCTCCTCGTCCAGCAAAAGTACGGTGCAGTAGCAATCCGGGGCCATGCGCTCAATCGCGGCGGTGAGGGCGTTGAGGACCTCCTTGAGCGAGTAGCCCTTGGCGATCATCTCAAGAACGCGCCGTTCTTCCTCAATTACCCGGGAAGACCGTTCCAGCTTCTCCTGGTCCCGCTGGCTTTCGGTAAGACGCCGGGTTTGCCAATAAGCCAGCGCGCAAGCGGCAAACGCTAGACAAAGCGCTCCGATTGCTAGTGCAGACAGCATCCCTATTCTATCGGTAAGAAACCCGAGATTTCTTAGGATTTTCGGGCTATTATTTTGCGCTTGATCGGCCTAACCCTCTACGCTCATGGCAGTTAGGCCGCTCTCGATATAGGCGCGACTGGCGCTACACCTTAGAAAATGTATTTCAGCGCGAATTGGATTACTCGTGGGTTCACGCTGGTGGACGTAATCTGTCCAAACGAACCCGATGCCCTGTCCGGAAGGCTGAAGGATGGCTCCCTGACCGGCATTCGGGTTGGTGAATTGCGGATGATTGAACGCATTGAAGAATTCCGCCCGGAACTGCACGGTTTGCCGCTCTGTGATCCGAGTTGTTTTCAAAGCCGACATGTCCCAGTTGAATTGGCCGGGGCCCAGCAGGATGCCCGATCACGCGGATTGAACATGTTGGATTGACCACCGAGCGATCCGGCAGTCCGTTGTATACTGCATGAAGACCGGACGCCCAGGATCTTTACCAAAGAGATCGCGCTCCGGAGACGATTCGCTTCCGGCTGGCCCAAGCCCGCCGCGAACCCAGGAGATAGCAAAGAATGAGTGAGACACTCAGTGGAGCTGAGTTTAAGAAACAACTGCGCGAAGGACAGCCCAAGCTCGGCTTGTTCCTCAATTCGCACAGTCCTACGGTGGCCGAGCAGTTGGCCCACAGCGGCTATGACTGGCTGCTGGTGGACACGCAGCACGGACCGATGGGTTCTCAAAACTTGTCGGCCATGCTTGCCGGCATTTCCAGCGGCGGCGCGAAGTCCATGGTGCGAGTGGCCGGATATCACGATCGCGGCGGAATCCAGCAGTCTCTCGACCTGGGTGCCGATGGCGTTCTGGTCCCTTACATCAATACCGCCGAAGAAGCCCGGCAAGCCGTCAGTTGCGCGCGCTATCCTACCGCGGGTACCCGGTCGGTTTATTTTCCCCAGCGCAGCATGAACAAAGCTGGACTGCTCGGCTACGCGGGCAAGGCCAACGAGAACATCATCCTCGCGCTGCAAGTGGAAACAGCGGATTGCATCAAGAACATCGACGAGATCGCGGCCGTGAAAGGCGTCGATATGTTGTTCCTCGGTCAAAATGACCTGTGCATGTCCATGGGGCTGTTCGAAAAATACAAATTCCCAGACATGTACACATCGCCCGAGCTGCAGGCGGCCACCGACAAACTGTGCGCCGCGGCGAAGAAGAACAACGTGATCTTAGGACTGTTCCTATTTGGAACGTCGCGCGTGGGCGAATTCCTCGAGAAAGGCTTCCCATTCATCAGTCTCGGAAACGATCTGCATCACATCCTGACGCAGACCGGTGCCTACGTCAAAGACGTTGAAGCGGTCTCCAAGGAGAAGGGCAAAGCCTGGACCCGGCGAGCCACCGCATTGCTCTAATCCTGCGCCACGGTAACCCCGAGTTGGCTTTGTGCGCCGCGCGGCTGAGCGTCACCCGAGTGGAACGGCTAAACAGACGCCGGCCAAGCTTGGCGAGAATCCAAGTTGCAGGGGGCCTGTCACTTGCATAGAATCGAGTCTTGCATCATCCAAACATGCTGTATCGGTGCCTGCTCCTTGGATCTGTTCTCCTGCCTATTGGCGCGCACGCGCAGTGGCTCAATTACACGCCGGCGGGCACGCCTTTGAAAGACGGAAAGCCGGATCTCTCTGCCCCGGCGCCGCACGGGGCGGACGGAAAGCCGGATCTGACAGGCATCTGGCAGCACGAGCGTACCTCCGCCGCTGAATTCAAACGCATTCTCGGTCCCGCATACGAGACTGAGTCGCGATCTGCGCTGCTTGGGATGGAACTGGAAGTGGTGCACAAGTACGGGCTCAACATCTTCTCCGATTTGAAGCCCGGAGAGTCCCTTCTGAAGCCCGAAGGGGAGGCGGCGATGAAGCGGCGGGCCGCCGAGCAGAAGGTCGACAATGTTTGCCATGGCGAGTATGGCTGGCCCGTGGCGGGGCTGCTCGCCGAACCATTCAAAATCGTACAGGCGCCCAAAGAGACCATGATTCTCTACGAGGTGGACGGCCTTCACCGCCAGATTTTCGCGGATGGACGCGAATTTCCAGCCGAATTCGAATTTCCGGCCTATCTCGGATATTCCGTCGGCCGCTGGGAGGGCGACACGTTCGTCGTCGAGACGCGCGGATTCAATGACCGCACGCCCGTGGACGGCATGGGGCATCCTCGCGATGAGGCAATGCATGTGACGGAGCGTTACCACCGGCGCGATTTCGGACATCTGGACACCGAACTGACGTTTGTTGATCCTACGCTGTACACTCGAGCGTTCACGGTCAAGATTGCCTACGAACTAATTCCGAACAACGATATCTTTGAGATGTTCTGCACGCAAAACGAGAAGGATCGCGCCCACATGGTGAAGTAACTGCGACGCGCGCCGCCTCAACCAGCCAAAGGGGAGCAATATAGATGAACACCGTCGATATTCAACCACTTGACAAGAGCGAGAAACGTTGGATGCTATGGGCCGGCCGCGTTCTTTCGCTCTGGCCCGCTATTGTTGTGGTGTCGAGCGCTACCTGGAAGCTGACCCGAAACCCGTGGTACGTCGGGGAGTTTGGAAGAATCGGTTGGCCAGAGGGCGCCCTGACGGGCCTCGCATTGCTTCAACTGGGCTGCCTGGCCTTGTACCTGATTCCACGGACGGCGGTTCTCGGCGCGGTCCTGCTCACCGGCTACCTGGGCGGCGCCATCGCTGCCTACGTTCGTATGGGAGAGCCGTATCCGGTCCTGGTCCCGCTGTCAACGAGCCTGATTGCCTGGGCGGGAATCTATCTGCGCGAAGAGCGCCTTCGAGCGCTGCTCCCGCTCCGCTGACACTTCCGGCGCGCGTCGAGTCGAGCACACAGCGCAGCATTTTCGATCAAATACTGGATTGTTTTTTAATCCCTGTGGCGTATATCATGTTTGACTACGACTTGTTTGGCCGGCTGAAGCAAGAGTCAAGCTCGGGGGCGTTCTCGGCTAGGCCAGACTCGGTAGCGGGTTTACAAGAAAAGGTGACAGCCATGAAGTCTGTAGTCTCCCCCTTTCGATCATTACGGATTGCCGTGCTAATCACCGGTCTGAGCGCCGTCCTTTGCGCACAGGCCGTTTCCGTCCCTAAAGCGACGGGTCCAATTCCCGTGGCGGTGGATTCGGTCCCATTCATGGCCGCAGCCAACAACTTGGAGCCCACCGATCTCTCCAAGTTTGGATACGTAGAGGAGGAATTCATCCTCAGCGGCAACGCCAACGTATATGATTGGGCCGCGGACGGGACGGTGAGCATTCAGACTCCCAACGTCCCCTACGCCAACCGTGTCCTGGTGCGCCATCCAGCCAATCCAGCGCGTTTTAGCGGAACGGTCATCGTGGAGGTTACCAATGCGGCACGGCGTTACGACTGGGCGATGATGTGGGGCTATGGACGTGATTACTTTCTGGAGCACGGCGATGCTTGGGTAGGTCTAACAACGCCCGGCGCGCTCAATTCTCTCAAAAAGTTCAATCCCTCCCGTTATGCAACGCTTTCCATGGAGAATCCAACACCAGCCGCCACATGCCCCGGTGCGGATAAGAATGGCGCATCAGGCATCGAGGAGGGGTTGCGATGGGACTATTACAGCCAAGTGGCCGCGGCCCTCAAGAGCGGCCAATCCGGCCAACCGATGGCCGGATTCAACGTCAGACGGGTCTTCATGACTACGCAGGGGGGTGACATTACCACCTACATCAATGCATTCCACGATCGGTCTCGACTGGCGAACGGAAAGCCCGTTTACGATGGCTATCTGGTTCGCAATCCACCCGCGCCCGCCCGAATCAATCAGTGCGCTCCAGCCATTGCTGCCACGGATTCTCGACGCCAGATCAAGGATATTGATGTGCCGGTGATTTCAGTGACTGCGCAGGGGGAAGTCCCCGACTCGATGAAGGTCCGCAAACCCGATAGCGACGATCCAAAAGGCCGCTATCGCCTGTATGAAATTGCTGGAGCAGCGCACATTGACGCTTTCGCGTACACGGGGCTTCCAGGGTTCAACGAACAGAACCTTGTTGGACTCGCCCAAGGTACTCCGGACTGGCCGTTCAACCTAAAGTGCGATCCGGAGATCCCTCTCAGTCGCCAGCCGTTACTGATGTACGCTTTTCACGGGGCTTACAGAAACTTGGATGAATGGGTCGCAAAAGGGGTTGTTCCTCCCAAGGCAGCGAGGATTGAGACCAGAGACGGTGCACTCGTGATGGATGAATTTGGCCAAGCTGTCGGCGGGGTGCGAAGCCCTTGGGTGGACGCGCCCCTGGAAACTACCGTGACCACGAGTCCCGGACCGGGGACTTGCCGCGAGTTGGGGCACACTATCCCGTTTGAAGCGGCTCGCATTTCACACCTCTACCCGTCGGCGAAAGACCGCGCTAGCAAGGTGAACGATTCCGTGGATAGAGCCGTCAGCGCGCGGTACTTCACCCAGACCGACGGCAAGAAAATGAAACTCGGTCTTGCCAAGGACCTTGGCAAGTAGGTCATTGAGCTAAGCTAGCCGACGCGGACGACACGGCGTTCTGGGAGATCACTCCCGTTCCGCGAGTTTCTAAACGCAACAGAACGTTACTTGCATCGGTCCGCGAGTTTGCGCTTGTCGCGATATCTGTCGTGGCAGTTCATGCAGGCCGTTGTCATCACGCCGGCGACATCGGTCATCTTGTCCTGATTCTTGGTTTGGGCCGCCGCGTAGGCCTCCATTCCCGCGTCTCGTAGCCCTTGAACGAACTTGGCCCAATCCGGATTCTTCGACGGAACATCCAGGCCGTTCGAGCACTTGCGCCCGGGAAGCATCAGGAGGTTCGCCACTTCAGCGATGGCCAAAGCATTGTTCTCCACTGCTTCCCATTTTCCATACTGACTCGCCAAGGGGTCGGTCGCCATGCTGGGGTCTTTGGCGTGGGGTACGTCCGCCGGATTCGTGTCCTGTGCGGCAAAAACCACGTTCGATTCCGGGTATAAGGTCCCCCTCATCAGTTGGGCCAGGTTCGCTTCCACCCGCGGTCCTGGCGCTGGTGCCTGAGCCTGGGCACGATCAATCCAAGAAGTGGACATTGCGCTCGCGACGAGTAGCGTCATTACTGCTCTGCTCATTCGAATATAACCTCCCCGACCGAATATACCTCCCCGACGAATGTTCTCCGTTGCCACTTCTAGTGCCGGATCTGGGAGCTGATGTCCTTCGTCTCGTAGACCTCGCAGTTGCCTCGCTCTCGCAGAAGTCCCGCGTCGGGGAACGTGCTGAGTGTCAGGGTGCGCGGCGTCATCACCCACGGCTCCACAAGCGACTCGGGGTCGTCAACAGTGACTTCATACAGAATCTTATTGCCGCTACGAGTAAGTTTCTCGATCACGTGCATTTGATCGGAGTGGAAGAAACCGCCGCGCGCCAGCCATGTGGTATCGACGAACGAGATGGAGTCGAGCACCAGCGTGTCGCCCTCCCAGCGCCCCACGCTATACCCCATATACGTGCTCTCGATCGCCTTCTTTGGGTCGTGCTTGCGGTCGTCGGTCGGGATCACGCGATATTCACCGTAGCCGCCGCCGCCATCCACATATTCCCCGTAGAAAAAAATGACGTCATTGGCCGATTGGACGATTCGCCGGGGCGGACCATCGCGGGGAACCCCCAGCGGTTGGCAGGTCATGACCGGATCATCCTTGTTCGTCCACATGTCGAGCTCCTGGACCTTGTCCCAGTACTCGGGTTTGTACAGTGGGCGATTCGGCCCCCACCGCGAAGGCGCTTCGAACTCAAAATCCATGGTCTGGTTGAGCGCCCGGGAACAGCCCTCCTGCTGCGTGGGGTCGCAGCGGCGATTTCCGTAGCGCCAATTCATGGCGTTGAAATTCCAGTTGCCCGTCAAGTCCGGGTGCCCGTTTGCCATCCGCGGCGTCTCCCCGGAAGCTTCCAGAGTCTTCGGGGCTGGCGGCTGCTGCGTAGCCGCATGAATTGCCGCCCGCACGCTGGCCGGCACGGGCATCACCACATAAACGCTGCCCGTTTCCGTCTGTACCGTGGTCAGGTCGCGAACGACGGTGCCGTCGTGGCGCTCCATCATCTTGCCCGCGTATAAGGTGTCGACCTTGTTCAGCGGATTGTTCCAGTCTTGATAATCGCCGTAGGTGAACTCGGTGGTTTTCCGTCCCTGCTTCACCACCACGCGCTCGGCCATGTACTTCTCGTTCAATGTGGCGGTCGCGATCGCCCCCGGGACGCCTGGGATGGGGTAGGTCACCACTGGTTTACCGCTCTCCCACGACAAAGAAGTTGCGCCTGCCTTATCGACACCGTCCTTCAGAAGCGTGGCTGGGTTGGCCCCCAGCTGGGCTGTCGGCGCTGCCCCCGCTATCGCGGCCTTGGGCGCGCCTTGGGGACTGGCCCACAGACGGATGAGCCGCTCTTCGACGGCGCCCGGCATCGGCGTCGCCTTGCCTTTCCCCGCAATGATCTCCGCACCCGCTATGTCTTCGTTCCAGGCGTACGGCCCGCTGACCACTTCGACGCTCGAATAGGTTTGTCCATTGGGTCGGGTGCACGTGTACTGAACCCGCTGACCCGGCGTCTGGTAGTTGGTGCTGACACGATATTTCGTGAGCGTGCAGGGCTGTCCGTCCACCTGGATGGCGCCCTTTCCCTGATATTCCAGCGAGGCGATCAGCTCATGCTCGTCCACGCCCCGCAGCATGCCCATATACCAGGTCCAGTTGAAAAGCACCGCCCGCAGGTCCTTGGCATCCTTCGCAGGTCTGTAGATCACTGGGTAATCCCCGAACCCCTGCGCCCGCGCACCGGCCGGCGACAGCGCGCTGATCGTGAGAACGGCCCCGATCGCGACTCTCGTCCCAATGATCCTTCGTCGAGGTGCCATGGTAGTCCGCTCTGTTGTCTATTCGGTGGCGTTCGGGGCGGCAATCTGGATCACGTGCCCGTCCGGCATCGTCACCGTCTTGAGAAACCCCAGCGGACTGCCGTCCTTCGCGGGGAGGAACATCACTTTGATGGCGTCCCCGGCGTGGAGGGCATTCGGTCCGGTTTTACCAATCCCCCTCTGGGCCAGGGCCGTGGCGGAGCCGAGCGTCATCACCCAGTCGGTTGTTGTGCCATCCGCGTTCTTGACTGTGAGAGTCAGCGATCCGTGGGGATTGGAAAACTTGATACTGGCAACGGTCCCCTCGAGATTCACTTCCTTTTTCATGTCGTACACGCCCGCGAGGGAATGATGAGCCTGCAACGAAACGCTAGCGGCCATCAACCACCCAAACAAAGCCACACATCCTAGAGTTCGCTGAATCATTTTATGGTTCTCCTCAAAAATTGTGATCGGACCGGAAGCCAATAAGCAGTGACCGCCAGTGAGTATATCACCGCGAAGACGCTGGGCGGGCGATCTTGGTTACTCCACGCGGATGCGGGAGTGGGTGGAACCGAACTCTGCTCACGGGCGCGACATCGGCGGTTCGGCCGTTTTCGTCCGAGTGACTTCGCCCTTCCGCGATTCGTAAACGCTGGCCGACTAGCCGCGGGTAATCGCCGGTCGGGAAGGTCCAAAAGCAGTTCCGGCCAATCGGCGACGACACGCCAACTGGACGTAACACCCGTTTGCGGCGATCGGACGATGGCAACCTCGGGGATCGTGGAGGAGTGCACCATCAACTGGTTGTGATCGCGGATCACGGACAAAGCACCAGACCGTGGACACCGTAGGGTTTAGCCGTGACTCCGGCCCGGCTACCTTCCCTTACTACGGGTGATCCAATTTGAGAAGAGTGTGTAGACATCTCTATTGACACGCGATATCGACACTCGATATGATTTCCGTATGGCCAAGCCTGCTGAGCTCCTACAAGGAACGCTAGATCTCCTCATCCTTCGTACGCTTGAACTTCGTTCCTTGCATGGCGTCGGCATCGCGGACCGTATTGAGCAGGTAACCCGCGGAGTTTTTATGGTGGGACCGGGGTCTCTTTTTCCGGCCCTGCACCGGTTGGCCGAACAGGGCTGGATCGAGGGGCATTGGGGCGAACTGGAAAATGGACGCCGCGCTAAGTTCTATGCTCTAACGCCGTCCGGACGGGCGCAATTGGCCAAAGAGAAACGTAACTGGCGCAAGGTGTTCACTGCGATGAACCAAGTGCTCGGGGAAGAGGCATAACTGTGTCTTGGGTTCACCGGGCCGCAAGCCTCTATCGGCGATTTCGGAATCCAGACCAGGCAGAGCAAGAACTGGACAACGAGGTACATGCGTACTTCGAAATCTTGATCGAGCGAAACATGGCGCGGGGTCTATCGCGGGAGGAAGCGGTACGGGCCGCGCGAATTGAGTTCGAAAGCCCGGAGCAAGTGAAGGACAAAGTGAGAGACTCGCGAACAGGAGCTGCCATGGAAACGACGCTACGGGACATCCGGTATGCGGCGAGAGTGCTGCGCAGGGCGCCGGGCTTTACTGCGGTCGCGGTATTGACACTGGCATTGGGCATCGGTGCGAACACCGCAATGTTCAGTTTGGTTAACGCCGTTCTTCTGCAGCCCCTCAATATTCACAATCCCAAGGAAATTGTCGGCTGCTATAGCGTGGACATTCACAAGCCGGAGGCCTCGCGCGCGTTTTCTTACCCGAACTATGCCGACTTGCGAGAGCAGAATTCCGTCTTCTCGATCCTGGCCGCGCACAATATCGCGCAGCTGGGGTTGACTGAGGGCGAAACAACGCGCCACGTCTTCGCCGACATCGTGTCTTCGAACTACTTCGCCACCATGGGTGTTCCGTTATTCAAAGGCCGCACATTCACAACCGCTGAAGAGAAACCCAACGCTGGAATACAAGTGGCGATTCTCAGCTATTCGTACTGGCAAAAGCACGGCTCCGATCCGGAGCTACTAGGAAAGACTCTGCGCATCAACGGAAAGATATTCACAGTGGTCGGGATCGCCCCGCGGGGATTCACGGGAACGGTGCCGTTGATCAGCACCGAATTGTACCTGCCGCTGGGCACCGCAGTGCTGGCGAACGGACTAGAGGGACGCGGGCACTCCCTGAGCGAACGCGACATTCCCTACTTGATTTTGATCGGCCGGTTGAAGTCCGGGCTGAGGGAGCGAGAGGCCAATGTCCAACTCGCCGTAGTGGCGTCTCAGATGGAGAAGGCGTACCCGGCCGAGAACAAGGACCAGACATTTATGGTGCATCCGCTGGCCCGGCTGAGCGTCTCACCGAACCCGGCGGACGAGGGGCAGTCCGTTCCGCTGGTCATCCTGTTGACGATGTCAATGCCGGCCGTGGTTCTGTTGATTGCTTCGCTCAATCTCGCCAACATGATGCTGGCCCGGGGAGCCGCACGCCACAGGGAGATCGCGATCCGGCTGGCCATTGGCGGCGGGCGCGGGCGAATCGTGCGGCAGCTTTGTACGGAAGGATTCCTGCTTGCGATCTTAGGCGGAGCGGCTGGGCTGCTGGTGGCTTCCTGTGGCAGCGCGCTGCTCTTTCGGTCGTTCGCTTCGGTTGCTCCGTTTGATTTGGTTTTTTCCTCAAAACCGGACATTCGGGTCCTGACGGCGACCATGGCTTTCTGTATGCTCAGCACCATCGTGTTCGGTCTGTGGCCGGCGTGGAGGCTCTCGCGACCGGACGTGATGTTGGACCTGAAGACCGGCGGCGAAGACGCGGGCGGAGGGTTGCGACGCCTGTTCTCGCGCCGGAACGTGCTGGTGATGGCGCAGCTCTCGCTTTCGCTGATGATGCTGACGGCGAGCGGACTTTTTGTTCGCAGCGCGATGCGGGCGGTGCATGTGGAGCCGGGATTTTCTCTGGAAAGCGGAGTAGTCGCGGAGGTCGATCCCAGCCTGGCGGGTTATGGCGAGATTCGTGGGCGGCAGATTTACGCAGCGCTCCTGGCACGGCTGAAGAGCGTTCCGGGAGTGGAGTCCGTCAGTCTTGCGTGGACGGTTCCGTTCGGACGTGTCACCAACATTGCGAGGATACGCCCCGCCGGAGGCAGTCCGCAGGCCGTCGAGGTGTGGGCGGAGCACAACATAGTTACGGAAGATTACTTCCGGACGCTAGGCGTCCCACTGCTTCTCGGCCGATCGTTTCTACCCTCGGAGATGACGAGCGGATCGTCGCGGCACGTCGCCGTTATCGACAAGCTCGCCGCCGAGCGGCTGTGGCCAAAGGGCGACGCAGTGGGCCAGCACCTCCACCGCGATGATTCGCAAGACCTGGAGGTGGTGGGCGTGGTTGGCAACGTACAAGAACGGATCGTTGGCAGCGAGCTACGGCCCCACCTGTACGTTCCGTTCGGGCCGGAGTATCGGGCGGACATGCACATTCACCTGAAAGTGGCGGCAAGCGGAAGGGAAGCGCAGGCCCGCATGCTTCAAACCGTGCGCAGGGAAATCCGTGCAGTCGACGATGGCTTGCCGGTGTTAGAGCTGAAGACGCTTCGCGATCAGCTGGATGAGAGTCTGGATCTGTGGGTGGTGGAAACCGGCGCTCGCATTCTGGGGATTTTCGGGACGGCCGCGCTGCTGCTGGCAATCATCGGGCTTTATGGCGTCAGAATCTACACAGTGGCGCGGCGCACTCGGGAGATTGGTATTCGCATGGCGCTGGGAGCAAGCTCCGCGGAGACCCAGCACATGATCCTGCGGGAAGGATTGATGGTAACGGCGATCGGATCGGGGTGCGGGCTGCTGCTGGCGCTGGCGCTCGGACGGGTTCTGGCCGGTTTCCTCTATGACGTGCGCTCAGTGGATGCGGCGGTGTTATCGATCGCGATGGTGCTGCTGACGGTGGTGTCGATGCTGGCCTGCTACCTGCCTGCAAGGAAGGCGGCTCGGGTCGATCCGATGGTCGCTTTACGGTACGAATAGTTCGTGCCTCCAGATCGGGCGTTCGGCCAGGTGACGGAGCCGCTGAGGACGTATTGCGCCCTCCCTGCGGTCGTCG
>Ga0187888_1001698_pt1 | contig 20377 bp, 19 predicted proteins | sample June2016WEW_7_40_FD_132987 | JGI IMG/M metagenome (GOLD analysis project Ga0187888, IMG submission 132987) | Peatland microbial communities from SPRUCE experiment site at the Marcell Experimental Forest, Minnesota, USA - June2016WEW_7_40 | ecosystem: Environmental > Terrestrial > Soil > Wetlands... | reverse complement strand
ATGCCCTCGATCCGCGAGCCTCCCTGGTAAATGGCTTGGTGCTCTCATCTGTCAATAATGGAGATGTATTGGTCGGAGTGATGGGCGCGCGCGATACAGTTGAAGCCGTCGCCCCGATCTACAAGCCTTTCGCGAAGAAGGTCGAAGTTTCGCCGCTGATGCCGGTAGCGATCTGGGCGGAGAGCACCCAATGGATTTTACTGCTGGAGTTTGATCCAACCCGTCTGGGTTCCGCAGCCGCGACACCGCACGAGAAGTGAAATCTAAAACTATTCAAGAAAGCCTGGGTAACCGCCTCGGTCTCGGAGCGTTCGCAATCTATCTTGCTCTCTCCTTTCTGTTCTTCGGGCGCGGCCTGGTCGGCCATCTTTCGGACCGCTACATCGGAATCGGCACCGACCCGGGCTTGTTCATTTTCTTCTTGGAATGGTGGAAGTACGCAATACTTCATCGCTTAAATCCATTTTTTACGAACATTGTCTGGGCTCCGAGTGGACTAAATCTCGCTCGTACGACATTCGTCCCACTCGCTGGTATCTTAGCCTCTCCGCTGACCGAGTATCTCGGACCGCTAGCAACCTACAATTTGATGATACTCGTAAGTCCGGCGATTGCTGCGTGGACCGGCTTCACTGTTTGTCGGTATTTATCGTCGTCATCAAGGTCGGCTTTTGTCGGCGGCTATATTTTCGGGTTCTCTCCATACATGCTCGGGCAAATGTTGGGCCATCTTCACGCATTGATGGTTTTCGCGATTCCTATCATTTTAATGGTAATACTGCTCCGAATAGACGGTATCTGGCCTTCCCGTCGATTCATAATAATGCTGTGCCTTCTTTTGACAATTCAAGCCACATGCTCACTAGAGGTATTCGCTACTGCAACAGTATTCGGCTGGGCAGCCTTTGCGATCGGCTACTGGATAGCGCCTCAATGGCGCGATCGCCTGATCGTTCTAATATTCCCCATTTCGTTCGCATATATTATTACTGCAGTCTTGCTTAGTCTGTATCTATATTACTTTTTCGTGTTTGGACCTCAGGACTTTCCAACTGGCCTGGCCACAGCTGTTTCAATTCATGTATCTGGAATGTTTTTTCCTTCACCCACTAATTGTTTCGGCACCTCCCTCTTTGCCAGGAAGCTCTGCGGTGGATTTAACCTTCAAGAAACTGGAGCGTACGTTGCGTTCCCATTAATCCTCATAGTGTGGAGTTACTCGCGCAGACATTGGATGGTGGCACAGACTAGGCTACTTCTGGCCTTGCTAATTATAATTCTCTTAGCTTCGCTTGGCCCGATACTTCGCATTACTACCCATCTGACAATACCGATGCCGTGGACAATACTTTCTCGCCTGCCTCTTAGCGACGAAGTACTACCGGCGCGTTTTGCTCTGTATGCTTTCCTTATTTTCGCGATAATTGCGAGTCTCTGGTTGGCCGACAAAACAATCCAACCGACGGTCCGAATCGCTGGCGCGATTGCAATCATATTATGCTATTTACCTAACCCCAGTGCTGCTTTCTGGACGACTGACGTTGACACACCAGCATTTTTCGCGACAGATATGTACAAACAATATCTGTCACCAGGTGAGATCGTTTTAATGCTTCCATACGGGGACGAGGGGAATAGTGATATTTGGCTGGTGAATACTCATCTGTATTTTCGGATGGCAGGTGGATGGGTTAGCGTGACTCCGCTCCCAAGGGAATTCGCACGTTATGCGATTACGGATAGTCTGTATAATTTAACGGTAATTCCACACTCAGATGAGGCACTGAAGACGTTTTTAGTTCAGAAGCATATTAGCAAGGTGATCGTTGCTGACGAGGGAGCGCACATGTGGAGATTGGTTTTCGACCAAGGTCCTCCGACGACGGAGCGCAGCCATTTCGAACCGGACGAGAAGCGAGCGATAAACGCGACCTTCGCGAGTCTTGCTTTGAACCCGATTAAGGTGGGTGGTGTTTCCATCTATGAAGTGCCGCTATCTCGTTTGAGCAGTTACATAAGTCATGATCCGCGAAAGGAGGAAGAAGCTGTCGCCACCGAACGCCTTGACGCTTTGATTAACGCAGCAAGCGAATATACCGCGCGCGGGCTAAGTCCTGCGGGGCTGAGCCCGTCTGAAGTGCAGCGGCTTGGGCTTCTACCACCGTTGTGGGTTTCGGGTGTGTCGATATATGACCGCGCCACGCCTGCGCAAAACGGCATGGTACTCGAGTCGTTCAACGACAGGCAAATTCTTATCGGGGTGCTCAGCTCTCGAGAAGTCGTGGAACGGCTCGCCACGGTGTACCGGATATTGGTGAAGAGAGTCGAGATATCGCCGCCCCGCTCAATCAGCACAAGCAGTCCGGACGCGAGGAAATGGATCCTTTTAATGGTGATTGATAGAGATCAATTACCGGGCCTCGCCGAACTGGTGCGCAGCCGGGCCGTCGGAGAGCGCAACCCGCCAACATATATTCGTTAAATTAGGCCGCAGGCTGAGGGTCCCTTCAAGGGGTTGTGCCAAGATAGCTCAATTTATTATCGGACCGCCGGGGTAGCTGGGATCGGCGAACTCTCAGAGCGGTCAGAGGCTGTGGCATGCTGCCCAACACTTGGCTCAGATTCAGGGCAGCCTCGATTAGCCCCGCACTCAGGGAGGTTCTGCAATGTTTGAATCTTCGAAGACCTGGCGACTTCGCGGCGCTGACTTCCATGAGAAATATTTCTCGAGATCTGTTCTCGACATCGGGTGCGGTGCGGATTTGATCGTGCCGCATGCCCGACCGTTTGACTTCGAGCACGGAGATGCACAACGAATCACGGAATTCCTCTCAACCGAAGTGCAATACGATTGTGTTCATAGTTCCAATTGCTCAGAGCATATGAACGATGTGCGCAGGCCGCTCTCACAATGGTGGTCATTGGTAAAGCCAAATGGCCATCTCATTATCGTAGTTCCGGATGAGGATCTCTACGAGCAGGGAATCTGGCCGTCTATCTTTAATCCAGACCATAAGGCCACTTTCCGTTTCGGAAAGCACTCAACATGGTCGCCGGTCTCTTACGACCTGAAGACAGTTCTTCAAAAACTTCCCTGCGCAGATATAGTCGACATTCGCGTGCAAGACGAGGGGTACAACCATGAACTAAATCGGAACCACATTACTCCTTTCGGTCGTCTCCTCATTCAATTCAGGCGGGCACGCAAAGCAGGATTGAGCGGTAGCATTAGGAGCCAAACTTCATCCGAACTAAACCGGTGGGTTGGTAAAATGGAATACGCTCTGGAAACGATCGAATACCGTTTCGGCGCTCCGATAAACCAAACGCTCAAGGATGCGCGCGCGCAGATCCAGGCCGTGGTCCGGAAACGATCATGATTGATGTTGGCTACGGAGATCTCTACGTCTTTACGAACTGCGAACTAAGAGCCACACAGGTGCGCGCGAACGCCTCGGGCGCGCACCCGAGTCAATGTATATCGTAATGGAATGGTCCTAGCACTGCAGATTTCCTGGCATAAACCGACATTATATATGGAACGTGACTTTCGTCAGCAAGCGGTCCAAACTGATCGACCTTCTGGTAATTGTCCATTAACCATTTATAAATCGGCTGATCATAACCAATGCCGAAGCTGTCTACACCATATTCGCTTACCGCGCGATTCGATATCAGAACGTAACTCACATTGCTTGCCACAAGATCACGAATGAACTCTCCTTCCTTCGCAGGATCGATATAACCAGGCAGCAACGAATACCAGCGGCTCGGGGCCTCCATTCCGGCGAAAACGTACAGGCTCGGCGGTTCGGGCAAGACCAGGATATCTCTCCCGTTCCGAGTGTGTGTCTTCATAAAAGAGATAATCCGGGGATACAGAACAGCGATATCCGGGTGCGTATAGAATGTTCCATATTCGGTAGTCAGCGAGGTTGACAATACCCCGGGTTTGGGAAACAGCATAATAAATAACAAAAGAATATTCACGCTGACCATGCTGCCAACCAGCCTCTCAGAACGCGTTGTGTCGAGTGATAGGCTTGCCCGACGAACAACCCTTACTGTCACTATTACGAATATTATAAACAGCGGAATATTGAAAAATACTGCATAGCCCCCACGCCACGGCCCCACTTCCAACATTACGCGTATGCTGACCACCGTCGCATAAATACTGAGCGCAGCCTCAGCAAGTGGTAAGCTGAACGTCAGTTGCCTTCGCCATTTCCAAAGACCGTGCAGCAGGAAGAAACCGCCCAGGAGAAAAAGTCCCTGTGGACACATCATCTGGAAAAGGATAGCAGTCACGACACTCGTGGCTTCGCCGGAGTGCATTCGCACCATTAACGCCAGCAGCAGGTCAACAAGCACTATCGTGATCACATATAATCGCGATCGAACCTGCAGACGGGAGATCACGGCGGCATCAGCGGCTGCGATGATATACCACAACCCGATTGAGAACAGAACCGTATAGCCGTCAAAGGTCCATTCGGACAATGAGAATCGAAAACCTACAAATGCCATCATTCGTTTGCCGAATGTTCGCATCATATAGGTTCCAGGGGTAGCTATCCAATTGTCGAGGAATATGAACTTCGCGCTAAGTTTCCAAATGAACCATCCGTAGATCATCAATGCCGGCGAGAGTCCAGCGAAGCAGCAAAACACATCTTGTTTCACGGACTGAAAAGAGCGCTCGATGATGAGATGCACGACTAGCAAGAAGCCCAATAACACCAGACAAGCGATGCCAAATTCGATTTTCGTGAGCAGTGCCAGGCCGGCCAGGAAACTCGTCAAAGCTAAATGTAGTTGTCTGCCCGTCCTCAAATATCGGAGCGCAAAATAAAGGCAAGCGAAGCCAAACGTCGATGCCATAGCCGCCGCGTAACTATATGGAAACATGTAGTTAAATATAAAAGGCGGATAGGCCTCTGAGAGGAAGAATAGCGAAGGAGCAATCGTAGCAGGAACTGGCAAGTCGAATTGGCGAGTTATCTCGAAGATTAGTAGAGCGGAACCAATGGTTAATGCAAGGCCGATCATGTACAAGACGGTAAGACTGGTTCCAAATATTCGGAACGCCAATGCTTGTAGGTAGGGCGCCAGCGGCCCATACATATACCAAAGGTCACGATACAGCAGCTTCCCGTGAACAATCGCTGCGGGCACATAAAGCTCGCGCCCGCAATCTACCTGAAAGTCACCCCAGTGCCCCCACGTGTACCAGGCGAGTGCACTGGCAATGGTTACGATAAGTCCACGCGCGATCCACGATGTGGACCCGGAAGCTGGCGACTGCTCACTTTCAGCTTTCCACTCCGACGGTACGTTGAGGTTTCCGATATTGTTGGTTCGCTGAGCGGCAGAATCTGGACTCAATGGAGTTCTCCGTATCACCCTCGTGCAGCGCCACGAACTTGCCCAACCTGGCGAGAAACGCGAAGCACACAGAATATCATGTGTCCGACGGGCCCGTGCTCCATGACTCTCTCTACCTCAGAAGCCGAGCCTGCCAGCGCTGTCTAAAACTTCCTCTCGCGTGTAGTAGTGCACGTCCCTGTCGATGATGGCGTACCAAGCAGAAGCAATCGCGGAGTAGCCCTCTTTCTGGTACCACACTTTCCGAAAATACGACGCAACTTCGCGTGACGCTGGCCAACTAGCTTTTGTGAATTTATTCGGAAAACGTACCGAATTAGCCAAACTTCCTGAGCAATTTCGGTTAGAATGTTTTGCACTTTCAAAAAATTCACAAACTCTCAGCTAAGACGAGTTCGGCGCTGCTTGGGATATGTTGCAGGGAGGAGCAGATCACCGAGATGTCAAATTCACCGTCAGCGAAGGGCAGCATCAGCGCGTCAGCCCCGCAAACGTTCCATGTTGGGCGGTTTTTTTTGCACGTTTCTACAAACGTCGGTGGAGACAAGGCAACACCTGGAAGGCGCTGTCAACAGACGGTCCCGTGCTCACGTCACCAGGCCCACATGCGGCCATCAGCACCCGCTGTCCCCGGAACAACTGCTCCGTATCGGTAAGAGGACGAGGCTTCAGACGGAAAACGCCGCATAGGAGCCATTTCCAAATTACTGTCTCGATGACGAAGCACTTGAGCTTATATAGGGTAGGGTTCGCGAAGAGGACCTTTTCTGGGAGAGAGGAACTGCGTCGAACCATGTCGATAGTCTAATCCGCCTAACGACGGCTGCAATGCTCCTTCCGTCTCCATCGCATGCGACCAACTCGATCCGCGAGACTAGCAGCGCAGACCTCCGTCGTAAATCGTGTGGGATAGCTGGGTAGTGGGCGGTTTTAAAACCGCCCACTACCCAGCTGAACCGACTTGCCTCTTATGGCAGGTTCACACATTATATGACATTACTGGACCGGCGTTAACGCGTGAGGGCGGAGGGGGGCGGTGCCATTGGCGAATTGGAAGGCGGGGCGCTTATCAGGCTCGAGGTCGCGCCGGTATGACTCGATAACACAGAATTCTGGTGGCAGAAAGGTTTTATGCGTTTTGTAAGCCCTGGAGCATTATCCAGTGCTATCGAACTGTACGCGGGAAGTCGTGAACCAGCACATTCGTAGTGCATTGCCGGGACAGGCAGGTTCGGATCCGCCGTGGCCCGTGCCTGCATTGTCGTTCGCTCAGCGGGTTTTACTTATAAGTGAAACAGCTGTGACTGTTTTCGCAGCTTTCTGGCTACATGCCTTTTCTATTGTTCCAAACCACGACAACGCTTGGTTTCTTTTAGCTACAGAGCGACTAATCGCCGGCGGACATATTTATTACGATGTGTTCGATCCCAATGTGCCGCTTATTTATATCTTGCTTTCACCGAGCGCCGCATTTTCTACGCTGACTGGACTAGATACTTACGTAGTGTTCAGCGTTTGGGTCTGCCTGCTGATTTTGTGGTCAATTGCGCAGGTTTCCCGCTCGCTACTCAACCTGTTTGGAGCGAGGCGAGTTGCCGGGGCGATCGCCGTGCTGGCTTATACTGTGCTGTTATGTTTCCTTCCGGGTTATCAATTTGGACAGCGAGAACATCTGGCGATGATTCTACTTTGTCCATGGTTGTTTCGGTTTGCCCTGAAGGAGAATGGCGATTCGGAATTGCCGGGTTTCTCTTCCGTAAGTTCGGCCGCTATTGCGGCGGTTGGGTTTCTAATCAAACCTTACTTCGTTCTGCTGCCGATCGGAATGCTCATAGCTCGCGGCATAGAGCAACAGAGTTGGCGCATTTTCTTTGGGCGCGACGCCATCATCTTCAGCATCATTTCAATCTTATATCTGGGCACAGTCGTTTTGGTATTTCCGCAATGGTTCGCTGTGGCGAGGTTAGCGGTCGATACCTATAAGTTTCTCAACCAACCGATGATTGTTGTTCTTGCGGCGTTTTGGCCACCCCTGGGCCTTGTGCTAGCCGCCTCAGTGGTGTGGGAACTCGCTCAAATAGACGAAACAGTTCGCTCTTTCTTACGCTATTTGGCGCTTGCGGCTATACTTCTGTCAATATGCTCCGTCGCACAGCACAAAGGCTGGGATTATCACAATATTCCAGCATTGATCTTGATGTCGATGATTCTGGTATTGCTGGCACTGGCTATTTGGCCGTCGCTGGCCCGAATGCATCAAGTCCCACGAATTGCCGCGGCGGTCCTGGTGATGGCGCTGCTCTTTCAAGGCGTTATTGTGACGTTGCCCATGTGGTTCACGTCGAGTCTCAGGACTCGCTCCAATTTTATGGCTCAGCCGTTCCCGCGTACCGCCGCTGAATTGGCGACTGGACGGTCTTTCCTGGCAATCGCAGCCTGGGGCTTTGATGTTGTTCTTCCGACCGTTTCATTGATAAATGCGCAATGGTCATCCCGAACGGCAGCACAATGGATGGTGCCGGTAATTGTCGGACTTTCGCTGGGCAAGCTGGCCGAACGCAAGCGTGCGGAAGAGATTAGGCAACTCTGGACCCGTCAGGTTGAGGAAGACCTCGAGCGATATAGGCCGGCGGTGGTTGCTGTGCGAACAGCCGACGACCGTTATGCCTTTGAACTGCGGCGCAGCTTTGACATCCTGCAGCTTCTCTTGCGGGATGAGGGCTTCCGTCGAGCGTGGGCTCCATACCATCAGGCACGGGTCATAAAAGACTGGGTCTTTTACACGCGATCGGCGGGTGGTTAGGGGCGATTTCCCGAACGTCAGGCGAGGCCTTTTTCTTGGCCGCGACCCGCCCATTGGACTGGAACAATTACTACGGTGAGGCACTACTCTCTGCTATCGCTTCTCAGCGACGCGCGAATCACAAGGCCCAGCGGCCGGCCGTCCGGCGCATCACTGATGACTGGGGAAGCAACCGGCCGCGCAGGTACTTGTGCACCGGCATTCGGGATGCCGAGCAGCCGCAGTACCGATTGCACTACCGGCTCCGGCTTAATTCGCTGCATGCAGATGTTGTTGCCACCGCAAGGAGGCTGATCGGCCTCGTAAAGGCACGGACTGCAAAATACCGGGGAGTAGAAAATTGCGACGTTGGGCAATTCCTGACCGTAATGCTCGGGGTTGGCTGGCCCGAATAGGCATACTGTCGGGCGCTCGAGTGCGACCGCCATGTGCATCGGGCCACTATCGTTGGTAAGCACGCACGCGGCCCCGTCCAACAGCGCCAACATCTCGCCCAGTGTCAGCCGCCCGGCGGTATTTGCCACGCGCACTTGCACCTCCGCCGGGAAGCGATCGAATAAACTCTGTACATACGGAAGCTCGCTGCGCGCTCCAATGAATGCCACCTGATGTCCTAGCGAGACCAACTTCGTGACGGCTTCGACTACATACTCGACGGGCCATCGTCGCTCCAATAACAGATCCGATGCGTTCGGGTTGACCACTATGTACGCTTGATCTGAGTGCCATCCTGTATTTTGAGACAGAACCGCGAGAACAGATGACCGATCGGCTTCCTCAATGTGTATCGGTCCAATATTCTCCGGTTGGCTCGGCGGAACTCCGGCCACTCGTCCCAACTGAAGGTACAACTGACGGACCGGCATCCGAGTGTTGAAGTACACCAGGTGGGTATAGATTCCATTTTTGAAGGCGACGCTATGTCGGTAAAACCCCAGCCGGTTGCGCGTCACTGCCCAAAGTGCCAGCAGCGACGCGAAAGCGGAATATACCTCTAAATCAAAGTACAGATCAGCACGCTGCCGAATGAGCCCGACAATTGTCTGGAGCGTCGTTATCGTCATCACCACGAGATTTCGGTCGTCGAGCGTGAGTACTTCGTCAACGGCGGGGAGCCGGTCCAGGAACTCCCGGTTCGATCGCATTGTCACGAACGTTAATCGGGCATGCGGGTATTGATGCTTCAGCGCCTTCAGCAGCGGCGTGGCCTGGAGAATGCTTCCCATACCGATGAGTTTCGCGACCACGATCCGGTTGACGTTGGACGGCGCGATTGAATGGTCTCTTCGCATTAGTGCGCCCAGAATCCGCGCAACGCCATTGAACAGAAAAGCGACCGGAGCCGCGATGATCCGATCGGCAAGGATTCGTCCACGATGAGTCATGGCCTCAGGACCACCGCCTGTTCACGATCTCTCTCCATCATCATTAATAATTAATAGTCGGGGATCGCGCCATCCTCATTCTGGCCCCGCCGCTGGTCCTCTCTGCTTGGAGTGTGCCGGCCCAAAGCGACTATCCGCCAACGGGCGACGCGGTTCGACACGCGGGCTTGGCTGCCGGCGCTTGGCAATTTTAACTTGACCTACCCCGGTCAGACTCCTCAAATGGTTGTTGAGCTCCTGATTTCATTGAAAATGCGGATTCTGATGCCTAATACGGCTGTCTTTCTGGATCGCGACGGAGTGATCAACAAAGTCATCTATCGAGATGGCAAGCCCACGTCACCCAGAAACATCGGGGAGTTCGAGTTCGAAGCAGGAGTTGAGCCGGCGCTTGACCGACTGAGCACTGGGGGATTCAAGCTTTTCGTGGTCACGAACCAGCCGGAACTGGCGCGGGGTCTCCTGACGAAAGAATCACTGTGCATGATGACGGAGCGTATTTTAAGCCTTCTCAAGATCGAGGAAGTACGCATCTGTCCCCACGACAATGATGATGGTTGCCGCTGTCGCAAGCCGCAGCCCTGGGATGCTGGTCGAATTGGCGCACAAATACGACCTTGCTCTTAAAGCGTCGTACATCGTTGGCGACACGTGGAAAGACTCGTGCGCTGGAAGCAGCGCAGGCTGCAAATCGATAATTCTCGACCGCCCATACAACCACGCTGATCCGGCTGATTGGCGCGTGCCGGATTTGAGCGGCGCGGTAAACGTGATTTGCGCAAGTCAGCGGTGAATCTTCCGAGGCGGGTCGTAATGGTTAACTTTATGTTAATGGCTCCGACTCTACAGAATCATGTATTAATCGTGCGGGACGCTTGCACAGGGCCGGCGCGCTCGGATGAAAATGTCGTTTTCTGCAGAGCACACCGTCGAGGTCATCAGTTTCGCTGAGCGTTGAAGATGATAGCGCAGTAGGAGATCACCGCGTGAGTAATGGCGAATATTCGGCGCAGTTAATCGCGGTTGGCAAGGAACTTTATAACCGTCGGCTGCAAACTACGCGAAGTGGAAATATCAGCATTCGGGACGGCGAACGGTTTCTGATCACACAGACTGGCGCCAACCTCGGTCAACTGCTCGAATCCAATTTCATTCATGTCGACATCTCGCAAGGCCTGCCGATACCCCCCGAGGCCTCGTGTGAAAGCCCACTGCACCGTGCAATATACGACGCCACTGAAGCGCTCGCGATCGTGCATGCACATCCAATTCACGCGATCGCACTTGCTCAGATTTCATGCGATGACCACATCCTCCCAATTCATAATGAAGGGCTCGCCGGTCTGAAGCGGATTCCCATCGTGGATACTACGGTGCTTGGCCTGGGCATCGGTGAAGAGCCGACCGCGATTGCCGCGGCGCTGAGGCAATCGTGCTCAGTGGTGGTGCGCGGCCACGGCGCATTCGCGATCGGCAGATCGCTCGATCAGAAGTGGTCCCGGTTCTTTGAACAGTTTTCCCCGATTTATAAGTGGGTTCCGGGCGGGTTGAGCGAGGTGCAGAGTTGTCCACGGCGGCGGGCGGCGCTTGCGACGGACCGGCCGCCGCGGTGGGCAACTCGGGGCGCACCACGGATTTCATGCTAGGCGGCCTCCTCCAGTGTTGCCGCCAAGGCCAGATAGGCCTGTTGGGGCGTGGCGCCATTGAGCCGCGAATGCGCCCGGTCGGTGTTGAACCAGTCCATATAGTGGCCGATGTCGGCGCGCGCCGCGCTCACGCCGTCATAGGCCTTGAGGTACACGCACTCGTATTTCACGCTGCGCCACAGGCGTTCGATGAACACGTTGTCCCGCCATGCGCCGCGCCCGTCCATGGAGAGCTGGCAGCCGCGAGCGCGCACGGCCTGGGTGAACTCCTCCGCCGTGAACTGGCTGCCCTGATCGGTGTTGACGATCGCGGGCACTCCAAAGCACGCAAAGGCCTGTTCGATAATCTCCCTGGCATGGCACGCCTCCAGCGTGATGGCCACCTTGTGCGCCAGCACCAGGCGGCTGGCTACATCCACTACGGCGGTGAGGTAAACAAACCCGCGCGCCATGGGGATGTACGTCGTGTCGAGCGCCCAGACCTGATTCGCGTGGGTGATGGCTAACTGGCGTAGCAGATAGGGATAGATCTTATGGTCCGGCTGGCGCTGGCTGGTGCCAGGCTGCGGACACAAAGCCTCCATGCCCATGCGCCGCATGAGCGTCCGTACGTGACGCCGGCCGACCCGGATGCCCTCGGCCAGGAGCTGGCGGCGCAGCATCCGCGCGCCCATGAAGGGATGCTCCAGATGCAGCTCATCCAGCCGCCGCATCAGCGCCAAATCGGCGGCGCTGGTGGGTTGCGGCAGGTAATACACCGACCCCCGGCTGAGGCCCAGCAGGCTGGCTTGGCGCGTTACCGACAAACGGTGCTTACGGTCGATCATAGCTTGGCGCCCAGCCCGCCCGCTTTGCGAGCGCGCGTGCTAAAAAATCCAGCTCCAGCGCCTGCTGCCCGATCTTGGCATGTAGCGGCGCCAGAACAACGGGCGCCGGCTGCGTGGTCCCGAAAACCTCGGCCGCATGTTCGAGCAATTGCCGCTTCCAGTCCGTAATCTGGTTGGGATGAATCTCAAACTGCGCAGCCAGCTCGGCCAGCGTCTGGTCCTCGCGCAACGCCGCTAACGCTACGCGCGCCTTGAACTCCGCCGTGTGCGTGCGGCGTGTCCGCCGCCCGGATTTCTTGACCATCGCAAACTCCTTCTTGCCCAGCCTGCTTCGGCCAGACTTGTGGCCCGGAGTTTCCACTTATCGCACTGTTCAAAATTGCGAGGCCACTTCTATCAGGCGTTCTACAGAATGCTGCTCCTGGAGGACACTTGCCAGATAAACCTCCTGGTCCATGATCATTTAAGGTCGGCAACGACCCCGAAGGCGCCGACTGTATTGAAATCAGCGCGTCACAGCGGTGCGCGGAGACTCGTCAGATCAGATTGACGGTTGAATATCGGTTCACGAAACAGCAGTTTTAACTCTTTCGGAATGCTGTTGGACGGAATCCGAACGCGTCGAGATGCAGGAGTGGCGAGCGCAGGAAAAACTGTTCGGCTTCGCAGAGCCAGCCTGACCGCCCCCGCACAGGGATACTTCCTGGAGCTTTTGTTACTTCTGTCTTTCAAATTCATCGCGTTGACGAACCTCCGCGCCAGTTTGAAATCCCGAAGTCTATCGCATGGCTGCGCGCTGCGCAGAGAACATCTCAGCGTACGGCGCGACGAGGCTGCGATAGTCTAAAATCATCATGGATGGGCTCGCCCGTGAGGGGTCCATATCGAGCGCGACGGAGGGCCTAATCTCAATTCCGCTGTCTGCGGGGCCCTTGCATTCACGTCCGGTCGTGATCATTCCAGGGTCAACGGTCAGGAGTCGCAAGACGGGAGCGCCTCGCGACCTTTCATTCGTCCGTCTTCTCTCAGTGACGGACTCAACTTCAAGTCGCGGGCGTTTTCGGGAGGGCAGGCCAAGATAGCCACAGGCGCTCTTGCAAGATTTACCGCGGTCGCATTGATCGGTGCACCAAATCTAGCGTGTCCAGCAACGAACGAAAGGCCGACACGCGCCGCAAAATCCCACGTGGGTTGCTTGCGTTGCTTTTGATTGGCTGCTATTAAAACTGCATACATGCAGGCGGGCAAGATGGACCAATTTGTCGGCTGCACAATCTGGGCGCGGTGAGAAAACCGATGAAACCATTTTCAAGGCATGTCGGTGAAGGCACTTTGGCAGTGGTGCTCGTGATCGCTCGGCCAGCGCTCTCTGTGGCGGGACCCGTTCAGCCGGGAGCGCTTCCCTGGGACCAGCCGCTCAACACGATCGCGGCGCTTCTGAGCGGAGCGATTGCGCCCGCGTTCCTGGCCTTCGCATTGACTGTCGCATTCCTCATTTTCGGAATCCTGGGCAACTGCGAACTCGGCCGTCGGCTGTTTAAGGCCGGGCTCGGGATGGCGGCTGCCATCGAAGCGGTCAAGCTCCTCAACTACCTGCTCCCGTACTAGCGGGATTTTCTGAGTCGGCGACGATGCGCCCGTCATCTGTGGCAGTCAGTTCTCGAGGGGCCCGGCACATATTGCCGAGAGCATCCAGCTTCGCGGCAACGCCGTTCTGCCACCGCCCGAGCTTCAGGCGAGGTGTTAGGCATCCGGGGACGTGCTCGGCTAAGGACCTCGCACGTGGGGAATGTATGACACGTCACTCATCCCTTGATGAAGGCTGCTTGCAGCACGGCGGGCGCAGAAAGCGGGAAATCCCGCGATTTCATTATGCAAGCAGGCGGATTCGTGACGTGCTTGCAAAGAGTCAGAGAGCCAGCGGTGGAATGAAAAACCCCTTGATTTCTCAATGCAAGCATCCGATTCGGCGCTGCTTGCAGGCAGGAGGTTGAGCAACATGGCGGATGAGACGAAGAAAACCTACACGATCCGGCTCCCGGAGAAATATGCCGCGCAAGTCGAGAACCACGCGGCGAGCATGAACGCAACGCCGACCACCCTGCTTCAATCGCTGATCGCACAGCACTTCGATCTCGCCGGTCAGGGCGGCGCCGATACCGCGTCCCTCGCTGCGCTCGGCGGAAAACTGGAGGCGCTCAGGAAGGGGTTCGAGCGCCTGGAGCAGGCGGAGGCCGAGCGTTACGGCCAGCTCCTGTTCGAAGTGGTCAAGAGCCGCTCGGCGCTTTTCCATTCGCTCGACCAGACCGTGGGGGCAAACATGGTGGACGAAATCATCGAAGCCTCGGAGCAGACCGCTCGTCAGTACCTCGCGCACCTCGACGGCGCGCAAGAGGCGAAGCAATGAGCGCGGGTGTTTACCGGGCGATCAGATGGCGGTCGGACGGCGCATCGCTCGCGCTGTGGACGCAGATGGCGGCGCGAGTCGCGGTCGTGATGACGCTGGTGTGGGCGGCCCTGACGTTCGGTCTGGTCTGGTACTGGACCGGTTACTATGGCGGCGCGGCCGCTCAACGTCACTTCCGACTCTGGATTCTGACCTGGTTCTTCAGCGAGATCATCCCTTTGCCGTTCGGCTCGGTGCCCTACCGCGGCGGGCGCTACACCATCCCGAGCATGTACCCGTTCCTCTGCTACAAGTACTACTCCGGCGGTTCGTTCCCCGGCTGGTTCTGGCACTATGCGCCGTGGGGCTTTCTGGTCACGGCGATTACCGTCGTCGGGATCGGCCTGATCCTCTTTAGGCCCAGACGCGACCATACCGACGACCGCTATGTGCGCGGGACCGACGTTGTCCCGCAGCGCCGCCTGCGTCACGAGCTTCAGGGCAACGGCGTCGAGATCGGCGGCATTCGTATCCAGCGGACGTTGGAGCCCCAGCACTTCATGTTCGTGGGTGCGCCCGGCTCTGGAAAATCCACCGCCATCCGCCGCATGCTACGGCAGATCGAGGCGCGCGGCGAAACCGCCGTGGTGCTCGACCCGGAGTGCGAATACCTCCCCGAGTTCTTCCGGCACGCGCGCCGCGACCTGATCCTGAACCCGCTCGATGCGCGCTGCCCGGCATGGTCGCCGTGGTGGGAGCTCAAGCCCGGCAGCGAGGCGATGGACGCCGAGGCGCTGGCGGCGGCGCTCATCCCTGACCCGTCCAACATGTTCAGCCAGAGCGGCGCCGACTTCTTCTTTCGGCAATCGGCGCGGACGCTGATCGTCGGGCTGCTTGAGAGCGTCAGGTCGCGCGAGCCCGGCGACATCCCGAAGCTGCTCGCCCTGCCAAGAGCGAAACTCAAGGAGGCGCTGCGGGGCACGCCGGCAGAAGCGCTCATCGATCCCGGTGCGCACGATCAGGGGGCGGGAATCGTCGCGACGGCCTTCAACGCGACCAACTCGCTCCGCTATCTGCCGAGCGGGACCGAGTGGGCGTGGAGCGCGCTCGAATGGGCGCAGGCGCGGGAGGGATGGCTGTTTTTGACTTCGACCGAGGACTCGCGCGACGCGGCGTTGCCGCTGCAGAGCGTGTGGCTCGACTGCATCGTGCGCCGGCTGATGGCAGAACAGGAGCGGCGCGAGCAGGTCTGGATCGTCGCCGACGAGTTGCCGGTACTGAAACGCCAGAGCCAGTTCGAAGCGTTGGTCGTGCGCGGGCGCAAGCGCGGACTGTGCGCGGTGCTGGGGTTTCAGGCGATCACCCAGCTGCGCGCGATCTACGGCCACGAGCAGACCGCGACGCTCGCCGCGGCGCCGGCGACCAAGCTAATCCTGCGCACCGGCGAGGCCGAGACCGCACGCTGGTCGAGCGCGCAGATCGGCGAGCGCGAAATCAGCCGCTCGCAGATCGGAAGCAACACCGGCCTGAAGGAGCACCGCGACAGCTTCTCCGTTCATCCGCAGCGCATCATCGAGAGCTCCGTGCTTGGCAGCGAGATTCAGATGCTGCAACCGTTCGAGGGCTATCTCTGCGTCACCGGCCATCACCGGGCGCGGGTCACGATTCCGTATCTCGCCCCGATCAAGCGCCATCCGGGTTTCATGCGCCGGGTGATGGCGGCGCAGTCCAGCGATCAAAGCGCAGCGTCGATGCCGGCCGGCAATCTCCGGTTACCGGGCGAGCGGCTAACCAAGGCTCCCACCAGTCAGCAGGCGCCGTCGAGCAGGCGCCTTCGGGCATGAGCGATGCTGGTCATGTCGAAAGGCGCGCTCAGCGCCAAACAGGCGGAGACCTATTACCAGGAAAAATACTCCCAGGACGACTACTACACCGAGCAGCACCGGGTTGCCGGACAGTGGTGCGGTCGAGGAGGGGAAGCGCTCGGACTCGCGGAAGAGGTTTCGTCAGATGATTTTCGCGCCGTATTGCACGGGCTTAATCCGGCGACCGGCGAAGTGCTGGTTCCAAACGCCAGGGGCAGCGACGAACGCCGCGCCGGATGGGATGCAACCTTCAACGCGCCCAAGTCGGTAAGCGTGCAGGCGTTGGTTGGCAGCGACGCGCGGCTCGCGGAGGCGCATCGCAACGCCGTGAGTCGCGCTCTTACCGAACTTGAGGGCTATGCGTTATCGCGCCAGCACGGCGGGCACGAATGGGTGATCACCGGAAACGTCGTCGCGGCCCGCTTCGACCACATCGCCGCGCGACCTTCACAGGGCGCTGACGACGGCTACGGCCCCGACCCGCACCTCCACACCCACGTCGTGATCGCCAACATGACGAGGCGCCCAGACGGCGCGTGGCGCGGGCTCGATCCGATCGAGATCTACCGCTCGCAGAGTTTCGCGACCAGCGTGTACCGTTCGGAGCTTGCGCTTAAAGTGCAAGATCTCGGCTATCGGATCGATGTGACTGGCGCAGATGGCCGCTGGGAGCTTGCGGGATACACTCGCGAGCAGGTGATGGCATTTTCGCGCCGGCGCCAGGACATCGAGGCGGCGATGGCGCGTCAGGGACTAAACGGTGCCGCTGCCGCACAGAACCTCGCCCATCAGACCAGGTGCCCCAAGGACCGTCGCGACGAAGAGAGCCTCAAGGCGGAATGGCGCGAGCGCGCACACGAATATCGAATCGAACTGGCCCGGCCGCTCACGAATCTCCAACCAGTGCCAGAGCGAAGTAAGGCCTCGATAGACGATGCGCTCGAATACAGCGTCGCGCACCACACCGAACGCGAAGCGGTGATCGACCGCCGCGCAATCGAGGCGACCGCACTCCAGCATGCGATGGGCAGGGCGGACCTTGAGCAGGTGCGGAGTGTTGCGGATGGATGGGAACGAGCCGCCAATCTGATCCAGATTGGCGCCACCGTCAGATCGCCGCAGGGCGCTTTCACGACACCGCAGATGGTGGCGCTTGAACGCGAGAATCTAGATCTGATGCTGGTTGGTCGGGATGGCGCGCAAAGTATCGCAAGTGCAAACGAGGTTCGCGCGTGGGCTGCACGACGAGGGCTGCTCTCCGATCAGGCCGAGGTCGCGGAGCTAACAGTGACCGCGAACGACTGGATCAGTGCGGTCGAGGGACGCGCGGGAGCGGCGAAGACCACTACGGTTGGGGCGATTCGGGAGTTCGCCGAGGATTACGGTTATGCCGTGCAAGGATTCGCGCCAACGACGCGTGCCGTTAAGGCGCTCGGCGACGCGGGGATCTCTGCCCGCACCGTCGCGAGCCTCATCGAGAATCCAATACCAGAAGCACAAGGCAAAGAGCTTTGGATCATCGATGAATCGAGCCTGCTCGGGACCGGACAAGTGAACGGCCTCTTGCGCAAGGCTCGCGACGCGGGCGTTGTGCGGATTGTCTTCGTCGGCGACCAGCGCCAGCATCATGCGATCGAGGCGGGACGGCCGCTCTATCAGATGCAGCAGGCCGGCATGCGGGTCGCCCGGCTCGACGTGATTCGCCGCCAGCGCGATCCCGAACTGCGCAAAGCGGTTAACCACGCGGCGAACGGAGAGATCGCCGAGTCGATCGACATCCTGGAACGATTCGGTCGAATCCGAGAGCTTGGCGATACCGTCAGGCGCTACGCGTCGATCGCCGCGGAATACGTCGCAGCCCATGGTGCGCGGGAACGCGTCTTAGTGGTAAGTCCGGCCAACGAGGAACGGCGCCAACTCAATGCCGTCATCCGGCAGACGCTGAAGGAACGCGGGATGATCGATTGCCGCGAGGTGTTGCACACCGTGTTCGTAAATCGCGACCTGACCCGCAGTCAGCGCGGACAAGCTCGAAATTACGACGTAGGCGACATCGTGCGATTCACGCGCGGCAGCAAGAGGTTGGGGATAGAGAAGGGCGCTCACGCGGTGGTAGAGCGCGTGGACTCCGACGCCGGACGACTCTCGGTGGTACTGAACGATGGCAGGCGCTTTGACTATTCACCGAAGCGGCTTTCCGGGGTCGAGGTTCTCCGCACGGAGCAGCGCAAATTCGCCCCGGGCGACCGGATTCAGTTCCGCGCACCAGAACGCACGCTGGGTCTCGCCAACGGTGAGTTCGCAACTATCTTGGCGATCGATGAACGCACGGCAAGGATTCGGGGCGAGGACGGCCGCGAAATCCACGCCACCATTGAGCGTCTGCGTCACATCGACTACGGCTACGCCTCGACCTCCCACTCAAGCCAGGGTACGACTGTCGATCGCGTCATCGTCAACATCGATACGGAGCGGAGCGCCGAGCTCATCAACCGCAAGCAGTTCTACGTGTCGGTCAGCCGCGCCCGGAACGGCATCAGCATTTATACCGACGATCACGAGCGACTACGCCAAGTTGTTAGCCGGAACCGTGAGAAGTCCACGGCTCTGGAACACGTGCAAAGGAATTCACTTGCCGGCGTCCGGATCGTCGCGGAGCAAAACCTCCGCCGCCGCTGCCAAGGCCACGGGTTGCGACGATGACGGCCGCACGACGTGGTTTTTTTCTTGCAGTTTTCCTCCGGCAACTCTAATGTAGTGACGTAACTACAAGTTGAGTTATTGAACAATGCGGGTTGGACTGCGCGAAGCGAATCAAAATTTTTCGCGGCTCATACGGGCCGTTCGGCGTGGCACCGAGGTAGTGCTCACTGAGCGCGGTCGCCCGGTCGCCCGGCTTACACGGATCGAAGCGCCGGCGGGTCCGGAGGCGGAAACCACGGCGGATTTGCTTCGGCGCCTCGACGATCAGGGTCTGGTGCGCCGCGCCGCCAAAGCCGGCCCGCTACCGCTATGGAAACCCCGCAAGATTTCGGGAGCCCCACTCTCGGATACGGTTCGCGTCGAGCGGGAGGATCGCTGATGGCGGAGGCATTAGCTTATTTCGACACCAGTGTTCTGATTAAGCGCTACGTCGAGGATCCCGGCTCCGCTCATGCCCGGCGGCTGATGCGCCGCTATCGCTTGCTGTCGTCCGTTATCGCACCAGTCGAAGCAGTCTCCGCGATTGCCCGCCGATATCGGGCTGGAGAGGTGACCCGGACAGATTTCGACACGATCGTCGCCCGAATGAACGCCGACCGTTCCTACTGGGAACTGGTCGAACTCGGCTCAGGGGTGCTGGAAGGCGCCGAACGGCTGATCCTGCAGACGCCGGTCAGGACCCTCGACGCTCTCCACATCGCCTCTGCGCTGGTACTCCAGATGGAATCCGGAGCGCCGCTGCCCTTCGCTACCGCCGACGCGCGACAACGTGAGGCCGCGGATCGCGCCGGTCTGAAAGTGGTGTGGGTCACCTGAGGCTGTCGCAGACCGTGCAAAACTGGTGGCGCGCGCTCCGCTGGCAACCGCGCCGCCGGCCCTGGCGGGCCGGCCGCAAGGCTCGTCACGGTTGCAGCGCTGCGACGCGCGCATCGCAAAACCTGCGCGCCGCTCTCCAGGTTTGGTTGAGAGAGCGGCGCGAGAAAAAGTGCGCTTTCTCTTTCAATGCCGGGAGTGCGGCCGGTTCCGCTCGTGACATCTACATGCAGGCACGATAATATCCATCGCAGGAGGCGCGGAACACCACAACGTGACATGAAGACCTTCGGAGAGCTGATTGCGGAGGGACGCAAGCGCGCGAAGCTAACTCAGCGCGAATTCGCGGCGCGCATCAAGATGGAAGACGGGCGACCAATATCGGCGCCGTACCTGAACGACCTCGAACACAATCTGCGCCATCCGCCGCGTGGCTATCTCATCGAGCAGTTCGCCAGGGAACTCGACCTCGAAGCCGACCTGCTCTACTTCGTCGCCGGCAAAGTGCCGTCCGATATCCAGCCCAAGGAAGCCGGCGAGGAGCAGGTACTCGCCGCCTAT
>Ga0187888_1001696_pt1 | contig 20383 bp, 14 predicted proteins | sample June2016WEW_7_40_FD_132987 | JGI IMG/M metagenome (GOLD analysis project Ga0187888, IMG submission 132987) | Peatland microbial communities from SPRUCE experiment site at the Marcell Experimental Forest, Minnesota, USA - June2016WEW_7_40 | ecosystem: Environmental > Terrestrial > Soil > Wetlands... | reverse complement strand
GATCCCAAAGCAGAAGGCGTCGGCGAGGAACAAAGCCCTTCGCGAGTTCCATTGCCAGTGGCCGATGGCCAGAGCGAGTGACATTCAGGCGGAGTTGTTGCTTGTCCGGCGTGAAGATGCGGATGCCGCGCCGTCCGCGCGAAATGGTCACATACCATTGCTGCGCGTTCGTCGCTGGCTTGATGGTCGAATCGGAGAACAGGACGTAATCCACCGTCTTGCCTTGCGAACCGTAGGATGTGATTGCGTAGCCGGGAAGAAATTCGCGGAAAGATTTGTCCAGGACGCGGGCATCAGTCAGTTCGAGTCCGCCATCGGCGCGGACAGATTTCACAGTGACGAGTTCGCCGTTGGTAACACGCCCGCCTGACACCAGCTTGCGATTTGCTTTGAGATGCAGCCGGTCGCCGTTTGCGACAGAAAGCTCGCGCGCCTGGCAGACCGTGAGGCGGTCGAGCAATCGATTTGAGACCGTCACAAGCTTCCCGTCAACCTCGACAAGCACGCTTGATTTCAAAATGCCCGCCAGCTTGCCCCTCGCGCCCGGTTGGGCATCGCGGACTTTCTGATTGAAGACAATCACGGCATCTGGCGGATAAAAGCGCTGATCGCGCTTTTGGGCGTTGGTGAGGTCAATTCTTTCCAGTGCTTGAACCACCGAGTCTGTTGCGCCGAGCAAACCCTTTCCTTTTAACGCATCACGCACGCGCGAGTTGACGCGATGCACTTCGCCCCACGTTTGCGAGACAACGACCGCCGAAGCGTTTTGCTCCGCGAGCCGGAGATATTCATCGGCGAGCTTGTCGGCTTGTTCCCCGATGCCGCAGGCGACAATCGCACCCATCTTGTCGAGGCGTTCAAATGAATCGCCCAACTTGCCCGCAGCCGCAGCTTCGACCGCGTTCCGATACAGTCTGATGCGTTTGCGTTCCCCGGCGTCACGACCCAGCGCCGGGTCTTGCCGCCGAATCTTGTGCAGTTCGACCGGTTTCACTCCGGCATGGCGTTCGATGGCAAGCAGGGCATCCGAAGCCTCAACCGCTCCGTGTTGCCGGGTGTCGCCGGAGAGAACCAGCCGTCCGTTTCGCTCATGGATCAACCGGACAAGCTCCAACATTTGCCGCCCGCCAATTTGACCCGCTTCGTCCACTACGATGACGGCGCTGTCAGCCAGTTCACCTTTGATGAGAAAATTGGCGACCGTCGTTGGCGATGGAAATCCAGCCTTCTCCATCTCCACGACTTGCTGACGTTGCGGGGCGAGGACGACCACGCCCCGGCCTGACTGCCGCAGTTGCTCGACCAGTTCGTGCAGGACAAAACTCTTGCCCGTGCCCGCGCCGCCGCGAAAAACAGAAACTCCATTTGTCGAACGCAGCAAGGATTCGAGGGCTTGCCGTTGTTCATTGTCGAGTTGTGGATTTGCCGGACGAGGATTCGCCACCAGGGGGAGACAATCACCGACGCCCTCTTTCGCGGTCTGTACGATTTCCCATTCTCGGAGCAGAACTTCACGCAGGCTCACTTCGCCTGGCCGCGCTTCGTCCCGAATATAGCCACGCCGCTGGGTGAAATCCTTGAGTTCAGACACCGAAAACCTTTCGCCACGCGCCCGGCCCAACGTCTCCTGCCACAACTGACATTCCAGCACGACTGAGTTCCGGTCGAACAGATGTTCCTCCGCCCATTGAACCGCTTCGCCAACACTGACACGGTTTTCCTCTTTTGCATCATGTTTCGGTTGTTCTAAAAGCTGGCGCAGCGAAGCCCGCTCGGATTTGCTCAATTGCGCTTCCCACAGTTGTCGCAATTCATCCCGGCTCAAATCTTTCTGTTTCCGGGTGCGCTTTTCCGTGGCGAGCTTTGCGCGGAGTTCCGAGATGTTCGCGCCGCCAAGTTCCGGGTGATCCGCCAGCAGCTTCGCCAGCGCCTTGTCAATCTCCGCGTCACGTTTGGAAAAACGCTGGCATAGGTCATCGGGAACCCCCTCCACTTGAAAATCGCCTCGTGGCAGATTGCGGATTTTGTAGCCGAAGGAGCGGAGGTCGCGAGCCAGTTCATGATAATAGACATTCTCGGCAAACTTTCTGGCGCGAAGGAGTTCGTAATTTTCCAAAGCCTTCCAACGATTTTCAACCTGGTCGAACGTGGCGTTGAAGACAATGCAGTGCGTGTGCAGATGCGGATCGAGCGCGCGGGAGGTGTCGTGGGTGAATAACGCGGCGGCAAAATTTCCCGTCAGCCGTTCACTGCGCGCGCCTCCGATGCGAACACGGGTTGCCGCGAAGTCCTCGAAATTTTCTAGTGCCACTCGTGCCGCCCGGTCGTGAGCTTTGACAATCCGCTCGTCATTGCCGAGGAAGCCCGCCAGCGAAACCGATTTTGGCGGGGAAAATGTGAAGTCATAAAATATCCGCCGGTCGGCCACAGTCCGGCCATCCTTAATCCGCGTGGTCTTCAATTCCGGTGTCAATCTTTCACCTGTGGCCGGATGCTGGTTTTCACATAGCCGCAGAAAATCCTCGGCGCGGACTTTCCCGTTCAATCCAAGCCGTTCCGCGCCCAACCCCATCCACTCGCCAGACACGCGCTGACCTTCATCGTAATAATCTCCAACGCAGAGGTGTTCCTCGAAGTATTCGCGGGCGTTCTTCAGATTGTATTGGGTCTTGGCCGTGACCATGCAACGGACACTATCAGGACTGTCCGCGAATCATGTGTAGCTGATACATCTTCTCACACTTGATTTCTGGTGAACTGTCGCCATGAAAACGAGCGCGACTCTGAAGTCTGGCAAGCAACTCTGGGGAATATACCACACCGACATGGAGTATGCCCGCGAGTTGGGTGATCCACTTCGCACGGTCGTTGAAGCACCCAACAAACTCATCGCCGAGGAAACCGCCGCTCGACTTGGATTTGGTGATCCGTGGGCGCATCCCGTCCCGTCCGAGCAATTGAGGCGCGCACAGTGGCTTCAAAAACGTCGGCCAAGACACCGGCAGGATCTCACACACAAAACATCGAGCGGCATCCATGTCTGATTATGCAAGCACCATCCACAGCTCAAATCCGCACCGCCATTGAGGTGCTCAAGAAATTCGGCGAACACATCAACCACAACGCCGACAATTTGGTCATCGAACTGCCTGACACACGATTGGGAGGTCATGTGGCAGCGCGGGCCAAAGTGCTAAAGATCGAACAAACCACCCGAATTCAGTCCGTTGCCGCGCAGTTGGAAAATTGGCGCGACCAGTTACTGCAACAGAGGAGGCAATGTGTTTCCAATCATATTTAAGACAGGACAAGCCTTACTCCTGCCAGGAGGCAGGTCTTGGAGTCCGCGACATGGTCGCGAGGCAGGCGCGGAACAGCCGCGCACTGTCACAGGTTCATGGCCGCAAACGCGGCATTTCCACGAAATCGAACCGGTTCAAGACAGGACGCAGCCGCGTGTTGGCCATGTCCGCGAACAGTCCGTGTCCGCGTTCAATCCGCGTCACCAATCGCATCCGCGAACAGTCCGTGTCTGCGCACAGGCAACGGCCTCAATCGTCCGTGAAAAAGCAGTGGCAGCGGTCGTGAATCGTCCGCAGACAATCCGCAGCCTCAAGCAATCCATGTCAGCGAACTGGTCACAGACGCAATTTGTCCGCAACCGTGGACCGGCAAAGAGGAATCCGCGTCGCCGCATTGCCGTGTCCGCATGGGCGTCGGCCAGTTTCCCGGTTTTCATCCAAATCATTTCGCCCCATGAATACATTTGATCCAGCCGAAGTCCGCCAGGCGGTCGCAGAATTCACCCCGCGCCGGCCACAGAAGTTCCAGGATTTGATCCCGGCGAAAGAGGTCATCGTCGAGTTGCGACAGAAAAACGGGTCGTATCGCGCCATCGCAGAATTGCTGACGCAACACTGTTTGCCGACCAGCAAGACGGCCATCGCCATGTTCTGTCACCAGGTTCTCGGCGAAAACATCCGGCCACGCAAGCGGCCAGCGCGGAAACGCCCGCCGACTCCGGTGTCATTGAATGGCGGAACGGCAGTCACGGATTCCGTGCGAGCAGCCGAATCCAGCACACCGGCAGAACCACTTACAAATTCAGACGGCGGCGAAACATCGCTCACCCGTTCGCGCGGCCCGCGCATCGCTCAAGTCCGCAAACTCAATCCACAATCCAATGAAAAGACTGATTCTCATCCTTAATGGCAAAGGCGGCGTCGGCAAAAGTTTCTTCGCCGTCAATTTCGTCCAATTCCTCAAAGACAAGGGCATCGCCCACGTCGCGATTGACAGCGACAACGAGAACTCGACGTTGAAACGATTTCACCCCGACACGCGGTTTCTCGATTTGAGCAAACGGCGCGACCTCGACGCCATTTTTGCCGCGCTGGCAAAGACAAATCTGGTCGTCGTGGATTGCCGCGCCGCATCCACCGACCTGTTTATTGATTTTTTCAACGAAATTGATTTGCCCGCCATGCTGACAGCGTTTGACGCCAAGCTCACCCTGGTTATGCCGGTGAATCACGAATCGGACAGCGTGGATCAAATTCAACGAATGACCGATGAATTCAAAAATCGGTGCAATTACGTTGTCGTTCGCAACGCCGCGCACAGCGACAGCTTCGCCATTTTTGAATCCAGCGAAGTCCGGGCGCTTCTCGCTGACAAACTCGGCGGACGTGAAATCACCATGACCCGGATGCAGGACTGGCTGGTCGAGGCGCTCAACGCGGAAAATCTGACCATCGCGGCAGCCACAAAACATGCTTCGTTCAGCCTGCTGGACCGGCAACGAATCCAAACCTGGCAGCGGAAACTTTTCGCCGAAATCGAATCAGCCGCCAATCTGCTACTCCCCTCAAAGTGATGTCCAAGCCCACCACACAGCCGCCGGACTTCGACGAGGAATTCACCAAGGCCGTTGCCGAGTGGCGCGATAAGCATCGGCTGCGAGAAGACGACGCGGTGATATTGCTTATCGAATTGTTCCGAATCCACCAAAAGCATTGGGATGAACTTCGCCGCCGGGAAATTCCCTCGTTTTTCGAATTTCGGGCGGACATTGGCAAGCTGGCCGACGCCGCACGGACATTTCAGGTCCAATCATCCGCCTTGTTGGAGGCAATACGCGGTCAGCCGATGGGCAACCGTTCGGTTCGGATAACCCGCACCGCCGCAATTTTTGCCGCGCTTGCCTGTCTTTTGGGCGGCTATCTCATCGGGAGGGCGTGGCGATGAAACTCAACTTCATTCCGTTCGACCCGATAATTCTGCCGCCAGACATCATGCTCGCGTTGCGGCATCCGCAATACTTCTTGGCGGCTGGCGGGGTTTTTCTGGCCCTAATCGCAGTCTGGCTCTTGTTCATTCCTCGCAATCCCAACGGCTGCGTCGCGCGACTCGGCGGTTTGAAGTGGAAACGTAATCAATTCTGTCGCGGCTGGCTCATCACCGGCGACACCGGCTCTGGCAAAACCAGTTCCGGCATCAACCAACTGGCGCATCAGGTTTTTCAAAATGAACCGACCTGGGGCGGGTTGTGCGTTGATGAAAAGGGCATTTATTGGGAAACGCTCGCGGCTATGGCGCGTCACTACGGCCGCGAACACGATTTGATTCATCTGCAAATCCGTTCAAACGTCACCGAATCGCAGTGGATGCCACCCAATCGCTACAACCTGACCGGCGACCGCAGTATTCCATTTTCCACCTACGCCAAATTCATCGTGGACACCGCCACGAGTCTTGGACAGGGCGGGGATAAAGGTTTTTTCAAAAGCCAGGCACAGACCCACATCGCGCATGCGCTCGAAATGCTCTTTGAATTGAGCCGCCCCGTGACTTTGCTCGACGCGTATGAATTATTGTCCAATCGCGACCTGCTCGAAGAAGAAATGGAAAATCTTGAAAATCTACTGGAAACACCACGTCGGGCAGCCGTTTACGCACATTTTCTCGACCGGTTTCTCACCCAACCCCCCGAACAATTTGGCGGCGTCCGCGAAACCATTGGCAACTACCTGCAATACTTCCTGACCCCGGAAGTTGCGGAGGTGTTTTGCACCGGCGAAAGCACTTTTGATTTTTCGGCGATTGACCAGGGCAAAATCGTTCTCACGACGATGCCGCAGAAATTTCAGACCGAACGGCGTTATGTGAACACATTCCTGAAGCTGCTTTACTACAATCATGCCTTGCGCCGCTTCGACAAAACCAAGTTGGATCGCGCGAAAGACAACTTGCTCATCCTCTGGGCCGACGAGGCGCAGCGGTTTATGACGGCCAGCGAGGACGGAACGAGCGATTACAATTGCGTGGATGTGATCCGCGAAGCTGGCGCAACCATCGTCGCTGCCGCGCAAAGCACGACATCGCTTGTTCCACCGCTCGGCAACGATAAATCAAAAGTCCTGACCTTGAATCTTCGCAACCGGATGATTTTCCGCTCCGCTGATGAAGCCGATGCCGTTCAAGCCGCCGACTTCATAGGCAAAAAGCGTGTGGTGAAACGCTCATGGGGTTACAGCGCCGGAAAACGCAATGTGAATTACAACGAAACCGAAGAACACAAGATCAAACCCCATAAACTTCGCAATCTCCGCGACCACGAGTGCGTTGTTGTTCATTGCGAACGGGGATTTCGGCGCGTAACGCTCCGCCCACTCGAGTCTGACGGCACAGTATCCAAATGGTTCTCGCGGTGGAGACGATTGCTTTAGACCGCTACGTCCGCTCGTGACCAACGCGCACTGTGCTTCGCTTCACCGGGCTGCCGGTCGGCCTTGTCCCCCTCTCGACCACGCCCGTTCCGCTTCGCAAAGTGCGCGTTCGTCACGAGCGGCATTCGCACTGTGCCGCATGAGCGGCAGGCTTCCATCTGCGGCTCGGCGACGGCGTTTTGCTCCGGCTACACTCCGCTAGACGCTCCTCTCCGCTCTCCGCTCCACTTTTCCCGCTCGCCGACCGCAGACCGAAGCGGCATTACGGAACGTGAAGGTTTGTAACGGCATTAGCACCCGGTCTTGCGTGCGTCAATTCAACGCAAGCTTCCTAGCCAGGAATTTTTGATTTTGCCTGGGCTCATCGCGTTTCGACGGAGCGATCTTGCTGTCTTAAGCCAATTCTTTAACGCCACATTCGTGCTGACTTACACAGTGAACTGTTTTTAAATGGTCCGCGTTTGATGCTTTTGAAACTTACTGCATCATCACCCGATAAAATCGCTGGTTGTAATTCGTCGCGCTCGGGTCGGTGAAAATGAACGAGCCGCTGTTCGTGTAAATGTTTGTCCAATTAACTAAATCCGCCGAGACTTGGACCACAATGTTGGAGCCGGCTGGTGCAAATACAGGCAGATGATAACCTGCTGTATCAAGAGGCGGCGAGCCGATGCCAAGAAGCGGCACTGCGGACACAAACCCACCCCATGCCGTTTGAGGACCGGCATCACTGGTGGCACTGGCATTCCATACCACGATGGTAAATGGATCACCATTTTGTAGAACATTATTACCCTGACCGTATGAACCCCCAAACCCACTAATCACGATTTGATTGTCGGACCAAGACTGATATTGAAGTGTCACGAAATCGGAACGAATACCCCAAATGTTTCCACCCGCCTCAAAGTCGCCGGCCCCGCTATGAGTGAAATGATCCTGAAAGATAAATTGATTCAGATCGCCGGTAAATGGCAGGCCAGCCGGCGTACTGCCAAAGCCGGAACCGTTGATGTAGATTTGCAGATTCGTGCCGCTCCCGGCAAACGTCACCGAGGAAATCTGTGGCGCCCCTGATCCGCCCGGAACATTGCCGCCCCAAGTCGCGGCAGCGCCGGTTACAGGATTCCAAATTGCGATTGTGATGGCGTCTCCCGGCTGACCGCCAAAGCCGCTTATTTGAACCTGGTTGTCCGACCACGATTGATATGTCAATATGTTATAGTCTCCCGAATAGCCCCATTCAGCGTGTCCAAGCTGGGTAAAATCCACAAGGCTAAGATTTGTCGTGTCGCCCGTGAACGGCAACCCTTCTAAACTCCCAAAACCTACCCCGCTTACTGTGAGGGTATAATTGCCTGAACTTCCAGTGAACACGACATTGGCGATATGCGGAGGGGGTTCAGGAGACACAACGCCGCCCCATGCTGTTTGCGGGCCGGTGTCGCCGGTGTCACTTGAGTTCCATACCACAATGGTAACAGGATCGCCAATTTGTAGCACGTTGTTGCCTTGGCCGTATGAACCCCCAAAACCACTGATCACTATTTGAGTGTCAGACCAAGACTGGTATTGAAGCGTTACCGCATCGGCTGAACGAATGCCCCAAATGTTTCCACCTGCTTCAAAGTCGCCAATCCCGCTATGAGTGAAATGGTCCTGAAAGATGAGTTGATTCAGATCGCCGGTAAATGGCAGGCCCGCCGGCGCACTGCCGAACCCGGAACCATTGATGTACATTTGCATATTCGTGCCGCTGCCGGTAAAGGTGACCGAGGAAATTTGTGGTGTTCCCGACCCGCCCGGAACATTGCCACCCCAAGTCGCGCCAGCACCAGTCTCAGGATTCCAAATTGCTATTGTGATGGCGTCTCCCGGCTGACCGCCAAAGCCGCTTATTTCAAGCTGGTTGTCCGACCACGATTGGTAGGTCAGAACATTTCCATCACCCGCATAGCCCCATCCAGCGTGTCCAAGCTGAGTAAAATCCACAAGACTAAGATTTGTCGTGTCTCCCGTGAACGGCAAACCCGTCAAATTGCCAAGCCCTAAACCGGACACCGTAATCGTATAATTGCCCGCACTTCCCGAAAACACAACATTGGTTATTTGCGGAGCGTTCGTCAGAATATAAGTGAATGTCACCTCTACACTATGGCCGGCTTGTATATTGTAAATCGTATAAGTTGTTCCACCTACTTGCATCACGGTACTGTCAACATACCACTGGTTTATGATATAATTGGCATTGGCAGTGGCGGTGAGGGTTTGATTGGAACCAGCGCTAACTGTAAAGCTTCCGCTCGGATTGATGCTGCCGCCACTTCCCGCTGACGCGCTGATCGTGTATTGGGTCGTCGCGTAGGTAAAAGTGACCTGCACAGCATGGCCGGCCTGAATGTTGTTAAGGGCATAGCTCGTGCCGCCGGTTTGAACCACGCTCCCGTCCAACAGCCATTGATTCACCACATAGCTGGCATTGGCAGTGGCGGTGAAGGTTTGACTGGCACCGGCGTTAACTGAAAAAATGCCATTTGGACTGATGCTACCCCCGCTGCCCGCTGATGCGTTAAGCGTGTATTGGATCGGGGCAAACGTTACCTGCACGCTATGGGCCGCCTGAATGTTGCTAAGGGTGTAACTTGTGCCTCCCGTTTGGACCACGCTCCCGTCCAACAGCCATTGATTCACCGCATAGTTGGCATTGGCAGTCGCGGTAAAGGTTTGATTCGCACTGGCGCTAACTGTGAAGCTTCCGCTCGGATTGATGTTGCCGCCGCTCCCCGCTGATGCGCTGATCGTGTAGGTAATTGGCTCGAAGGTGAACGTCACCTGCACGCTATGGCCAGCCTGAATGTTGTTAAGGGTATAACTTGTGCCGCCGGTTTGCACCACGTTCCCGTCCAAGAGCCATTGGTTCACCACATAGTTGGCATTGGCAGTGGCGGTGAAGGTTTGACTGGCACCGGCGTTAACTGAAAAAATGCCGTTTGGACTGATGCTGCCCCCACTGCCCGCTGATGCGTTAAGCGTGTATTGGATGGGGGTAAACGTCACCTGTACGCTATGACCCGACTGAATGTTGTTAAGGGCATAGCTCGTACCGCCGGTTTGCACCACGCTCCCGTCCAACAGCCATTGATTCACCACATAGTTGGCATTGGCAGTGGCAATAAAGCTTTGATTCGCACCGGCATTTACCTTGAAGCTGCCACTCGGATTAACACTGCCGCCGCTCCCGGCAGATGAGTTTATTGTGTATTGTGCAGTGAAGGTGACTTGGACGTTGTGGCTCGACTGAATGTTGGAAAGAGTGTAAGTGGTGCCACTTGACTGCACCACGTTGCCGTCTACAAGCCACTGGTTCACCACATAATTGGCGTTGGGCGTCGCCGTGAATGTCTGGCTGCTTCCTAAAGTGACTGCAAAACTGCCACTTGGGCTAATGCTGCCGCCGCTACCGGAGGACGCACTGATAGTAGTTGTTGGCAATGTTACTACAATGGGTTGATTGGCGGATTTAGGAGGTGGGGCGTAATTTTGCTTTGTGGTTGCTGGTGAACCCCACCCGGCGGTAATTGACACGGTTGGAGAACTGCCGCCTGAAGGCGTCGCCGCCTGCGCAACAAGCGGGAAAGAGAAGGTGTATGCACTATTAGGAGAAATCGAAGGAACCTGCTGGGAATTGCCACCCGGAGGAAGATAAAAGTAGGAGTTGTCGTAATTAATGCTTACGACGACCGGATAGGTCGCATAACCTAAAGTCACCGCCTGACTATTATTCGATACCTTCACATAAAGTGTCACTGTTTGGCCGACCTGGACTTGATTGGCACTCTGTGTAACGGAAACCGTCGGTGCCGGAATACTCTGATCCCGGACGTATGGCACTTGGACTGTCATTGTTGGCCCCTGCGTAAAGCTGTCAACAGTTGGGCCTCCTGAAACATAATTGTAATACGTATGAGCACCCGTGAGCGGAACTGTCAGGGTAACGTAACCAATCTCAGCACCTTGATAGTTATCGTAAATTCCGATATTATTTAGAGTCACGTAATCGCCGTCCTCGAACACCCCGGAAAAACGAGTCTGCGTTAATCCAGTAGCGTATCCGGATAGATTATTTGTCATCAGGATTGTGCTTTGGGTGTTTGGAAGGCCAGCCAGGAGGATCGTGTGGTCAGAAAACACGGGGGTAATAGAGAGCCCCAGCCCAACGGCGTCGACACCAAATGAGAGATCGCCGTTTATTGTTGAATTGGCGTCTCTATTGTAATCTTGATAGAGTGCCGTGTAGTCACCTTCAAAGTCATTCCAGAAATCCGGTAATCCAATAATTAAAGAAGTTCCGCCAAAGCCGATAGGATTAAGCAGTGTATCGCCCTTGGCGATCGAAGTCGAGTGTGAAAGTGCTCCATTTTGACCAAATATCAGAACACCAAGTCCTGGACCCGGCCCGGAGACATACGAGCAGTTCGCGGTGATCGTAGCCTTGAAGTTGTAGCTGCCATTTTGTGTAACATAAGGCGACATGGTTGCACTGATAGTCGCCGAGCAGTTGTAGGTCGTGTTAGCGCCTATGCTGTAATCAACCACTTGAAACACAGATGACGTTTCAGTCCCTATGCCAAATGTCTGTGCGCCGGTATGGAATGGTAACGACAAGGTCGCAGCAATTAACCAGACGACTTGACTCCGCAATAAAGAGATTTTCAGTTTCATATTCTTGTTTTCATTCGTGCATTGTTTGTGCCGTTCGGACGACCGCTCACAAATGGGCATATATTCCCGCTGCCCTGCATCGCCCGAAATGTTATGATCACCCCAGGATTAATCGTCAGTGCTTCGCCCCATAGTTCACCGTCACATCGCCTGTGACCATCCATATAGGGACTACCGGCGACCACCCGAGTCGTGTTCGTGGAAATAGTTCCTGAGAAGTAGGCAATCGCATGGACGCACGTCATCATCCAGAGCAGAACGGAGACCGAGAGACAGGCCAAGAGACGCGGCTTTACTCGAAGACCTGCCTTCGAGCGAAGGCGACATGCAGATTGGATAATACACAGCGTAAGCAGAATGAATGATGCGGAGATGTTTTTGATTGGACTGCCCTTTCCTGCGGATTCACTGAATATTTCCGCTCGCGACATAAATCCTTCAAAACTAAACTGATAAAACCAGAACCGGGACCAAAAGTCAACGCCCAACCGCAACTCAACCACAACCATTCGAGGCGGCTGCCCGAACACGCTCTCCGCTACCGCCCACACCGCCAGTCCGGCTGGCGCATCCGATCATCTTGGTCACCGATGCTGGGGCCAGAATACCCCTGCCCGCATTTTGGAAGCAAGAACAATCTGCTCGCAACATGCGGGCATGAAAAAGACGATCCACACGCGACAAAGCCACTGTGTCCGCGCGGCCCTGGTGAAGCTGCGCCAGCGCGCCCGACTAACCCAAAGGCAACTCGCCAGGCAACTTGGCCGGGAGCACAGCCTCATCAGCCGGCTGGAACTGGGCGAGCGCCGTGTGGACGTTGTGGAGTTCTTCTGGATTTGCCAGGCGTGCGGCGCCGACCCGGTAAGGACGGCCGGCAGCCTAATGCGGCAGCTCGCCAAGATACAGGCCGAGAGCCTAGACAGCCAATGAGCCACGCCGCGTCTGGCAGGCTCTCAGCCGGAAGACTCCTGGCACCGCACCGGACACCAAAACCCCCGCGTTTCGCGCTTGCAACCACCACCTAACAACCCCACGCCTGTGTGCATCAGCGGAAAGGTTCAGGTTCTTGTTTGTCCGCCGTGACCAACGTGCGCTCCGGTCGCCACCGGGGACTGCGCTGATTTCGCTACGTCCGCCGCTGCCTCCCTGCGCGCACGCTCGTCACGGCTGGCTCGGCGCGCAGTTTGCGCGGCGCTTCCGTCTGACAATTGGCACGCGACGTTACACTGCGGCTCTGCTCCGCAAATTTTTCTCCGCGCCGCCTTCGTTCCACTCCCGCGCCCCAATTGCCAGACCGAAGCCAGAATCTAAGCACCATGTATATTGAGGCTCAAACTCAATTTTCATTTTCATGGTCACAAAAACCGGACAGTTTTTGTGACGATCAAGAATGCAATCACCAGTCCAACTGAGTGACGGACTCAAATTAAAAAGGGATTTTTGAGCCTCTGGACATTGAAAGAATTGTTCCGCCGTGACCAACGCAATTTTTGCTTCGCTTCACAGGCTTGACGGTCGCCCCGTTTCCTCTGCGACCTCGCCTGTTCCGCTTCGCAAAAAATGCGCTCGTCACGAGCGGGCATTGGCGAATTGCCGCAATGGCGGCGGGCTTCCGTCTGCGGCTCGGCGGCGGGCGTTGCGCTCCGGCTGCGCTTCGCTAAACGCTGCTCTCCGCCCTCCGCTCCACTTTCCCCGCTCACCGACCGCAGACCGAAGCGTTTTGTTTTCAAACCGCTTGTTTCCGAAATGTAAGGTTGAACTGTATTTGTCCAACCGGTTTTGTTAAACTTGCCGAGAAATGGATCAGGTCACAAAGTTAAGCGACCGGCTTGCCTCAATCGTGGAAGGCGGATTGTTTCGTCCACTCGCCAGGCCATCCGCGCCGATTTACATAGATTGCGCTGACAGGCTGGCGCAAAGCGCCGATGACGGCGGGCAGATTTCTCACAATGATAGTTTGTTGCTGATTCGGGAAGTGCTTGCATTGCATCCTCGTGCCCAACTCGGCGACGATGAGGGAGCGCATCTCGCCGATTTGCGGCAACGAGCGGGCCAAATCTTCAACAAACTTTTGGAAGCTGGCTGGCTTCAAGAACGAACTGTCAGTCTGGACGAACGCTGGGTGTTGCTGACGCCGCGTGTGCGACCTCTCATCCGCCTGCTGCGGGAAATTGCCGAAGACAATGTTGCGGAGTTGAAAGATTTCGCTGCAACTTTGCGATCAATTTGTCAGACGTTGCTCTTGGACGGCGCACTAGACCCTGCTCATTTGACGCCAGAGGAATTTCGCCAGACGGTGAAGGAATTGCTCGACCGCGTTGAACGTGCTGCCGAACAAATGCACGCGGTGGAGGCGCTCATTTTACGGCATGAAGACCGGCAGCGCGCCAGCGTCAATGCCAGTGAAACCCTCAACCGCCTGTTGGTTGAATTTCACGCGGGCGAACACATGGTTTGTTATGATGCCCTCCAAGAGGGGGGACTCATCCCGCGTTTGCGGCAGGCACGAGCCGTGGTGCAGGACGCTTTGGCCAACCCATTCGCCAAACAACGGCTGGCAGACGGGCTGGCGAAGCATCGCGGTATTGATCCGACTGATGCTTACATCGAAGCGGAGAAATTGCTCCGCAAACTGGAGAGCGGACTTGCAGCCATTCCGACAAAGCAGCGGCTGATTGACGGGCGCATGGCAGATTTCAGTCGGCTTTCAGCGCAGCGATACCGCTACCAAACTGAAATTCGAGGCCGGCGTCCAGAGCAGGTAAAAACTTATCTCAACACTGCTGACTCAATCCACGCCGGGCAATCGTTTGCCGAACTTCGGCGCGAACACGGAATGTCGTTGCTTTGTCCAGATGTCGCCATTTTCTTCGGGCAAGACTCGCTTGCACCAGTGCGGCGAATGCGACCGCGCGTTGATTTGTCCGTCGTTGAACCGCCGCCTGCCGATGACGTTTCACAGGCGCAAGACATGATTCGGCATCTGAATCTAAATTTGATCACGCCGCAACGGGCGATGCGTTTCATGGAAAAATATCTTCCGAAGAAAGGCGCGAGCATTTCGAGCGCGGAACTTTCCCTTCATACGGAAGATGACCTGTTTGATCTGCTGGCCGTTCTGGCATTTGAACGGGCCAACGGAAGCGCTCCTCATCACCCGGTGCGGTGGGAAGTAAAACCCGCCCGCACCAACGATGGAGTTGAACCAGCCAACATTCCGGTGGACAGATTGGCGGGCAGACGAGTCGAACGGTTTATTCTTGAACGCATTGCATGACATTACCCTGGCCATCCTTTTGGGCGCACATTCCTGAAGACGACCGCGCCGCCATCCGGGAAATCCTTGCCGAGTTGCTCGGCACGGGAGTTTTATTCGGCGACGATGGCCGTGCCCGACAGCTTTATCTCGTGGCGCGCGAGCATGAGAAAGAATTACGGGAATATCTCGCCCCTTTGAACCTCGACTTGATTCCAGACCCTGACCGCCCGCTGTATCAAGCCCGACCGATTCCGGGCGAGTGCAATCTCACGAGCCGCTTTACAAAGGACGAAACGCTTCTGCTGCTCACGCTTTGGCGGATATACGACGAGGAACGAATGGCGCGTTCGGTGGAAACTGTCGTTGTTCCGGCCAATCTCATTTTTGCGCGACTGAAACTTTACTTTGAGCACATCGAGCCTCCGACGGAGTCGCATTTCGAGCGAATCATCGCCCGTTTGCGGGCAAAGCGGCTGATCCGGTTTGAACGCCACGAGGACCCGCAACGATTTGGTGACTCTGTGGTGGAAATTCTGCCGACATTGCAGCGCGTGATTCCCTTTGAAAATACCGAGGCTTGGGAACAACAGGCTTCGCTGTATCGCGCAACCGAAGCGGAATCTGATGCTGAGGAAACATGAACGACCGTCGCATTTCACTCACTCGGATTCTCGCCATTCACTGGTATGGATTCCGCCAGATTTTGGACGTTTCAAATGACCTCCTCATCTCCGGCAAATTCGGCACGGGCAAGTCGGCACTGCTCGACCTGATGCAATATGTCCTATTGGGAGAAAACTGGCGTCCCAATCGTGCTGCGGCAGGAAACGCTCGCAGTCGTTCGCTCGTGAGCTATTGCCTTTGCGCGACAAATTTATTCAAGGAAGGTGAACCACACTTTACCCGTTCCAGCGGTGTCACTGTGATTGGCTTGGAATTCAAATGGCCGTTGGAAAAAGGCCAGGACGAGCCGCGTCGTGAAACGTGGGGCGTTCGCATTGAATTCAGTTCGCCGACCGCCGAGCCGAAGCCGACTTACTTTTTGATTCCAGAACGCGTTGAATGGGCGAGTCTTGCCCCCAACGGACAGATGTTGGATGAGGAATCTTTTCGCACTTGGATTCGGCGTGATTTTGGCCGCGAGTATTTGTTTGGGCGACAGAAAGACTACCTCGCTGAAATGGCGACGCCGCATCATCTTTATTTTGACGCGGACCAGTTTCGCAAAACCTTTCCAAAAGCGATTGCATTCGAACCGGAGGAAAACGTCGAAAAATTCATTCGTGATTTTATTCTCGAAGAAAATCCCCTTGACGTTCGTGACGTGAAAACGGCCGTGGGCGCTTATCGCGAAACACAAGCGCGACTGGACACACAAGAAGACGAGGCCGGTTATTTAAGGCGCATCGCCCAGCTTCACGGCGAATTTGAAAAGGCGCAGCGTGACGCTGCAATTTACCATCACACCGGCCAGGCGTTGGAACATACGCGATTGAGTGAATTGGTTGAGCGTCACAAAAACGAGATCAAAAGTCTTGAGGACAAATTTGCCGCCGACAACGCGATGTTTGATGCGAAACTCAAAGAACGGAATTCTTTGGATCAACTGTTGAAGGAGTTCGTTCTCGACGCCGATGAAGCGCAACTCGAACAGGCACAGAATGAAAAACACGAATTGGTGCGAGAAGTGGCGAGTCTTCGGGAAGCTCAAAAAACTGTGCGCGACCGTTTGCGCAATCGTGCATCGGGTTGGACGAATTGGCTAAAGCGTGGTGCAACACTTCAATTGGAAGGATTGAAAGACTTGCTGGCCGTGGACGACGAATGGCTGGCCTCGTTAAGAAGCAATGACGAACTTCAAGGATTGAACACGCTGCCGCTGTTGGCAGAAAAATTTAACGACCTGTTCCGAAAGGTTGGAACTGCCCTCGCGCCCGTTGAACGCCAAGTTGAGAGCGACAGCGCCGCTCTACGCCAGTTGGCCGAAGATTTGGAGCGGCTTGAGCGCAATGAAACTCCAGGCGCTTTTCCACTGTTTCAAAGCATCAAAGCAAAGCTCGCCAGTTCTGCCACGCCGCCTGAACAATTGTGCCGGTTGGTAGAAGTCAAACCTGACGAGGAAGATTGGCGACAGGCTCTCGAATTGTTCCTTGGTCGGAATCGTTTTGCCGTGGTTGTCTCTCCTGCCGATTACCGGATGGCGCTGGACGTTTTGAAAAAGACTCCGCCGGGACGCGAACCGGAATCGCTCGTGCATCCACGAGAGGCGGCGGAACTTCGCGCCGATGTTCGCCCCGGATCATTGGCCGAAAAAGTTGAGGTGAAACACGAAACCGCTGCCGTCTTTGTTCGACACCTGCTCGGAAATGTCATGGCTGTGGAACGCGTTGAGGACTTGGACAACTGCGAGCGAGGTATCACCCGCGAAGGCATCTTCAAGCAACCGCCAACGCGCCGCCGTTTGCGACAGTTGCCCGGTTTTGAATTCACGCTTGGCACAGAAGGTCTCAAACGCCTTAAAGCCGCTGCGATTAACAAGCAAAGGGAGTTAATGGGAATTCGTGCTACGCGACTCGCCCTGATTGAAAGCGTTCACCAATGGTTGGAAGGCGGCAAGCAGGCTGGCTTAGGCGATGCGCGTCTGCCGGATCGTAGCACGGAGCTTTCACGCATTCCGCAACTTGTCGAAAAATTGGAAACCCTCAAAACCAAAATTGATTTACTGGCGACTGATGAAAGAAAGGCCCGCCTTAAAAAGCGTGATGACCTGCAAATCTCGCTTGGTGCTGCGAATGTGAAGCTCGGTGAATTGAATAATGCACGCGAGGGATTTAAGCAAAAGCACAAAGAACTGGAGGACGCGCTCAATAGCGCTACGGAAGACATGGATGAAGCCAGGCTTGAGCTTGAAGCCAGCCGAACCAAATTGCCGGGTGGAATTCTCAACGCGGAGTTGGATGCGGTTCTCAACAAATTTCTCGGCGAGCATCAAAAGTGGGCTGACCGCCTTGAGGCTGCCCGAAAGAGAAATGAAGAATCCAATCTGGGATCTGTCAATGCACGCAATGCCCGCGACTCAGTGCGGCGAGAATTAACGACCAGCGAACGGCATCCCGAATACCGGCACGATTTTCCGGTGGACGAACCCGACAACACAAGGTGGTCGGCGCGTCTTGCCGAACTTGACGAGATTGTCTTGCCAAAATTTCGGACGTTGGCAGCCGAGCGAAGAAAAGATTGGGAAAAACGGCTGCAAGAAAGCGTCCTTGACCGGCTCAACGAGCGATTGAAAGACGCGGAAAGAACGGTCAAACAACTCCGCGATTATCTTGACCGAGACATTGGGAAGCATCGTTATCGCATAAGTCAGAAACGCGATTCCGCGTTTGGCCCGTTGTGGAAGCTGCTTGATTCCGGTTTTGAACCAACGGATGAACTGCTCAAAGCGAGCCGAAACGATGAGGTTCAACAGGCGCTTAATCAACTCATGGCTGCCGTTGAATCTTCCGATCAGCAAGACGACCGCGCGAAGCGTCTGCTCGATTATCGGTTTTACCATCGTTACGACTTGGAAATGGTTTTGGCCGGCAGGCCGGATGCGCCGCCAATTTCTCTTGGCCGAAGTGGACGAAGCCTGTCAGGCGGTGAAAATCAGGCTCCGTTTTTCATCTCAATGCTTTCGGCTTTCCACCGCGTTTATGATTTGGGACCGGGCCGGTCGCAGCATATTGGCCTTGTCGTAATGGACGAGGCGTTTTCCAAATTGTCAGCCGACGGAGTGGAGGATTGCCTGGAATTGGCCCGAAATTTTCAACTGCAACTTGTCCTCGCCTTTCCTCCTGAAAAACTCGGCGTGATGGCGCCTTATGCCGATACTGTCATCATGTGCCGTAAACAGGAAGAGCGCGATGCAACCGGGTATGTCACGCGTATTGATAACGTGCCCACGCTGCTGACATCGGAACAGGTCGCGGAATCCCTTGTATGAGCGACGATCCAAAATGGCACGAACTGCCAATCCTTCGTGAGTTGCACAATCAATGGCTTGCGAACCGGGGCAACGCCTTGGCAGATGGATTTCAGCGACCGTTTTCCCGCGATTGGGAAACGCTACTTGCTGACGCTGAACTGGTCTCGGCGGAATCGCGCAACGAAGCGAATCGTGATGCTCGAATGCTTTCAACCGTTGGATTGCTGGCAGTCAAAACAGTGAGGCATCGTCCTGAATACATCCAACGTGTTGCCATCCCGCTTGAAGCGGAAAACCGATTGCGAAATCTCTTTCCTGAATTTTATCCGAGCCCGAACGATAAATTTGACCCAACAACCGTTTCGTGGGAGCCGGAAATGAATTTTGTCGCCGAAGCACGAGTAATGGTAAATCCAGAAGATTTGTTACGCCTGAACGCCTTTTTCAAAAATCAAGCGACGGAACACTTAATTGTTCCAATCAAAGAGCGCTCCCTCCAGATTTTCGGCGACGAAAAGCGACTGGACTTGCTTTTAGGTTCGGCTCTTTTTCGTGCAGATCGCTTGAGCTTAAAATTGCTCAAGTGTGAAATCGTCGGCCAGCCATTCGGCTGGAAGCGGGGGCCGATTGATACCGGAAAAATCCTCGTGGTTGAAAATGCCGCGACCTGGCATTCCTACGCCCGCTGGAACGCTGAAAGAAGGACATTCAGTGCGGTGATTTACGGCTGCGGCAACTGTTTTGCAGAAAGCATTCGCTACCTTGCTGACATCCTCGCAGAATTTTCCTCGCAACAGCGCATATTTTATTTCGGCGACTTGGACCCGCAAGGCTTGCGAATTCCCGTCGAAGCTTCGCGGAAGGCTGTCGGCCTGGGCTTGCCGCACATTGAACCTGACTTGTGGAGTTACTCAAATCTATTGAAAATTGGTTGTGGTCGAGAAGTCCCGTTTGACGCAGCCGAACCGGCGTCGGATTCTGAATTCCAATGGTTAGCACACTTGGCGGAACCCGCTCGCATGATTTTGGAGTCTGGCAAACGCTTGGCACAAGAACACATAGGGTGGAAATTCCTCAACACACAGACAAGCTGGTCGCATTTGGATACCAGCGTAATCGTGAATCCGCCGTGACCAACGCGCGGTTTGCTGCGTTCCACGGGCTGCCCGTCGTCCCTGTCCCCCTCTCGACGACGCCCCCTCCACTCCGCAAATCGCGCGCTCGTCATGAGCGGGCATCCGCAATGTGCCGCCATGAGCGGCGGGCTTCCGTCTGCGGCTCGGCGGCGGGGCGTTGCGCTCCGGCTGCGATGCGCTAGGCGCTCCTCTCCGCCCTCCGCTCGACTTTCCCCGCTCGCCGACCGCAGACCGAATCCGGAAAATCCGCATACGCGGGCAAGGTGATGAATGCGCCAATCAGTGATTGGCCAATTCCAGATTTTCCAATCAATGATTGTAAAATTGCGGGCCATTCGGCTTGTCGCCGGGCAACGCGATGAAACCCCCTTTGATTGTATGGCGTCGTCGGTCGCGTCAAGGATACTACGGGTCGCTCGCTTAGACGTTCGCGCTTCCGTTCCTCCTTGACCCGCCCGCAGCCGCCGGGGAGTTTTGCCTCTAGGTTTTCATCGCCGGAATCTGTCTGCACGAAAGAAGATTTCACTGGTTTGCCACAATTCTTCGCTGTTTTTTCTTCGCAATTTTG
>Ga0187888_1001695_pt1 | contig 20386 bp, 17 predicted proteins | sample June2016WEW_7_40_FD_132987 | JGI IMG/M metagenome (GOLD analysis project Ga0187888, IMG submission 132987) | Peatland microbial communities from SPRUCE experiment site at the Marcell Experimental Forest, Minnesota, USA - June2016WEW_7_40 | ecosystem: Environmental > Terrestrial > Soil > Wetlands... | reverse complement strand
CGGGGCGCAGTAATACAGCGTTTGCGCCCCGCGCTGTTGCGTGCGCGAAAAATCTTTCTCCTCCTTCCCGCAAAAGCCCAGCTCGCGCGGGATCACCTCCTCCTTAAAATACCCGTCGCTGATGAACAGCGGCACGATGAAAACCCGCCGCGCAAAAACCCCCCGCAACACCTGCGCGAAATAAGGCTCCTGTTTCCAGAATGTCTCCCGCACTTGAGAAAAGATACCGCGCCGCCGCAATTCATCGGCGTGCTGCCACGCGGGTGCGGCTGAGTCGGCATTGAGCGTGGAACCGTGTCCGGCCAGTACCAGCGCCGCGTCTGAAAAGTCGTCCGTCACAGCGCCTTATGGTTATCCAAGCCCGCGCAATCCGCAAGCAACCTCCGCCCTGTTTTTCCCATCCGACAACGCCGCGCAAATCGTTTGACAAAAACCTCTCGCTTCGCCAATTTTCAATAAATATCCGAGGTGTTAACAGGGGATTCATACCCTTTGCTTCGCGCCATTTCCGGCTGCGGGCGGGGAGTGTGTGCGACGGGTTGTCACGTCGGAAGAAAGAGCCAGCTTATGCGCAAACTGAAAGACAATCCGTGCCTTCGCCGCCTGGAGGTCGCGGGGCGGACTTCCCATCCGCGCGGTCGCCGGCTTGCGGCGGCCGGGGCTGCGGCTGGAGTGTTGCTGACATTTGCATTGGGGAGTTTGCGGGCGTTCGCCGCCGGCGAACCGGGCGCCGGCGCACCCGGACCGGCGGCGTTTTCGGAGACATCAACCGAATGGGTTGACGCCGCGACGGGGCACCGCGTCATCCGGCTTTCCAAGGAACCCGGCAGCCTGAGCCTCTACTTTCATCAGAACGCCTATACGCCCCAGGGCGACAAGCTGATCATCTACTCGCCGAGCGGCCTTTCCACTGTCAATCTCAAGACGCGCCAGGTCGAGTTGGTTGCCACGGGCATGCGCTATGGCGCGGGGCTTAGCTCCGGCATCGAGGTCGGGCGCAAGACGCCCACGGTTTATTACCAAAAAAACGTGGATGGACAGACCGTCATTTACGCGACCGATGTGGATACCAAAGTCACGCGCGAAGTGGCGAAACTGGGTTTCACCGGCGATTTCGGCGGGGTCAATGCCGACGAGACCTTGATCATCGGCAAATGCGCCGTCCCCGGCGGCGCGGGCGGCCAGGGAGGCGGGCCGCCCGCCGCGCAGCCGGCGGCGCAGCCCCAATCCGGGTCGCCGGCCGCTTCCATCTCCACAGCCACCAACCCGCCAGGATCTGCGTCAGTGCCGGACGAATCGCGCCCCGCCGCTCCCCCTGCCGCGACCACCAACGCCCCAGACCAGGGCCGCAGAGGCGGTCGGGGTGGCCGGGGCGGTGGCGCTGGCCGGATGCTCCAGTTTTTCGCGGTTGATGTCAAAACCGGGGCGGTGCGGACCTTCTTCCCCATGTCCGACAATCTCAACCATGACCAGTGCTCGCCCACCGACCCGTCGCTCATCCTCTATTGTCACGAGGGGAACTGGCAATCGGTGGACCGCATCTGGACCATTCACACCGACGGCACCGGCAATCGCCTCATGCATCCCCGTACCATGCCCATGGAAATCGCCGGGCACGAGTTCTTCGGTTATGACGGCCAGACCGTCTGGTATGATCTCCAAACGCCTAGATCCGGCGTCTTCTGGCTGGCGGGCGTCAACGCGCAAACGGGGGAGCGCATCCGCTATCCGCTGGAGCGTTCCCAGTGGTCGGTCCATTACAACCAATCCCACGACGGCAAGCTTTTTGCCGGTGACGGCGGCGGGCCGAACGGCGTCTCCAATCGGTCGCCCGACGGCGCCTATTTCGACCCGCCGGCCAACGGACAGTGGATTTATCTCTTCACACCGCGCCCCGAAAAGATGGAAACCATGCAGGTCGCCAACGAAGAAGTGAAGGTGGGCAAGTTCGACGTCGAAAAGCTGGTGGACCTTTCCAGGCACAACTACGCGCTGGAGCCTAACCTGACCTTCACGCCGGACAACAAGTGGATTGTTTTCCGATCCAACATCCAGGGGCCGTCTCATGTTTATGCCGTGGAAATAGCCAAGGCGAAATGACGCGCCGATCACGCCGTTGCTCAAATCGGTAAATGGGTCCAGCGGGCGCGCTGAACCCGGCGCGCGGGGCGGGATGGAACAACACAAGGTTGGCCAGTTGGAACATCAAAGGGTTGGCCTGCGGCGATGCGGCCTGCGGCGATGCCGGCTGCGCGGCCCCCTCAAAGCTCGCGCAAGGCCGCGGCAATTGGCATCCGCGCGGCGCGGATGGCAGGGAAAAGGCCGCCGATGAGTCCGATCACAGCCGCCCAAGTCATTCCTTCCAGCAGCAACGCCGGTGTCACCCGAAAGGCAAAGGCGACCTGGCAGAAGCTCTGCCAGTTCATGGTGGAAGTGTGAAAGTTGTTGAACGCCAAGTAGGCCAGGCCGCCGCCCAGACATCCCCCCGCCAGCGCCAGCGCCAGCGATTCGAGCAGCAGGGAGACGACGATGGCCCCGGCCCCAAAACCCAGGGCGCGCAACGTGGCGATTTCGCGCGTGCGGGCCGCCACGGCGCTGTACATCGTGTTCAACGCGCCGAATACCGCGCCCAGCGCCATCAGAAACGCGATCAGAAGACCCAGCCTGTTGATCAGCTTGGTAAGTGTGGCCGAATGCTCGGCGTAATACTCCGATTCTCGGGCCACTTTCACATTGACACTCGGATTGGACCCCAGCCAATCCTTGAACGTCTGGTACGCCCCGGCGGAATTGAGTTTCACATAGACCGATTGGTAGGAGTCCCCGCGGTTGAATGCTGCCTGGAGCAGTTTGCCATCCGTCCAGATCTCCGATTCCGCCGCTCCGCCCCCGGCGGAGAATATCCCCGTCACCGGCCAGTCCGCCCGTCCCACTTTAATCGTGCTCCCGACCTCCAGCCCGCTGAATTCCTGGGCCGCGCCGACGCCGGCGATCACCTCGTTCTTTCCCCACTGGTTCATCCGGCCGGCCAGGATGTGGATGTTTCCCCGCACCTGGAGCGCCGCCGGGTCCACGCCGCGCAGTGGCACATTCGCATCCGTCCCGGTGGACCGCTTGGGCACGTTGATCATCACATAGAGTTCCGCCGACGAGAGCGGCCCGTTCTCGCCGCGCGCCACGCCGGGGGCGTCGGCGATGATCCGCGTCGTTTCGTGGTCCAGTCCGCTGACCATTTCGCTGTCGGCCCCGCTGCGCAGTACGATCGCTTTATCGTCGGATACCGAGGCGAGCATGGCGGATTTGAAACCCACGGCCATCGAAAGGATGCCGACCAGCACGCCCACCACCCCCGCGATGCCAATCACCGTGGCGGTGACGGCCCCCAGCCGACGCGGCAGGCTCATCAACCCGAAGCGGGTCACCGCGGCCACTTGGCACAACCAGTTGATCGGGCCGGTCATCTTACATCCTTCTCAAGGCCTCGGCCACGCGCAGCCGCATCGCTTGGAGGGCGGGCAGAATTCCCGCCGCCACCCCCAGCGCCAGGCTGATGCCCAAGCCCGTCAAAAGGTCCTTCGCCGGGAAATAGTACATCGGCAGCAGGCCGCCGGTCGGGTCCCCGCGCGAAATGACCAGCCACGACAGGCCCAGGCCCAGCACCCCGCCCAGCACCGAGAGGGCGCAGGCCTCGGCCAGCACCTGTCCCAGCACCTGAACATTGGTGAAGCCGATGGCCTTGAGCACTCCCAGTTCCCCGGTGCGCTCGCGGACCGATTGGGCCACCGTGTTGCCGGCCACCAGCAAGATGGTGAAGAACACAGCCCCCAGGATCCCCTGGGCGATAAGCCCTATGTTGCCAATTTGCTTGGCGAACGACTGGGCAAAGGCGCCTTCCGGTTCCGTTTTTGTCTCCGCGGGCGAGTTTGCGAATTCGTCATCAATGCGTTTGGAGATCGCCACCGCCTGCGACGGGTCCCGCACGCGGATAATGTACCAACCCACATGACCCTTGTCATAACGGCGCCCCTCATCGAAGTAATCGTAGCGGAACATCAGAGCCGTCGTATCAACCGCCTTCTCGCGACCATCGAAAATGCCCACCAAATCAAATTCCCAAAGCTGGCTGCCGTCGGCTTTGGTCCAGATGGCGGTCGTGATAGGTATTTTGTCGCCGATTTTCCAGCCAAAACGTTGGGCCGTCTTCCGTCCCGCCACCGCGCCGGTGCGCGTGTTCAGCCACGCCTGTTTCTCCTGGGGGGATAGAACGATCTCCGGGTACGCCGCGAGTATCTCTTCCGGCACCACCGCCGTTTGCGGAAAGAAGTTCCGCGGGTCCTGGTAAATTCCTCCGAACCACGTCTCATGGGCCGACCCGGCGACCCCGGGAATCTTGTTAATAGTCTGCTGGTAGCTTCCCGGCAGCGAGATGATCAGGGAGACCTTGTGGCGGACGATCAGGCGGTCGGCCCCCGCCATCGCCAGGCCGCCGACCAGCGCCTGCTTGATGGCGGCGATAAAACCAAAGAGCATGAACGCCACTAGAATGGATAGGAGCGTCAGCAGCGTGCGCAGCTTCCGGCGCTTGAGGTTGCTCCACAGCAGGGGAAGGAATTTCATTTCTCCCCCTCCCCGCGCAATTGGCCCTTGTCCAGATGGAGCGTCCGCGCCGCGCGGGCCGAGGCGTGCGGATCGTGCGTGACCATGATGATCGTCTTGCCGTGCTCCCGGTTCAGAGCCTGGAGCAAATCCAGTATCTCATCCCCAGCCTTGCGGTCCAAGTCCCCCGTCGGCTCGTCGCACAACAGCAGCGTCGGATCGGTGACAATCGCGCGGGCGATCCCCACTCGTTGCTGTTCCCCTCCGGAAAGCGTGCGGGGATAGTGTTTGGCGCGATGGCTAAGGCCCACGATGGCCAGGGCCGTCCGCACATGTTCGGCCCGCCCGGCCTTGGATAGGTGGGTCAGCAGCAGCGGCAATTCCACATTCCGTTCCGCGTTCAGCCCTGGCATCAGGTTGTAAAGTTGAAAAATAAAGCCGACATGCCGCGCGCGCCAATGCGCCAGTTGCCGGTCCGATAGCTCGTCAATCCGCTCCCCGCCCACCTGCACCGATCCCGTGGTCGGCCGGTCCAATCCCCCGATCAAATTGAGCAGCGTGGTCTTGCCCGATCCCGAGGGCCCCATCAGGGCGAGAAATTGGCCGTTGGGAACCTCTAGGCTCAGCCCGGCGAGCACATGGATGTCCTCCGCGCCGCGATGAAAAACTTTTTCCACCCCGTCCACCGCCACCAGGGTTCCATTATTGGATTGGTTCTGACTCATGATTTCTTCTCCTTCACCTGCGCCCCATCTTTGAGGCCGGGAGGCGATTCGACAATCACTTTCTCTCCGGCGCTCACCCCCGCGCTCAGCACCGCGTCCTCGCCCTGCGTGTCAAAGACCGTCACGGCGCGGCGCTCGGCCCGGCCGTTGGCGACGGTGAAGACCACGTCGCCCCCCTCCTGGTTTTGCACGGCCGTCTTGGGAATCAGCACGGAGCGCCTGACGGCGGCGGGCGCGCCGGCGGTCTGGCGAAAGGCGACCTTCACCGCCATGTCCGGCAGCATGCGCGGATCCAGTTTGTCGAAGCCCACCCGCACCTTTACTGTGGCCTTCTGCCGGTCCGCCGTGGGGATGATCGCGATGACCTTGCAGGGAATCCGCCAATCGGGATAGGCGTCCAGCACCGCCTCCGCCGGTTGGCCCGGTTCGACGCGGTTGATGTAACTCTCGTTGACGTCAATCTCAATTTCCAGCGAGTTCATATCTACAATCGTTCCAATTCCCGTCCGCGTGAAGCCGCCCCCGGCCGAGACCGGCGAAATCATTTCGCCGGGCTGGGCGTCCTTGGTCGTCACCACCCCGTCAAAGGGCGCGCGGATCACCATGTCGTCAATTTGTTGCTTCCACAACGCCACCTGTTTCTCCGCAGCCTTGATGTCCAGTTCCTGCCGCGCCACCCGCGCGCGCAACGTCATCGCATCAGACTCCGCCTTCTCGAGATCCGATTGCGACGCGATTTGTTCTTTGGCCAGATTCGCGTCGCGCTGGAACTCCGCGTCCGCCTGTTTGAGTTGCGCCCGCGTCTCGCCCAGCAGCAGCCGCGTGGAATCCAATTGCGCCTGCGCCACGTCCAGGCTGGCCTTCAGATTCGAGTCGTCCAGCCGCGCCAGCACCTGTCCTTCCTTCACCTTCATCCCCTCATCGAAGAGCACCTCCATCACCTTTCCCGTGCTCTTGGAAGAAACGGTCGCTTCGCGCCGCGCGGTCACGTAACCCGAAGAATTGAGCACCGTGCGGTCCGCCTCGCTCGCGCCGGACGCCGCCCGCGCCGCGGCGGTCCTCACCTCCAACACTGCCGGATGCTGGCGCCACCAGACCGCGGAGCCTGCGGCCAGCAGGGCGAGCGCCGCCGCGACCGCCAGCCACGGCGCGGAAGATTGCGCCCGTTCCGGCCCGCGCTCGATGCGCAGATCATCCAAGGCTGGTTTCTGGGAACTCATTGCCGGCTGACATCAAACCGGCTTTATGTCCGAGGGTCAAGCCCGTCCGCACCGCTCCAATTCAGATCCGCCGCAGAGTACCGGAAATCACCTGCCCCAGCCGACGGCACTCTTCGGCAACACGGCGATAACATTTACTTCCACCGGCTCGCCGAATGTCACCCGTTGCGCCATTGCCACCGAATGCTGGTCGCGCAGGTGTCCGTAAACTTTCATCGCCAACGCGCCGCCGTCTTTATGGCCGAGCCAACGGCTCACCGTGGGAATATCAACACCGGATTCGATACATCGTGTCGCAAAAAGATGCCGCAGGTCGTGATGCGTGAATCGGGTGATGCCCAATTTCTTGCAGGCTGAGTTAATCGCTCCCTGGCACTCTTGAACCCGCATGACAGGGGTTTGCGGCGGCTCGATTGGACGCTCCGCCCGGAGCCGCTCCAGAAGCCCCCGCATGTCAGGAATCATTGGCACACGCCGGATTGACCAGTTTTTCGTGCCGGTCACAGGATCGCCGCGAACGACAATTTCGCCTTTCTCAAAGTCGCAATCCGCCCAGGTAATCGTTTCGGCTTCGCCTTTTCGGAATCCGCCGAAGGCGAGAAACCGGACCAGATCAGCGCAATCACGGCTGCACCAGGCCCCGCCGTGCTCGACAGCCTCCACCAACGCCATGAATTGCTCCTGCTCCGGCAGCGTCAGGACCTTCCCGCGGATTTTCGCCTTTTTTACGATGGCGGCCGGATTCCCGTAACGGGCGCCCTCGGCTATCGCAATATCCAGGATATGGCGCAACGTGCCGACGGTGTTGTTGTAAACCGACGGGGAGTATTTCGCGCCGAACCGCGCCGCCCAATTCAGACATTCCCGCTCCGAGATTTTGCGCACGTCCATTTCCCGCAGACCCGGCCACGACTTGACCAGCCCCTCAATGCACTTTTGCCGGTAAAGTTTCGCGCTCGGCTTCAATTCCACTTTCGCCTCCAGCCGGCTGGCGTAGATGCCCAGGGCATCGCCAAACGTCATTTTCCCTTTGGAGACCGAGGCGCGCGACTCCACAGCCTGGCGCTCGGTCTTGAGCAGATCAGACAGCCGAAGCTGGGCCACGCTGAGAACATCCGTCTTGAGCGACCGGCGAATAAGCTTGCCGCTCACCCGCGCCCGCGCAAAATAAACGCCGGATGGAACATAACGAACAAGATTGGCGACAGGGCTGTTTGCCCACTGTGATTGGATGGAATCCGTTTTCATTCCAGCAGTATCACATGGCAGTATCAGATTGTCAAGTCCTTATTGGATGTAGATTTGTAAATCGTTCATATTTAATCACGTGGGCCCATAGCTCAGAGGTCAGAGCAGGCGACTCATAATCGCTTGGTCACTGGTTCAAATCCAGTTGGGCCCACCATTTCAAAAACCAACAGAGAGCGCGGGGTCACGCCCCGGCGGCAGCGGCCTCAAACACGGGGCTGGGCGAGATTGAAAACAACCAGGGCGATTACGGGGGCGATTAGGAGTCGGTAATAAATTAAGGCGGCAAGATGACGCCGGGATTTTGGCGCCTGGCAAGGCGCGAGAGAGGCGCATATCCGCATGGATCTGCAACGAGAGAGCAACCCCGCCAGATGCCAAAAGACCAAGTCAGGTTGACACCTTAATTTATTACCGGCTCCTTACGGGGCGACTTTGCCGGTCAGCCCCGCCTTTTGCAGCGCGGCGAAAATATCCGTGTCTGTGAAATTGCCCGTCACCTGAAAGGTCTTGGCGCCCTTGGCCGCCGTGTTGGTCGTGTAGCCGGGCACCGTGGAGAGCGCGGTGCCGACCGCTTTGACGCATTTGGCGCAGCAAAGATGCACGCCGCTGACAGTCAGCGTTTGCACCTTCTGGCCGGTGGTGCCCGTGCTGGCATCAATCTTGATGTCGGCATTGCTGCTCTTGCCAAAAAAGCCGCTGGCAGTCAGCGCGTTGGCCCCTTTCTGCACGGTGGCCTTGTCCGGCCCGCTCAGGGCAATCGTGCTGTCTTCCAGGCTGACCTTGGCGGTCAGACCAGGAATGTCGGCCACACACTGTTGGGCGCCCTTGACACAACTCGTGCAGCATAGATGAACGTCGCTGATGGTGGTGGTCACCTCCGCCGCCTGGGCGGAAACGAGCATCGTGCACAGAGCGAGGAAGCAGGCAAAAGCGTCTTTGAGATTCATACTTTTTTCATGTCAAATTGTTGTGTATTAATAGACACGCTGTAATTAAACAGTATTCATGCTAATATGTCAAGCGCTTTTGAAAAGGACACTCGCTCCAATTGTTGTGCTTTCCGCGCGCCATCCAATTGCGCCCGCCACCCCTCCCGCACCCCCGTGCATGCGGTTTTCCGCATACGGCGGCCGAACGCGGCGGCCCTGGCTGGCCGCAAAGTCTGATCGCATCAGCAATCCGAATCGGCGCGCCAAGTCCGCCTTCGCATCCGCCTTCGCTGATTGTCTTTCCCACCGTGGGAACGATTTGCGTTTTGCTGTCTTCGTTGTAAGTATCTTGTGTTCAACATATTGCATTTTAAAAAACGGAAGGATTTCTCACCACCGAAACCTCCGATTTCTCCGATTTCTCCGATTTTTTCCCGGCTGAATATCGCCCTGCTCTCCACAAACCAAGACCCTGCCTCACTTGACGGGTTTCGGGGATTTGGCCTCGATGACGTCGCGGATCAAGCCTTTGACATCTTCCTGGCCGACAAAGATGTCTTCCGGGAACTTGCGCCAGGCCAGGATGCTGTCGGATATCCGGTTGGCTTCACTCAGGTCCGCCGCCAGGCCGGCCAAGTACTGCAGGCGCAGGTTGCTGTCGCGGTTGATCTGGGCGCCGGCCAGCCAGGGCTTCAGGTCGGAGGCGCGCCCGCCATAAGTGGAAAGCAGATTGAAAATGGTGGGAAAACCCGCGTCGTTGAGCGATTGCCCGACCGCCTTTTCGTTCAGAAATCGTCCTTCCATTTTGGCAAGCTCGATGCGCAGCGGTTCCGCGCCGCCCAGCACAACCACATCGTAACCCGCGCCATTCTGGTCGTTGCTCCAGAGGGTGCCAAAGGGGAAAACGTCGAAGAAGGTCGCCAGTTCGCTCTGCACCGCGGGCAGGTCGCTTTCATAGAGGGGCACCCATTGCGTCACCAGTCCGCCAGGATTCAGGTGCTGCTTGCATAATTGGAAGTAATCTCGGGTGTAGAGGGTGGCGGCGCCTTTGACCCACGGGTGGATCGGGTCCGAAGTGATGATGTCGAATTTCTCACGCGTGGTCAGGACAAAATGGCGGGCATCGTCATAAACGATCCTCACCCGCGGATCGTGGACGACCCCGTAATTCTCCGCTTTGAAATAGTCGGCCACCACCGAGGGAATCAAGGGTTCGATTTCGCAGATGACGATGTTGGTGACCTCCGCATACGTCAGGAATGAGCCTGCGGTGATCCCGGCCCCGCATCCCACCACCAGTACCGAGCGCGGATTTGGGTGAATCAACGCCGGCAAATGGCCCAGCATCCGCTGTAAGCGCATGTCCTGGGGATCGGTCGAAGCCTCCACTTTGCCGCTGACGTGGAAGTTAATCGCCCCGTTGTCGTTCATTTTGGTGACGGCCACCGAGGCGTTCATGCCCTCCCCCATGTAAAGCAGTGTGCGGTCCTGAGTATAAGTTGCCAGATAGCGGCCCAGGGCGACGAGCCGCCACGGCACCGGCGGGACGGTCCAAACAAGCGCAACGGCCAGCCCCACCGCGACCCCCAGCGCGGCGCCGGCCGCGAAAATTCCGTGCCGGGGCGCGGAGGGCGAATTAGTGTCTGTCTTGCGCGCCGAAAAGGAGGACAGCAGCATGAACAGGCCGGACAGGGCGGACAACCCGATGAGCAGGCGCTGGGTTTGTTGCGTGCCCACCCAGGCGATCATAATCAGGCTCGCCCCCAGCGCCCCCACGATCGCCCCGACGGTGTTGGCGGCGTACACCTTCCCCACCAGCCGCCCCGGATCCTGGCCCGGCGCCGCCACCGAGGCCAGGGCCAGCGGAAAACTGGCGCCCCAAAGAAGCGTCGCCGGGAGCAACGCCCACAAGCAACGGACTATATCCAGTTGGAACGTGTATCCGGGCTGCGTCGCCAGGCCGGGATTGATCGGCCAATAAGGCAGCGTACTGGTCAGCGTCCAGGCGGCCCACGCCATCCCCGCCGCCAGCAGGACCTGGCACCAGCCCAGCGCGAGGCCAGGGCGCGAAGTGTTCCGGGCCAGGAGTGAACCGCCCGTGCTGCCAATCCCAAGCCCCGCCAGGAACACCGCCAAAATGATCGAAAACGCATAGACCGTCGCCCCAAGCATCAACGAGAGCAAGCGCGTCCAAATGACTTCCGCGCCCAGCGCGCACAAACCCGACAACCCGATGCTGGCATAGACCCAGTTCGCTCCCGGCGCGCTCTGCCCTCCATTGCCCCGTCTGACTCCCGGTGCGGCCGGTGGCCCCGCCGCTTCTGCCGCCAGCGGCGCGGAACGATGCGCGGTCCGCGACGCCAGCCCCAAAGCGCTCAGCGCCACGGTGGCGTTGATGGCGGCGGCGACACAGGTGGCCGTCGCCATATTGTAAACGCGCAGAAGATAGAACCCGGCGAGCAAACAACCGATCACCGCTCCGACGGTGTTCCCCCCGTAGAAAAGCCCCAGCCAGGACATCCCTTGAGCGGTGGATTGCACCCATCTGGAAATCGCGGGCAAAGTGGCGCCCATCAATATCGTGGGCGGCAGCAAGCAGACCGAGGCGACCAGCCCGCGCAAAACAATGCCGGGCAAACCCTGCCAGGCGTGAGGCGCGTAAATCCGGCCCACTGCGGGGACGGCAAACAAAACGGTCACGCCCAGAACCGCCATGCCCGACTCCAGCACCGCATAGACGCGCAACGGATGACAGCGCTCTGGAATCAACCGCGCCAATGCCAGGCTGCCCAGGCACATTCCTTCCATAAACGTGCCGAGCAGGACCCCGAGTGAAACGGCCGAAGCCCCGATCACCAGTTGAAGCAATTGCAGCCAGACGATTTCGTAAATCAAGGCCGCGCAGCCGCTTCCCATGAAGAGCAGCAGAAGCAACGGCATAAACCGGGGGGAAACGGCAGGTCGCGCAATCTGGTTCATGTTCTGTGGCTTCATTTGGCGCCTTCAGAAGCCTAAGGCAGGTTGCCGGCCAGTCCAGATTGAAATGGGGCGGTCAAACCGCGGCGGCGAACGCTGGAAAAGGCCGGCTCAAAAAAAACGCCGCGCTGAAGCTTCTCTTGCCCCGGCGCGGCGTCTTCAAATTGAGGATTATTTCGCGCCTTGATCAATCCACGCCCGCACCAAGCCCACTTGTTCTTTGGTCAACGGTTTGGACGCGGCGGGTTGAGCCGTGGCGGGGGGAGTATTGGTGGCCCCTGCGGCGGGACGGGGCCGCTTGGGCTTGGGCGGCATCGGCGTGTCCCCGATTTGCGCGATGTTCTCCACAAGGTCGCTCTTTTCGCTCTTGCCGGCGACAATCACCGCCCCGTCTTTGCCGCCCTTGAGCACGGCATCCAGACTGTCAAGTCGGAGTTTGCCGCTTTGTCTCTCCGTCCCGTGGCAGCCAAAGCAGGATTCCTTGAAAATAGGTTGTATGTCCTTTTGGTAAGTCACGCCCGTCCGGGTGGACGGGGGGAAATCGGCCAGGGTCGCGGCCAAAGCCGTCTGCGCCAGGCCCAGGCCCCCAATCACCGCCAGCGTGACGGTGGCCGCTAAAGCTCTATTTGTCATCATAGTATTGTCGTTTAATCTCGCCTCAAGACGCTCCCTCCTCTCCCCAGGTTACACCGTCCGTCGGCTCAGGCGGCACAAATTGAAACAAAGCCGCCAGGAAACACAAGTGAAAATTGGCCGGACATTTTTTTTACCCAGTTTTTTTACCCTCCTTGACTTGTTGGCCGGAAATCGGCTACGATCTTGCCTATGAATCGCTGGCGCGCGCGTGTTTTCTTGGTTTTTCTGGTCTTGGCACTCTTTCCGTCCCGGTCCCCGGCCCCGCTGGTTTATCGGCCGGGAGAAGGGTGGACGTATGAAAGCCCCTCCGGCAAGGAGGCCGCCTGGCGCAAGCTGCGGGCCAAGGACCAGTTGGCAGTGGCGCAGAAGGCCTTTGACGACAAGGATTATTCCCTCGCCCTCAAGGCCGCCCGGCGCGTCGTCACCATCTGGCCGCTCTCCGATTACGCGGCGGACGGGCAATTTCTGGTGGGCCAATGTTATGAGGCGCGCCGGCAGGACGAGAAGGCCTTCAAGGCCTACGATCAGTTGCTGGGCAAATATCCCAAAATTGCCACCGCCACAGAGATTCAACGCCGCCAGTTCCAAATCGCCAACCGCTTCCTGGCTGGCGAATGGTTTAAACTTCTGGGCTTCATTCCGTTTTTCCCGTCCATGGACAAAACGGCGGAGATGTATGAAAAAATAGTCCGCTTTGGCCCTTACGGCCCTTACGGCCCCCCCTCCCAAATGAACGTGGGCGCGGCGCGCGAAAAGGAAAAAGATCTGCCCCTGGCGGTCAAGGCCTATGAACTGGCCGCCGATCGTTACGCCGCCCAGCCGGCCGTCGCCTCCGAAGCCCTCTTCAAAGAAGGCATGGCCTACGACAAACAAGCCCGCAAAGCCGATTACGACCAAAGCATCTCCGACCAGGCCACTTCCACCTTCAACGATTTCATCGCCCTGTATCCCGACGATCCCCGCGTCGCCGATGCGCGCAAGGTGATCGCGTCCCTCGTCGTCGAAAAGGCCCGCGGCAATTTCGCCATCGCTCAGTTTTACGAAAAAACCAAGCGCTTCGACGGCTCCCCCAACTATGACGGCGCCCTGATCTATTACAACGAAGTGCTGGTCAAGGGCGCGGGGTCCGCCCTGGCCGACAAGGCCCGCCAGCGCATCGCGGCCATCAAACAGCGCCAGACCAACAAATAACATGCGCCCGCTCCTCACCGCCCTCGCGGCCCTGGTCGTCGCTGGATGCGCCGGCTACTCCCTGGGCCCCACCAACGGCAGCCCCGCCGGCAGCCGCACCGTCGGAGTGGTCCCCTTCGTCAACAATACTCCCGAACCCCGCATTTCCGAGTATCTCAACACATCCCTCCGCCGCCAGTTCCAGCAGGACGGCACCTTTCGCCTCCAAACCGCCGGCACGCCCGATATTCAAGTCACCGGGCGAATCCTCCGCTTTGAACGCCACGAACTTTCCTACACCACCAACGACGTGCTCACTCCCCAGGAATACACCCTGGTTCTCACCGCCCAGGTCGTGGCCCGCGACATGACCACCGGCAAGACCAACCTCAACCGCGCCGTCACCGGCAGCACTTTCATTCACCCCGGCAACGATCTGGCCAGCACCGAGCGCGAAGCCATGCCGGGGCTGACCGACGACCTGGCACGCAACGCCGTCTCACTCCTGGTGGACGGCTCCTGGTAAGGACTCCTTTGAACTCATCCCCGGCTTTTGATCTTGACAAGTTTCTTGCCGAAAAGACCGAGGCGGTCAACCGCGCGCTCGACGCCTTCCTGCCCCCCGCCTCCGCCAAACCCGCCACCATTCACCGCGCCATGCGCTATTCCCTTTTTGCCGGCGGCAAACGGCTCCGGCCCGCCCTCTGCCTGGCCGCCGCGGAGGCCTGCGGCGGTCCGTGGCACCGCGCCCTGCCCCTGGCTTGCGCGGTCGAATGCGTTCACACCTACTCCCTCATCCACGACGACTTGCCGGCCATGGACAACGACGATTATCGGCGCGGCAAACTGACCAATCACAAAGTCTTTGGCGAAGCCATCGCCATTCTGGCCGGCGACGCCCTCTTGACCGAAGCCTTTGCCGTGGCTGGGACTTGCGCCCCCACGCCGCGCTACTCGCACCGCGCGATGCTCCATGAACTGTGGGAGGCGGCCGGCTCTCGTCAGCTCATCGCCGGGCAGGTCGCCGATTTGGAGAGCGAAGGCAAAAAAATCTCCGCCGCCCAACTCCGCTACATCCACGAAAGAAAAACCGCCGCGCTCCTCCGCTGCTCCGTCCGCCTGGGCGGCATGAGCGCCAATTGCGCCCCCGCCCAATACGTGGCGCTGGGCGAGTTCGGACGGAACGTCGGCCTGGCCTTCCAGATCATTGACGATATTCTTGACGTTACCCAGACCAGCGAGCAGCTGGGCAAGACGGCGGGCAAGGACACCCGGGCGCGCAAAGCCACATATCCCTCCATCATCGGCCTGAAAAAATCCCGCAAAATGGCCGCCCATCTCACAGACCGCGCCTTCGCGGCCCTGCGGATATTCCAAGGCCGCGCTGGCGCCCTAGAGGCCCTGGCCGCCTACCTCCTCCGCCGCGACAAATAGCTCGCCGGCGGCTTGTCTAAGAAATGGCCGGGCAGCGCTTCTGCGGAGCGAGTTTGTTTTGACCTGAATCCGGGGCATTGCGGTATTCTAAAAAATCGGAGAAATCGGAGAAATCGGAGGTTTTTGATCCGGCCCCCCGGCGGCCATGAAGCATCTAAACTATTGATTAACAATCGGTTATAAAGCAGTTTTGATCCCGCCCCACCGTGGGCATTGATGTATTAGGTATGCCGACTTTATTTTTCAGGTCTGCTAATTTTGATGCCGCCCCGCTTGGGCAATGGGTTATTTTGACAGGATGATCCTCCGCCGCCCTCCGGGCTATGGAGGACGAAACAGGATGGGGTCTTGATCCGGCCTGGCCCACCGGCGCGTTGGGGTAAGAACATTAAACAGAGGGTCACGAAAGGAAGGTGTTTCTTCGCGGCCTTGGTTTGCTTCTGTTGAGAGTTCGTTAAATCTCTGCCATCCGTGGTAAGAACTCAATAAAGACAATCGAAGACAAAAGCGCTTTTGCCTGTTGACACCTGCTAATTGGTGACACTTGCGACGATGAAGGATAATGGCCGGAGAATTCTCATGAGTCCTGTGATCTATTACACTGATCTGTGCCGTGCATCAAGGAACAACTAATGGAATAAGATCCGGTTAGCAACCGTAAAAACCCGGTGCCCAATTGCAGGCCGCTATTTGTTTTACTGAAGACTCGAAGGCAACAAAGCCGCTCAAACTTCTGAGTGGCGAAAAGTCAACCATGTAATCAAGTAGGCGCCAGAAAGCAGCACTTGAACTAAATTTCTTGAGCCGCCGCCCTTGCAATTCACTCGCAGTACGAAGCGCTTCCTTGAGATCCCTTTTCGGATCAGGCCGATCTTCCACCCTCGACAATCTGGGCAAATTCAGTGCGACCGTGCCATTTGGATTCCCGGCGGCCATCCGAATGGCGGCTTCATCAAAAAGCAACCATGCCTCAAGCATTCTAATTGGTATCACTGCCACCGCCGGTATTATGCAACCAGCGCTAGCCGCCTGCTGAAATGCCTTTTCTATTTGCCTGCTTCTCACGTTTGGAGATTCCCTCTCAGCATCTCTACGAATAAATAATGCTTTACATGGAAACAGTTCGACAGCTTTGGCGATACGCTCCTCCAAAGAGGTCGGCGGTCTTTCTAACCGCTCGAGCTGAGCATGTGTTCCGTCAGAAAGCGCCACACCAGCAGCCGTCTTCAGAGTCCAGTTTATTATAGGCACTAGGTTGGCATCGCTATGCCCATCCGTGACTAGCGTGTAATTCAGAAGCGTCATTGCTGGGTAGAAGGAACAAATAGTGCGAATTCTGGGTGGTCAATCACACGCCTCGTTCGCGTTATTCTTGACGCATCGTGCTTCAGCATCGCCGCCGGATTCAAATAGCCCAGTAATTCGCCTTTCCCAACTTCTGGACATTTCGGTTCACCACGATTGCGCCAATTGTTCTCCAAACAGGCGAACACTACTTTACTAAATGGATGACCGAGATCGTCAACAGCGAGAGGCGGCACAACCATTTCCGCTTGGAAAGACATTTTCTCGGCCGCGACGTTTCCAACTCGATGAAACAGTCCCCGAACATCCATATTCCGGCCACTCTCGTCCCTCACTGACTGGGCTGCCTCGAGCAACGATGAATTCGCCAGCGTGCTGAGGAAGTGGATTGCATCGAAAAGATTAGATTTTCCCACTCCATTAGCGCCCGCAATGCAGGTGAATGGACCAAATCGGATGTCCACAGCGACCAAATTCTTGAAGCCGTCAACTTTTAGCCGTGTTAGCATGGCCTTACTTTTATCAAATCGAGGGCGTTGGGCAATTACTTTGTTCGTCCAAGGATCGTGCCAGTGTCATGCCCTGCCTTGCCGGTGTCACTTGGCCCATCACTTTTGACACACATTTAATGTCTTCGTTTTTCATGTCACTGTGCAAGTGTCATCTGCAATCAGTTCGCACCGTTTAACCTCTCCCGTTTTCTTGTGGCGCCGACCAAATTGGAAACGTGGGTCCAACTTCCCATTCCCAGGTGTTCGGCGATCCATTGCCAGCTCATCGTCGTTTGCGCCCGCAGCGGCGCTGCCAGCCGCACTTTGCGCTCATCTCCTTTGGCCGTGCCGATTTCGGGACACTCGGCAACGAGCCAGTCTGTTTCTGAATGAGGATATATTATGGCCGGGAATTTCACGGAAAGAGCCTGTCAGTTTTCACGGCAAAAGGCAATCCTGCACATGCGCCCATGGAGGTTGACCGTGTTTTATGAGAACGCCTCGGTGGGCGGATGAGGCTGGTATAGCTCTTGGAGGCGGCCGGTTTCTTCGTCCGTAAGGGTGACGGAAAGCGCCGCGACCGCGTCCTCAAGATGATGGGGCTTGGTCGCGCCGACTATCGGCGTGGTGACCGCCGGCTTGTCGAGCAGCCAGGCCAGGGCGACTTGCGAGGGCGGCAATTGACGCGCGCGCGACCTCGTTCAAGCGGTAATAGTTCTGCATGGAAACGAACGCGGCGTAAATTTTGCCTGACAAAACGGCCGATCTTGGTTATATTTCCAAGCATGAGAACATCCGATATTCTCGAGGAACTGCCCAGGCTCACAAAAAGGGAGAGGGAAGAGATTCGCCTCAAACTCGCCGAATTGGACGGCGATGGCTGGGCGGACGCGGATACCCCGTTGACGGACGCCGACAAGGCCCTGATCGAAGCCCGCGTCGAAGCACACGAACGAGATCCCGCAACCTCAATCCCGTGGCAGCAGTTTGAGAGGGGATTAAAGCGGAGATTGGGTGAGTGAGCTTCCGGTTGGTCGTCCGCCCGGAAGTTGATGCCGATTTGCTGGAAGCCGAGATCTGGTATGAAAGGCAGCGTCCGGGCTTGGGCGCCGAATTCCTGCGAGCGGTGCGCAAGGCGATGGCCATCCTGCCGGATAATCCGTTCCTTTATCCTGTACGAAACCGCCGTCTCCAAGTACGTTGGTGTTACCCATGGCCTTTCCCTTATCGCATCGTTTATCGGGTGATCCAGGACACGGTGGTCATCTACACCGTTCTGCATGCGGCGCGACACGAGCATCATTGGCAGAAGCAGGTGTGAGCGGGAAACGGGTCAAACATCCGGCAAGGCGCTTGATTTCCCGGCATGGGCCTCCGCCGCGGTTTTCGTGTCCTGTTGAGCCGCCTGCTTGAGGCCTTTCAGGGCGGGCCGCGTCGCGCCGGCGTGTCACCGGCAATAACACTTGGCAACGGCGACTGATTGAAACCGACTCGATAAATAATTTGCCGTACGTTACTTGTTTTATGAGAACGCCTCGGTGGGCGGATGAGGCTGATATAGCTCTTGGAGGCGGCCGGTTTCTTCGTCCGTAAGGGTGACCGAAAGCGCCGCGACCGCGTCCTCAAGATGATGGGGCTTGGTCGCGCCGACTATCGGCGAGGTGACCGCCGGCTTGTGGAGCAGCCAGGCAAGCGCGACTTGCGAGGGCGGCAATTGACGCGCGCGCGCGACTTCGTTCAAGCGGTCAATGACCAGCTTGTCCATGTCCGCCGTCCTGGTGAACAGTCTCTTCGCGAAACTGTCGCTCTTGGCGCGCTCGGTTTGCGGCTCCTCCGTCCAGGGGCGGGCCAGCCGGCCACGGGCCAGCGGCGACCACGGGGTCACGCCCACGCCCTCGGACAGGCAGAGGGGAAGCATCTCCCGCTCCTCCTCGCGATAGAGAAGATTGTAATAGTTCTGCATGGAGACGAACGCGGCCCAGCCATTGGCGCGTTGAATCCCGAGCGCCTTCATCAACTGCCACGCATACATGGAGGACGCGCCGAGATAGCGAACCTTGCCGGCGCGAACGACGTCATTGAGCGCTTCAAGTGTTTCCACCAGCGGCGTTTCATAATCGAAGCGATGGATGATGTAGAGATCAATGTAGTCGGTGCCGAGCCGCCGCAAGCTCTGGTCCACTTCGGACAGGATCGCCTTGCGCGAAAGGCCGCGGCCGTTGGGGCCTGGCCGCATGGGGCCGTTGACTTTGGTGGCCAGAACCACTTCGTCGCGGAGCGCGAAATCGCGAATGGCGCGCCCCAGCACCCCCTCGCTCTCGCCATTGGAATAGACGTTGGCCGTGTCGAAAAAGTTCACGCCCAGTTCCAGAGCGCGCTTGATAAAGGGGCGGCTGTCCTCCTCGCTCAAAGTCCAGGGCCAGGTGAGCAGGCCGGGGGTTTTCGCATGTCCGTAGCTCATGCAGCCAAGGCAAAGGCGCGACACCTGCAGGCCCGTGTTTCCCAGCTTTGTATAATTCATGGCAATCTCCTATTTCAAATTCAGAGCGGTTTAAGAAACGGTGTAGCCGAGAAATTGTGGGGATGTGTTCGGCGAGACGCCGAACACGGCGGGCAAGGAAGTTGGAACAACAGCAGGCTGGCCCGCAGAGCGGGCTGCCCGCGCTCCCCGAAAACAAGACGTTTGTGCGGCATGAGATGATCTTGGCGGAGGCGATTATTCAAATACGCGGCCGACCGAGAAGGCCTGACCCACGAAATGGCCGATGCCGTAGTATGCCTGCGTGTCCGGGGCAAACATCAGGGGTTTGATCTTGGTGATGTCAAGCAAGCCGCCCTTTACCGTCACGCTCTCTTCTGCTTTCACGTCCACCACTTCGCCGACGAACTGCGTGTGCAGTCCAAGCTCCATGACGTGGACCAGCTTGCATTCCACGATCAGAGGGAACTCCTGGACATACGGGGCGTCCACCAGTTCGCTTCGCACCGGCGTTAATTTCGTGGCCGCCAGCTTGTCCCCGCTTCTGCCGGAAACCAACCCGAAGTAATCCGCCTGTTGCACGTGGCCCTCGGACGGGATGCTGATGGTGAAGGCCTTCCGCGCCAGAATGTTGCCGTGGGTGTAGGTGGCCTTGCGCAGGGACACCGCAACACAAGGCGGTTGGGAGCAGCAGATGCCGCCCCACGAGGCGGTCATCACGTTTGGCTTGCCCTCTTTGTCGTAGCTTCCCACCACAAACACCGGCGTCGGGTAAACAAGGGTTTTGGCGCCCAAAGATTTTTTCATAAACGACATCCTTTCAAGTTGAACTCACATTTAGGGTTATTCTAGCTCAACTCCGTGACTCCGCCAAGTGGCTTTTTCCCCTCATTTTGCCGCATTTTTGTCGCGCCCTACGAAAGTCGGAAAGCTTGACTAATTTGGTTTGAGGGGCCAGACCTTGTGAAAGAAACGGTGCAATTATTCAGGTAGGGACGGGGCGCCGCGCTGTCCGTGCCGCGTCCAGCGGCGCAACGGATCGCCCCCCGGACTCGGCGAGGCGACCCTGCTATGGGAATTGTCAAGCGAGCTTTCGTCTTTATTTCATAGTTCCTTTCGGCTTGAGGGGTCAATGGTTCATTTCGGAGCGTTTCCTCTTCAAGGCTGGGGCGGG
>Ga0187888_1001694_pt1 | contig 20393 bp, 15 predicted proteins | sample June2016WEW_7_40_FD_132987 | JGI IMG/M metagenome (GOLD analysis project Ga0187888, IMG submission 132987) | Peatland microbial communities from SPRUCE experiment site at the Marcell Experimental Forest, Minnesota, USA - June2016WEW_7_40 | ecosystem: Environmental > Terrestrial > Soil > Wetlands... | reverse complement strand
CAGCGAATCGACCAGGTCAGTGATGACCCGGCAGAGCGTCGAGGGATTGAGGTTCATGGCCAGGGGAAATCCCATCTGGTTGGTTTCCGTGCCGTACGGAATGGTTGGCAGCAAGAGCACCCGCGCTCGCTGCTCGGTGGCCAGGGCGCAGGCGCGGCTGGCGATGGTCTCCACCTGGAAACTGTCGGTACCGTAGGGGAGATGAAGGTTGTGCGGCTCGGTCGCTCCCAGAGGCAGTACCGCGACCTCGTAGGGAGGGCCCGACTTGATTTGACCGTAGGTGATATCCGCGAGTCGCCAGGGCTGCATGAGAGCTTGCCTCTTTCCTTTTTCGGCCCGGGTTGGTCGCGCGGTCGAGGGTCTCAAAGCGCCTGCGCCGGCCCCCCCGCCGGTCGGGGACGGCAAGTCCGGCGAACCGCACAAGATCAATCCCGACCATCACTTTCGTGCCGATTTTCCCCCTGCGGCGGGACTGGCCGCCAGGACCATTGCGAGGGGGGGAGGTGGTCCGTTAGGATCGGGGCCAGGTGTCACCGGCCGTTGCCGATTCCCATTGATCCGTTATCCTTGGATTGACCTGCCGATGCAAGCCTTCGAGGCCACCAGCCTTTATTTTGACCAGGCCGCCAAGCTGCTTGGCCTCACCGAGAACATTCGGACCCTCCTGGTCACCCCCGAGCGCGAGGTCCGGGTCGAGGTCGTCATCGAGCTCGATTCGGGAGCGATCGGCAACTTCATCGGCTACCGGGTCCAGCATGACAGTGCGCGCGGGCCGTACAAAGGAGGGTTGCGCTATCATCCCCTGGTCGATCAGGATGAAGCCCGCTCGCTGGCCAGCCTGATGACCTGGAAAACCGCGCTCGTGGACCTTCCTTACGGAGGTGCCAAGGGGGGTATCAACTGTGACCCCACGAGGCTCTCCCGCGGTGAGCTGGAGCGACTCAGCCGCAGGTTCATCGAGAAGATTCACGACATGATCGGGCCCTTCAAGGATATACCCGCCCCTGACATGGGAACCGACGCTCAGGTGATGGCCTGGATCATGAACGAATACGGCAAGTTCGAGGGATTCAACCCGGCCTGCGTCACCGGCAAGCCGGTCGAGTTCCACGGGTCCGAGGGCCGCGAGGCGGCCACGGGTTACGGGGTTGCGATCATCGCCCGCGAGGTCCTGGGCCGCCTCAAGAGGTCGATCGCCGGCTCGACCTGCGCGATTCAAGGCTACGGTAACGTGGGCAGTCACACCGCCCGCTTCCTCTGGCGGCAGGGGGCCAAGATCGTGGCCGTCTCTGACGCGTACGGCGCGGTCATGAATCCGTCGGGACTGGACATCGCCGAACTGGACCGGCACGTCGCGGTGAACCGGAAAATCGTCGGGTTCAAGGGTGGAGACCCTGCCACCAACGACCAGCTCTTGATGTCGCCGGTCGACGTCCTGATCCCCGCGGCCCTGGGAGGCGTCTTCGATAAAGAGCTGGCCCAGGCCGTTGGGGCCAAGCTGATCATCGAGGCGGCCAACAGCCCGACCTGGCCCGAGGCCGACCTGGTGTTCAATGCCCGCGGCATCCCCGTCGTCCCCGACATCCTGGCCAACGCGGGCGGGGTCATCGTCAGCTACTTTGAATGGGTTCAGAACCTCCAGCACTTCCGCTGGCCTCTGGAACAGATCCGGCGCGAAGAGGAAAAACGCCTGGTCGACGCGTTCGGCGAGACGTACGACCTGGCCGAGCGCAAGCAAATCTCCATGCGAACCGCCGCCTTCTACCACGCCATCACTCGCGTCAGCCGTGCCCACGCTCTGGGCGGAATGTGACGGCCCGGGAGCTTCTCGACTCCACACCGTGGGAACTGGCGTCAGTCCTCCGGAATGTCAGAGCTGAATGACAGGTTTGCGAATATTCGCCGATGAGTAATTACGACGTTTACGACAATCCCCTGATCGTTCGCTACGCCAGCCGGCGGATGGCTTGGCTCTGGTCGCCCCAGGTCAAGTTTTCCACATGGCGCCGGCTCTGGGTCGCACTGGCCGAGACCCAGCGCACGCTGGGGCTGAACATCAGCGCCGAACAGATCGAAGCGCTCCGCTCCCAGGTCGAGACCATCGATTTTGCCGCCGCTGAAGCCTACGAGCGGCGGTTTCGACATGACGTGATGGCCCACATCCACGCGCTGGGGGATGCGGCGCCCGTGGCCCGCCCGATCATCCATCTGGGAGCGACCAGTTGTTTTGTGACCGACAACACCGACCTCATCCTGATTCGAGAAGCCCTCGACCTGCTCCGCGATCAGCTCGTTGCGGTGATCGACGACCTCGCGCACTTCGCCCTCAGATGGAAGGACCTTCCCTGCCTGGGATACACCCACTTCCAGCCGGCCCAGCTCGTGACCGTGGGCAAGCGGGCGACGCTCTGGTGCCAGGAGCTGATCCTCGACCTGTCGGAAATCGAGCGCCGACGCTCCGAGCTCAGGTTTCTGGGCGTCAAGGGGACCACCGGTACCCAGGCCAGCTTCCTGGCCCTGTTCAGCGGGGATGATGCCAGGGTCGAGGCCCTCGATCGCCTGGTCGCTGCCGCGTTCGGCTTCGAGCGGACCTGCACGGTCTCAGGGCAGACCTATTCGCGCAAAATCGATTCCCAGGTCGTGGGAGCCCTGGCGGGGCTGGCCGAGAGTGCTCATCGCTTCGGTATGGATCTCCGGCTGCTGGCGCATGAACGCGAGCTCGAAGAGCCTTTCGAGGCCGAGCAGGTCGGCTCCTCCGCGATGGCCTACAAACGAAATCCCATGCGGGCCGAGCGATTGTGCTCGCTCGCCCGGTTCATTCTGGCCCTTCCGGCAGCGGCCAGCCAGACGTCGGCCACCCAGTGGCTCGAGCGCACCCTGGACGACAGCGCGGTCCGCCGCTTGATCCTGCCGCAGGCGTTTCTCGCTGCCGACGCCGTTTTGAACCTCTATGGGAACATCGTTCCCGGACTCGTCGTCCATCCGGCCGTGATTGCCCGGCACGTCTCCGAGCAACTGCCGTTCATGGCCACGGAAAACCTGCTCATGGCTGCCGTATCGACCGGGGGCGATCGCCAGACGCTCCACGAGCGAATCCGCGTGCACTCCCTGGCGGCTGCCGAACGGCTCAAGTCAGGAGCCGGCGACAACGACCTGATCGACCGCCTCCGCAACGATCCTGCGTTCCCACCCCTGGATTTCAAGAAGGTGATGGATCCGAGCCAGTTCGTGGGACGGTCATCACGCCAGGTCGAGGACTTCGTGGCGATCGAGGTTGAGCCCATCCGGCGACGCTATCCCCGCAGTTTAGCAAGCGTGCAGGATGTTCGCGTCTGAAGCGGCGGAAAACCACGTCGCCCACGGGAAGACCAGCCTCGCTGAGCCGGCCTTGCCAAGGCAACCATCGAGATCCGGAAATGATGGATCCAGCCAGTCTGGAACGCGAAAGCAGTTAGACCCGGGCAGTCTGGTGCTGGCGAGCTTTACGCAATCGCTTCAGTTCCTCTCGACGGCGCCGCTCGCTTGGTTTCTCGTAGTAGGCTTTCCGCCGCATTTCCTTACGTAACCCACTTCGCTCGCATAGTTTGCGGAAACGGCGGACCGCTTCCTGAATGGACTCTCCAGCACGAACCCGTAACTTCACCACAGTCGCGTTCTCTCTTTCCTTTCCAAGGTTTGCCGTGACCGACAGCGCACCGGAAGTGCACAGCGTCTCCATGGCGGGCGGCCTTGCTCGTGCCGACACCGATCACGGCGGAAACAGTTGTTATCGCCGACCGCGCGCGATGAAACATCATACCGCTCGAGGATCCGCGATTCACGCACGAATCGGCAGGAAATCTTAAATATACCATTGCTGGTGGACAACGCCAAGAGGCAAGCCGCCGATCTTGGTTGTCTGGTTGTCTGATTGACCCCGCGCGTCGTCAGATGAGGTCTGCATCCAGGCGAGGCATGACACGAGTTGGAAAAGCGGTTCCGGGAACAGAACCGGAACGCCCAGGCGGTTACAATACTCTAGACGCCGGCCGCGACCAGCGGATCGTGGGTTGGCGTCCGCCCCGCCTTTCCCAGGATCTCCTGCCGGAAAACCTTGACGTGCCCGGGCGCCTCGATGCCCAGGCGCACCTGGCCGCCCTCGAGCTTGACCACCGTGACCACGATGTCGCCGTCGATCACGATCTTCTCGTTCACCTTGCGGCTCAATACTAGCATTGCATCCTCCTTGCTGAGGGGCAGAACATCTTGTCAACTCGTCTGATTCCTTCGCAGTTGCCCGTTCAAGGCCTTGCTTCCGTTTTCCGGGGCGTCCTTGCTGGGGCCGCGAACACGAGAAAATGAATACGCACGATGAATGCCAACGGCAACTGCTGTTTTCGTGCTTATCCATAAATCTAGTAACACAATGGACTTGTGAATTTCCTCCTGAACGTGATTGCATCACTGGGTGTATATACATACGTATAGTTCTTGAGACAATTCTTCCCAAATTCCTGATTTCCACGGGAAAAAAGGGAACAACCGCGAGAGTTGCGGCCAGGGATAGCCAGAAACGGGAAGAGTCGCTACTATTTGCGCGCAGAAGGCGCGGGCCTGGTCCCTTGCGGGGGACGGTCGCTCCGCGGCGAAGTGCAACGTCTCGGGCGCCTTGGAGGCCAGTGGCCAGTGGCCTGGCTGGCGCCCTTCCGGCGGGAGATGATCGCCTTGCGAGTAGGGATCGGGCACGACACGCATCGACTGGTGGAGGGGCGGCCGTTGATCTTGGCGGGTGTGAGGATTGATCACCCCCGGGGCCTGGCAGGGCACTCCGACGCTGATGTCGTCTGTCATGCGCTCGCCGATGCCTTGCTCGGCGCGGCAGGACTGGGAGACATCGGCGAGCACTATCCGGATACCGACCCGAAATGGCGCGGGCTCGACAGTACCAGGCTCCTGGCCGAGGTCGTCGATCGGCTCGCGCTGACGGGCTGGATTGTGGTCAACTGCGACCTGATCGTCCACGCCCAGGAACCGCAGCTTGGACCGCACAAGGCGGCCATGCGAGCCAACCTGGCACGGTTGCTCCGGCTCCTCGAGCCAGCGGTCAACGTCAAGGCCAAGACCGGAGAGCACGTCGGGCCGGTGGGACGTGGCGAGGCCATCTCCTGTCATGCCGTCGTACTTATCCGACAGGGTGAGGTCGGTTGACCGGCTCGATCCCACGAACTGAACCTCGACGGCCGCGAGCCGATCTGACTCTCAGTCGTTGCTGCCAGCCCGACGCGGCCGCGCGGGTCTCAGGGAAGGCCGGCGCAGGGGTTGAGGACCACGCCGGCAAGACGGATCCACCATCAAAACTTTATCGATGAATATCCATGCCTTTGCGAGTCTATAACACGCTGAGTCAGACCAAGGAGCCCTTCAACACGGTCGCCGCCGGCAAGGTCGGCATGTACGTTTGCGGGCCGACGGTCTACTCGAAAAGCCACATCGGCCACATGGTCGGACCGGTGATCTTTGATACGATCAAGCGCTACCTCGTCTATCTCGGCTACCGAGTCACCTGGGTGGTCAACATCACCGACGTGGACGACAAGCTGATCGTTCAGGCCCAGCAGGACGGGACGACGGTCAAGGAGCTGGCCGAGCAGGTGACCCGGGATTATCTCGACTGCCTCGAGGCGCTGGGCGTCGCTCGGGGCGAGGGCGGGATCGATGAGATGCCCCGCGCCACCGAGCACATCGCCGAGATCATTGAGATCACCGCGGGGCTGATCGACAAGGGGTTTGCCTACGCGTCCGGGGGCGACGTCTACTTCGACGTGACCCGTGCCGCGGATTACGGCAAGCTCAGCCACCGCGATCCCGAAGAGCTGGTGGCCGGCGCCCGGATCGAGGCCTCCACCTTGAAGCGAAATCCGGGCGATTTCGCGCTCTGGAAGAGCTCCAAGCCCGGCGAGCCCTCGTGGGAGAGCCCGTGGGGACCAGGCCGTCCCGGCTGGCATATTGAATGCTCGGCCATGAGCATGAGGTACCTGGGTGCTCATTTCGACATCCACGGCGGCGGGCTCGACCTTGTCTTTCCGCACCATGAGAACGAGGTGGTTCAGTCCGAATCGTACACCGGAGTGCCGTTCGCGTCGTACTGGTTGCACAACGGGCTCTTGACCAAGGACGGCAGGAAGATCTCCAAGTCCGACCCTGGTACGATCGTGCTCATGAGCGACCTGCTCAAGGCGCACGCGCCAGACACATTGAGGGCGCTCTTACTCTCCAGCCATTACCGGCGGCCGATCGATTACGGCCCGACCCGGCTCGAGGAGATCGAGCGGGGGCTGCAAACGTTCTACAGGGCGTTCGAGCGATTCGAGGAGCTGACCGGAAAATCGTTTTACACTCTCGAAGCACCGACGCGCCGGGACGACGTAACCCCCGCTCCCGCCCTCCCTGCCGGGATCGCCGAGCAGCGCCAGCAATTTCTCGAGGCGATGGACGACGATTTCAATACCGGAGGTGCTCTTGGAGAGCTCTTTGAGATCGCTCACGCCGTGAACCGGATGGCGGCAACGGCCGTGGCGACCTCGGGTGATGCCCCGGCGTATCTCGCCGCGGTGACGGTGCTCCGTGAGCTGAGCCAGATCCTGGGTCTGTTTCGGCAGCCACCGGCGCGGCCCCAGGCCGGCGGTGCCGGTCTGACGACGCCCTTGCTCGAACTCTTGCTCGAGCTGCGCACGCGCCTCCGCAAGGACAAGAACTTCGCTCTGGCCGACGAGGTTCGCAATCGCCTGACGGCTCTGGGGGTGGTCCTGGAGGATCGGCCCGACGGAACGAAGTCGAGGATCGAGCCGCGACGGTAGACCGGACCGACCGTGGCTTCCTGCCCCGGGAAGCAAGGAGCGATGCACAGGATGGCCCTCCGATTATGTGAATCCGAGCCTGACTTCGAGCGCGAGCAGAACCGTGCGGTCGACGGGCCGCGTACCGTCCTCGACCGGGTGGTGGGAGTCGATCCCGGCCTCAACGTGACCGGTTACGCGGTGGTCGAACCTTCGCCTCAAGGTCCCTACGTGGTCGAGGCGGGAGTGATTCGCCCTCCAGCACGCTGCTCGGCGCTGGGCCAGCGGTTGGCGTATCTGCACCAGGAGCTCGAGGGGGTGCTGGACGACTTCCCTCCCGGCTCGTTGGCGCTCGAGCGTGTCCACAGCCACATCAAGTATCCCCGCACGTCGATCCTGATGGCACACGCCCGGGGAGTGATCGTGCTGGCGGCCGCCACGCGGGGCATCCCTGTTTTCGGCTACGCCGCGGCCCGGGTCAAGAAGACCCTCACCGGCAGTGGCCGGGCCCCCAAGCCGCAGATTCAGCACGCCATCATGACCGAGCTCCGCCTCGCCAGTCTTCCTGAGCCCCACGACGTCGCCGATGCCTGCGCCCTGGCCCTCTGCCACTTCCATGTCGGCCGCAACACGCGCGGCCTGCCGGGGTTTTGAGACCCGATGAGCCGATCAAGCTTGACCAACGTAAAGGCCGAGTTGCCTTCGGATGAACTCCTGGCGATTCATACCTCGAGTTCCACGTCCTGACGCTCGGCGCTCGGGGGGGCGGTCGTGCGATCCTGAGTCACCATCAACTCGTACGCCTCTTGGATGTTCTCCCTTAATTGATCGAGGCTTTCTCCCTGGCTGAACACACCGGGAACTTCCATGAGGCGGCCGACGTACCAATCGCCATCTCGCCAGTACTCTAACGTGAACAATCGTCGCATCGTAAATCCCTCGAGGCAGAGACACGTCGTAAGCGGACCTTCCCCTTGAGACTCCTCCAAGCCCAGCATATCCTCGGGCACCCCATTCATGAAGCGGAGACCCGGCCGAGGTGCTCTTGGCCGCGCTGACGGGAAGAGACTCGCCGTGCTGTGGCAGGCATCATTGGGATGTATCGTGTAGGAACGACAGGAGCCGAGCTGGGGCATGGAAGAGGTCTTTCGACTTGCCTGCCGTTACATTGGCCAGTCTCCCTCTCAGGCGATGTACCTGGAGGAGATCAGGCTGGCGATGCACCCCAACATCGGCTGGCAGCGCATCCTGGCTTACCTCAAGTTCCTCGATGGTGCCCTGCTGATCCGGCTGATTGCAGGTGACCTTGGTCCCGGACCTGGAGAAGTACCCGCACGCCTGGCCAATGACCTGGAACCTGGTGGAGGTGTGGGAGCCTGATCCGCCGGCCGGGACCGAGCCATTGCACTGGTTGCTCTGGACGCTCGAACGGGCGGCGACAGTGGCCGAGGCGCTGGAGGTGGTGCGAAAATACACGTGTCGATGGCCGATTGAGGAAGTACACTTGGTGCTCAAGAGTGGTTGCCGGGCGGAGGATTTGCGGTTGGAGACCTGGGAGAGACTGGAGAAGGCTGTGACAGTCGACGCGGCGGTGGCGGCGCGGATCGTGTCCTTGCGGGACCTTGCGCGGGAGACCCCAGAGGCACCGGCGCTGGAGGTTTTGAGCGAGGATGAGGTTGAGGTGCTGGTGTGCCGCTTTGGGAAAGGGATGAAGCCATCGGCACTGACAATCGGCCAGGCGGTGCTGTGGATCGGCCGTTTGGGGGGCATCTGAACCGCAAGCGCGACGGGATGCCTGGTGTGAGGACGTTGTGGCGTGGGCTTCATGACCTGACCTTGCTCGCAGTAGGCTTTCAAGCCGGCAAACGACTACGCGAATAGTTGTGGGTAATGATCAGTTGCGGGAGAGGGGTCGCACGAATCAGCTCGACTCTTCGGACAAGGCGATTGGTCGTGCCCAGCCCCCTCACCCCAACCCTCTCCCGCGAGGGGAGAGGGAGCTAGAAATCTCTTCGGCCACGGGTGTTATTGCGAGCCGGACGATTGCCGGGTTGAGATCAAACGCGGCAAGCTTGGTCCCTCTGCCGCCACCTTCAGAGGTTCGGGGTCATCGTGGGTCGGGTCGGGATTCCTGGGGCTGACGCCGCCAGGCTATGAACTGGCGCCCCTCACGGGGCTGGGGAAGGCCGGTCAACGGCGGAAGTTCATAGCCTGGCGGCGTCAGCCCTCCCGAGAACTCATTCCGTTGGCGGTTCTGAGCCACATCACAAGAATACGTGGGTGACTCTGACACCGAGCTCGGTGTCGATCAGGACCAGCTCGCCCCGCGCGACGAGGCGGCCGTTTGACGTCAGCTCGACGGGTTCGCGGCTGTGGCGGCCGAGCTCGACCAGGTCGCCCGGCCTGAGGTCGGCCAGCCGGTTGAGGGTCAAGTTGACCCGCCCGAGCTCGACGGTCAAGGTGACCGGGACGTCGAGCGGCGAGGCCGCAGGCGAAGGGGCAGCGGCGTCTGAGAGGTCGGCGGCGGGGGACGAACTGGTGGAGCTCATGACTTGATTGGTCCCCAGGGTCAGTGGTTCACGGGGTTGTCGCTGGCGAATGAGTGATCCGGTGAGGCGAAGCAGCCGGCCCGAGGAGCCCTCGACCGGCTCGGCGGCAAGCTGGAATATCTCGCCCAGGGAGGTCGGGCCGCAGACCAGGACGATCGGCCCGCTGGGGCTCTGGGGCGTGCCGGTCAGCCGCGAGTCGGTCAAAGGAAGGACGCCGCCGGTCCGCAACCGCTTGAGCCCGTTGGGCACGGCCACCAGGCCGGCCAGGGCGCGCCAGAGCGAGGAATACTCACGGGCTTTTGATGTGGCAAGATCAGGCACCATTGTGCCGGCCTCGGGCTCTGACGCCAGCAAGAAGTTGAGCGCCGGTTCGGGCAGCCAGAGCCGTGCGGTCCCCGTGGTCGAGCCGACGCGGATCGACGAGCGCAGGGTCACGACGGCGCCCAGGCCGGCCGGATTGAACGGATCGGGACCGACCCGGTCGAGCACAAGGCTTGTGCGGTCGGCCGGGGCAGTGATCGTCTCGTGCTCCGGGTCGCCCCGAGAAGCTCGGTCGAATTCCTCCAGGGACCGGACGACCAGATAGGTCCAGACGCCCCATTCGACGGGTGTCAGTTGCAGCCGGCTCTCGGCGAATGGGCGGTCGTACCCGAGCAGGTGATCGACGACGGCATGGGCCAGGGGAACCTCCAGTCCCAGAGCCAGTCGCGTGTTCAGTCTGGGCCAGCGAAACTGGGCGATCAGGCCGGGCCGGCCCAGGCCCGACGCACGCCAGACGATCTCGGGCCGGCCGATCTCGGGCGTCTGGTTCAACCCGCCTCGAATCCAGTCGAGCCAGTGGGCAACCGTCTTCTCGCCCGTCCATCGCGCCAGCCACTCCTCCAGCCGGGCCTGGCGCGGCGAAATGCGCGGCAGCCAGGACCAGAGGTCAAGGGTTTGCTCACCTTCTGCTGCCCCCGCGGTCGCGGTCCCGCCCGGGGAGTCCGCGTCCGGTGTCTTGTGACTGGGACCGTGCTGAGCAGGCATGGTGAGAGTCGGCTTTTCGCCTTTAAAAAGCTGGGAAACCGTGTTTGACTACCGGATTTACCTACCGAAGTTGACCGGTTCTAATGATGGGAGACGGCCAGTCGTTACCTGACCGTCCCCCTGAACACACTGACCTGGATGAGAGGTGCAGCATGTCCAACAGAGCCAATTCTACCCGCCCGCCGTCCTACCGTCTCCACAAAGCTTCGGGTCAAGCGGTCGTGACGATCGATCGCAAGGACCGCTACCTGGGTGTGCATGGCACTCCCGAGAGCAGGTTGCGTTACGAGCGGCTCATCTCCGCGTGGATGCGGGGAGAACCGGTTCCGGCCCGCGAGTCGGAATCGAGCAACGACATCACGGTTGCGGAAGTTTGCGTCCAGTACCTTCGATGGGCGGAAGGCTACTACGTCAAGGACGGCAAAGAGACGAGCGAGATTCACAACGTCAAGCGTGCAATCAAGGCACTCCGGGAGAGCTACGCCAGCCTACCCGCCAAGGAGTTCTCCCCCCTCAAGCTCAAGACCGTCCGGCAGCGATTCATCGACGGCGGATTGTGCCGAGCCGGCTGCAACCGGTTCACGGGCATCGTGGCCCGGATCTTTCGCTACGGGGTCGAGAACGAGCTGATCCCGCCCGACGTGGCCCATGGACTCGAGGCCGTCAAGACGCTCGCCAAGAGGCGCTGCGAGGCACCTGAGACCGATCCCGTGCTACCGGTCGATCAGGACGCCATCGACGCGACGTTGCCGCACCTATCCCCCCAGGTCAAGGCGATGATCCAGGTTCAGGTCTTGCTGGCATGCAGGCCCGGAGAGTTGGTCGCCATGCGGCCGCGCGAGATCGACCGCTCCGGGGTGGTTTGGGTTTACACCCCCAGGCACCACAAAACCGAGCATCACGGCCGCGGGAGGTTCATCCCGATCGGGCCACGAGCCCGGCTCCTGCTTGCTCCCTGGATGCCTGACGATCCGGACCGGTTCTGTTTCCCCTCCCAGCGGAGCGATCACATCACCGTATCAGGCTACCGCAAGGCGATCTACGCGGCGTGCGGGCTGGCCGGAATCGAGCCATGGTCGCCGAACCGGTTGCGGCGCTCCGGATCTGCCCGGATTCGCCAGCAGGCCAGCCTGGATGCGGCACAAGTCATTAAGAGAGGCAGCAGATGCTCTCAGGTCGGCGGCCGGCGATAGATGCCACAATCCGCACGGCTTGCTCGCGCCGGCAACTTTCCGGGCAAGCGAGGCTATACTCCGCAGCCCGGTTACACCACGAACATCGGTTTGTTTTCACAGATAGGGAATGCATGGCAGACGGCGCAGCCACAGCCCGCTCCGCCGGGTGACGATCGCAGACTTGGGTCACGAGCAACCAACCATCCTTTTGACCAATCAGCCGACGCCGACGGCGGCCAAGTTGATCGAGCGATGGGCCCGGCGGATGGTCATCGAGAACAGCGTCGAGGATGGGATCGACTTCTTTCACATGGACACCTTGAGTTCGGCGGAGATGATGAAGGTCGAATGTGACCTCCAACTGACGCTGATGGCCAGCAGCCTGTACCTCCTGCTGGCCGGACAGATTGGCCGTGGGTACAAGCAATCCAAGTCACGACATCTGTTCCGCGACCTCGTGGACGCGACCGCTCAGGTAAAGGTGGGCGAGTCGGAGATCGTCGTCCGCTATCAGAATCATGCTCACAACCGCTTTCTCGTCGCGGCGGGTCTCGACCGGACGGAGACGGTCATCCCTTGGCTGCGCGGCTAGAGGTTGTAACTTATCTTCGGATAACCCCCATTCTGATGACCCGGCTCAGCGTGCTGTAAGGTTGAAAACTTACACCCGACGTCCACTAGCATCTTTATGCATCTGGGCTGAGCTGTTAACCTCTTCTTTCTGCGAGGGAATCCGGGGTAGCAGTGTCTCCCTGTGAACCGTTCAAGCAGCCTACGGGGAAACCGCCATGCATCAGCCGACCTTCACCAGTGTCGAGGACTTCTTGAATCCGGTTTCGGAGTCGAACCCGGTGGGTCCATACCTCAGCTATGAGGACGAGTACTTCGAGCTGGAGGAGGCCCGACGCGCTGATGACGATGCGTCGAGTCTGGGGGACTGGACCCGCCAGCGCAAGACGTCGGACTGGAACAAGATTATCAGCCTCGGGGAAGTGATCTTGCGCGACAAGAGCAAAGATCTTCAGATCGCTGCTTGGCTCACGGAGGCGCTGGTCCATGCTCATGGGCTGGCTGGAATGAGACATGGTCTGAGCTTGGTCAGACAACTACAGAACCGATTCTGGGAGCGGGCCCACCCCGCGGAGGGTGATCTGGAACTGCGGCAAGGGGTCTATGAGTTTCTGGACGAAGAGAAGATCCTTCCTCTTCAGGTACGGAGCGTCCCCTTGACCCAGGTTAACGGAGTGCCCGAGCTTTCTTATTCCTACCTCAAGTACAAGGAGTCGCGACAGACTGAGAACCTGGCAAGGAAGCCGTCTCAGGATGTCGACCTCGACGAAATGCTGGCGGGAAGGCTCCGCGGCAAGCAATTCGATGAAGCTGTGGAGGCAACGGACCGCCAATTCTACGTTGATCTCCTTGCGGAAGTGAACGAATGTCAACTGGAGATCCAACAACTCAATAACGACATCAAGGAAAGGTGGAACGCCAAGACCCCGGCCCCTCGGATGACACGGGTGCTGGTCGCGCTGCAGGACATCCAAAAACTCGCCAAGCAACTCCTCGATCGCAAACCGGACCTCACCGCAGTCCCTGAACCTGAAGTGGATGAGGCGGAAGAAGCTTTGCCGGAGGAAGAAGCAGCGGTTCACGCGGAGGCGGAGCCACTGCCAGTCCAGGGGCGCGAATCCAAGCCTCGTCTCGTGCGGGGCGAACAGATCTCGAGCGACGACGAGGCTCGCCATCAGATCATCCAGGCTGCCCATTTCTTACGTCAGTCTGATCCGGCTGATCCAACCTCTTACCTGGTTTTGCGCGCCCTGGGAATGGGGGCTCTCTACCAGAATACGAATTCCCTTGAAGCCGTCGCCTTTCCCTCCCCGTCAAGCGAGCTGCGTGAGCGCCTGCACGGGCTCGAAAAAAGTGGGGATGACGATCACTGGACGAAACTCCTTGACGAATCAGAGCAAGTGATCGGGCAGCCGGAAGGGCGCGGTTGGCTCGACCTGCAGCGCTATTCGCTGATCACGATGGCGGCCCTGGGCCACGAGAATGCCGAACGTGCCTGCAAAGCGGTTTTGAGCAACTGTCTGCGCGATCATCCCCACTGGCCCCAGCTCCTTTTCAAGGACGGAACGCCGTGCGCGTCGGAAGCGACAAGAGGATGGATTCGCACCCAGAAGATGGGCGGGGCCAGCGACTTCTCGAATAAGGTGGAACGACTGAGGGAGTCCGAGAACCCGGCCGCGACCTCCGGGAATCCGCCTGACGCTGAGCTGGGGGCCGTGCCGAGAGAGGTCGATCCGTGGGACGAAGCTCAGACTTTGGTCCGGGCGGGGAATATCTCCGAGGCCATCGCCGTCATGGCCCGCGCGGCCCGCCAGGCACGGTCCGGTCGCGAGCGGTTCTTGCGAACACTTCAGCAGGCCGAGCTCTGCTTGGCTCTGGAGCGAAGTGGGATGGCACTCCCCTTGCTGGACGTGCTGGCCCAGCGCGTCGATGACCTACGGCTCGAACAGTGGGAGGAAAGTTCACTGTGCGCCCGAGTCTTCTCCAAACTCTACGTCTGTTTGCGGGGACAGGACGACACCCGCGCACGAATCATCTACAACCGGCTTTGCCAGCTCGATCTTTCAGAAGCCCTGGCTCTCGGCGGGGCATGACTTACGGAATCGTTAGCTGTCAAGGGAAAAAATGCTTCAAGCGTCAAGAAACGAAGAACTCGCACAATGCTCCCATCCGATAAATGAAGGCAGTTCAGGAATGTCAATCTAATCGCTCTCAGGTGCGGGCGGGACAATTGACGCTACTCCCGAGTTTCTTTGGGATTAGGTGTGATCGGCTCGGAACGATTCCCAGGTTCGGGTGACTCTTGCCCGGACGGTTGGGACGAGTGCCCAGGCCGAACGGACTCGGAAGCTCTGGTTGTCATGAAGGAGTCGGTCAGGGATGACTCACAAATCGATGGCGATCTGCGTGTTCGCAGGATTGCTCGCTGGTTGTTCGAGCGTTTCTGTCATCAAGAATCCAGGACCGGAGGACTCTGGCATCCGGTTCTACAGGCCCAAACCCTACCTGCTTGTCACTCCGGCCGATGCAACTGGCCGCATGGTCAAGCTGAAAATCGAGTACCTCCCCGACTATTCCGAGGAGTACTCGGTCCATCCCCAGGGCAAGAAACCGCCGCAGGTCCAGCTCAAGGACGGGTGGAACCTGGTTGCAGTCGGCGGCCCTGCTCCACCGGAAAAGCCTGACGAGGCGCCGCCACCCGCGGCCCCTGTCGACCCGATGAAAGTCCCCGAATACGTGGTCGCGGCCAGCAACGTGCCGATTGGCTTGTACGAGGCGGTATTCGACACCGCCTGCGGGAAGAAGTACCTCAAGGGCTGGCGCTACGTCGGCTTCTCGCCACTCGGCGGCGGCAACCCGATCGGAGCCGACCCGAATTGTGCCCGCGGTTCCAAGAGCCCGGGCTTCGGCGGTCCTGACGGGTCCATTCCAGATGGCCCGGGCTTCGGCGGTCCTGACGGGTCCATTCCAGGTGGCCCGACTCGGGGTGCTGCTAGTTCCTCCATCCCGGGCCCACTGTACGGCCTGGTCTTCTTCAACGGCGTGATGACCTTCCGGCAGCTTGACGAGATCGCCAACAACATGACCTGCCCGCAATACCTCAAGCCAATTCCGGAGCCGGTGCAAGCTGTTGCTCCTCAACCCGGCGCTACTGAAGTAAGCCCCGGCGGACCCCCGCCCGGTACCAGAACGACGCCAGGCGGGAGCGAAAAGACCCAGGCAAAGCCGGGTGGCCCGAGCAGCCCAACTAGCCCACCTATCCCTGCGACGAGTACACCAGGTGGTACGAGTTGGGGCACTGAGTCTCAACCGCCAGCCCAATCAGGGGATGTCAAGGTGACCCGAACTGGCGGAAAAGTCACAATTCCGCCCCCTCGGGCCTGGGATTTCACGAAGTAGCTCTCAACCCACTGCTGAATCGCCAAGGCGGCGTCTCCGGCAAAAATCCGGGACGCCGTCGTCGTCAAAATGCCAGAATCCGACCCGAGCCTGCGAGCGAGAATGGCCGGTGTTCGGCGAGAGCAAAAAAAGAGTCGAAGTCCGATCACTCTCATGGTCCCAGGCGAGCGGAACGCAAACCGCTCGCCTGGGTTTCTTACTTGATTGCATCATGACAAAAGAGGTCATAACATCGTCATTATGGCACCTGTTGTGCTTTCCGTACCAACTCCGGACCTGAGCAAATCACAGCGGCGAGGATTCCATCATGGGTATCGACTCGCGGGCCTTGATCAAGACGCTGAACCCGACGTGCCTCAATGCCCTGCAAGGGGCGGCCGGGTTGTGCCAATCGCGTACCAATCACAACGTCGAGCTGGAGCACTGGCTGACCAAGCTCGCCGAGTCTTCCGACACAGACCTGACTCGGGTCTTCCGGCATTTTGACGTCGATACCTCGCGATTGTTGAGAGACTTGACACGTGCTATTGATTCGTTCAAGCGCGGGAATGACCGTCTGCCGATGCTTTCGAGAGACCTCGACGAGCTGATCCAACATGCCTGGATCCTGGCCTCGCTGCAGTATCAATGGCCGCTGGTTCGCTCGGGGGCCCTCCTGCTTGGCCTGCTCGATCACCAGCGATTGAGCCGGCTGGCCAAGGAGATGTCGCGCGAGCTGGCCAAGATCAATGTTGACGTGCTCCAGGCGAACCTGGCGAAACTCGTGCGTGGCTCGAGCGAGGACGCGGAGATGTCCGCCGCCGCCGGGTTAACTCCCTCCGCTGACGCGGGTGCAACGTCTCTTGCTGGCTCCGGCGTGAGCAAGACCCCCGCACTCGATCAGTACACGATCAACCTGACCGAGCGGGCCAGGAAAGGGGAGATCGACCCGGTCATCAGTCGCGAGGCCGAAATCCGCCAGATGATCGACGTTCTGATCCGCCGCCGTCAGAACAACCCGATCCTGACCGGCGAGGCCGGGGTGGGCAAGACGGCTGTCGTCGAGGGACTGGCGCTCCGGATCTCGCAGGGAGATGTCCCACCCGCGCTCAAGAACGTGATGATCCGTACCCTTGATCTGGGCCTTCTACAGGCTGGTGCGGGAGTCAAGGGGGAATTCGAGAATCGTCTCAAGCAGGTCATCACCGAGGTCAAGGCGTCACCCGTGCCGATCGTGCTCTTCATCGACGAAGCGCACACAATGATCGGCGCCGGAGGCGCCGCGGGGCAGAGCGACGCGGCCAACTTGCTGAAGCCGGCCCTGGCTCGCGGCGAGCTGCGCACCATCGCCGCGACAACCTGGGCCGAGTACAAGAAATACTTCGAGAAAGACGCCGCGCTGGCGCGGAGGTTCCAGGTCATCAAGATCGAGGAACCGACCGAGGACCAGGCAATTCGGATGATGCGCGGCCTGGTTGGCAACCTCGAGAAGCACCACTCCGTCCGGGTTCTCGACGAGGCCTTGGAAAGCGCGGTGAAGCTCTCGCACCGGTATATTCCGGCGCGCCAGCTCCCGGACAAGTCTGTCAGCCTTCTTGATACCGGCTGTGCGCGGGTGGCGATCGGGCAGGGTGCCATCCCCCCGGCCATCGAGGATTGCCGGCGGCAGATCGAGCACCTCGAGGTCGAGATCGGCATCCTCGAGCGCGAGACCGCCACCGGCGGCCGGCACGACCGGCGGCTGGCGGAAGCGAACCAGGAGCTGGAGCAGGCGCGTGCTCGCCTTGCGGCACTCGAAACGAGATGGAAACAGGAAGTGGCTTGCGTCGAGGCGATCCGCACCCTTTCCACGACGATCGAGCAGCGGTACAGCATGGAGAAAAAGACTCACGCCGGGAGTGGCGGAAAGTCTCCCTTCCAGCCTTCGGCCGAGCTGGCCGCCATGCAGGTTGACCTCGAGGCCAAGAACAGCGATCTGCGGGGAATTCAAGGCGAGTCGCCACTGATGCAGGTCTGTGTTGACTCGCAGACCATTGCCGAGGTCATCGCCGGCTGGACCGGTATTCCCGTGGGAAAAATGCTCACCGACGAGATCCAGAAAGTGCTCAATCTCCCAGCCAAGCTCGAGGAGCGAGTACTCGGCCAGTCGCACGCGCTGGAGGCGATCAGCCAGCGGATACGCACGTCGCGGGCCAACCTTACCGACCCGCGGCGGCCGATCGGCGTATTTCTGCTGGTCGGGCCCAGCGGCGTGGGCAAGACCGAGACCGCCCTGGCGCTGGCCGACTCTCTCTACGGCGGCGAGCACAACGTGATCACGATCAATATGTCGGAGTACCAGGAGTCGCACACTGTCTCCGGCCTGAAGGGCTCGCCTCCCGGATATGTCGGCTATGGCGAGGGAGGTGTTCTTACCGAGGCGGTCCGGAGGCGGCCCTACAGTGTCGTGTTGCTCGATGAGGTCGAGAAGGCACATCCCGACGTGCTCGAGCTCTTCTTCCAGGTCTTTGACAAGGGTACGCTCGAGGACGGCGAAGGACGCGAGATTGACTTCAAGAACACGATCATTCTCCTGACTTCCAACGTCGGCACCGACACCATCATGCAGCTTTGCCGCAACCCCGAGGCCACTCCCACCGCCGAGGAGCTGGCCGAGGCCATCCGGCCCGATCTGCTGGGGGCTGTCACAGAACGGGGCAGCACGATCTTCAAACCCGCGTTTCTCGGTCGGCTGATCGTCGTCCCCTATTTCCCGATCTTCGATTCGGTGATGCGCCAGATCATCCGGCTCCAGCTCGACCGCGTCGGCCGGCGGATGCGCGAGAACCACAACGCCGAGTTCACCTACACCGATGAGCTGGTCGACTGCATCGCCGGCCGGTGTCATGAGGTCGAGAGCGGCGCGCGCAACGTCGACCACATCCTGACCCGCTCCTTGCTCCCGGAGATTTCCCAGCAGGTCCTGACCCGGATGGCCCAGGGTTTGGTTCTGTCGCAAGCCCATGTCACGGTCGATGAGGGCGGCGCCTTTCAGTATCACTTGGAGTGAAGTAGGGGACAAAGGCAGGCAATTCGGCAGACGTCATCCTCTCCCGGTGATCACTCCTTGCGAAAGGGGTGTTCACGTCCTTTCTCAAAAGAGTTTCGGTGCTGTACTGTTCGTACTGACTAACAGAGCAGGCTCACCGCTCCCGTAAGCTCAGCAGGGCTGGTGATTTGTGCTTGAGCCGATCGTCGTGCCAAGGGTATGTTAGACAGTAAGAAATCATGCAGTGATGCTCGTGCTGGCACCTTGTGGGGACAGAGGGCTTTTCGCGATGGCCACCGCAACAGGGACTCAGCTTACCAAGCCAAGGATCTCGGCTTTGGTCCTGGAAAGTACGGCAGGCACCATTGCTCTCGTTCTGGTCGCCTGGCTCCTGCTGTGGTTCATCAGGCAGGTCGTCACCGAAGAGCCGGTTCAGGCTTTCTTCGTGGCTTCCCAGACGATCGGGCCCGAGGAGAGGCCAATTCAGGCTACCGACGTCCGCATGCTGCGATGTGCTGACGGCGGGGAGGTCAAGCCGGAGGGCCTCAGTGCAAGGATTCTCGATGTCGTCGGCCAGCCTGGAGCAGGAGCTGTGGTCGTTTACGTCTCGGCCGCCGCGGTTGGCAGAGGCAAGGAGGCCAGAATCGGCGAGACCCAAAGCCTTCAGACCCTCATCCAGGACGTGGCCAAAGCGACTCAACGGGATGTCGTTCTGGCACTCGACGTCGCCCAGCTTGACAGCGACCGCGATCTCGGCATCTTTGGGAATGCGCCCTACGCAGGGCTGGAGGGATTTGTTTCCAGTCTGTCGTCGGGCGACAAGAGCGTCTGGGTTCTAACATCCGCCGCGCCTGCACAGAAGACCTGGATCGCTGAAGGACTGGGGGAGTCAGTCTTCGCCTATTACCTCCGGAAGGGACTTCAAGACCGCAAGGAAGGAGCCGGGGGCTGGGCCCCTCGGAAAGCCGATCAAGCAGTTAGTGTGGAAGGGCTGCATCGTTTCGTCCTGACTCATGTGTCCAAGTGGGCGCAAGTGCATCGCCGAGCCTTCCAGACCCCTATGCTCCTTAAAGTTGGGGGGTCGCGCGATTTTCTGTTGCCCCCCATGCCCCCTCTCAGAATCGCGACCACGAAGGGTTCTGAACTAAAAGAAGGTATGATACCTACTCCGTCCAAGGCCCAGGACAAGGCGGAGTCCAAAGCCAACGAGGGGTTAACCGTCGCTGAGGACAAGGAAAGGATCGCGTCTCAGTCGCCGACAATCAGCCCCCGCGACGAGCGACGGAATGCTCTGCTCGCAGAATGGCAAAAGCACGATGGCATGCTGAGGGAGAATTCTCCACGTCCCTATCGTTATCTGCCCTGCGGATGGCGATCGTACCAAGCTGCTCTCCTTCGAGCCGAGCGCACGCTCCGTGCCACCTGGCGTGAACCTGGCTCGCTGGAGGAGGCAAAGGTGGCCCTCGATGAGGCCGCGCGATTGAGAGGTGTGGTCGAGGACGAGCTCAAGAACCGCATCAAGGCGGAGAAAAACTTCCCATTCTCGCCCGCGGAAGACGACGCGGACGGAAAAAAGGAGGTCGAAGAATCACTCGTTTTCCTGACCGGAAAAGGTCCCGACGATTTCACGCCTCCGCCGGTTCAACCCCAAAAAGGCAAAGACGGTGCCGCTAAAGAGAAGAACGAGCCAGAACCACCGCGCTGGTTGACCGATGTTCAAGGAGGATCTCCCGAACATTACCTCGAGTTGCAACTGCCTGTCTGGACGTATCGTTTCACCAATGAATTCTCGGTCCCTGATTTTTTCAAGAACGAATTTCGTGGCTCGATCCTACGTCGACTGGTCGAAGTG
>Ga0187888_1001689_pt1 | contig 20436 bp, 10 predicted proteins | sample June2016WEW_7_40_FD_132987 | JGI IMG/M metagenome (GOLD analysis project Ga0187888, IMG submission 132987) | Peatland microbial communities from SPRUCE experiment site at the Marcell Experimental Forest, Minnesota, USA - June2016WEW_7_40 | ecosystem: Environmental > Terrestrial > Soil > Wetlands... | reverse complement strand
CTCCGCGTGAGTAAAGAGCCAAGTGACCCCCTGCAGGGTCAGACCGCTGGCGACCTTCCCGTTCTCATAGACATAGAGGTCGTCATCTAAATTGACGAACCCGAAATGCGCCGTCTGTCCAAACACCACCCAGATTATTCCCGCCAGGAACAGGCAGACTCCAAGAACAGTCCAACCGTTAGCCAAACCAGCCGTACGGCTCTCGCCTATGGCAGTGCTGGATTCTTTCCCGCTGCCTGTTTGCTTCAATCTTCGGCTCATCATGTCCCTGGGCTGAATGCATTTGTTCCGGGCTGTTTCCGCCAGCCAACACCGCCTCGAACAGTTCCATCGCTGCTTTGGCGAGTAGGAACCCGCTCCCGACGCAGGAGCTTTCTTTGGGCCACAGGCTCCATGACAACAGGAATTTGCCCAAAATCAATGAGAAACGCCGGAACGACCCTTTATGGGCGCGCGTCCATCCTCCATCTTAATCCTAACCTGTTTATAATCAACCGACTGCACTCAGAGTTAAGTGATTCTGCGTCAACCTGCGGTCAAAATCTGATCTTCGCCTTCCAGAGCAAGCCTCAACTGAGCAATCAGTCGTGCTTTTTTTTGTTTTCCGTGAGATTTCGGTTGACAACTATTGCCCGGATGATTAAAACTGCGCAGATGCTTAGCCAGATTCATGGTGTTTACACGCCTTCAGCAGATGTTTTCGCGTTCTGCCGGTGGCCTTGCAAACACATCCGGCACAGCATCGTATCCTCCTAAAACGCAAATTTATGAATAACCACAAATCTCCATCCCACAACCTTTATCGAAACAATTCGGCGTGGACGCCTGTTTTCGTCCTGGCTTTCTTCTGCGGATTGCTCACCGCTCCAGCCGCGGTTGCTGCAACGGATACTTGGACAGGGGCAACCTCTGTCAACTGGGGGGATGCCAACTGGATCGGGGGCAATTCCACGCCTCAGGCAGGCGACACACTGGCGTTTGGGGCGACAGTGGGGACGGGCGGCGCGACGCTCAATGACAATCTTGGAGCCGCCTTCGGCTTGGCGGGCCTGATCTTTAACCCAGGCGCCGCCGCTTTCACCTTCAACGCCAGCGGCGGCAGCACCATTGCCACCTCCGCCGGCTTTGCCGACAATGCGGCCGGCGTTGCCGAAACCATTAATGTGCCTCTGGTTCTTGCCGCCAATCAGAACATGACTGTGGCTACCGGCGGGACATTGGTACTCGACGGCGCGATCTCCGGTGGTGCTTTCGGCGTGACCGCCAATGGAGCCGGCACATTGACCCTCGGCGCGGCAAACGCCCTCACCGGCACTCTTGCCGCCAACGTCGGCACCGTCAATCTGGATTTCACTCAACCCGGCGCGCCGACGGCCAATATCTGGACTGCTTCCCCACTGAGCTTGGGAGGCGGCACACTTTCGGTGGTCGCCGCGTCCTCTTCGACCGCCCAGACTTTTTCCGGCACCACTCTGGCCAGCGGCAGTTCCTTGATCACGACGAACTCGGCGTCCACGGCGGCCAGCAGTCCGACGGTCACTCTTGGCAATATAACCGTGGGCAATGGCGCCAGTGTGGTCTTCAATGGTCCGGCCACGATCAACGGCTCGGGGGCTGTGCCTGCCAACGCCACATTCGTTACCTCCTATGCGGGGCAAAGCCCAACTACGGCTGGTATAGACGGAATTTTGGCTGTTGCCGCCACCCCCAGCGATACCTTCGCCACAGTCGGCCTTTACGACTGGGCGACCACGGATAGCACTACCGTCGCGAACACGGCGGGAACAACTGTGGTAGGCGGCTCGCAGGTTTCCGGGTTCTATGTTGTCCCTGCCAACAACAGCAGCGCCAGTACCGCTACAGCCCTCAATTGGGACATCGCCACGCAACAAACTGCCGCTTATTCCGCCGCCACCACTGCGCGCAACTCGTCCCACAACTCAATTTTGCAATCCATTCGATTCAACACCGGAATTGCCCCCTACTTGGATGTCAAGGGTTCCGGCGCCGCCTTTACCACGACTGGCGGTTTGCTGGTCACTCCAAACATGGGACCGATCAACGTGGGCGTCTGCAGTCTGGACCTTGAAAATACAACCTGCCAAATCGTCCAAAACAATACCGGGGCTCTTCTTCTTCTTGGCATTTCTTCCACGACCACGGGCGAATGGATGGCATTCACGGGAGGGCATTCCTCCAGCGCCAGCAGTGGGGGCCTGTCAGACACGGCGGACTATGTTGTCAAATCCGGCCCGGGCACGATGATGTTGAACCCCGCCGGCGGACCGAGTTCGGGGAATGGAATTCCTTTCAACTACCTTGCAGGCTCCGCTTATACGGTGTCTGTATCGGGACTGGTAAATGTTGGAACTTATGACTCCATTAATGCAGCCAACAGCACTTCCGCGGCATTTTATTTCAATGGCGGCGTTACGGTCATCAACAACCCCGACCAGTTGGGCCAGGCTAATTCCTCATCGTTTGGAACCACCGCCGGAGCAATGGGAACGGTCAATTTTAACGGCGGCACCCTCATGAGTGCCAAGGGCTTCACCTCCATTCCCGGCAGCACCGGCCTTCCAGGCACCGCCCCCACCACGAGCGGCAATTTCAGCCTGATTGACTCGGCCGATGCCAACGCCAACCGCAATGTGTTCCTTGGGAACAATGGCGGTGGTTTGGCCGCGCAAGCGGGCACCACTCTCACCGTTCCTGGAGTCGTCGCCAACACGTCTGCTGGAGCCGGCCCCTTGACCATCGGGATTCCCGCCTCCGCCGCCAACGGCAACACTTTGGGATTGGTCCCCGGCACTGGTGGAACCACCAAGAATATAGCCTTCAACGCCACCGGCACCGTGTTTTTGACCGGGGCCAACACCTATACCGGCGGCACTATTCTTTCCAGCGGCACTGCGGAGATCAACGGCATCAACAACGTCGGCGGCTCGGGAACCTATGGCGGCCTTACATTCAATGGCGGCGCTTTGCAGTATGCCGCGTCTGCTACCGGGAACGGGGGAACCGATGTCTCCTCGGGTGCTGGCATTACCTTGGGGGCAAACGGCGGAACGGTGGATGTCAACGGCAACACCGTCGCTTTCGCCGGCTCGATCGGCGGCACAGGCCCCATTACCGTCATGAGCACGGCGGCAAATGGCGTGTTGAATTTGAATTCCACCTCCGGCAGCACCTACAGCGGCAGCACAACTGTGGCCTCCGGCGCCACCTTGAACGTCAATAACACCAGCGGCAGCGGCACCGGTTCGGGCAGCCTCTTCGTCAACGGCACCTTTGGCGGCGCCGGCATCGTCACCGGCAACGTCACCATCAACAGCGGCGGCACGGTTGGCGGGTCTGGGACCTTCAGCGGCAATGTCACCGTCAACAACGGCGGCGCTTTGGCCGGGACTGGCGTCGTCAGCGGCAATATCACCGTCAACAGTGGCGGCACGGTTGGCAACGGCACCACCTCCTTGACCAGCGTGGGTGGCACGTTGACTTTGAACACCGGCGGCACATTGGAGCTGGACGGCGCGGCCACTTTGCCGGTGGCAGGGCTGGTCTTCCCGAACGGATCTGCCTTAACAATCTCCGTCTATCTCCCGTCCGCCGTGGCCAATGGCACACCCGTTACCCTGCTTACCTCCACTGCCGTCATTTCTGGCACGCAGCCTGCCGTCTTGGTTATTGGGCCGGGGAATGCGGGGGGTCAAGACTTTGGTTTGACGATTGGCGCGCACTCCATCACCTTGACCGCCACCGCCGCGGGCGCGGTAGGGACTTGGACCGATGCAGACACCACTGGCGTTTGGTCCGATGCGGCCAACTGGTCCGGCACCGGCACGCTTCCGCCGCAAGCTGCGGGAGATTTGGCCACTTTTGGAACCGGGGCTGGCCCCGTTACCTTGGATGCCAATGAAATTGTCGGCGGCATTACCTTCAACAACGCGGCGTCCTACACCATTTCTACCAGTACCGGCAAAGTGTTGAAGCTGGATAACCGTGGTGATGGCGTAGTCATTAACGCGACGGCGGGCACCGCCAACAAGATTACCACGGCTGTCTCCCTGAACGATGCTGTGACGACCCGCGTGAACACGGGTGACTCACTGGCGCTCACGGGGAACATCAGCAGCACTGGCGTCCAAGGCGTCTCGGCTGTGGGCGCGGGCACCACCATTCTCAGCGGCGCCAACACCTACGGTCCTGCGGCGGGCGTGGTGGGAACGGCCTTGAGCGGGGGCGGCACCCTCCAAGTTGCCAGTGGCGGCGCCTTGAGCGTGGGAGATGTCAGCATTGCCGAGGCCAGCACCCTTCAGGCCGGGGCTGCTTCCCTTTCCTTTGCCAACAACATTGCCTTGGCGGATCCGACCACCACCACCTTGGACAACAATACTTTTGGTCTTACTCTGGGCGCGGGCAGCGGCGTTATCAGTGGCTCTGGCAGCATCACGGTGATCAACAGCGGCACCCTCAGCTTGGGTTCCGCCAACACCTACACCGGCAGTACCACCCTTAAAGGCGGTGTGTTAAGAGTCTCGGCGGACGGCGCTGCTCCCGGCAACGCAGGCAGTCTGGGCGCGGTGCCGGGTTCCGTCACCCCCAACAACGTCGTCCTCAATGGCGGCGACTTGCTGGCCCCAGCCACCGTTGCGTTGCACGCCAATCGCGGCGTCGGCATTGGCGCCACCTCGGGTAGCACTGCGGGAACCGGACTCCTTGACGCGGCCTCTGGCGCTACTCTCACCGTCAACGGAATTATCGCCTCAGCGGGCAACACGGGCGCCAACGCCCTCACGGTCAACAGCGGCACCGGCAACACCGGCACGGTGGTCTTGAGCGGCGCGAACACCTTTACCGGCGTCACCTTGCTCGACCAGGGAACCCTGCAATTGAACAACAACAACGCCTTGCAGTTCAGCCCGTTGAATTACACCACCGGCACCGTTACTATTGGCGCTGGCGTCACGGCCCCGACTCTCGGCGGGTTGATCGGCACCTCCGCCACTCAAAATCTGCCCACTGGCTCTGGCACTTTGCAGGTCATCGTCCCTCCTGGCAGCGAAACATACGCCGGCCAGGTTTCCGGTTCCGGCTCCGTCGTTGTCACCACTGGCAATGGTGGATCTCTGACACTGGGTGCCGCCAACTACTCCGGCAGCACCTCCGTTGGCAGCAACGCCACTTTGACAATCAGTTCAGGCTCCTTTGGGGCGGGCGGCAGCGCGATTACCGTGGGAAGTGCTGGCAACGGCGCTTCGGAGACTGCGGTTCTGCACCTGACTGGCGCTAATGCCACTGCCGGCAACGTGAATATTGCCACTGCCGCCAACGAAACCGGCTCCAGCCTTTATATCACTTCGGGCACGATTAACTTTGGAAACACAGTCTTGGGAGGTTGGGGCACTGCCGGGAATCCTTCCGCGGATCCTGTCGGCGGCGCAGCCAATACCGCCGGGACTTTAGACATCACCGGCGGCACCGTTAACTTGGGCAACGCCTACATCGGGCGTGATGGAGGGTCCCCGGGAACCACGAGCCTTGGCTTGGTCGTCAATGGCAGCGGCGCTGCCGTCACTGCAACCTTGCTCAATCTGGCTTCCGATGCCGCCGTCAACAATGAAGCTGACGTCACTGTTGCCGCCGGTTCTCTCACCGTTGGCAACTCCTCCTCCACTGGGGCTTTTATAGTCGGCACCTTGACGGGCAGCGGTAGTAACGTTGTTTACGTTAGCGGCACTGGCAGCCTGACGTACGCCGGGACGGACGGAGTGCTCCTGGGTAGTTATAGCGCTCTGGACATCGCCGGTGGCATCGCCAATTTGTCAGGTGTCACGGTCAATTCTTCCGCCGCCGGTGGAAATAATTTCTCCGTATTTAACATGACGGGCGGCGCCGTTTATTTGGGAAGCGTGGGATTGGTGGTTGGCGCCGGCGACACGGCAATACCCGTTACTCTGGGTGGAACCGCTACCTTGGGAGCCTCGGCCTCCTGGTCTTCTGCCGGCAACATCGTCCTGAGCGGCGGCCTGGCTCAGATTCAGACAGGTTCCCCCACTGGTTTCCCCATCGCCTTGAGCGGAGTGCTCTCTGGTTCGGGTGCTTTGAATGTGACCGGCGCCGGCACGCTCACGCTTTCGGGCGTCAACATCTACACCGGCGGCACCAGCAACAGCCCCACCAGCACCCTTGCCATTAGCAGCCCCGGCGATCTGGGCGCTGGCGGCGTTTATGCGGGCAACTTTACCAACAACGGCGCATTCACCTACGGCAGCAGCGTCGCCCAGACCTTGTCCGGTGTCATTTCCGGCACCGGCTCCCTCACCCAAAGCGCCGGCACGCTCAACTTGAGCGCCGTGAACACCTACACCGGCCAAACCACTGTCAACGGCGGCACCTTGAACGTCAATGGTTTCCTTGCCGCAGGCAGTGCCGTCGCGGTCAACAGCACCGGCATCTTGGGCGGCAGTGGCACGATTAACGGCAACGTCACTGTCAACAGTGGCGGCATGACCCTCCCCGGCCCCACAGGCGTGACCAACACCATTGTCGGCAATCTGACCTATGCCACCGGCTCCAGCAATGCCTTTGATCTCTCCGCCAGCGCCACCGGTGCCGGCAACGATCAAATCGCCATGCCCACCTCTGCCACCACCTTGACTGGCAATGGCGTCAGTGTTTACATCAACCCCACTGCCGCATCCCTGGACACGGTAAATAATTACACCCTGTTTAGTTTGGGGTCGGGCGTCACCTACGCCTCCGCTTTCGCCCCCACGCCGCAGTGGGTCGGGACCCCGCCGCCAAACGCTGCCGATTATATCATCGCCAAAGTCGGCAACAACGTGGTGCTTGAAAATAACTCAACCATCAAATTCACGGCCGTCAGCGCTGCTCCGTCCAGTGCGGTGCTGGGGCAAACCGTCCTTCTCAGTGTCACCGTTGCGGACAGCAGTCTCCCGGTCACCGGCGTAGTCGCTACTAATTCTACGCTTCTGCCCAGCTTCCCCAACGGCGCCCCGTTTACCTCGGTGGGCGGTGGGGTGTGGCAACTTAGCTTCGTGGTTCCTAATACTGCCACTGCCGGCATCTACCCCATCAATCTCGGGGCCACTGATGGTGTCAATACCACCCTCCCCGTCAGCGTCATCGTGACGATCAACGCAGGAATACTTTGGACCGGCGCGGATTTCCTGTCCGGCACCCCCAACGGCAACTTGAATGACCCGGCCAACTGGGCCGGGGGTGTCGCGCCGGTTACTGCTAACGTGCTCTACTTTGACAACGGGAGCGGTGACGACCCGAATCCGCTCAATAATGAGACGGCGGGCTTTTCCATCGGCGGGGTGGTATTCAATGCCGGCACGGTCGCCTTCGATATCACTGGCAACAGCCTGACATTTACGGGCGGTGTGACCAACCTTTCGGCCAATCCCCAAACCATCGCCACACCGATCGTTCTTAGTGGGTCGCTGACGATGGTGCCCGGCAGCCCCGGCCTGAGCTTGTCTGGCGTCGTCTCTGGCACTGGTGGTATGATTGTCACCAATGTCGGGGTCTTGACCCTCGGCTCGGCCAACACCTACACCGGCAGCACCGTCATTGGAGGCGGTCAAGTGCCCGTTTCTGCCGACGGCACCTCAGGCGGATCCCCGGGAACTCTGGGCAACGTGCCCGCTTCGGCCACCGCCAACAATGTCATCCTCAATGGCGGCGACCTCATCGCCAACGCCACCGCCCTCGCGCTGGAAGCCAATCGCGGCGTCGGCATCGGGCCGACATCGGGCAGCGTTCCTGGAACTGCGCTCATTGACGCGCCCGCTTCCGATACCTTCACCATCAATGGAATTATCGCTTCCGCTGGCAACACCGGCTCGAACAACCTCATCATCAACAGCGAGGTTGGCAGCACTGGCACGGTTTCATTGGGTGGCGCGAACACCTTCAACGGCACTACCACCATTGCCGCGGGGACGCTGCAACTCAACAATAACCTCGCCTTGCAGAACAGCACCTTGAATTACAGCACCGGGACGCTCGCTTTTAACGGCACCCCTACTGCTGTCACCTTAGGCGCATTGTCCGGCACCTCCACTTCCCAAACCTTGACGCCGGGTACCGGCGGCGCCTTGGGGCTGACCGTGGGCGGCAACAACTCGAGCACGACGTTCGCTGGCATTCTCAACGAAACAACCTCGTTGACTAAGAGCGGCACGGGCACGTTCACGCTCACCGGCGTGAACACCCCCTTCACCGGCAGCATCACCGTCAGTGCTGGCACGCTGGCCATCGGCGGGGCGGGGCAGTTGACGGCTGGCACCTACGCGGGCAACATCACCGACACGGGCACCTTCACTTACGGCAGCTCCCTCCCGCAGACCTTGTCGGGTATCATCTCCGGCGCGGGCACCTTTAACGTAACCGGCGTCGGCGCCGTCACCTCGACCGGCGTGAACACCTTTACCGGAGCCACGGTCGTTGGCTCGGGCGCGACCCTCATCTTCAACGGCGCTACCATTAGCGGCACTTCCATGACTGTTGCTCAGGGAGCCACGCCTGGCGCGCTGCTCCTGGAGGGCACTGTTTCCCTGCCTTCCACCACCCCCACCACCCTCGTCAGCGGCACGATGAATGTCTTCAACGGCACGGCGACTGCAACAGGCGTTAACTCCAATTGCCTGGTCATCGGCGCCTCCACCTTGCCGGCCACTCTGTTGGTGAGTCCGGGTGCCACATTTGCGGATACCACCACCGGCACTCAGGCTTTGCCATATTTGGGCGGCGGAGTGCCCGGCAGCATCGGTATCATTACCAATGCGGCTACGGGCACTTTCACCATGTCCGCGGAAGCTTTTCGGGTGGCCGGCAGCCCCAACGGCACTGCCGCCATTTACAACAATGGCTCCTTTGCTTTCACTTCGCTTGGCAACAACTTCCAGTTGGCGGCCAGCACCAATGCCTACAGCTACATCTACGACACGGGCACTTTCTCTGTGTCAGGCCTGGGCAGTTTGTGTCTTTCCTATGGGCCTACCGCCGGCAACCCTGGCGCCAGTTCCACAGTTGACGTGACGGGCAGTGGTGCAACCCTCACGACGCCAAATACTGGCCAGCTTCAAATCAATAACAATGTGGCTGAAAGCTCTTTAACAGCGTCTGAACTCAACGTCACGGCCGGCGGGGCTGTTTCGGTGGGAGCAACGACGCCTGGCATTCTCTCGGTCAACGGTATAACCAATGCATTCGCCTCGATCAACGTCTCCGGCGGATCATTTACGACATCGGGGGCCAGCGGCATCAATTTGAACGTTAACAACAACGCATCCGACACCAATACGCTGACTCTGGCCAATGGCGGCACCATCGGTACTTCCATTATCACCAATTCGCCGCTCGCGTCGGGGACTCTGTCTTTGAACGGCGGCACCCTTATGGCGACCGCCTCCCCGTCCGCGGGCGTGACTGCGGGCGGCCTTATTGCCGCCAATGTGGCGACTTATGTGCAGGCGGGCGGCGCCACCATCAACAATGGCGGATTCTCCACGACGATCGCGGTCGCGCTGCAGGCGCCCACGGGCTATGGAGTCGCGAGCATCGCGCTTTCGGGGACGACTAGCGGCTATATCGGGGCTCCTGTGGTCCTCATCGCGGCGGGCACCGGCAATCCCGGCCAGGGTGCGGCGGCTATCGCCAATTTCAATCCCTCCACCGGCACGATCACTGGCATCACTGTTACCAGCCCCGGATCGGGATACACCACCGCGCCAACAGTCACTCTCATCGGCGGCAGTGCCACCTCTGGCTTGGGCGCTACTCCTGGCACGGCGATCGCGACAGCCACTCTGACTTCCGGCGTGCCGCCCAGCGGCGGCTTGACCTTCACCGGATCGGGCGGCTCAACCGCCTTGACTGCTGTGAGCACCTATACCGGCGCCACCACTGTGGGAAGCGGGACTTTAATTATCAGCGGCATCAACAATTTGGGCGATGCCAACCTCGGCGGACTCATCTTCACTGGCGGCGCCTTGCAGTACACGGCTGGCGCCGCCGGGGCCGGTTCCCTCGACCTCTCGTCGGCGGGCGGGATCACCTTGACAGGCAATGGCACGATTGATGTGAACGGCAATAGCGTCACTTACGCCAACGCCATTGGCAACAGCGGCTCAGGCGGGCTGACGGTGGCCAGCACTACCCCAGGCGGGACGTTGACACTGACTGCTGCAGCCACCTACACCGGCGCCACCACCATCAGCGGGGGCACGCTGGCCTTGGGTGTTGGCGGCTCGATTGCCAGCTCCAGCGGCGTCAGCCTGGGCGGCGGCGCGACCTTTGATGTCACCGCCGTTTCCGCCACGGCTTACACCTTGGGCGGCACCAGCTTCACCGCCAGCGGCGATGCCGCCGCCACTCTTAAGATCGCCACCGGCGGGAAGGTCAACGACTCCCTGCCGACGACGCTCATCCTGACGTCCGTCTCTGGCGCCGTGCCGAATCCCGCCCTCACCGTTGCGGGAGGCACCTTGGTTCTCAACGATAATCAATTCACCATCAACGGACCGCTCTTGCCGCCCGGCATTTACACGCTGGCGAATTCCAGCGGCACCGGGGTCATAACGTATAATGCCACCGCAGGCGACGTCTTTCCGGCGCCCACCGGAACGGCCATAGGCTGGCCGGGCACCACCGCCTCCATCGCGGTGTCGGGGTCGGGCAGCTCTGCTGTTTTGGCCTTGACCATCTCCGACCCCAACTCCTGCGTGGGAGGGTTGGTCGCCACCAACGGCACGTGGACTCGAGCCTATTCCTCGGTGGACGCGAACGATGAGCAATTGGCCTTCGGCAACACCAATGGCATTTACTCGGTGGTGGGTTACAACATGGTCAACTGCACCAATAAGTCCGGAACAGCCACCGTTTACGGGGGTGGAACCGTTGCCGTTGGCCCCGGAACACCTTATCTGATCGGATTCAATGGGGGCATTGCGACCGCAGGCACGCCCACCGTCTTGCCCGTGGGGACTACCAATCTGGTGCTGATCATGACGCAATCCACTCAAGGGCAGGGGCAAACCGCTCGGGTCAATGCCTTGGTCGTGGCGGATGGATGTTCTGCAAACACGATGTCCTTTGACCCGATCAGCGCGAACCTCTATCTGAGCCAGAGCGGCGAGGTTCGAATCGTCTTCAACAACGTCTCCCAGAACGACAAGTATGTGAATTTGCAGAACGGCACCCCCGGCCTGCGCTCGGCGCGGGTGATCGTCAACGGGACTGTTTTTGCGCTCAACGGCTTGGCCGACGGAGCCAGCGTGTCGGTGGACATCAGCAGAGCGCTCACGGGCGGGACTGGCAACACGGTGGTGGTGGAAGGATTCGGCAGCAAGGGTGCCGGGGCGGTGGTTTCGATTGGAGAGACACCGGCGGCGCCGGCCTCCGGGAACTTCCAAGTCACGGCGGCCTCGGCGGTGAGCACGTTCATCAACTTGCCGGCTTTGCAGATCACGCAATCGGGAGACCAGACGGCGTTGAGTTGGCCGGCGACTGGGCCGGCGGGAGAGGACTTCACCGCATACCAGTTGCAAACCAGCGCCAGCGGCCTGCCAGGCAGTTGGAGCGCGGCGGGGACGGCCCCGGTCAGCGCGGGAGGACAGTTGACGGTGACAGTGACGGCGGGCGGCAGTGGGCAGTTCTATCAGTTGGCGGACCCAACGGCGCAATAAGCGTGGCAATGAACCATTCAAAAAAAACGATTATGAAACAGAACAAACCAGCATCTCCGGTGGGAACCAGCAAGCAGCAGAGCGGGGGAAAGAAGCCCTATGGCAAGCCAGCCTTGAAGCGGCTGGGGATGCTCCAATCGGTGGCGGGGAGCGGCATTAATTTTGGAAACTCGCGTGGGAAGAAAGTGTGACGCGGGGTTAATGCGGGCAGGCACAATCTAACGCAGCCAAGGGCAGCGGGAAACCGCTCCCTTGGCTCTCTTTTTTCTAGCTTCACGCTGGACTGCCCTTTCAAAGGCAAAGAGGGCGCGCAGAGAGGTGCAGGATGAATTCCACCAGAATCGCGGCCATCTTCGCCATCACCTACTTGGGGATCGCCTTGGGGCACGTGCCGGGATTGAAGCTCAATCGGGTGGGCATTGTCTTGCTGGGCGCGATCTGCATGATGATTTTCGGCGGGATCTCCACCCCGCAAGCCGTTTCCTTCGTGAACTGGCCCACGGTTTTTTTGCTGTTTGGATTCTTTGTCATTTCGGCGCAATTGCGGCTTTCCGGGTTTTATGACAAGATCGCCAACGGCCTTTCAGGCTGGCTCGAACATCCCGCGCGATTCCTCCTGGTGTTGATGGGAGTCACGGGCGGGCTTTCCGCCATTCTGAACAATGACATCGTTTGCTTCGTCTTCACGCCGGTCGTCGGGGCCGCGCTCCTGCGCAAACGGCTCAATCCCATCCCATTTCTGATCGCGCTGGCGCTTTCCAGCGACATTGGCGCGGCGGCGACACCCATCGGCAACGCCCAGGACATGATGATCAGCGTGGTGGCCCGCCTGGATTTTGGCCGTTACATCCTCTGGTGCGTGGTCCCCGTTCTGGCAGCCCTGGGCGCGGCGTACGGAATCATCTGGCTTCTGTCAATCAAAAACATCCGGTCCGCCTCTCCCCCTCCAAATGAACCCGCCCAAAAGCGTTTCACCTATAATCAAGCCCACACCATCAAGGGACTGGTCATTCTCGCGGTCGTCATTGGCCTGTTTTTCTCCTCACTGCCCAAGGAAATCATCGCCCTGGCCGCCGCCGGGGTTCATCTGGCCAGCCCCAGGTTTCGCACGGAAGACTTGCTCAGGCTGGTGGACTGGCCGATCCTGATTCTCTTTGTGGGACTGTTCGTCGTCGCCGGGGCCTTTCAATCCACCGGCTATGGCGGACAAGCCGTGCAATGGCTGGCGCGGAGCGGACTTGACCTCAACGTTCCCCACACCCTGGTTCTGGCGACCGCCGCTCTTTCCAACCTCATCAACAATTCGGCGGCGGTGATGCTGCTGCTCAAAGTGGTGGACCTCTCCCATCCCGCCACCGGATACCTCCTGGCGCTGGCCAACAGCTTTGGCGGAGGCTTCATCATTGTTGGCAGCGTGGCCAATATTATCGTGGTGCAGCAGGCGCGCGAACTGGGCATCAACATATCCTTCCGCGATTTCGCCCGCCTGGGCATTCCGGTGGCGCTGGCCGCCTTGGGCGGATTGCTGGCCTGGGCGGCGGTGATGATCTGACCTTTGAGCCATGGTTTCTCGTCAGCCAATATCGCTCTTGGCCGCGGCCCGGGCCAGATGCAAGTTTCGACATGACAATGAGATGCAAAGGGCGATGGTTTTTTGCGCATTTTTGCGCATTTTTTTGTTGCCTTTGTGCCGAAAATAGCCGATGTTACCTTCAATTAAAGCCATTTATTGACATTTGCTTATGCCAACAGCCTTGGACCGGATGGATAAAAGGCGAAAGGTTTCAGCAGGGTTTACCCTGGTGGAACTGATGGCGGTCGTTGCCATTTCGGGCATCTTGATGGCGTTGCTGCTCCCGGCCTTGTCCAGTGCCAAGGAAAAATCCCGGCGTTGCGTCTGCAAAGCAAACATTGAGCAGGTCCTCTCCGCGTTCCATTTTTACGCCAATGATTTTGAGGATTACCTGCCCACCGCGGCGGACGACCAGGGTGACTACCATGCCATCATCCTTTCCGATTTTACCTTCACAACCCTCTCCTCCCCCGAATATTTGGGAGGTGAAACCAACAGCTTCTACTGTCCGAATCTTGAATATGCCATGGGCCAAATGGGAGGCTACAGGGCCAACGTCGGCTATACCATCGGATATGGGTATCTGGCCACCAATGATTTGATATCAAGCTCCAAGGGGCCGTTTAACTGGGTGTCGCCCCAGAGGACAACAGACACGCCCGGCGCCATCTTCGCCGACGCCAATTATTGGAATGGAGGATTGACCATCGCGCCTCACAGCTCGGCCGGCTCTGTGGTCGCCTGTGTCGCCAGTGCTTCGCAGCAGTTGACCATAGCTACCAACAGTGCCTCGGCGGGCGCTGTGGGCGGGAATGAAGGCTTCATAGATGGCCATGTGGACTGGCGATCTATTCATTCCATGCAAACCTACCCGGCTTCCTCCGACGGCTCGGCCTACGGCAACTGGTAATCAGACGGCAAAAAGTTCCGCCACCGTCATTCTCAACTCTGGAAGCAGGTTCTCTTGTAGCATCTCCCGTCCCGCCAGGATGCCCTTCAAAGCCAGTCCGTACGGGGTTCCTTGGTACAGCTCCACATTGTCGTAACGCGGATCCACCATCCAAACCCGCGGAACCTTGAATTCCTCATAAAGCCCCTTTTTCAGCACGGTGTCGGGCCGGTGATCAGCCGAATCAATGATTTCGACCACCAGCCATACCTTATTGGTCGCGGCAGTAACCAGCGCCAAATCCGGCCGCACCATGGTGCGCGTTGAAAGCGGCACCGCTGCGCGGGGGCTGAGGATCCGGGCCGCCAGGTTTCCAGCCAGACCCGTGGCCACGCGCTCATGCAGCAGAGCGCAAATTCTTTCGTGGCGCGCCCCTGGAAGCGAGCGCACCAGCGTTCTGCCGTCAATCATTTCTTCGTAATTGCTCATGGCAAGTTTGCCGGCTTTCCCAACTTCCGCCGCAACCAGGCTCCCGTTTGCGACGCCCGATTGGCCGCCACGCTCTCGGGAGCCCCTTGCGCCACGATGCGCCCTCCGCCTTCCCCGCCCCCCGGCCCAAGATCAATGATCCAGTCCGCCTCCGCGATCAAGTCAAGATTGTGCTCGATCACAATCACCGTGTTGCCCGCGTTGACCAGCCGTTGCAGCGCCTCGACCAGCCGGTCCACATCGGCCATGTGCAAGCCAATGGTCGGCTCTTCCAGCAGAAACAGGAACGCGGCCCCTTCCGGCGCCTTGCGGCCGGGCTGGACGCCCTCTCCCGCCTGCCCGCGAAAACCGGCCAGCAAATGCGTCACCAACTTGAGCCGTTGCGCCTCCCCGCCGCTCAACGTGGGGCTCGGCTGGCCTAGTTTTATGTAGTCCAGCCCGGTGTCGCGCAACGCCTGCAAAGGCCGGGCGATCTTGGGAAATGCGGCGAATGCCTCCGCGGCCTGCCCCACTGTCAAATCGAGCGTTTGCGCGATGTTCCGCCCGCGATACTCGATGTCGAGCGTTTCCCGGTTGAACCGGGCGCCCCCGCACCTTTCACAACGAACATAGGCCGGCGGCATGAAACTCATCTCCAGTTTGATGATGCCCGCGCCCAGGCACTCCGGGCACCGCCCTTGCGCGCTGTTGAACGAAAACCGGCTGGCCGAATACCCGCGCAGCCGGGCTTCCGGCGTGAGCGCGAACAAATCCCGGATTTCGTCGAAGATTCCCGCGTAGGTCGCCGGCACCGACCGCAAGGTCCGCCCAATGGGGGATTGATCCACCTCATAAACCGCCCGCACAGACTCAGCTCCCGCCACCTTCAGGCCGCCGGCAGATTGGAATGCTCCTGGCTTCCGCTGGCGCAGTTCCTGCCGCAATGCCGGCAGCAGACAATCCCTCAGCAGTGTGCTTTTCCCGGAACCGCTCACGCCCGTCAGGCAGACAAACCGTCGCAGAGGAATGGTCACGGCCAGGTTTTTCAAATTGTGCGCGCTGGCCCCTGTGAGCGTCAGCGCTGGCGTCTGTGCGTCAACCGGTCTGCGCCGCCCTCCTGCCGGATAAGTTTTGCGGGCGCGCAGGCAGCGCGCGGTGACAGACCTCTCGTGCTTCATCAACTCCTTCAGCGTCCCGCAAGCCACCACCTCGCCTCCGTGCACCCCGGCGCCGGGGCCGAGATCAATGATGTAATCAGCCTGCCGCATCGTTTCCTCATCATGCTCCACCACCAGCAGGGAATTGCCCCGCGCCTTGAGCAAGGCCAGCGCGGCCAGCAGTTTCTCGTTGTCCGCGGCATGAAGTCCGATCGTCGGCTCATCCAGAATGTAAAGGACCCCGCTGAGGTTGGAGCCAAGCTGGGCGGCCAGCCGGATCCGCTGGGCTTCCCCGCCTGAGAGCGTGGTTGCACCCCGGCCCAGTTGCAGATAGCCCAGGCCAACCTTCTGCAGAAACTTCAGGCGCTCGAGGATTTCAGGAAGGATGTCCCGCGCTATTTCCGCCTCCCGCCCGCCAAAGCCAACCGCGCCAAACCATTCCAGCGCCCCTTCCACCGGCGCGTTGGCAATATCCACAATCGTCGGCCGCGCTGGAATTCCCCCCGCGCGCGCGCCGGAAATCTTGCAGTTTTCCAGCCGCACGGCCCGCGCCAGCGGGTTCAGGCGCGTTCCCTCGCACGCCCCGCACATCTCCCGTTTGCCCTCCTGCCACTCAAACCACGATTCCTCAATCGCCTCGGCGCGCGCCCCCCGATCCACCTCGGGCAAATAAAAAAGTTCGCCAAAACCGCGGCAGCGGGGACACCAGCCGCGCGGCGAATTATAGCTGAACATTTTCGGGTCGGCCGGCTCGAAGGATTGCCCGCATTGCGCGCACGAACGCTCGGTGGAATGGACGGAAGTCTGGCGGTCGTTGCCCAGCGCGTAAAGGACCCCGTGGCCCAGTTCCAGCGTTTTCTCGATCAACTCGCGCGCCGCGCCGCGGCCATCCGGAGTGCGCCACCGCTTCTTGTCCAGCAGGCCGGTCACGATTTCCACGTCGTGCTCGCGAAAGCGGTCGAGCCGGAACGGTTTGGCGGCGGCATACATTTTCCCATCGGCGCGAAGCTCCGCGAAGCCGTGCTGGGCGGCCCAGCGGGCGACCTCGGTGTGGAAGCCTTTGCGGTTCTTCACCATCGGCGCCAGCAGCAGCAAATCGCCGCGCCGCCGCGATTCGGCCTCCAGCCGGCCCGCCAATTGATCGCGGGTTTGGGCCTGCACCGCCGTCTGGCAGCGCGGGCAATGCTGCGTGCCCAGCCGCGCAAAGAGCAGCCGCAAAAAATGCCAGGCCTCCGTCACGGTGGCGATGGTGCTCTTGCCGCCCCCGCGGGAAATCCGCTGCTCAATGCTCACCGACGGCGGAATGCCCGTGATCAAGTCCACCTCGGGCCGGGCCAGTTGCTCGACGAATTGCCTCGCATAGACGTTCATCGAGTCCAGAAACCGGCGCTGCCCCTCGGCAAACAACAGGTCAAACGCCAGCGTGCTCTTGCCCGAGCCACTGACCCCGGTCACGACGACAAATTGGTTGCGCGGGATTTCCAGCGAGATGTTCTTCAAGTTGTGCTCCCGCGCGCCATGAATGGAAATGACCGCTTCCCCCGGTCCTGTGGCTTTTGCTTCTCGTCTCACGTCCGGCCATTTAAGCACACCCCGTCGCGGTTGTCAGACCCGTTTCACGCGCTGCTTTTACGGCTTCACCTTCAGTTTTTCGGCGGCGGCGAGTTTGCGCTGCCTGGTGTCGAACGTGAGAAACTCCCGCGCCCCCAGGTGCAACGCCGTCGCCACATGGAGAATGTCCAGACTCCGATGCCCTCCCGCCATGGTGTGGCGTTGGGAAATGGTTTCGGCCAGCCGGTGAACGTCCGGCCAGTCGGCAGCCTCCACTGTCAATACCCCGGTGTCCAAGTCGGTTTGCAGATCGGCGAGCGCTTGGTCGCAATCGGCCTGTGGGTAGCCTTTGCTTTTGTCCCGCGCATGAAGCCAGACTTGGAAGCGGACGCTCTGGCGAAATTCGTAAAGCAGCAGGCCGGAGACGCGCAAAGCCTCCGGGAGCGCTTTGAAATACGCCGCCGCCTGCGCGGAATTATCCTGCCGCCGGTAAAGCGCGCAAAGAAACGACGTGTCCGGGAAGGCGATCACCCTTCTTCGCCTTCCAATTCCGCCGCGCGCATGGCGGCAACCTCTTTGGCGGAAAAAATGCGGTCGCCCCAAGTTTCTTTCAACCGCGCCATGATGTCGGGCTTGACGAGTTTGCGCGTTTTGACGGGCGCGGGCGGCACGAGGCGGGCAAATAATTTCCCCGACTTGGTGATCTCCACCGGCTCGCCTTCGGCAATCCACGCCGCGACGCGGGGGAAGTGGTTTCGCAAATCTCGGACCGTGGCTGTTTTCATAGTGATACAAATATGTATCACCGATCCCTGTTTGTCAACCCTGTTTCCAGAATTATAATCCCCCGGCGCATCAATTCACCGCTTAACGATTCACCCTGCAACCCGATTTGCCGGCCCATGCGCCCTTTTTCCCCGCCACAACCAGCCCAAAAGAATGGCGGCCAGCAAAACAAAAATCACAGCCAAAACAAGCACCGGCGAAAAAAAATCCGCGCCGGTCTGTGCGATCTGCATCCCCGAAATGAGCGCAACTCCGCCGGGACTCCGCAATGCCGTGATCGTCACCGGCTCACGGCGCGCCACCGGCACGTTTCGAAACACCACATACTGCTGCCCCACCTGCCAGGTGGGCGACTTCCATCCCGTTCCTGTCGCCGCGGTGGATTGCGTCCCCTCATCCAGGTCGCCGCTGCTCAATTGATAGACGCCGTTCTGGTTCTCGTGGTCTCCATGCCCGTAAACGTAAAAATCATACGCCCCCGGCGGCAGATTTGTCACCACCACCGTGAGGTTTCCGGGGCCGAGCGGGTAGAGGTAATAATTATACATCGGGTCCGCGGCTCCATTCCCCCAACATCCCGGAGCATTGGCGACGCTCAATCCCACATCCGAAACCTTCCCGTCAGCCCATTTCATATTGTCCAGTCCCCCTGAGGTCCGGTACCCCCCGTTCCCGTTGTCCCGCGAATAATAATTCCAAAAATCGGCGCTCGTCTGGCCCGTCGCCGCCGGTCCCGCCTTCTGACTTGGCCCGGTCAAAGGCCCAAAATCCACGTTCATCACTTTGCCCGGAGAATTGCCCCCGGCGTTGAGCCTGGGACTAACAATCAAACCACAAGCCAACAGAATAAATCCCCAGTTTGACCTCACCGTTTTCGCAAACAGAGTTTTCATAGAGATCCTCCACTACATTTTTTCACCACTCCAATGCAAGTTGCCCAACTGCAAGACGCATCTGCCGGCACCACAATTCCAAGGCCCGACATCTCGCCTCCACGTATATATGTCCGACCGACACCGTAAAAAGGCATTCATTTCCAATTTTCCGCGACTTTCGCCGAATTCATGGCAATGGCCATTCATTGGGGCACGGGTCCCGCGGCGCGGGCGACTGAGCCGTTGACGCCCCGTTGATGCTGGGCGATCTGCATCCCCGCAATCAGCGCAATTCCGGCGGGACTCTGCAATGCCGTGATCGTCACCGGCTCATTGCGCGCCACCGGCACATTTCGAAACACTACATACTGCTGCCCCAACCGCCACGTGGACGACTTCCATCCATCCCCGCTCGCCGCGGTGGATTGCGTCCCCTCATCCTGGTTGCCGCTGCTCAATTGATAGACGCCGCTCTGATTTTCGCGGTCTCCATGCCCGTAAAGGTAAAAATCGTACGACCCGGACGGCAGATGAGTCAAAACCATCGTGATGTTCCCGGGGCCTAGCGGATAAACGAAGTAGTTATACATCGGGTCCGCGGCCCCATTCCCCCAACTTCCCGGAGCATTGGCGACGCTCAATCCCACATCGGAAACCTTCCCATCAGCCCACTTCATGTTGGCCAGTTCCCCGTAGGTCCGGTACCCCCCATTCCCGTCGTCCCGCGAATAATAATTCCAAAAATCGGCGCTCGTCTGGCCCGTCGCCGCCGGCCCCGCCTTCTGACTTGGCCCGGTCAAAGGCCCAAAATCCACGTTCATCAAAGCCACCGCCCCATTTTGAGGCCACACGACAATGGCCGTTCCACCCGCCAATAAAACTCCCGCGGCGATGCCGGCAGCCAGCTTAAGTTTTGCGCATGTCATTAGGTGCAGAGTCCCCTTGATGAGGGTTGTGACGGAGGTCGTAACCGCCCCTCCTTTTGCCGCCAACATGGAAACTTTTGCCGCCAGTCCCGCCGGCGCAGTCTGCACCGAGTGGGCCGCCATCGCTCCGGCGATGTCCAGGGCCGGGAGCGCCACGCCATGTTTGATAAGGCGCGCGCGCAGTTTTCCCAGCGCCCGCTCGACGCGCTTCTGTGCCGCGCCTGCCTCTATCCGCAAAGTCCCGGCGATTTCATGGTTGGTTTTGTTTTCATAGTACCGCAGGACCAGTGCGGTGCGGTCCATTTCGCCCAGTTCGGCCATGGCGTCATCGAGCACGGGGGCAAGCTGCTCCCAGGGGTTGCCGTCGGGTTGGTTCAAACTGGATTGCATTTGCGCCTCCCGTTCCCGGGCCAGTCGGCGGCGCCGGGCTTTGAGCATGTCCGCCGCCGCGTAGCGCGTCGTGCGATACAGCCAGGCGGGCAGCACGGTCT
>Ga0187888_1001687_pt1 | contig 20440 bp, 23 predicted proteins | sample June2016WEW_7_40_FD_132987 | JGI IMG/M metagenome (GOLD analysis project Ga0187888, IMG submission 132987) | Peatland microbial communities from SPRUCE experiment site at the Marcell Experimental Forest, Minnesota, USA - June2016WEW_7_40 | ecosystem: Environmental > Terrestrial > Soil > Wetlands... | reverse complement strand
CGAGGTGCCGATTCCGGAAGGGATGGCGATCACCGTTGAGAAGCAGACCCACATCGTAGTCAAAGGTGCAGACCGGCAGCGCGTGGGACAGTTGGCGGCGGAGATTCGCGGCTTGCGGCCTCCCGATCCGTATAAGAACAAGGGCGTTCGTTACACGGGCGAGCGGCTGAAGAAGAAGGTGGGCAAGGCCGCCGCAGCGGCTGGAGGCGGTGGAGCGGCCAAGACTGGGTAAGAGTTGCTGTCATTCCGAGCGGAGCGAGGAATCTGGCCCTGCTCTCGGGCAGATTGCTTAAGGACGAACCAGAGCGAGATTCCTCGCTCCGCTCGGAATGACACAGTGCTGTAAAGATTCTGGAGAGAACGCAACATGTTGCAACTGGTTTCCAAGGACACGGCGCGGCGAAGGATTCACGTGCGACTCCGAACGCGATTGGCGGGGCGAGCGCAAATGCCCCGGCTGAGCGTTTTCCGCTCCCTTAATCATATCTATGCGCAGATCGTTGACGACGCGCGGGGCCAGACGATGGTGTCCGCGTCGACGCGCGACAAAGAAGTTCGGACGACGCTGAAGACGGGCGGGAACGTTGCGGCAGCGAAAGTGGTCGGAAAGGAACTGGCGAAACGGGCGGGCGCGGCCGGAATCTCGCGCGTGGTGTTCGATCGCGGAGGCTACGCCTACCATGGGCGGGTCAAGGCCCTGGCGGATGCGGCGCGCGAAGCGGGATTGAAATTTTAGGATGTGGTGCGGGCGGGACGCTCGCGCCACAAAGCAGCGGTAGGGAGGAAGCGTTGGGAAATCGGATTGATCCAAATTCGTTGCAACTCAAGGATCAAGTGGTGGCGATCAATCGTGTCACCAAGGTGGTCAAGGGCGGCAAGAACCTGAGCTTTTCGGCGTTGGTGGTGGTGGGCGACGGCGCGGGCACGGTCGGATATGGCTCCGGCAAGGCTCGCGAAGTCCCCATGGCCATTCGCAAGGGCATCGAAGCCGCTAAGAAGGCACTGGTGAAGGTTCACACCACGGCCATCTCGATACCACATACGGTGATTGGACATTACGGGGCCGGCAGGGTGCTGCTCAAGCCGGCCGCGGCTGGAACCGGCGTCATCGCCGGCGGGGCCGTGCGCGCCGTGGTCGAGGCCGCCGGGATTCAGAACGTGCTGACGAAATCGCTCGGCACAACGAATCCCTATAATGTTGTGAAGGCAACCATGGATGGCCTCCTGCAGTTGCGCGGCGCCGCGGAAGTGGCGGCGATGCGGGGCAAGACCGCAGAAGAACTTTAGCAGGGTGACGGAAGAGGGGTAGCGGCGGCTTTACGCCGCCATCGGACGCTGAGGAGATGGGTCATCTGGCGGGCTAAACCCGCCGCTACACCAGGGGGTCAAGCGACTGTGTCTGACAAGGCTCAAAAGACCGTCCGAATCAAATGGATTCGCAGCACAATAGGCTTCACGCATTACCAGAAGCGGATCGTGCGAAGTCTGGGATTGAGGAAATTGAATCAGGAAGTTGAAAGGCCGGACACTCCGCAGATTCGCGGCATAGTGGCGAAAGTCCCGCACCTCGTCAAGATTGTGGAAGCGCCCAGAACACCTGCCTGGAAACTGGTGCCGGAATACACGATTCACGCTCCGGCGAAGCCCGCGGACACCGCTCAGGAAACTCCTGCGGTCGAAAGCGAGAAGATCGAGGCGCCCATTGAAGCCGGCACAGCGACCCCGGCGGAACCCGGCCCAACGCCCAGCGAGCCGGCAAACACTGCTGAAGAGGGAAGCGGTTCAACGAGCGCAGGGCCTTCGCCGAGCGAAGGTTAGTCTTAAGTTTGAACGAAGCAGGCAACAACTTTATGGCAACGCACATCGGAACACTTCGCCCGCCTCGCGGCGCCACTCACCGCCGAAAGCGGATTGGCCAGGGGATGGGCTCAGGGCACGGCAAAACCGCAACGCGTGGCTCCAAGGGACAACGCTCGAGGACCGGCGCGAGGTTTCGCCCCGGTTTTGAGGGCGGGCAGATGCCCCTGCAACGGCGCCTGCCGAAGCGCGGCTTCACGAACATCTTCAAGAAGCACTTCGCGATTGTGAATTTGAAGGACCTGAACGACTTCGGCCCGGAGGACAAGATCACTCCCGAACTGCTCATCGAACGCGGGTACATCAAGGGTCTGGGCAGCGGTTTGAAGGTACTGGGCGACGGCGAGTTGAAAGTCGCTGTGAAAATTACGGCCCACCACTTTTCCAAGTCGGCACTGGAAAAGATCCAAAAGGCGGGGGGCACGGCGGAGGTTATTTCCGCATGATGGAGTCCCTCAAAAGTATCACTGAGATTCCGGATCTGCGCCGGCGTATCCTGTTTACTCTCGCCATGCTGGCGGTGTATCGCCTGGGCGCCGTCATCCCTACTCCCGGGATCAACGCCGAAGCCTTCGAGCAATTGTTCAATCAGTCATTGGGCGGCGGGCTCTTCGGATTGTTGGCCATGTTTTCCGGGGGCAGCCTGAAGCGCATGACGGTTTTCGCCCTGGGAATCATGCCCTACATTACGGCGTCCATTATCCTTCAGTTGTTGGGCGTGGTGTGGCCTACCTTGGAAAAACTGAAGAAGGAAGGCGAACTGGGCAGGAAGAAGATCACGGAATACACGCGCTGGCTCACCGTGGTGCTGAGCGCGTTTCAGGGGTTCGGTATTGCGTTGGCTTTGCAGCGCCAGGGTTCGCAGTTGGTCGCCACCCCCGGGCCGGGCTTTGTTCTTGCTACGGTTTTGACGCTCACCACGGGCGCGGTTTTCATCATGTGGCTTGGCGAGCAGATCACTTCACGGGGAATCGGCAATGGCATGTCGCTGCTGATCTTCGCCGGGATCGTGGCGGGTCTGCCGCGCGGGGTCGCGGACCTCTACGAGAAAGTGTTCGTCACGCGCGTTTGGAGTCCGCTGGCGCTCCTCCTCTTGCTGGTGTTCATGGTGGCGATTGTCGCCTTTATTGTGCTTGTGGAACGCGGGGAGCGGCGCGTGCCTATCCAGTATGCGAAGCGCATCGTGGGGCGAAAAGTGATGGGGGGCGTCTCAACCCACCTGCCGCTGAAAGTGAACAGCGGGGGCGTGATGCCGATCATCTTTGCCGTCTCAATTCTGACCTTCCCGCAAACCATAGGGTTATTCCTGGCGAAGAGCAGCCTCGTGGGGAAGCTGATCGGGAAGTTCGTCACTTTGTTCGCCTGGGGCGAGCCCCTCTATACGTTAAGCTACGTGCTGTTGATCATGTTTTTTGCTCACTTCTATCTTTCGATTGTTTATAACCCCGACGAGGTCGCCGACAACGTCCGCAAGCAAGGCGGCTTTATTCCCGGGATTCGACCCGGCAAACGCACTGCCGACCACTTGGACGATGTGCTAACGAAGATTACCTGGGTGGGCGGACTCTACTTAGCCATGGTCGCACTGATTCCGGAAGTCATGCTGGCGGGCCTGCGGGTTAACCACTTACCGGTTTGGCTGGGGGGAGCGTGGTTTGACGCCAACTTTCCCGCCTGGCTGTTGCACGGCTTGAATGTGAATTTCTATTTCGGCGGAACATCTTTGTTGATTGTGGTTGGCGTGGCTATGGACACCGTCCAGCAGGTCGAAGCGCAATTGATCATGCGCCACTACGAAGGCTTCCTGAAGAAGGGCCGGGTGCGAGGGCGGAGAGCGTACTGAAGACTTGGGGGTCATTCCGGGCGGTCATGTGTCTTCGACCCACCCAAAGGAATGAAAATCACGTAGGTCGTCACCCCCGCGAAAGCGGGGGTCCAGGGTGGGTCCGGAAGACAATGGATTCCCGCTTGCGCTGGAATGACGCGAGCGGCAAGACAGCCGCGAGACGTTGAGGACGTGGATGAGGTCGCAGGCTCTGATATTTCTAGGTGCTCCTGGAGCAGGGAAGGGGACCCAAGCGCGCGAGGTCTCGAAGCACTTCTCGATTCCGCAGATTTCCACGGGAGACATGTTGCGCGAAGCGGTGCGAAATGGGACTCCCATGGGACTCGCCGCTAAGGTTAAAATGGAAGCGGGGGAGTTGGTCCCTGACGAAGTGGTGTGCGGAATCGTCGAGGAACGGATCGGCCAGCCCGACTGCCGGAAGGGTTTTATTCTGGACGGTTTTCCCCGCACCATCGCGCAGGCGGAATTCGTGGGTCGCGTGCTCTTAGCCAAGGGGAGAGGAAACCCCTTGGTGATTGACATCAAGGTCGATCAGGATCTGCTCCTCAAACGGCTGACCGGACGGCGCACTTGCTCGCTGTGTGGAGAGATTTACAACATCTACTTCAACCCGCCGCGAGTCGAGGGCGTTTGTGACAACGACGGTGGAAAGCTTTTGCAGCGGGCCGATGACAGCGAAGAGACGATTCGCCAGCGGCTGGTGGCGTATGAAAAGCAGACCAGTCCCCTGATCGAATATTACCGGGCGAAGGGCCTCCTTCACGAGATGGATGGCAACCGCAAGCCGGAAGTGATTGCGGAGGAGCTGATCGAGTTTTTGGGGAAGGCATGATTATTTGCAAGTCACCGGCGGAGGTTGAAAGACTCCGGCGCAGCGGCAGGATGGTGAGAGGACTGCTGGAAGAGTTGCGGCAGCGCGTGCAGCCGGGAGTCAGTACGCTGGACCTGGAGAAGTACATCGACAAGCGCATCACCCAATCAGGCGCTCGGCCGGCATTCAAGGGCCACCGAGGTTACCCGTGTTGTTTGTGCGCTTCGGCGAACAGCGAGGTGATCCACGGGATTCCGTCCGAGCGCCCGCTCAAAACAGGCGACATACTAAGCCTGGACTTAGGTGTGATCGTCGACGGCTTCTACGGGGACTCGGCGATCACGGTGCCCGTGGGCGAGATTCCGGAATCCACGCAGAGGTTGCTGCGAGTCACCCAGGAAGCCTTGCAGCTTGCCATTGAGCAGGTTCGGTTGGGAAATCGCCTGGGCGATGTTTCCGCGACCGTGCAGCGGCACGTGGAAAAGAACGGCTATTCGGTGGTGCGGGAGTTCGTCGGGCATGGGATCGGGCGGGAGCTTCACGAGGAGCCGCAGGTCCCCAATTTCGGGCAGCCCGGACACGGACCGGTTCTCAAGCAAGGGATGGTTCTGGCCATCGAACCCATGGTGAACGAAGGTGGACCTGGGGTTCGAGTGCTGGACGATAACTGGACTGCGGTGACGGCGGACGGGAGATTGTCGGCCCACTTCGAGCACATGGTGGCGGTCACCCGTAATGGCCCCGATATCTTGACGCTGCAATAGCGTTCGGGTAGGGCACGCCGTGACGTGCCCCTACGGAGTGAGTATGGCGAAGGAAGACGCAATCGAAGTTGTGGCGACGGTGCTGGAAGCTCTGCCCAATGCGATGTTCCGCGTGGAGTTGGATAACAAGCACCGGGTGCTGGCGCACATCTCGGGCAAGATGCGGAAGAACTTCATCCGAATTCATCCCGGGGACAAGGTCGCCGTCGAGCTTTCTCCGTACGACCTGGGGCGCGGCCGGATCGTGTTCCGGTACAAGTGAAGAACGAAAATCGAAAATCGAAATTCGAAAGTCGAAATTCGGACGATTCGATTTTCGAAAGGGTGCGAGGAAACAATGAAGGTTCGTTCGTCGGTGAAAAAGATCTGTTCAAAGTGCAAGATCGTGCGCCGTGCCGGTGTGGTGAGGGTGATCTGCGAGAACCCGAAGCACAAGCAGCGGCAGGGATGAGGCCCGATGATCGAAGTTCGAAATTCGAAAATCGAAAGTCGAAAATCGAATACCGAGACAGGAAAAACAGAGACTTGAAGTCGAATTTGAGCTCTGAAATTTGGAATCTGAAATTTGGTATTGTGCGTTAGAGAGGGCACGGTCTTCGAAAACGAATTTCGATTTTCGAATTTCGAGTTTCGGCCCTTGGATGAGGTGATGGATGGCTAGAATTTCCGGTATCGACTTGCCGCCGAAGAAGCGTGCGGAAATCGGGTTGACCTATATTTACGGAATCGGCCGGGCCCGCTCCATGTCCATTCTGGTGCGCGCCGGAGTGGATCCCGACAAAAAGGTCAAGGATTTGACGGAAGACGAGGTTACGCGCATCCGCCAGATTATTGAAGAAGAAGGGGGCGTGGAAGGCGACCTCCGGAAAGAGCTGGCGATGAATGTCCGCCGGCTGATCGAAATCGGCTCCTACCGCGGGATGCGCCATCGGCGCAGTCTGCCGGTGCGTGGACAGCGCACCCATACCAACGCGCGAACTCGCAAGGGACCGCGGAAAGGCACCATCGCGAACAAGAAGCGGTCGATGGCGAAGACGTAGCGGCGACTTCACGCCGCCATTCAGGTTGGATCGAGGTAGGGGCGGTTCGCGAACCGCCCCTACATCAAACGCAAGCGAGGATACATGGCGAAAGCGGCAGCAAAGCCTGGCAAGAAGAAGGTCTTCAAAAAGAAGGAAAAGAGAATTGTCCCCACGGGAATCGTTCACGTTCAGGCGTCGTTCAACAACACCCTGGTGAGCATCACCGACCCCGACGGGAAGCTGATTTGCTGGTCGAGCGCGGGTTCGCTGGGTTTCAAGGGTTCGCGTAAAGGGACGCCTTTTGCCGCCCAGCAAGCGGCGATGCGCGTGGCCAACGCCGCGCGCGATCACGGAATGCGAAGTGTGGAAGTGCGGGTCAAGGGGCCTGGATCCGGCCGGGAATCCGCCATTCGCGCTCTGGCGACCGCCGGGCTGGAAGTTCGCACCATTAGGGATGTAACACCCATACCGCATAACGGGTGCCGGCCACCCAAGCGGCGGCGCGTTTGATCGAGAAGCGGAAAGCGAAATTCGAAAATCGAAATTCGAAAATCGAACTTCGAAAGAAATCTCGCAGAGAATCAGTGATGGCAGAACGCATCAAAGACTTCAAGGATTTGGATGTTTGGCAGGTCGCTCGCGAACTCCGGAATGAAATGTACCAAGTGGCAGAGAAGTTGCCTGATCGTGAGAAATTTGCGCTAGGGACCCAAATTCGACGCGCTGCCATATCAGTGACCGCAAATATAGCGGAAGGGTTCGGAAGGTTCGGCTACCAGGAGAATGCTCAGTTCTGCCGCCAAGCACGCGGGTCGGTTTTCGAATTGCGGGATCACCTGACCACATGTGTCGATCAGGGGTACGTCAGCGCAAAGGAAGGCGAGAGGCTCGATACCGTTGCCCAACGGACGGCCCAACTGCTTAACGGTTACTTACGCTCGACGTTGGCATTGAAGAGAGCGGCGTGAAGGATTGACGTAGGTTCGGGTTTCGATTTTCGATTTTCGAATTTCGAGTTTTGGCTCTGAGGAGGTAGGATTTGGCGAGGTACAGAGAAGCAGTTTGCAGGCTTTGTCGGCGCGAGGGGACAAAGCTGTTCCTTAAAGGGCGGCGCTGCCTCACTGACAAGTGCGCCATCGAGAAGCGCAACTTTGCGCCGGGCCAGCACGGCAAGTCGCGTCGGCCTAAACTGATAGGTTACGGACTTCAGCTCCGCGAGAAGCAGAAGGTCCGCCGCCTTTATGGCATTCTAGAGGACCAGTTCCGCTCCTATTTTGAGAAGGCGGCTGCCATGAGGGGCGTGACAGGCGAGACCTTGCTGCTCATGCTGGAGCGGCGTCTGGATAACGTCGCCTATCGCCTGGGCCTTGCCACCTCACGCGCCCAGGCGCGGCAACTGGTGCGGCATGGCCACATTGAAGTGGGAGGGCGCAAAGTCGACATTCCGGCCTTTGAGGTCGCGCCCGGCCAGGAGATTGCGGTCCGCGAGAAGAGCCGTCAACTGCCGGCGATCCAGCAGGCGCTCGAATTGACCGGCAACAAGGCAGTTCCCCCTTGGTTGGAGTTCAATCGGGAAGCGCTGCGGGGAAGGGTGATCTCTTTACCCAAGCGGGAAGATGTGAACTTCCCCATCCAGGAACAGATGATTGTGGAACTCTATTCGAAGTGAAGACGGTGATTGATCGGGGTAGCCCTTGTGGCCGCCCGGGCGGCCGGAAGAGCCGCTGTTACGAGGATCAGGGCAGTCAGCAGCAGGAGGTCCCGACGGATACGGGCCTCCGGGAGGTACGAACGCGATGCTTTGGAAAGGCTTTCAGAAACCCAAGCGATTGGTTTGCAACACGGATACGCTGACCGACAAGTACGGTCAGTTTTCGGCCCAGCCCTTTGAGCGTGGGTTTGGGACCACGATTGGAAACGCCCTGCGGCGCGTGCTGCTTTCCTCCATCGAGGGAGGCGCGATTACCGCCGTGAAGATCGAGGGCGTGATGCACGAGTTTTCTTCCATCCCGGGCGTGGTGGAAGACGCGACGGACATCATCCTGAATCTGAAACAAATCCCGTTGAAGATGCACACGGGGGGCCCCAAGACGATGTATCTGAATGTGGACAAGCAAGGGGAAATCACCTCGCGGATGATTCAGGAAGACGCGGACGTGGAGATTCTCGATAAGGACGTCTACATCGCCACCATCAGTGAAGGCGGCAGCCTGCACATCGAGATGCGGGTGAAGGTCGGCCGAGGGTATGTCTCCGCGGAGAAGAATTTCGACGAAGACCTTCCCCTCGGCTTCATCCCTGTGGACTCGGTACACTCTCCCATCCGCAAGGTGAACTACACCGTGGAGGCGGCGCGACTGGGGCAGATGACCGACTACGACAAGCTGACCCTGGACGTCTGGACGAACGGCGCGGTCACGCCGCAAGACGCGATTGGGCTGGCTGCCAAGCTGCTCAAAGACCACATGGCCACCTTCATCAACATCGAGGAAGAGCCTGAACTGGAACAGGCTGCTCCTGAGAAGCCGTCCGCTGTCTACAACGAGAATCTGGATCGCTCGGTGGAGGAGTTGGAGCTTTCGGTACGCTCTTACAACTGCCTCAAGAACGCCAACATCACGACCATCCGGGAATTGGTCCAGAAGAGTGAGCAAGAGATGCTGAAGACGAAGAACTTCGGGCGCAAATCCTTGAACGAGATCAAGGAGATCCTTAGCGCCATGGGTCTAAGCCTGGGCATGAAGACGGACGAGAAAGGCAACCCGCTGATGCCGCTTGCTCAGCCTGCCGTGCAACCCCCGCAACCCGACAAGGGACAGGATTGGGAAGATGCGACATCGTAACTACGGAAGAAAACTAAGCCGGAAGACCGAGCACCGGAGGGCGCTGCTGCGCAATCTGGTCACCTCGTTGATTCTCACCGAGCGCATCGAGACGACGGTGGCGAAGGCCAAGGCGGCGCGCCCCGTCGTCGAGCACATGATCACTCTGGCTAAAACCGGTGATCTCCACTCCCGGCGACTGGCGGCGAGCTACCTGCTCAGCCCTGAGGCGCTCAAGCTGCTCTTCGGCGGTCTCGCCCAGCGTTACGCGGATCGCAAGGGCGGTTTTACCCGCGTTGTGCGTACTGGTTGGCGAAAAGGCGACGGCGCTGACTTGGCCGTGCTCGAATTGGTTGGTTCCGAGGTCCTCCAGAAATTGGCCGAGAAGCGCGCCAAGCGGGCGGAAGCTAAACAGAAAGCGGCCGAGAAGGCCAAGGCCGAGGATGAAAAGCAAGCCCCACCCCCTGAAGGGGACGAGGACGAGAAGAAGTAGCGCCGCCGATCGTCGATGGCCGATTGGCGATTGCTGATTGGCGATTGCCGATTGTTGATCGTTAATTGGCCGAGTCGCATATGATTCGGTGCCCTCTCCCAAGGGGAGAGGGTGGACCGCGACGGCGCATTCACCAGCCGTCGCGGGACGGGTGTGGGGTTGCTTCTACTCGCAAGTAATACCAAGGGCTTCACTCTTGAGGTTCGCGGCTCTTTTGCGGCAGCGAGAAGCTGATGACACTGCAGCGCACAATCAAAGCTGTTATCCGCCCCGGCGAACAATCCGGTTACGTTGCGGAGTGCTTTGAAATCCCGGTTGTAACTCAGGGGCGCACCCTCGACGAGGTTGCCAGCAATTTGCGCGAGGCCGTGGAGTTGCACCTGGAGGGTGAGAACCTGGCGGAACTGGGACTGGCGGCCTCACCCGGAATTCTCGTTACGTTCGAACTGGAGGCGCAACCTGCCACGGCTTAGACGGCTCTCAGGGCATGAGGTGGTAGCAATTCTTCGTAGGTTTGGCTTTGAGGTCGTTTCGCAGCGAGGAAGTCACATTAAGTTGCGCCGTATCGGGCCTCGGGGCGAGCGTGAGTCGTTAACCGTCCCTCATCACTCCGAACTTGACACAGGAACCTGTCGGGCTATTCTACGTCAAGCTTCGCGCTTCATACCCAACACAGAGCTTGAACCGTTTTTTTATGCGGAATGACGGGCCCCTCCGGGTTGCGGACATTCCAAGTCGCCCCTACGCTGGGCAATGCTCTGCCACCATCCGTAACGCCAGGGTCGGCTAAGCTCAAGTCAACATGCCCGAAGACGGAAAACTCCACGCTGGCCGGTTGCCCCGCAACGTCTGGGCGCTTTCCTGGGTGTCGTTTTTTAACGACACAGCCACGGAAATGAGCTATTGGCTTCTGCCCCAGTTCCTGGTTGGCGTGCTGGGCGCGGGGCCGATGGTCTTTGGGTTGATCGAGGGCGCTGCCGAAACGGCGTCCAGTTTTGCGCGGCTTCTGTCGGGTTGGCTTTCGGACCGCTTTCGCACGCGGAAGCCGCTTGTTGGGGCCGGCTATACGGTCGCCAATATCGTCAAGCCTTTCCTGGCGGTGGCGACCTCCTGGGGGCAGGTATTCTGGATTCGCTTCACGGACCGTGCGGCCAAAGGGTTCCGCGGAGCGCCGCGCGACGCCTTGCTTGCCGACTCGGTCTCGCCATCGCAGCGTGGTTCAGCATTTGGTCTGCGCCAAGCTATGGACACAGCAGGGGCATTGCTGGGCCCGCTGGCGGCGCTGGCTTTGCTGCCGGTGTTCTCCGGCAAAGTGCGCGCGGTGTTCTGGCTGGCAGCGATTCCCGGGGCGGTCGCGATCCTGCTGGCGTGGCTCGCGATTTCGGAAGTTCGTACGGTAGGGGCAGATCGCGAAACGGCCCGGCAAGTTCCCGGCCAATCTGTAGGGGCGGTTCGCGAGTCGCCCCGAGCTAGCGTCTGGAACCAGCGCCTGACCTTGATGATGGTCGCCGTGGGCTTGTTTTCGCTGGGGAACTCATCGGATCTCTTCCTGATACTTCGGGCGCAAAACCTGGGAGTCCGCGCCGCGCTGGCGCCCGGCCTGGGTTTGCTGTTCAACCTGGTGTACACATCGCTGAGCTGGCCGGCGGGCAAACTCTCCGATCGAGTGCCCCGGCGCATCCTGGTGGTGCTTGGTTACTTCATCTACGCAGCCGTGTATCTGGGGTTTTCACTGTCCAGGGGGACGCAGTTGGTGTGGGTCTTATTTGCAGTGTACGGAACGTACTACGCGGTGACAGAAGGCGTCCTGCGCGCCTGGATCGCCGACCTGGTGCCCAGTGCCTCCCGGGGCTCGGTCTATGGAGTTTTTAACTGGTTGGCCGGCGTGGCGGCATTCCCGGCCAGTGTGCTGGCAGGATGGCTGTGGCGGCACTTTTCTCCCGCGACGCCTTTCTTTGTATCCGCGCTGCTTTCGTGTGCAGCCGCCGCGTTGCTCTTGTTGGCCTGACCGCTTCTACGCTGTAGGGGCAACCCTCGTGGTTGCCCTCGGGCGGTCACAAGGGCCGCCCCTACGGCGAGACGGAGTTTGCGTGGAGACGCTGAATGCGCCTGCCGGCATAGAGAAGGAGCATCCCCACCAGCGCTCCGAACGTGTCGATGCCGCAGTCCTTTATGGAAGCGGTCCTGCCGGGCACGAAGCTCTGGTGGTATTCATCGGTCAAAGAAAAGAGGCCGGCAACGATTAGCGCGCTGACGGCGCTTCCCGTGTTCCAGCGTTCAGGCTGCCGGAAAGTGAAGGAATGGTAGAGAAACAGCGCCAACATGCCATATTCGGTGCAATGTGCGAGCTTGCGGATCAAAAAGTGAACGATCTCGAAAGTTGGGCCGGCAAGATGAATGTGTACCAACGACAGCAGATCCTTCAGGAGCCAGCCCGTCACGGAGGCGCCGTAGGATCCCGTGGAGAGGAAACTGATATTGCCCGCCCAGGCAAGAGTGATAGCCCAGGTGATGATCACGCGCGGCCGCAAATAGACGGGGGGCTGCCGCGGCCGAACCTCAGTCGAGCCAGTAATTGGGGGCTTCCTTGGTGATGATGACATCGTGAACGTGGCTCTCCCTCAGGCCGGCGGCAGTGATGCGGATGAAACGTCCCCGGTTTTGGAGTTCTTCGACGGTGGCGCACCCGCAGTAACCCATGCCGGAGCGCAGTCCTCCCACAAGCTGGCCGACGAGGTCTGCCAGGAGGCCTTTGTAGGGCACGCGGCCTTCGATTCCTTCCGGCACCAACTTCGTCACTTCGCCGCGAGCAACCGTCACTTCCTGAGCGTAGCGGTCTCCGGAGCCGGCCGCCATGGCCGCGATGGAACCCATTCCGCGGTACGACTTGAAGCTGCGCCCCTGGTAAAGGATCGACTCTCCCGGGCTCTCTTCGGTTCCGGCAAACAGGCTGCCGATCATCACGCAACTGGCGCCGGCGGCGATGGCCTTGGTGACATCGCCGGAATACTTGATGCCGCCGTCCGCGACGAGAGGCACCCCGGATTCCCGCGCGGCGCGTGCGCACTCTGAGATGGCCGTGATCTGCGGCACTCCCGCTCCGGTCACCACTCGCGTGGTGCAGATGGAGCCGGGGCCGATGCCGACTTTCACCCCATCTACTCCCAGGTGGATCAGATCGGCCGCCCCTTGGAAAGTCGCGACGTTGCCGGCGATCAGGTCGATGTCGGGGAAACTCTGCTTGACCCGGCGCACAGCCTCCATCACCCGGGCGGTGTGACCGTGAGCGGTGTCGATCACCAAAACATCAACTTTGGCCCTCACCAGTTCCGCCGCGCGCTCCAGAAAATCGCCTGTCGCCCCAAGCCCCGCGCCGACTCGCAGGCGGCCCTTTGAGTCCTTGCAGGCGTTCGGGTATTTCAATCGCTTCTGGATGTCTTTAACAGTGATCAGGCCCTTGAGATTGAATTGGTCATCGACCACCAGCAGTTTCTCCACCCGATGCCTATGGAGGATCGCCTCCGCATCCTCGAGCGTCGTGCCTTCCGGGACGGTGATGAGATTTTCTTTGGTCATCACCTGTTCGACGGGCAGGTCGAACCGGGTTTCAAATCGCAGATCGCGGTTGGTGAGGATTCCCATCAACTTGCCGTGGCGGGTCACGGGAACGCCTGAAATCTTGTACTTCTTCATGATTTCCTGGGCCTCGAAGATTTTGCTCTCCGGACTCACGGTAACCGGATCAACAATCATGCCGCTTTCAGAACGCTTTACTTTGTCCACTTCCATCGCTTGCGCATCCACCGGCATGCTGCGGTGAATGATGCCGAGGCCTCCCTGCTGAGCCAGCGCAATGGCGAGCCGCGACTCCGTGACGGTGTCCATCGCGGCGCTCACGACGGGCAGGTTCAAAGCAACGTTCCGTGTCAGTCTGGTTTGCGTGTCCACTTCGGTGGGCAGTACGGATGAAAGGGCGGGCAGGAGTAGAACATCGTCGAAAGTAAGCCCGTCCGAAATAGGTCCGTCAAGCATAAGGCCCCCTTCTCGCTTCCGCGCTCAAGGATTAAATGAACCATTTTAACGGCCACGGCGGTAAGTGGTCAAGCGATCGAAGGCAATCGCGGGCAAAGTGGAATCGGGAGATCGGGAAAACTAACCAATCGGGAGATCGGTAGATCGGAAGATCGGGTGAACAATCTAATTGGGATATGGGGCGAACAAAGAATATTGTGAACCTCCAAACGGAATTCTCCGCGCACAGTGACAAGTATGCCTTCCGGTCCCAGCCCATGCTGCTCTCAATCAACTCTTCGTTTGTTTGACGCTGAAACTTAAACGGGGGTTGGCAAGTTGCGCCAGGGCAGCCACGAGGGCCGCCGCTACAATCTCCGTTCCGCGAAAATTGACACTCCTGAGTGCGTGTGCTAGGTTGAAACTCAGTTCGACCGTTCGGCCATCCGAGGGTGCGATGGGGGCGGCGGTTCAGGGAGAAGGGTGCCGCGACAGCAGCGCAGCGGCAGGAACGCATGGCGAATATTGAGCGTTTCTTTTTCGAGCATTATGGGCTGACGGAAGCCGGCCTCTCGCGCTATCTTGAGGCGGCGCTTTCGGAGGGCGGCGAGTACGCCGACCTCTATTTTGAGCACACCACGACAGCTTCGATCCTTCTCGACGAATCGCTGGTGAAGACTGCCACGGAAGGCATCTCGATGGGCTGCGGCATCCGCGTGCTGTCCGGCGAACAGACGGGCTACGGCTACACCGATGACCTTGCGCCGGAGAGGATTCTGAAGGCGGCAAAAATCGCGGCGCGCATTGCCAGCGGCCCCGCGCAACTCTCGAGCGTGGGGCTGAGTACAATTGCGAACACCCACGATTTCTATCCGGTGGCGTCGCCGGCCACCGAGCGCGAACTTACTGAAAAGCTGGAACTGGTTTTCCGAGCGGACCGCGCGGCGCGCGCTTACGACCCGCGTGTCAAGCAAGTCCGCGTCAGCTTTGGCGACCAGGTTCGCCACGTGCTGATCGCCGGCTCGGATGGCCGCGTGGTCACCGATTTCCAGCCTCTGACGCGGCTGGGCGTTTTCACCATTGCCAAGGATGACAGCAAGCTGCAATCCGGCACGAGCGGCGGCGGCGGCCGAGTGGGCCTGGAGTTTTTTCAGAATGACCATTCGCCGGAACACTTCGCCGGCGAGGCGGCGCGGCAGGCCATCGTTCAGCTCGAGGCCCGCGAAGCGCCGGCGGGTGAAATGGAGGTGGTGCTGGGACCCGGCTGGCCGGGCATCCTGTTGCACGAAGCGGTGGGGCACGGCCTCGAAGCGGACTTCAATCGCAAAGGGATTTCCGCCTTCCGCGGCCGATTAGGCCAGCGCGTAGCCTCTGAGCTTTGCACCGTCGTCGATGATGGAACTATTCCCGGGCGGCGCGGCTCGCTGAATGTGGATGATGAGGGCGAGCCCACGCAGAAGACCGTGCTGATCGAAAATGGGATTCTGCGTTGCTATCTCGAAGATAAGCTGAGCGCCGGAATTCTGAAGACCACGCGGACGGGCAACGGCAGGCGCGAAAGCTACGAGCACATTCCCATGCCGCGCATGACGAATACCTACATGCTGGCCGGAAACGATGACCCTGAGGAAATCCTCCGCTCCGTGAAGCGCGGGCTCTACGCGGTGTCTTTCGGCGGAGGGCAAGTTGACATTACCAATGGGAAATTCGTCTTCTCCGCTTCGGAAGCGTACCTGATTGAAGATGGCAAGGTGTCCGCCCCGGTAAAGGGCGCAACGCTGATCGGCGACGGGCCGACCGTCCTCACTCGGGTGACCGCCGTTGGGAACGACCTTAAGCTCGATCCCGGCATCGGCACCTGCGGAAAAGACGGCCAGAGCGTTCCGGTGGGTGTGGGAATTCCCACCCTCAAGATAAGCCGGCTGACGGTCGGCGGAACGTCCGTTGGGCGGCTGCAATCATTTCAATGATGAGCAGTTGTGCGACGATTATAAATTATAAATTCTAAATTCTAAACGATGAGTACTTGCTGTTGCGTAAGCTTAGCACGCGAAGCAATTCATAATTTATAATTTACAATTTAACATTTACCACTCTTATGAACGATCTCGAGACAATTGCGAGCGATCTGGTCGAGCGGGCGAAGCGCGCGGGCGCGAGTGCTGCCGATGTTGTGGTGAGAGAGGCCGACGAGTTCTCCGCCAACCTGCGAACGGGGAAGATCGAGAGCCTGAAGGAGGCCGCGTCCAAAGCCTTGGGATTGCGGGTGCTCCTGGGAATCAGGAGCGCGACTTCTTTTTCCAGCGATTTTTCGGAGCAGTCGCTGGCGCGGCTTGTGGCCAGGACGGTGGCCATGGCCAACGTGACCTCTGAGGATCCGGCCAGCGGTCTCCCAGAACCAGGGCAAGTGGGACGCTACGAGGGCGACCTGGATCTCTATTCGAGCGATGTTGAATTGCTTTCGACCGGCGACCGAATCCAATTGGCGCGCCGCGCGGAAGAGGCGGCGATGGCGGCCGACCCGAGGATTCAAAACTCCGAGGGCGCGGGGTTTGAGGCGAGTCAGGGGACGCGAGCTTACGCCAACTCGCTGGGTTTCGCGGGAAGCTATCGCTCGTCGTATTGCGCGCTCTCTGTGTCGCCGATTGCCCAACAGAACGGCAGCATGCAGCGAGACTACTGGTACACGGTGGCGCGGAGCGCGGCCGCGCTGGAGGCCCCGGAGGCAGTAGGGCGAAAAGCGGCGCAGCGCGCCTTGCGCAAACTCGGGGCGCGCAAGGTCTCAACCTGCCAAGTGCCGATTGTCTTTGACCCGGAGACCGCCCGCTCCCTGCTCGGCCACATCTTCGAGGCGGTCCGCGGGGACGCGATCTATCGCAGCGCGTCATTCCTGGCCGGGAAGTTGCATCAGAAAATCGCGAACGATAACGTCACAATTCTGGATGATGGGCTGCGCCCGGGCGGCTTCGGTTCACGCCCGTTTGACGGCGAGGGGATACCTTCTTCGATGACCCAGGTTATCGAAAAAGGGGTGCTTCAAAACTACTTGCTGAATTGTTACACCGCCCGGAAACTGGGGAGGCAGACCACCGGCAATGCGGCGCGCGGGATTACCGGCCCGCCCGGTGTGGGGTTCAAGAACTTCTACATGCCGCGCGGCCCGTATTCCCCGGAAGAAATACTGCGGTCTGTGCAGAATGGGTTTTACGTCACCGAGTTGATCGGCTTCGGCGTGAATACCGTGACGGGCGATTATTCGCGCGGCGCCGGCGGGCTGTGGATCGAAAAAGGGGAACTCACCTACCCGGTGGAAGAGGTTACGATTGCCGGCAACCTTGCCGAGATGCTGCAGCACGTCGAGATGGTGGGTGCCGACCTGGAGTTCCGCAGCGCGCTGGCCTCACCCACTTTGTTGATTTCCGGGATGACCGTGGCGGGGACGTAGAGCAGTCAAGAGTCAAGAGTTGAGAGTCGAGAGTTGAGAGTCGAGAGGCAGCGACGACCTTGGAGTCGGCGAATGTTGGCCTATACAGGCTGCGGAAAAATCCCTACGCATGTCATTCCGAGCGCAGCGAGGAATCTCGCTCTGGGTTGTTTTCAAGGCACTGGTAGGTTCCTCGTCGCCTGCGGCTCCTCGGAATGACAGGGGAAGAGGGCTTCGTCACAGCCTGTGAAGGCCGGCGCTACGAGTCAGATCAGGACACCACGGTATCGCGTGGAGGCTTGACTTCTCGCCTTTTCCTACGCACAATTCCGCCATGCATTCCAATGACAAAGGCATCTCAACCCTCCAAATCATTCTGGTTGTTGCGACGGCCATGGCGGTAGTTCTTGGCCTTCTACTGTTCTTCTGGCACTCCCACCGGGGTGCCGAGCAGTCCGCCGGCGCCGGCACGATCCTGACCGAAGAGCAGAAGGCCTACTTACCAGAGCTTGAATTCACGGATGCGCACATGAGCGCCGCGGAGAATTTTCTCGGCGACAGCGTGACCTACCTGGACGCCCGTGTGACCAACAGGGGGACGAAGACGGTGCGCAGGCTGGACGTGGATCTGACCTTCGTTGACACGCTCAACCAGGTGGTGCTGCGCGAGCGGGCGCATCCCGTGAGCCCGCACACGCAACCCTTGAAGGCGGGCGAAGCCAAGGCCTTTCGGATGAGCTTCGAGCACATGCCGGCGGACTGGAACCAGGCAGTGCCCAGCATGGTGCCGGTCTATGTGCAATTCTAGTTATGAGTCGAGAGTCGAGAGTTAAGAGCTAACCCCGCGAGGCTGGCCTCTTGACTCTCGACTTCTAGACTGCTCTTCTCACCGGCCATGTTGCAGTCGTTCGATGAGCAAATCCGGCAAGCCTGCCTTGCGCATTTTCCCTTGTGTGCGTTGAAGGTCGTAGGACGCGCGGAAATACTGAACCGTTCGTTGGGTGGTGTCAATGACAGCGAAGGCTGCGCGGGAATCGCCGTCGCGCGGCTGTCCGACCGAACCAGGGTTGATCAGATAGCGTCCCTGATCCTCCAAGGGGAGGGTGAGGACCAGTCCGTCCTTCTTCATGGGTGGGTGAAGCGATTGGTAGCGACCCTGGGGCGAAAACATGAACCCGCCTTGGTGGTGCGTGTGGCCAAAGCAGATGACCTGTGTTTCCGGGCTGCGAAGCAGAGGTAATGCCTGGCCCGGCCCCAGGATGTAGTCGTCCTCGTCGAGGGGCGAGCCATGAACGACCTGGAAGCCATCCAGATGCACCGGGCCGGCGGGTAAAGACTTGAGGAAGCCAAAATGGTCGGGAGTGAGCTGATCTCGAGTCCAGTCCGTCGCCAGGCGCGCCAGGTGATTGAATTCCTCGGCCACGGGATCGCCGGTACAAGCCTTATCGTGATTGCCGCGAATAATGACTGAGGCTAGAGGCTGGATCTTCTCAATGACGGCGTTGGGGTCGGGGCCGTAACCGACAAGATCCCCAAGACATATAACCTGCTCGTACTGCCCCTGCGCCAGTTCGAGGCATGACTCCAGCGCTTCCAGGTTCGAGTGTATGTCACTGAGAAGAAGGTAACGCAAGCTGGTTCCCAAGCAATCTCCATTATAATCCGGTTGAGGACTGGAGACAATTTGTGAGGCGCACTATTAATGTACAAACGAATTCGAAACCGGGAAGAAAAGTTGAACCACAAATGGCGCAAAATTCGCAGAGAAATCCTTGCTGCACCTCTCCGCGTGCTCTGTATACTTTGTGGTGAACTTCGTCCTTGGGGCACCCTTTCGCTGCTTATCCTAGCTATCGCGAGCCAACTCTTGGCAAGCCGAAGGCCACAAAACTCGCCCGCAGCAGGCAAGTCCTTGACGGGCCGACGGTTCTATGTCGATTCGCGCCAAGGCAAGGATACGAACCCTGGGACTTCCCCCGACAAGCCTTGGCGGTCTCTCGATAAAGTCAACGGGACGGTCTTCCGCGCCGGTGACAGCATCTTTTTGAAGAGCGGTTCGAAGTGGACGGGGCAGTTGTGGCCCAAAGGTTCCGGTGCCGAAGGATCTCCGATCACGGTGGACATGTACGGAGGAGGAGTGAAGCCGGTTATCAACGGAGCCGGCCGGGTGACAGACGCCGTTCTGTTGAAGAACCAGGAGTACTGGGAAATTGTGAATCTCGAGATCACAAACGCCGGACCGGCAGGCTCGATCCGCCGCGGCGTTCACGTGGCGCTCGAAGATTATGGGGAGGCACGCCACGTTTGTATTCGCTCGATGACGATTCACGACATCCGAGGCAGCGATAACGAAAAGGCCAACGGCGGTATCAATTACACATGCTCCGGACAGCGAAAGCCGAGCCGTTTCGTCGACTTGCGCATCGAGAACAACGAAATCTACCACGTCGATCGGAGCGGCATTTTCGGCTGGTCGGACCGGTGGGAACGGTCGAGGTGGTACCCGAGCCTGGGCGTGGCCGTGCGGGGCAATGTGCTTGATGACATCGGCGGGGACGGGATCGTAGTGGTGGCCACCGACGGCGCCGTGGTGGAGCACAATATCGTCGGGCACGCCAATCAACGGTCCCAAGGCTACAACGTGGCGATCTGGCCATGGAGCGCCGACCAGACGCTTATTCAGTATAACGAAGCTTACGCCACGAAAGGCCAGCGTGACGGCGAAGGGTTCGACTCCGACTGGAACTCCACGAACACCATTATTCAGTACAACTACAGCCACGACAATGATGGCGGATTCCTGCTGATCTGTGCGGATGGCGGCCAAAAGCCCGGGGCAAGCGCGGGGAACAGCGGCACGGTGGTCCGTTACAACATCAGTGAAAACGATCGCACGCGCGGCATCAATATTTCCGGCCCGGTTAAGAACAGCTTGATTTACAACAACACGATCTTCGTGGGTCGAGGGCACAAAGTGGATTTGCTGCTTTACTGGGATTGGCATGGTTGGCCGGACGGAACATCTCTATACAACAACATCTTCTACGTGGAGGGCAGCGGGCAATTCTCCTACGGAACGTCGCGGGCTGCGAATGGCGCATTTGCTACGGCGCCTGGCTTTGGCAAGAGCCGAGGCAACGTATTTGAGTCCAACGTTTATTTTGGCAACATCGTTGCACCGGATGATCCACTGGGCTTAACGAGCGATCCGAAGTTCGTAGCTCCGGGTACGGGGGCCCGGGGCTGGGCAACATTGGCAGGGTACCGCCTGCTGCCGGACTCGCCGGCGCGCGGTACGGGAAAGCTGATTGAAGGCTCGGGCGCCAGAGACTTCTGGGGAGAAGCTGTCCCGTCTTGCGGCAAGGCGGATCGAGGCGCTGCACAATCCGG
>Ga0187888_1001684_pt1 | contig 20444 bp, 21 predicted proteins | sample June2016WEW_7_40_FD_132987 | JGI IMG/M metagenome (GOLD analysis project Ga0187888, IMG submission 132987) | Peatland microbial communities from SPRUCE experiment site at the Marcell Experimental Forest, Minnesota, USA - June2016WEW_7_40 | ecosystem: Environmental > Terrestrial > Soil > Wetlands... | reverse complement strand
TACTGCTACAACCGCATTGTGCGCGGCGGGCGTCATGGCTTCGGCTCCTTGTCTTCCCAGTCGCCGTGGTAGTTATCGCAAGAGAGGCACTTCCATCCAGGACGCCAACCCAATGGAGGCGTGTTCTCCGGGAGTGCGTCAGTAGGTGTCGGGAAACGCACCATCGTGGCCCCGCATCTCTCACATACCGGGGCCGGTCCTGTTTCCGCCTCATTCCACCAGGGAATGAACGGGGCGGCAATGTAACCGGCGGCGCTCATGCCTTCGGCCCCCGCTTGAGTTCGGCTTTGATCGTGCGGATGGGACCGGCGTACATCGTTTCGCGCCTCGCCAGTTTGAGCATGTAGTCCGTCAGAGACTCCCCTGACAGCGCACAGCCCGACCGCAGGTATGCCTTGAATTTCGGGTCCACTCCTTTGAGCACGATCACGGCCATAGACACATAGTACACCTTGTACTACCGCTGTCAAGCCCGATTATTGCCCGAACTTCGCTTTCGTCTCCATAAGAGAATGTCCTTTGCTCCTTGGAGACGCCGGTGGCTCTGTTTCCAGCGGAAAACGCTGCGGCAAAGTAGTTGGTATAGTCCCTGCGGGCCATCCATACATCGTTGGCGTGTTCTCCGGCGGTATCCCCAGCCGCTCCATGATGCGGCTTTCATTGCGCCCAATGACCGACAGTTTCTCTTCCATCATGCTGTGCTGATTCTCCACGGCCGTGATCCGGTCGTTGATGGATTTCAGATTGTCGTTCACGCTCGTGTAGAAGGTTGCGCCGGCCCAGACAAGGGCGCCTGCGGCTCCGAGGATTGAAAAGCTGATGGGCAGCCATACAGGAACCCAATCGTGCCAAAAGGTTTTTGTCTTCGTGTTCATCGTTCCCTCGTCACCGTTTGCCGCTTCGCCGCCGGTCCCTATCTACTGGAAGTTCGCCGACAGCGATTCGCGGCGCTGCGTTCTCGCCTAGTGCCAGCTCAACAGCGTCGTAGCGCTCGGCGCGTCGTACGCTGTCAGTTCCACGCCCAGGTAGTTATAGCCGCCACTCGACAGATACCCGGACGCCAACGGCTCGCTATAGAACGGAACAAAAGCATTCCCATCCACGCTGATCGAGTAATACAGAGTGCCACTGGCTAGTTGCACCCGGAACCACCAGAATGGCGAAACCGCAGCGTTCGAATTGTAAGTAGCCAGCGTGGTGCAGGAACTAAAAGAGAAACTTGAGCAGCCTAGCAACGAGATATATTGATTATTCGCAGCCTTTAATATCTCCAGGCCGCCGCTCGTTGGGTTGCTGAGGAGGACGATGCCCACGCCGGTGTACTGCGACCCCAGCGGATTAAGGCTCAACAGAGCCGTGCGCGTCCAACCGGAGCCGGACGGAAAGGCCCCAATCTGGCCCTCGGGCTGGGTCACACTGTTGCTTGTCTCCGTCAGGACGATTCCCGATGTTCCATTCGCTACCGAAAAGGTCGAGCCGCTTGAGTTCCAGGTTGTAGTTAGCCCGGTCCCCGACTGTGTGGGCGTGGTGCTCAATACGCCGCTGAAAAGCCCGCCTCCCCCGCCACCACTTATCACACCCGTCGGAATGCACCACCATGAAACTCTATTCCCCACATCGAGTGCATTCAATGTAAGAGGATTAGTTGTATAAGATACGAAGTTAACACTTGTAGAAGCAGGATTAGTTGTAGCATAAATCTGTCGCTGTGCAGACGACGCAAAAGGCTCGTTTACTTGTGCTCCACAACTTAACGGTGTAGAATATGTTCCACCGAATGTAAGAGAGAAAATACTGTTTGGATTGGTCACACCAGTAGTAAAAGTGATGGTACCAGAAAAATCAGTATATCCGGTTGATAAGGTGCCCGCTGTGCCATTTAGGAATGTTACCGTAGGAGTACCGGCAGATGTTCCCGACGGTGATACCCATTTCACACCTGTTGCTTGTGTCGAGTCTGCTGTTAAAACTTGTCCATCAGTACCAACAGGAATGCTGGTATTTGTGGTGCTATAACCATATAGGTCGCCTTTGGTTGTCAGCGGAGAAGAACCACCCGATGATACGGTTCCCGTCTGCTGCACATTCCACATAAAGACACTATCGACATTCTCGCTATAGCAGATCGTTAGTGGAGTATTATAAGGAATCTGGCCCGCCGCAGACACTCCCGTCCAACCTGACGCCGAAGGAATCTGTACAGTAAGAGGCCCGCTGCCGTTTACATTTAGCGTTAGGCTGGTGCTTGAGTTAGGAGTTGTTGTCGTATAGACGAGACAGTTCCCAACTTGAGGAGTAAATGATGGTGTAGTCGTGCAACTTTGGGTTGTCCCACTTCCACTTGTATCGGCACAGAGATAGGGTAGCAACCCCACCTGATTCTCCGTCGTGAGGGCAGTCCCTCCATTTACCTTTACGTTTGTTCCCCCTCCACTGCCGCCGGTGAATGTGCAGACGAGCGGGCTGCCCGTACAGCTTTGCCCGCTTCCCGTAAATGTTACCGGGCCGCCCACTCCGTTGATGCTGCTCACGCTGCCCAGGCCGAAGCCCGCAATGATTGGAGCAGCGCCCGTCATAGCGGGATTCAGCAGCACGGCATCGCCAAACGGGTTGTTGGTCGCACCGTAGAAGGATTGCTGTACCGTAGCCTCGTTGTCGTAGCCATATGAACCGCTGGTGCCTTCGTAGTTGAGGTCGAGGTATTCATTCTCTGCGGTCGCCGTGTCTTGCCAGTGGAGGCTCATCCCGTAGCTGAGGTTCGAGTCGTAGTGCAGTTCGCCTTCATAGAGCAGCATGTTACCCTTGAAGGTCATGCCAAATTGGTTGATGGAAGAAGAACCGTTGAACCAGAAATGGTTGTGACCAAAAGAGCCGGGCTGGTAGGAGTTCGAGGCGTTGTTGCTCATCCTGACACCTTCGGTGCAGCGATAACCTGTCTGCACGCTGTTCGCCCAGTTGCGCTCCGTCCACCTAGCCACGTCCTCCATCCAAAGACAGGCTCCCCCAGTGCCCACGTTGTCGAGGCCGATGTCGTGCAAACTGTATCCGATCATATCCTCGGTGTGGATAAGTACCTGATTTTCCGTGCCGGAACCGACAATCGAGAATCCGCCCAGTTCGCCGCCGGTAGATAAACCTGTCGTTAAACTAAACTCCGGCGGAGCCACTACCAGGCAGGTTCCGGCGGAACAGGTAAAGCTGCTTGCCTGCGGTCCGTAGCCGATGAGCGAATCGGTAAGATAGGGAAGTGTTCCAGTCGTGGTCCATGTCGCCGTAGAGCAATCGGGCAACACGATAACTCCACCAGCCGTGCCCAGCGCTGTAACTGCCGCATTGATCTGCGCTCCCAGTTCGGAAGAACACGTGAGGTAGCTATAACTGCCCGAGCCGCACGCCGAACCCGTGTTGCTCAACAGTCCATTGGCGTCGATCTGTAAACAGAACTTATTGCCGGCGGTTGCCGCTGAGTTCGTATCTGTTATGGAAGGCGCCGACAACGGCTCATGCGCATTGACGCCGTTGGTGGTTCCACCGCAGAAATCGATCACATCCGTGGAACCGTCGTCGCCGATGGCGGACAGGCACCTCCCTGTACCGTTTCCTTCGATTATCCCGTCGAGAAAGGAACTGTTAAAACTCCAGGTATAAAAACTGGCTCCCACCGCGCTCCCTGGGTTTCCCTGCCCGATCGACAACCCATCCCTGAATGGAATTGAGTTATAGGAGAAGTTGGGATTTTGCCCCGCCTGGCTGTTTACCGTCGAGGTAGCCCCGATATTCTGCCAGGCGACAGAGATAGGTTCTCCTGCTACTCCTACCGTGTTGAAGCCGCTCAGGTCATAGATCGGTTGGACAATCTGGCTGCCATACCAAAGTACGCCGCTGATCTGCGCCCCCGTTGCGGATGAAAACTCGATTGCGCCCTCCTGCACGGATTCGGCCCGGTATGGATCGGAACTCACCTGGTTGCAGTCCTCGCAGTTTGCAATAAGGAGCGTTGCCGGTCCCAACGATCCATAGAAGAGCGGGCGATAGATCAGTTTGCCGCTGATATTGGTGATCGGCTCGTACCCTGCGTCGCCGTTGTCCCGCGCCAGGTTGAGCATCCCGAAGCCGGAAACTCCCTTGTAGCACATGCTGTTCGCGCTGCTCAAACTGCCGCTCAAGCTGCCCGAGGTTTGGCGCTGGCTGGCGCTTTGCGGGAAAGCGCATGTCTCCGGCATAGCAGAATCGGCGGTGAACTCCGGCCTCCAGAATTCTTCCGCAAACCAGGTGTCGATTGCCGCTGCTACAGAGTTATATTGCGGTGGAACTGCCGTGATGTTCGAGATGTTGTCCGGCGTGAAAAAGCCGCCTGCTCCAATGGCATAATTGGTCCGATGCGACCAAAAGCCGCCGTTCACCCAGGGCGCGTAACTTGAAAACCACAGATTCTCAACCTGCATCCCCGCATCGGCGGCTCCGGTTATCATGCCAATTCCACCACCGATCCAGGTATCGTGAATCTTCGTCGTGTTGAAGTTGTAGGGATCGAAGACTCCTATGAAGGTGCCCCATATATTGAAGCCTCCGATATCCGAACGCTGAATCTGTCCGCCGAACATTGCTGGCTGCGTTAACATTGTTCCTGGCGTGACCGTATCCACAGTCGCGCCATCCCAGCTTCCGGTGAGAGTTACGCCTGCCGACCCAGCCCCAGTCGGTGCAAACCACGCCACATTGGGAACCGCCATCACCTGCACGGGGATAGCGGCAGGAATAAGGGGAGACAGGTTCGTGCATTGGGATGTAAAGGCGGTGCCGGACCAGCACGCGACATCGCCGAAAACGATGGAGGGAGCCGTAGTGCAGCCCGTCGGCGCTGTGCTCCATGCGGCGCTTGTGATCGCGCCGCTGGAATTGGAAGTCGCCGTTCCTATTCCCACGACTGCCGCTCCGGAATGGTATCCTCCGGCCAGAGTGCATCCGCTCGTTCCTTGCAGCGCCCACATCTCCAGCACGTTCGATGAACTCGCAGGGTAGCCGCTGCCTCCAGCGGTGATTGAAGGCGCTCCGCAGGTTCCCGCGGACAGCGTGCAGCTTGCCGCCGCGCCGTCGCCGCCCAACGGAGTAACAGTCATTGTCGGCGCGGAAGTAAGACCGTATCCGCTATAGACTGGCGTGATGCTGGCAACCTGGCCGCTGCTGTTTGTGTTGGCGATGGCATACTCGCCCCCGCACGGCCCCGCATAAGCGGAAGGGCAGCCACCGCTGAAACTCACCTGCAACTGTGCACTCTTCGTATACCCGCTCCCGCCGTTCGTAACCGTGTAGCCGGTGATGGAGCCGCCGCTCATCGTGGCAGTGACCACTGCTCCGCTTCCTCCGGCGGGAGTATTGTAACTTCCATCGTCCCACGCAGTGCCCGCTGTGGTGTAGTAAGGAGCGGTCGCAAACAAATAAGAGCCAACTGGTACGGCACAAGCTCCCCCACCGGCGTTGGCGATTGCCGTCGCACAGGCATTGAATGCCGGTACGTTATCCGTTCCCCACCAAATCCAGGCGTTTTCGGTTGTGGTTGCCGCTTGGTTCAACACAATATGCTGCCCGTCGGTAACCGATACGATCTTCGCCACGGCGGGGCCGGTCGAAAAGGGCGCAACCCATGCGCCGACTGGAGTGAACTTTACATACTTACCTACGTCTGCCGAAGTGAAACTGCCGGAACTCACATACAGCGTCGAACTGCTGGCGGTCAAGGCTCCTTGAATATAACCGGTCAATGGCAGCATATCCGCCTTCGCGCCATAACTCAGCACATTGTAATCAGCACCGGGAGCTCCGTTGCCCGTGTTTCCAATCGTGATTGAGGAGCCGGATGCGGTGACCGAGATGCCCGCGCCGGCTACCACATTAACCGCGCCGCCAACTGAGTTGAGGCTGGTCACGCCCGCGCTTCCGCCCACCGGATTCCACTGGTAAACGCCGGTCGCGCTGGAACACTGGTAAAGATTCAGCGCCGAGGAAGTATAGAATGTCCCGTTGTTGACGCTGCTGGAACATGCGCCGGAAGGAGCTCCGCTGCCCGTGAGCGAGATGGCCTCTCCACCCAGGTTCGCCAGCGCGCCGCCCGCTGTCGAAGACCCTGTCCCTCCCGCTGAAACGGCAACCGTATTCATGCCTCCGACGGTCGTACCGCTGGCCGTGTAGTAGGCAATTTGCCCGGCAGTTCCCGAGCTTACCGTGCCGCTGCCGCTGCTGGAGCCTGAGCCGCACGCCGACCCCGTATTCGAGATATAGCCCGAGTCGTCCACTTGCAGGCAGTCGAGGCCGCTGCTCGCCGCGAGCCCCGGAAACTTGATTGCATTCGCTCCCGTGAAACTTGCATACAACGCGCTGCTCCCGCCGCCGTAGATGTTGAACCCCTTCCCAGATCCGGACTCGTAGTTGATGCGCACCACGCCCGAAGGACTTGAGGCATCCACATACGTGTCGCCGCTGTTCGTGCTCTGGTATGCTTTGAAGCTGTCCAGGCCGCCCACAGCCGAATTCAGCGCCCAGTTGTTATTCTGATCCTTCACCATGTACCACTGGCTGTTGCCGTTCCAATCCTTGTAGATCAGCGATTCCTTTTGGCTCGTAGTTAAACCCGCCCAAAGTGACTGGTCGATCTCCGCATCCGCCTGGTTCTTTACCATCGTCGAGCTGCTGAATGTCGAGCTTCCGCCCACCTGAAGAGTCCCGTTGAACTGCGCGTTCCCGGCGTTGTTGATCGTCGCCACCGTTGTTTCGCTCGGCCCTCCGGAACCGATGACCACCCCTCCGGTTCCTGAATTCGTCGATCCGTTCAACACAATTGCGCCCGTGCCGGCCGAATTCAATACGCTCTGGTCGTTGGTGCTGCCTGCCGTGGAAATCTCGGCCACTGCGTTCGGCGCGGTGGTCTGATTCGATCCTGAGAAGCTTATGGATGGCTGCGTCGCATAAGATGCTCCGGGATTCGTCACAGTAACGCTTGAAACCGTATATCCTCCTGGGCAACTCGATGAACTCGTCGGCAACATGACAGCCGTGGCCGTGGCGCCCGCGCCGCCGCCGCCGGAAAACGCAATGCTCGGCGGAGTCGATGAACTGTAGCATCCGCCATTGTTCACCATCACGTTCGTAACTGTGTTGGCCGTGGCGCTGAGATATTGCCCGATGATAAGCCTGTCGACGTTGTTCAGCTCATCCTGAATCTCGTAGAACTGGGCACCCCCCGTCGCATCGCTCAGGCCGATCGTCCAGCGGTAGCCGTAATCCGTCTGGTACCGGTTCATCAGCCCGCGCTCGTTTCCCAAGCCAATCCCGAGACGGTAGTGGTTGGTCAGCGTGTTGTCCTGCTGACTCCCATACCAATCCCCATTCAAGCCGTTGAAGCTCCGGTGAAATGTATCCAGAAAACTGTTGCGCGTGCCGTTGTCCGTCAGATGCCCCGTGTACATGGCTCCGCCGGTGATCCAGCTGTTGTACGCGCTGCCCGCGTCCGCCACCACCTGATTGTTCGAGTTTTCATTGCGCAGTCCCACAATCGTGTTGTTTTGCGCATTCGGTCCCAGGTGCAATACGGTACTGCATCCCTCCACATCCCCGCCGGTGAAGGTGTTTCCATCCCCCTGCTGCAGGTTGATCCCATAGGTGCCGGCGATCGGGTTGCCCCCGTTCACCGGGCAATCGATGTGCAAGCGCACAAACGTGCTCGCATTCATCCAGTCCGTAATTGCCGCATTCGCGATCTGGTGCCCGATGCCGTTCACGGCCTCCAAGAAGCCGGTGAATTCCAGATCGGCGAACGTCCCGCCGGCATAGTTGCCGGTGCCGTCGATGGTCATGCCCGTCTGGTTCTGGTTGCCCAGAAAGTAACTGCTCTCAAGATGCAGTTCCTGTGCCCGGTAGGCATAGAACCCCGTCGCCGCGCTTGCCGATCCCGTGGTATTGATGGCCACGTTGTCCATCCTGAAGCCCGAAGTATCCAGGGCATAGGTTGGATCGCCGACCTGGATCGCATTGCCGGCGCCGGAGTAAAGCAAGACAGTCCCGCCCTGGGCGCCGCTTGCTCCGCTGATCCCGCGCAGGGAGCAGCCATGCAGAACCACGTTGCGCACTCCCGCTGGAACAATGATCCGGCCGGCCGTCGAGATGGTGGCGCAAGGCAGCAAGACCACCGCGTTGGCCGTCGATATCGTCAGGTTCGATCCCATCGACAAGGTTCCCGTAAAGTTGCGCGCGTCGCACGTGCCGCCATAACTCGCGCTCACCGTCCCCAGGCACGCCTGTAACTTGGCCCCGAAGTCCGCGCCGGGAAACTGGTCCACCGGGTAGGCGGCTCCGACCGGGCTGTTTGCCGCCAGGGCTCTATAACTTCCTCCGCCCGGCAGCGTCCCGCCGCCCCCATCCAACTGCGTTCCATAACTCTCCGATTGCGCCGCGTTCCAGACCGTGTAGCCGCCGTTGCCCTTGAGAAGATTCCCGTCGAAGAAGGTCATGTTCTGGCCGTCGATCAGGTTCACCGGCGCGGCTGTATCCCAGGTTCCAGCCGCGTTTACGCCGGCCGTTGTCGTTCCCGAGCAGCCCGCCCCGCCCGTGGTAACTGCAACCGCCCCAATCGACCCATCGCCGTTCACGCTTGCCGTCGCCTGCGCCGTGCAACTCCCGCTGAACGCCAGTGGAACCTGCGTCCCATACGGATCGAATCCCAATCCATGCTCCGGCCCCACCGTCACCCCGGTTACCGCGCCGCCTGAGGCGGTCACCGTCAACTGCGGCTGCACCGCGTTCCACACCGGCAGCACCACCGCATTGCGCACCGTCCAGCCCTGTTGCGTACCCGAAAGATCCAGCACCAGACCGGTCGGCGGCTCGGCGGTCGCCGCCGAGTTCCCTGCCGCCGCCACCACGTTATCCAGCACATTGTTCGAGCCTGCCGCCGCGGTAAACCCGTGCGTCGCCTGGATCGTGATGTCCTCCCAGCGGTTTGAATCCGAATTCAGTCCCGCAGGCGCCGTCACCGGCAACGCGGGAATCGCGATGCCCGTATTCAGCCCGCGAATGTCGATATTCCGGAACTCGCTCCACTGCGGCCACTGCGCCAGGTACAGCCCGCAGGTATGCGTCGAGTGCGCGCCTGGATATTGCGCCGCCATGGGGTCCACGCCCGTCGCCGCGATCTCCAGGTTCTCAATCTGCGCCACGCGCAGCCCGTTGCCGCCCGTTCCCGAGGCCGCCGGCATGGCAATCGCGCAATTGCCCACCGCCCATCCCGCGCCTGTCCCTGCCGTTCCCGTCAGCCCGCTTCCGCCTGGCGAGAAGATCGAGTTCCTCTCCACCAGCCGCCCCGCCTGGCAGGTTCCCGCAGGCGCGCGCCCCTCGGCCGGCGAGCACGAAATGTCCAGGCTTTGATCCACATAGATCGTCAGATCGTGAATCCGTGTGTAGCTCAGCAGATTCACAGCGTCCGTCCCACTCGCCAGCACATCCTGGCCCGGAAACCCCATCAGGGCCGAGACCTGCTTCCCCAGTCCGCCGATCGACTGGCCAACCCAGTTCAGCGACCGCGTCTTGCACGTCCCCTGTGGAATCGTCAGCGCCACCCCATGCGTCTGCGCATAGTTCAGCGCCGCCTGCAGAGCATTGGTATCGTCCGTCGCTCCATCGCATACGGCGCCGAACTCCTTCACGCTCCGTTCAGTCTGTTGCGCGCCCCGCGCCCGCAGGTCAGCCACGTACACGCCATTCGGATTCGTGAACCCGTCGCTCCCCGCATACGCCGGAGGAATCTCCATCGCCCCGCTGGTCCCCGCGGAGTTCATCGCCGCTTGAAGCGTCGTCTGCGAGCTTCCCGCCACCGGCGACTGCACCCCATTCACCGATGGCGTGACCAGGGCGCCCGTCATGTTCCCGCCCGCCAATGGAACCGCCAAGCTGAACGTTGCATCCACATAGTGCTTGTCCGCCGCCTGCAAGGGCTGCGTCGGATCTCCACTCAGGTAAAGCGGTCCGCTCAGTGTTCCGCCCGAGCCGCCTCCGCCAGTCCCCCAATCTGTGACAGTTATAGGAGTTGTGTAAACTAACGGAGGAATACCACCGGACTTTACAATATCGTATCCTACTCCTGTCGCCGCATAAAACGTAATCTGACCGTTTACAGTTGTCCGGTAAGGATTCGTCTGCGGCGTATTTATTGCGTCCTTATAGATAGTGGCGTGGGTAAGGGTTCCAGTTAAAAACACCTCAACAGTACAGTATGGGATGATTCCCTGGAGTTTATTCGTGCTGCTCAATCCTGACGTTACAGCCGAAGTAGCTCCTTGGTCGCAGAATCCAGAATACGCCGCAGTCTGGGCATGAGCCGCGATAGGAAACAAAAGCGCGAGAAGAAAGAGAATCTTTTTCATCTTAATTGCCACCTGATTCTGCCACGGTCAAAACCGTTAGGCTGTCTTTTTCCACCAAAATGTTCACCTTATTGTTTGGACACGTTGGATTTGAACACGCCACAAGAAGAAACTTGCTCGATGTCCACGGAAGTTGATTAGGATTCGCAGTCCCGCAACTTGGACAATTCAACAATACTGGCGTCTGCCACTGGAATCCGGGGTTAATCATTTTCCTTTACCTCGAAATCTTTGCCGTTATCGTCACAGCGTTTGGAAGTGTCGTTACATACAGCGCAACATACTTCGGGTACAACGAGACGGTATCAAAGCGTCCAACATTGCTTGCATTGACAGCGGTAATAGTTCCGATCTTCACATAGTTCCCCGGACTCGGAGCGCCGTTGTCTGTCTCCGCTCCCATCACATCGATCTCAAAGGTTCCCGGAGCGCCAGAGAATTGCACTTCAACCGCAAAGCCCCAAGGATAAAAAGCTGAGTCCACCCTTTGCAACTGAAACGCTGTGCTTAACGATCCTTGCGCCGCATTTACAGGGACAGTCTCTCCCTGCCAAAAGATTCCTTGCTTCGTGTACGCTAAGGGTGCTGCTAAACCGTTACCTGGGTAGCTCGGCATTGTGCTCTCCTTACCAACTGCCTACGTTCGCAGTTCCATTGGTATTTGTGTATGGCTCGCCACCGTTGAATGGGGCGGTCATACGGGCCTTCGTGAAATACATTTCCATGAGGTTTCTATCTGCGATACGCGCTTGCCTCAACAAGTCCTTATATTCTTCATGGTAGGCTTTTGCGAGAAAAAGCCAATTTGCTCCAGACCCGCGCTCCATATCGTTGCCTTTGGAACCTTCCTTCCAAAGACAGCACATTTCGTAAGTCCTTTGTCTTACCAATTCTTCACTTAAAGGATAAGCAATCGTGTCGTTCGGATTTACTAGCGGAGGTAAGTTGCATTGGCATTGGAATGTGTAGCTTAGCTGCGAAATTGGGTGCGGCCATAATTCCACCAAAAGTTGACCATAAGTCGCACTCCCCGGCCTAGTATCTGTTCCGTAGGGAACTACTTCGGTCGGTTGATCGTATATCTCGCGCTGAGGGTCTTCAACGGAGAGGTCTATTTGGGTGTAACTCCACCAATCCATTTGTTCGTTATTTTGCGTGTCGCGAATATCCATCCATTTGCGAAAGTTTGCAGGAACAGGATAGTACGCTTGGTACAGGGCGTAGTTTGAAAAATTTTGCGGGGGTTCTACCCAAGGCCGATCAATTGTGATCGTAGCAATCAAGGTCACTGAAAACGTAGCAGGTGTTCCACCCTCCGCAAATGTGATGTACGGAGTCGTATAATTATTTCCTGCCGTCAATAGGACAGGTGGAATTGTTACAGTACCGTTCGCGTTTACCGTGATCGATACGGTAGCTCCTGCCCCTATCGCAGGGTCAAGAACTGGCACGACATAGGTTCCTGGGGTCTGACCTGATCCCGGTGTCAACACAGTTGCGTAGGCAACGGTTCCGTTATTTCCAAGCGCGATGATATTGTAAAGACTGAATGTTGGAATACGGATTTGTTGTTGGGTGAGAAGAGGTGGATATGGAACTGTCGCCGTCCACGCAGCGGTAGCGACGGCATCGGCTGTGATCGTGGTCGTGAACGGAACGACAGTAATAGTACCCGGACTCAAGAACAAGGAATTGGGACCGCCTAGAAGCGAGGGCGTTAACCATCCTCCTGTCACATTTTGGAACGACCAGACCTGTTCCATCTGTATCTTGGTGTACGCTTCGTTGATTCTGGTCGCGGCAAGGCCCCTATTCATACCGGGGATCGTGCCCAAAACATCCTGAATGAGATTTTGGAAGCTCATTACAAAGCCTCCACGGTGCTATAATGAAAGGAATTAAGTGCGGCCATCCGCTGCACAGTCTCCTTCGCAGGGAGACTAGGAGATAACGTATGAGCAAACATACGCCTGAACAGCCGCAAGAACATCCTAGCACCAAAATTTGTACCAAGTGTAATCAAGAGTTGCCGCTTGATGCTTTTCCAGTTGCATCTGGAAGATACGGACGCCGCGCCTCTTGTGCTGAATGCGAACGCAAACGCATGTACATAAGTAGATACGGCGCTGAAGCATGGGATAATCTTTGTGCTCGAAGGGAACGCGCAGAACTTCTGATGCAACAACGTAAAAAGATTTGCAATCTTTGCCGTCAAGAACTCGATTTTGAACATTTCACACTTAACGCTGCCAATAAAGATGGGCGAGATTCGCGCTGCCGTGATTGCTCTCATTCTGTCTATGCAACAGAAATAGCAAGTCGTCGCACTCCCGAACAAATAAAAAAAGATGAGCGGCTCAAGGAACTTACAGATCGCGGAATGAAGGAATGTAAGACATGTCATGAGATAAAAACTCTGGACCATTTTCGCCCCAAAAAACTCACATGCAGAGAATGCCTTAATATGGGTTTGCGCGAATATCGTTTGCCTATACGTAAGGAAATCAGCGAAAAAGGGAAAAGAAAATACTACGCCGATCCAGTAAAATCCCTGTTCTATAATTCCAGAAACAGATGCAAGCACAGCGACCGTGAATTCGATCTGTCGCTGGAATATTTGCAAGAACTTTGGAAGCAATGCAATGGAAAATGTTCTCTGTCTGGAATTGCTTTTGCTTCCGACAACAGCAATATCGCATTTAGCAGATCGCCCTACAGACCATCTCTGGACAGAATCGATAACACTAAGGGGTATGTTGTCGGGAATGTTCGTTTCGTTCTTTGTGCTCTCAATATCTCTATCAACGAATACGGACTCGCGGTGTACCTTCGTATCGCACAAGCAGTAGTGCAGCGCAACGTTGATCCGTTCGCTGTATTCAACTTCGCTGGCTCCGATTACGATTGACACCCTTCATCCTCACTTACCCGCTACCCGTTTACGAGTAGTTTGTTTCTTGCTTGCAGTCTTCTTTGCCGGTCCTGCGGCCTTTGCTGTTCCTGCTACGCGCTTTTTGGATTCTGCTTCTTTCTTCTCGATCTTTGACCTATCGGCGTGAGGATCGTGGGTCATCTCCCACTTTCCACCGGGCCAGTTCTTGGGATTTGATATTCCACCCTTTAGTGAATCTCCAGATTTACCGTACTTGGTGAAGTTGTACTTTTTATTGGCACCTTCCGCGTACTTAAAGTGGTCATCATACTTCTGCTCTCTGCGGTATTGCTTGCGCCATGCCGGACTGATCTTTTCGGCCATAGGAACCTACTTCCCCGCAACCCGTTTTTTCACTGTCCGCTTCTTGCCACCAACATACTTACCTGTGCGTCCCGATGCCCCGTAACCAGTCTTGATCTTCCCTGCGACACGTTTCCTCGCGTGATGCTTCCTGTACGCAGGGTTGCCATCAAAGTGCGCGTCATCGTGATCGTCCATCCACGCGGTACTACGCTTCGTCTTTTTCGTAGACACGGTTTGTTTCCCTCCAGTATCGCGGGAACTCCTCGTTAGTCTTTCTCGTCAGGTCAATTTCGCCCGAAACTTTGATGCCACCAACCACGTACTTTGTTGGCGTTATCTTTGCCGCAGACCCGCCGCCTGAGTTGTTGTATGTGTCCTTCGCCATATTGCGCTCCTACTTTCCGGCTACGCGCTTCTTGCCGTGCGACTTCTTACCCGGCTTTTCGCCAAGATACTTGAAGCCCTCAATGCGCTTGGAACCAGCATCGGTAGTCTTGTGCTTTTTCTTTGCCATGTCATTCCTCCGTTATTTCCGTTACTTGAGTATGGTTTTCTTGCTGTGTCTCTTGCCCTTGCCACCTTTGTGAACGTGGATCGTACTGTGAGACTTTTTGTGGTGGTTGGCCGCTACTTCGTGATGACGATTACTCGTTGCAGCTTTGGTTGCGTGAATCTTTGCTTTGCCGTGTCCTGAGATCATTTCACTTCTCCTTTTCTTTTTGAAATTCCTACCGCCCCTTATTGAAAACGCCCTCCGCAATTGCCCTTCTCAGGGAACTACAGAGGGCGTCAATTGTCTGCAATCACCGGGAGAGGGAAAGACAGACCTTGTGTTGAAACTCGTTAAGCCCCACCAATCACTGTCAACTGCACCGACTTCGTTGCGATACTGGCTCCGCTTCCTAATGGAACCCATCCTGGAGTGCTTGTGAGAGAGAACGTGTACCAGAAAATCGCCCATGTTGCCGCAGTTGCAACACCACCAACCGGAACAGGAACGCCAATATAAGTTCCGTCTGTCGTCACGGCAAGTCCAAGCACAGCATCAATATTAAACGGAATAAAACTTACCGAAATAATATCGCCTGTGGTCTGGTTATAAGAAGCAGTAGGATTACCGTATCCCACAAAAACCTGACGGTTTCCAGTATGGATCGGGTACTTCACCGGGGTTAGCGTGTTGAGAATCATTTCCGCTCCTTATTTCCGAGAACTGCGGGGTGGATATTCCTACCCACCCCGAATGCGCGATTAGTCTTGGTAGATTGGCGAGTCCATTTGAATCTTAAACAGAGTTCCAGCAGGCGGCGTAGTTGGCAGTGGATCGAGAACGTTGCCGATTGCGAACGGTCCATAAGTTGCGCTCGATGGAGCCATCGTTCCGTTTGGCGATGAACTCTGCACGATAGCAAACTGCTGTGCCGTTTGAGTGGCGCTTGTGTTTTGTACTATCACAGTCGCCACACCAGATTCCTGAACAAAGCCATAGTTTCCAGGAGTGATAGAATTCAAGAACACTACCGGATGGACTGGTCCTACTGCCGCTGCCGTGGCAGAACTGCTCAAGGCAACGTCTGCGCTGGTAACAATATTCTGGCTGATTCCCAACTGCGCCACAACCGTGCCTGGAGTTCCGCCAGTTGCTAATGTGAATGTTGGAGGCGAAACGTATCCCTGCCCACCATTGACCACAGTAGCTGTTATCGCGTTCGCAGCCGTTACGATAACCTGAATGATTGCACCCGATCCTCCGCCGCTGCCTACATTTGCCGCAACAGTATAGGTGCCGATAGTCTGACCGCTACCCTGGGTCAAAACCACCACACTCTTTACCGATGATCCTGAGCGGATAAAGCCAACGGTTCCCGTCTTCACGTTCGCCGCCGTCGCGCCTGAATCAACCTGCACATAACGGTAACGACCGCTATACAGAAGGCCGTTGGTCGGATAGGACGCACCAGCAGCTTCGTCATTTGTCAAGTCGAAGTAGTCGCCCTGATTCAACCCGCCAGCGTTGTACGGGAAGCCGGTATTGCTATCCCCCTGCCCCGACTGGTACGGGGAGTTTACGTTGTTGATGCAAAGCCATGTAGGAAGTGCAGGCTGAAATGGCATCTTAATCTCCTTAAACTACTTCGTTTTTTCCTGTTCCGTCACCTTACAACGGATTAACCGATTGACGTAAAGCCGAAAGCGTATGCATTCTGTCTCGGTTGTACGCAATACAGGTTCGTCGCCAACCGCATAAAGATCGTGTCCACGCTAACGTTGTTCCACTGGCTCGTCCTGCGCACTCCGAAGTTCCATCCAGGCTTGTCCGTTGTACGCAACTTGAACGTCTCAGGCGTCAGGAAGTAAATCGCTTCCGAAGGCTGAATGTTCGCGTTCGATGGCAAACCGGAGTTCGTTGGCGAAGTCGTAACCGATGCGCCTGACGAGTTGACAAACTGAGGAGTCGTATAGGTAATGGTTGTCGTGTTCGATCCAACGCCGTCCACCAAACTCGTGTTTCCAGATGCTCCACCTGTTGCAAGCGGAATGTAATACTGCGCAACAGCCGAAGGAGCCAGAGGATCGGAATAAATCTGCGTACCGTTGAAGTCCAGAGCATCCCACATGATGTCGTGCTTCGTGTTCGAGATGTCTCTGCGATAAGCGTCAAGAGCAATCGCAATTGCCTTGAATCCGAACACGTTTGTGATGCCCAGCTTCGGTTTTCCACCCACCGCCTTGCACTGCGACCAGAGTTGCATCAATGAACCGAAGTTGATTTGTCCCGGTCCTGACGTTGCAGGTGCGGCCACAGTTCCGGTTGTTACCTGTTGTCCAAGGTAAAGCGGTGTCACGTTGATTGCAGCACCTACCGCGCCGTTTCTGGCTTGCTGTCCGTAGCTCTTGTAGATATTGCCATAGAGCGAAGGATCAATGCCGTTATTCAATGCTTCGTCCAAACCGTTCGATACTTTGTAACGGTTATCCGAAACAGTTGGAGACGATTGCTGTCCGTGACGGAATGCATCCATCTCCAGCATTGTGTTGATCTGCATCACCAACGCTTCCATAAAGATCGCGTAGATGTCACAAATCCGCGCAGGACCAGAGTTAATCACACCGCCCTGTCCTGAGCCGTCGTCCATCTCCCAGTCGTCCATCGGGAACCATGAAGCGTAGCCCTTCTCATAGAACTTCAGCTTGTCGGTAATTTGCTGACGGGTCACAGTGATCGTCTGACCTGGATTCACGCCAGCGCCCTGCGGACGACCGTACAGGAAGACTTCCGTCATACCTGCGCCGCCAAGATACGGGTCAGCTACACCGGCACGGCGTAACTCTTCCAAGAAAGGAGTCCCGACGAAGAAGTTATTCCAGACCACCTCTTTGCGGACGCTCTCTAGGTTTGTGGAATCAATTTCGCCGAAGGTTGGATCGGTCGGTGTAATTGGCATTTTCGTTTCCTTTCAGCGATTTACGCTGTTTTTCTGAATCTTCCGCTTACGCTACAACTGCTTGTCTTTCTTCCAAAGCCTTGTGAATGTTGTCCAAAGATGTTTGTCTACGCTCGGCTTGAGTCATCTTGGTCGGGTCTTTGCGCTCACCCGCCTTAGTTGCTCTTTGCAAATCGGAGAACTTCGATGATCCTGGAGGCAACTTCGTATCAGGATTGCTACCGGCCTGCTCCGCTCTCAATCTTTCCTTGGCCGCAAATTCAGCCTTGAGTTTGTCGGTCTCTTCCTTGTACTTTGCTTCCCTCTCAGCTACAGCGGCGGCGGCTACGGCATCGTCATGGGCCTTCGCTGCTGCTAGACGCATCTCTTCTTTCTTCTCCGCAAACTTGAAAATCTGAGAGGCGTAGGTTGCAGGGTCTTTGAACTTGTTGGCCTCAGCCTGCCGTAGGAGTTCGGTAGGCGAGATCGGCATTGGCTTGCCGTAAAGCGTTTGGTACTCCCACTGAATATTCGCCACTGTTCCAAGAGAAGTTCCTAGTTCGTTGCGAACCTCATCAATTGTGAATGTGGGAGTTCCGGGAGTCTTTGGAGCGGGAGGAACTACAGATGCTGCGGGAGGAATGAATACTGGAGCGTCTTCCGGCTTGATGTTGAGCGTACTTAAATAACTTTCTCTCTGAGCCTTGTAGAACGCTGCTTCCGCTGCTGCATCCGATGCGGCTTTGGCCAATTTTGCCTTTTCCGCTTCCCATGACGCGATGCCGGGATTATAAACATTATCCCGAAAATCCGCCCAACCTCTTTCAGATGCCTCTGCTGCCTCTCTTGCTACTCTGGCAGCTTCGGCGGCGGCTTCCTGTGCTTTCCGATCCGCTTCCGCCTTTGCCGCTAAATCTTTTGCGGCCTGTTCTTTCTGTGCGGCAGTCTGCTCGATATTGGAAACGTAACTGGTAAGCCCACTCATGGCTTTCGCGTCAAGAGCATCAATCTGCTCCTGAGTCCAGCCCGAATTCTTCAAAACTTCTGCTAATGTCATGTTCACTATTCTCCCGGATTTTCCTTTGCGTTAACCTACTTGAGGTTGCTGCGAAATCGGAGTCGGCTGAGAAGGCGTAACCATTGCCGTCTGTGCCTCTCCTATCGCCTGTACAACTTTGTTCATCTGTGAAGCAATCTGAGGGTACGCAGATGCGATTTGCTGCGCTACCTGCGACCATTGGCCGAGCAATTCTTGGATTTGATTGGCTGGACCTTGCGATGGAGGACCGCCCTGTGGTCGACCTTGAGGGGGTGGAGGGGGAGGACCACCCGCAGGCGATCCTCCTTGATCTGGCGTTGGTGGCATTGCTGGTGTAGCCATTTCGTCTCCGTCTAACGGTTAGTGGCTACCAACTACGCCTTGATTGCGCTCTTCTTGCTGTGACGCTTGCCGCCTCTGCGCTTGCGACCAGAAACCTTCTTCACGTGCTTTTTGCCTGCAACCTTGTGACGGGCCATGATGATTCTCCTTTGTGTGGGTTACGTTTGTTTGGAGCAAACGAAAATGGCGGCTAGGCCATAATCGCCTAGTCGCCAGTTGTTCCCAATAAGGGGGCCGCGTGCTAATGTGTTGACGCTGCTACTTCTCTACGTCTTAAAAAGGAATAGAACAAAACAAACGATTTGTCAAGCACAAAATGAAAGATTCTTAGTTTTCGCTCTTTATTCTCTGTGTTTGGGGATGAAAAGTGGTAGAATGGGGTTGTGGAGGTTCGAGCCTCCGCACACTTAACGCTTAGGAGAGCGCCAAATGCCAACCCCATCTGCTCCATCATACCGCAACCGACATAAAATAAACCTAGAAAATAAGACAAAGAAATGCTCTCGCAATCCCTGTGTTAATGGCGATCCATGGCAACCTTGGGACAGTTTCTATATTGATGACAAGTCCAGTACAGGATTATCCTCCGCGTGCAAGGCGTGCCTCGTCGCCAGTTGCAGAAAGTGGCATGAGGATAATAAAGATGCGGTGAAGAAACGAGCAGCATTACGGATAGCGTCCATACGTGGCGACGATGGAGAGCCTAAGAAAGATAAGAAGTCAAAAGAATGCACCATGTCTGAAGTGAAGCGGGTTCACTCTGATAACGCTTTAGAAAAAATCTGTCCAGACGCGAATTGCCCATACGGGGGTAAACCTCAACCTCTAAATAACTTCTATAAAAACGCAGCGCGATACGATGGGCTTCAAAATTACTGCAAGGAATGCAATAGACGTATAAACGATGAACGTAAAGCGACACGTAGAAAACCAGTTGAGTTCGGCGACAAAGTTTGCACTATCTGCAAAATAAGCCAACCTGTAGATAATTTTACTCCTTCTACTGTCGGAAGAGATGGGCGGTACCCTAGATGCAAGTCTTGTGTCGCCAAACTTTCAGCAGAATACTATACCCAAAATTTTGATTCTGTTAGTTCGCAGAAGAAACACCACCGAACTGTTGTGAGAGATAGAAATGCCGCAAAGTTGCAAGAATATTGGAATTCCTTAGCCTCCGGTGGAGAAGAGAAATATAAGATATGTATCGATTGTGGAGGAGAGCCGCAACCGTATAGCAATTTCCACGTAAATCTTGAATTTAGTGATGGACTATCTAAAAAATGTAAGCCATGTTTAAGAAAGAGCGATAATGACCGCTATCACAGGAACCGAGAGAAAAACTGGGCTAAACATATTGTATCCTCAATCAAAGCGAGGGCACTTAAGAATAATCTATTGTTCAATATAGACGAATCCGATCTACAGAATAAACCGGAATATTGTCCTTTTTTTGGAGTCAAATTAGACTACATGGGAGGACCAGACAGGAGACTGTGGGCGAGTGTAGATCGAATAATACCAAAGATGGGATATGTAAAAGGAAACATTAGAATCATTTCAAATGCTGCTAATTATGCCAAACTAGATGGCGACGATTCGATATTCGCCGCCATAAAGTTATATCACTCTCTTTGACGAACTATAGAATCTTGTCTCCGATGTTAATGAGTTCGCGGATTTGAACAGACTGAGCCTCTGTCAACTTCGTCTTTTGCTCCACATTTATCCCCTGCACCGCTCCATTGTTGTAAAGCGTGATTGATTTTCCGCTAGTCTTTATCGACTTCAAAACATCGTCCAGTTCTGATGCGCTCGCCTCTACGGAAAATTCTGTCAAGAGATAATCTCTCTGCACCTTAACTTTTATTGCCATTCCCTCTCCTTAGTCGTTTGTTTTCTGTTACTTACCGGCCCATTCGTTCAGCATGTCGCATACGTGTTTTGCGTCTTCTTTGTCGAGTCCTACCGAGATTGGAAATTCTTTCATT
>Ga0187888_1001677_pt1 | contig 20533 bp, 8 predicted proteins | sample June2016WEW_7_40_FD_132987 | JGI IMG/M metagenome (GOLD analysis project Ga0187888, IMG submission 132987) | Peatland microbial communities from SPRUCE experiment site at the Marcell Experimental Forest, Minnesota, USA - June2016WEW_7_40 | ecosystem: Environmental > Terrestrial > Soil > Wetlands... | reverse complement strand
GCCTCCTGGCAAAAGTATTGAACGTCGGAGTAAAGCCCATGCTTGAGCGCGTTGCGCCGGGAGTGCCGCTTGCCGCGACAACTGCGCGGGCCGGTGGACTTGCGGGAATTCTCGCGGCGCGCGTCGGTCTGCGCCGGACTTGGATTTCTGGTTTGCATAGAAGTTCTCCTTCTCGATATGGTTCTCGGGGCCAGGCTGACCCAGCCCCGGCAGGGGCGGTTCGCGAACCGCCTGTACGTCGAAAACCCCAAACCGCTCAACCACCCCCTGCCCCCTCCTGATCCCAGGAGGGGACTGGCCCAAAACTAGCTTATCAGGTCAGAATGAGAAGGTGGGAAGGGCTGCAACAGATGAGAATATTTATTTTTAGTACAATGGAATCAAGGGGTTGCCGGAAGCAGGGGCTTTCACATTGTGAAAAATCGGCGTCCCACTGTAGCATTTTGACACATATATGCAGAAAACTGCATATAGGTTCGAAAAGTCGAAATCTTCAACCCCGAGTAGGAGCTGGCAGGTTCCGTCCGACTAGTGTGCTTAACTATTACGGCGTGAAGGCGCTTGCTGTGCGGATTCCGCGCCCATTCTTTCCCAATCGTCCTTCGTCAAGCCGAAATCTGCGAGGATCTCATCATGCGGGATGGGCGGGTGTTGTTTGAGCCACTCGTCCGCTTCGGCAATCGCTTTCGCTTCGGACTTACTCAAAGTGTCGCGATCCTCCTCCGGTGGAACCATCGTTTCCAGAAGATGCACCACAGCGGCAAGCTGCGCCGGGGCCAGTTGGTCAAGCAAAAGATGGGCGTGTTCTCGGTCAGTCTGCATACCTTAACCAGTATACACGGTCGCGACTGGCGCAGATGTGCCACCTTTCGGCATGTCTGCGGCTGTCTTTGGTCGAGTTTGTACCGAAAGGCGCATACATCGCGACAGAAAACGTCGCGACGTATGCGCCACCCTTGAGGTTACTAACCAATCCGCCTGCGGATCGCCGTGCGGAGCCGGGCTGGGCCGACCAGCCCTGAGATGAGCAGGGGCGAGTCCTTGGTGAAGTGCTTCCAGGTGGCAAAGGTGACTCGCGCGCTGGGCGGCTTGGGTTTGCCTTCCGTGAACCACTGTGGGATGGCTTTGATGGCGCCGTCGGGGCCGTACTCGTTATCGGGCGGCAGTTGCTCATCGCCGATCAGGCGGTTGACCCACTGGTTGGTGACCAGCACCTCGAGCTTGTTGTCGCCGCGCCTCGCGGCAGCGGTGATGTCCAGGCGGAAGGGCGGTTTCCACAACAAGCCGAGATCCTTGTCGTTCAAGCGCACCTGCGCCACCGCATGCACCCAGCCCAAATCCAGGTAGAGTCGCCGTTCGCCGGAGGGCGCTCCGGGAGAAAGTGTGAGCTGCTTGCTGTACGTCGCCGTCCCGGAGAAGTATTTCACCCCCGGTTCGGAGTGCTTGTGGAGCGAAATCAGTTCAGGCAGCGTCACTTCTGGCGGCGCGCCGAAGTTGGGCGGGAAGCTGACCTGCCACGGCCCGGTGACGTCCAACGGCTTGCCAATTCCGGAAATCTTCACGGTTGATTTGCCCGGACCTTCGAGCGTGTAGCTGCCGTCCTGCCAGAAGAGTAATTCGGAATTCGCACCGCCGGGCCACTCGACCGCAGAAGGTTCGATGGGACCGGGGCTGGCCTTCGCCGCTAACTCGCGGATGCGATCTTCGCTGAGCGCTTCCTTGAAAAGCTCCGGCTCGCTCATATCGCCGTCGAAGTATTCCGCGCCGTCGCGTTCGCTGGCGTCGTGGACTCCGGGATGAACGACGGCGCCGGAAGCTTCCGACTGGCCGACAAGCTTGCCGTCCACGTAGACCGAGGGAGCGCCAGCCTTATAGACCAGGGCCACGTGTGCCCAACCTGAAATCGCGATCGGCGTCGAAAGCACGGTACGCCAGTTGGCATGATCGCGCTCCAGCACCGCGATCAGGTTGCGCCCTGCGAGCAGCCCGCAGGAAACATGCCCGGAGCCATACACCGCATCGCCCTGCGGCGGCGAGAGCACCAGGCTGCGATTGGGCACGTCGGTGTTCTTGTCGCCTTTGGCGGTCTGGTAACTATCCAGATCGGGCTTGATCCAAACGCTCACGGTGAAATCGTTCGTGACATCGCGTTGGTTACCGGCCTTGAACGCCGGGAAGGGACTGGATGCTGCGATTGGCTTGCCGTCCTTGACAATGGAACGGACATGCCGCGCGCCGGCGGGAGAGCGAAACACCACGAACACCGATTGCGCGGGACTGAGCTGCAACGGCACACGACTCCCGGCCTCTGAGGTGTCGTAGACTTCGAGATTGGTGATCTCGCCCGTCTCGGGGTTCCAGAGTTCCGGCTGCTGGCCTTTGACACGGAAGGTACAGACCACGTCTTCCGCGCGCCGGCGCAGGTTGGCCACGAAATAAAGTTCGGCGCCCGCCACGCGGCGATGCATGAAGTTGATGGCCGCGTCGCCGGAGCGCGAAGTGACGGCGCAATCGGGCCTGATGCCGAGCTTTTCGAGCACTGCCGCCATGGGCAGGCCCCAGAACACTTGCCCTTTGCCGCAGGTTCGGTTGGTGACGGTCTTTCCGTCGAGATCGCCCCAGACTTCCTCGGCGATCTGGCGCAATTCGGAATCGCTCGCGGGGTATTGGGTGAGGCCGGGATTGGCTTGAGGCTTGGGGCCCACGACGGCGATGCCTTCCTTCACCATATCTCGCACTTGGCGCAGCACGTCGAGGTTGAGTCGCGCATCCTCGGGAAGAACCAATACGCGATAGCTCAGGCCGTCGGGAAACACCATGGCGCCGTTCCCGGCTTTCATGCGAGTCAGGATGGCGCCTTCGTTGGCGAGATCGTAGTAGAAGCCCTCCGGAGGCGTCGGCTTCAACTGCTCCGGGTAGACGGGCGTATCCACGGGGACCTCGACGCCGATGTAGTAAATGAGGTCGGCCACCAGAGTTCCCTGGCGCAACATATTCTGGGCGCGGGCCGCATAGCTGTACCAACCCGTCAGCGAGTCGTAGAGAGTATTGGTGCGGTCGTTTTCCCAGCCCCAGGGGCCCATCGTCATGCCGGGCAGCGCGGTGGGGGGATGAGGCTGCATGGCGTTGCGATGGAAGATGTACTGATTGAGCCCCTGCGTGTACATCAAATCGCCTTGCCCTTTCATCTGGTAAGGATAGTTCTGCCACTTGGCGAAGACTTCGTCGCCGGTGAAAGATTCGCAACCAACCACAGGCTTGCCAAAGAGGTGTCCGATGGAACCGGCGAGCTTCACGCTATAATTGTTATTTCCCTGCCCTACCCAGAACTCGCCCATCGGCACATCCAGGTGGGAGCCGCTTTGGATTTCGTCGAAAGGCCCGCCGCTGTAAGGCTCGGCATAGGCTTTGAGCTTGTTCTCGCGGCAGCGCTCGGCGAAGCGGCCATAGTAGTAGTCACCCATCAGGTCGGCGCAGGTGCGGCGAAGGTCCCAGAGGAAGCGCTCGGAAACCTCCGTGCTTTCCACGACGCGGCCGGTCATGGCGGGCAGGTACTTCACCAGGTCGTAGCCGCGGCGCTTCGAGAACTCCTGCGGAAATTCACGGGTCCAGTTCTGCATTCCAGTTTCGTAGCTGTCGATGACGCCGCCGGCCAGCCCCTGCGCCGCCAGGGGGCCGAGCGCCTCGAGTAATTCGCCAAAGAAATGATCGAAGTGATAATCGTAAGCCTCGCGGCTATACTTGTCGCACTCGAGACCCCAGCCGCCATCGGGCGCGGGATGGTTCTGGACGCCGGTGGTGGTTTGTCCGATGCGCAGCACGCTCCAGGTTCCTTCCGGCGCATCCCAGGTCAACCGATCCTCGCTGTCCAGATGTTGAGTGATTTCGACGACTTTGGACGGATCGATGATCGAGCCGCGTGGAACCTCGACCGCGTCCGGCCCGTAACCGGGCGTGCGAGTGAAGTTCGCCTTCTTCGTCCAGTGGGGAAGACGCGCCGCGCCGCTCAAGCGCAGGTCGGTGATGCGCGCCGCGTGCCAGGTGAGCATGCGGTAGAACTTTGCCCGGACGGCGGGGAAACTTGCCGTTTCGGGAAACTCCACCGACTCGTCGCCGCTGTCGCCCCAGTCGAGGTCCGAGACCTTGCGGAAGTCGACACCGTCGTCGGAGACTTCCAGCCAGAGGGGCGTCTGCTCGTGTTCGTGGGAAGGCGGTGGCGCGTCAGTTATGGGAACGCCGTAGGCCGCCAGCGAGCGCGCCTCGAAAGGTTCGGAGAACTCCAGCAGCAGGAACGCAGGCTTGTCTGGAGAGGGGCGAAGCTCGACACCAATGCGGCGATCGGCGTAAATCAACACGCCTCGATCCACCGCGCCGGCGTTGGTGCTGGCCCTCTGGAGCGTGTCTTCCCAGGCGTGGGTTTCACCCTCCAGGGCCGGGAAGGCCAACACGAAAGCGTCGCGATAGTAACCCAGCTTGGTTAGAGGCTGTTTCAGATAGGTCACCCCTCGTTGGCCTCCGCGCACCAGCGTTTCGCTCCAGGTAAATTGCTTCATCGAGAGTTCAGGAGTAATCCACGGGCCGCCGCTCGAGGACCAACCGGGGCAGTTCATGATGTCGAATTCCATGCCCAGGCGCTCGGCTTCCTTGGCCGCGTGGTGGAGCAGGCGCGTGTGCTCGGAGCTGCTGTAGTCCACCGGGCCCTTGGGAATTCCGGTGCCGACCTGGAAAATCTGGAAGCCGCGAATGCCCACGCGCTTCATGGCTTCGAGGTCGAGCGTGATGCCCTCGGCGGTGATGTTGCCGTTCATCCAGTGCCACCAGGTTTTGCAATGAGCGCCCGGGGGCGGCTCACGGAATGCCGATTCGAGCGCGCCCGCCGCCTCCGCGCCAAAATTGATCTTCGGCCTGATGCCGATGAGCGTAACTGCTCCTGCCGCGACACTCTGAATGAATGCTCGCCGTTTCATGTGAATTCGCTCCTCCTGTGGTTGCTCGCGCGTGGCTATTCCGAAGCCGCCCGCAAGGAAACACCGTGTGTCTCGTGTCGGGAAAAGCTAACTCCCTTCGCAAAGAAAGTAAAGTGGTTTTGCGGGCGCTGCGGCAGCAGGCGCTTTGGAGTGCGGCAGCTTGCTGCCGCTTTCCTCGGGAGCGAGCTTGCTCGCGCCCTTTCGGCAGGGTCTCGATTTCCGGCCAGCAAGCTGGCCTGAAGAAAAGCGGCAGCAAGCTGCCGCACTCCAAAGCCGGGCTTCAGCCCGGCAAGTGGGCTAATAAGCCGAATTATTGAGCCGCAGTGGGGCTTGCCTGAGCCGCAATCGGCTATAATCATCTGCTGTATTTTCACACTAGTGAGAAGGCATGAACCGAAATATTGGTGATTCAAGGCATCTGATTTTCTCTCTCCTAGCTCACTTCCTGGCACTGTTCATCGTCATCGGCTTCCGGCCCGGCCGGTCATTCGCGCAGCAAAGTCAAGCGACGGAAACGAAGCCCGCCGCGACAGCGGATCAGGCCCCGGCCTCGCAGAACCAAAATCCCTCGGAAGAACAAACAGCGCCGGAATCGAAGTCGAGCGGCGGCGCGCGCTTGTCGAAGCAGGAAGTGTCGACGTTGCCGCTCAACAAGCGCGACTTCAGCGCCCTACTCTTGCTGGCTGCCGGGACCATGACGGACTCCAACGGGGCGGCGAATTTCACCCAGCAGTTTGCGGTTAACGGCCAGCGTGGTGTGACCACGGTGTTCGCTATGGATGGGATCGACACCACGGACCCGGAACTGGGCGGGTCGACTTTTTCCAATTTCAATGTGGACGCGATTCAGGAAGTCCGCTCGAGTTCCGGGGTGATGCCGGCGGAGATCGGCCACGGCGCGGCCGGCTTTACCGAGATCATCACGCGAACCGGCACGGACGATCTGCACGGATCCGTCTTCGAGTTTCTGCGTAACTCGGCGCTCGACTCACGCAACTTTTTCGACGAGCGCAGCCCGGTCAGCCCCGGGCGCCTGCCGCACTTCGTACGCAACGAGTTCGGCTTCACAGTGGGTGGTCCCTTTGTGATCCCGAGCCTCTACAACGGCCGCAAGCGGACTTATTTCTTCGGGCAATACCAGGGATTCCGCCAAGTGCTGGGAACCACCCAGATCCTCTCGGTACCAACCGCGCTCGAGCGCAAGGGCATAGACACCACCGCCTTCCCGGGCGACACCTTGCTGGTCCCGGTCAACCCCCAGATCAGCGCAGTTCTGAATCGTTATCCTCTTCCCGACGATCCCCAGGGACCGTTTGGGCCCCGCACTTACGCGGCGCCCTCGCCCGTCTCCACGGTAACCGATCAATTCTCGTTTCGGATCGATCATCGCATCTCCGACAAGGCGCAATTCTTTGCGCGCTTCACGCTCAACCAAGTCACCGGGCCGTTGACCAATCCCGATCAGACAGCTATCGACCCAAGTTTTGCCACCCGCTTCTTCGATCACCAGCGCAATGGCGGTATTCATTACACCCGCACCGTGACTCCGCATCTCATCGCCGACACGACGCTGGGCGTGGAACGAAGCACGCCGTTTTTCCCGACCATCAACACGACGCAACCAGGCCTGGGGTTTGGCGACGGCCTTTACGAGCCGTTCAATGGCCCCGCGGGCACCAACCTGGGGCCCTTCGACATGCTGATTCAATTCCGGGAATCATTCTCCTTCGTGCGCGGAAATCATTCCCTGAAGTGGGGCGTTGAAACCCGCTTCAATCGCGACACCACGATCTTCGACGTCAATCCGGACGGAGCCTACACTTTTGGCGGCGGGCCAAGTTATGCGCAAGCCGCCATCCCGTCGGTGAGCGGGCAGCATGATATCCATCCCGGCGACCCGCTGCCCGATACGCTGAGCGCCTTCCTCACCGCAACGCCCTTCAGTTATTCCGTCTCCAGCGCGCCCAGGTATTTTCCGCAAGGCAACCACATTGGTGAAGACGCGGAGCGGCGCGGGGCCTACAACTTCTACTTTCAGGATGCCTGGAAAATCTCGCCGCGGGTGAGCGTCAATTACGGATTGCGCTACGAGGTCAACTCGCGCATCGCCGAAGCTCACGATCTGACCTCGGAAGCGCGCGTCATCAATCCCCAAGGCGCGCCAGCGGTGCCCTGGACGCCGAGCGCCTCGGTCAAGTATCTGGCCAATCCTCAGCCTCCCTACGACAAGGACTGGCGAGGCTGGGGGCCGCGGATGGCAATTGATTTCCAGGCCTCCACCCATACGGTGTTACACGTGGCCGGCGGCATCACCACCATCCTGCCCGACATGTGGCAGGACGATTTCCTCACCGGCGGCTTTCCTTTTACGTTGTCGCAGTTGGTGACCGCCAAGCCCAATGTCGCGGTGCCTTTTAGCGGTTCGGTCACCAGCGTCGCGGTGCCTCCCGTCTACACCGTGGACGGCCGGGAAATCTACGCGCAAGGCCCATCCACCGCCGTGCCGCCGAACACTCCGCTCGACCTTTTACGTTTCCAGCGCGACCTGACGGCGCTCACGCCCGGGCACGAACTCCAGTTGTTCAGTCTGGGAGGGATCAGCCCGGATTTCCGCAACGGGTACATCCCGACCTACAGTGCGGGCTTCGACCATTCCTTCGGCGACGTCAATCTTAGTGCGTCCTACGTGGCCACGGCGGGGGTTCATCTGGCAGCCATACAGGCCCTCAACGGCTATGCGGGCGCAAGCCCTGAGTTTGCACCCTTCGTCGAAACCGATTCCAGCGGCAACATTGTCAGCGGCTATGGGCCCTTTAACTTGATGTCCACGCGTTCGCACTCGACTTACCATTCCTTGCAGAGCGGTGTCGGGAAGACCTCGCAGCGCCTCGGCCTGGGCTTTCAAGCCAGCTACACTTACAGCAAGTCGCTCGACGATACCAGCGCTGTGCTGGCCGGATTCTTAGCAGTCAGCGATCCGATATTGCAGACTGTGCCCCAGGACCCGCGCCATCCCGCGCTCGACAAGGGTCCCTCGACCTTTGACGTCACGCATGTCTTTACTTTGAGCGCCATTCAGAATTTACCGTTCGATCGCGCCGGTTTCCTGCGGCCCGTCAGCACCAAGCTCACCTCCGGCTGGCAAATCCTCAATATCACCACGCTCACCACAGGATCTCCATTCACCGTTTTCTCAGGAGTCCAGCAGACAGGCCTGGGATCAGGAGGCGCCGACCGTCCCGACCAGATCGGGCGACCAGTCTTCTCCACCAGCCGTACGGTGCGGGAGGATTATTTCGGAGAGGGCGCGAACAACACGGAATTCTTCCAGATTCCGATCGGCGTTCCCGGCGGCACCGGACCCAACCAGGGCGTGCTCGGATCACTCGGACGCAACACGTTGCGCGCGCCCGGCCTCCACGATCTGGATTTCTCGTTGATTAAGGATACGAGCTTCGGCCGGCGCGGAAATACCGAAGCCATGATCCTCCAGTTCCGCGCGGAGTTTTTCAACGTTTTTAATATCGTTAATTTTGGTCTTCCGTTGAATATCATTCGAGGAACCGGCTTCGGGATCATCAACAAGACCGCCGGCACTTCGCGGCAGATTCAGTTTTCGCTCAGGGTGATCTTCTGACCCGGGGAAAAGAATTCACCACAGAGGGCACAGAGACCACAGAGCAAACGAACTACGATATCAATCCTGAATACACCTTCCTCACCGCCGCAACGATGTCCGCCACATCTTGATCGGAGTATTGCGGATCCATCTGCACGCCAACGTAACGGTCGTAAATCTCCAAGGTCCGCGGGCAGCACGCGGCGCCATACTGGAGAGCCTTGGCAGAAGGGGAAGAGAAAGAGGGCCAGCTCCCGTCCATGTTGGGGTTTTGTTTCTGCTCGACGTAGGGAACGATCGGCAAAATCACCGAGCCCTCCATCTTCATGGCGGGCACGTTTTCCGCCTCGAGAGCGCGGATAAAGTGATAGCGTTGCGCCTTGCTCGCGGTGCGAAAATAGACGGCTGACCCGACCGAGCCGGCAGGATCATTGCTTTTGCGGAACTGGATGCCCGGCAGGTCCTGAAGGCCCTTCGTCACCCGGTCAGTTTTGTCGCGGAAGTCGGCGACGATTCGGTCGAGTTTGCGAAGTTGCGCGCCCAGGACCGCGCCCGTAAACTCGCTCATGCGGAATTGGCCGCCCAGAAGCTGCGCGAAGTGCGGCGACTGGCCCAGCATCTCTTGATGCCCTTTGCGCAGTTGTCCAAGATCGTGGAAGCGCGCGGCGCGTTCGAAAATGGCGGGGTCGTTGGTAACCATCGCTCCGCCTTCTCCGGCCGTGATCGTCTTGCACTCCTGGAAGCTGTAAATCCCGCAATCGCCCATCGAGCCGACCGGCTTTCCGTGATAAGTCGCGCCCGCGCTCTGCGCGCAGTCTTCCAGCACCTTGACGTGGTGGCGGCGCGCAATCTTCAGGATACTATCCATCTCGGCAGGCTCACCCGTAATATGGACGGCCATGATGACCTTGGTGCGAGGCGTAATGCGGCGCTCCGCGTCTTCAGGGTCGATGTCCATCGAGTCGTTGATTTCGGCAAAGACGGGTGTCGCACCGGCAGCCACGATGGCGTTGTAACAGGAATACCATGTCCAGGCGGGGAGAATAACCTCGTCGCCGGGGCCTACGCCCAGCCCCGCCATCGCCGTGTAAAGCGCCATCGTCCCCGAGGTCACCGCCAGCGCATAGCGCGTCCGCTGTTGCAGGGCCAGTTCCTTCTCGAAGTTATTGCACTTGCCGGGCTCACCACCCTTGGGGCCGATGCCGTACCAGCGGAAAGGCGCGCGCCGATCAATCACGTCGATCAATTCGGCCTTCTCCTCGTCGCCATAATAAAGTGGACCCGGGTAGTTGGCCGCGAGCCTGGTGGCGCGAACCGGCTTGCCACCATCAAGGGCAAGCGGCTCCTGATTTGCGCCGGCCCGTGCCGCCGGAAGCGGCGCTGCTGGAGACGGCCCATTTGCCGCGGCCAGCTTGGATTTCGAGAACAACGCGGACGCCGTGCCCGCCGCCGCCATCAAAAAACCGCGGCGTCCCAGGCCGGACCACCCATGCTCGTTCACCTGCTTCTTATCAAGCGACATGGAATTCTCTCCTTCGACCCCTCAAAAATACTAGAAGCGATTTCAATTCGCAAATCGCAAATTTCAAAGGGGTCACTTTCGACCGATTGCACCACACGAAAGCTAGCCTTTGCGGCCTTTGCGCACTTTGCGCCTTGGCGTGAAACCGAATTCTTGCAGGGCTTAATTTACGGCTCCTTATCCGGAGACGAATCGGTGCTGATACCTCCGATGACACAAAACGCAGAAAACAGCGATCGTACTCGAACAAAGCAACTAACCCCTCACCCGTCACGCTCCGGCTGGTGAAAGCGCCGGAGCGCGCCACCCTCTCCCCAAGGGAGAGGGCTCGAAACAATCGCCGTTGACGGCCCTCTCCCTTGGGGAGAGGGTGGCGAGAGTAGCGAGCCAGGTGAGGGGTTTCTTCCCATCGAGCCTCGCAACCGAGGAATTCAGGCTAGATAGGTCTGGAAAGTCCAGGGGCGGCCACAAGGGCCGCCCCTACAACGCGGCCACGTGGAGTTGCATTACCACGCAATCTGGGGCGGGAAGTATTCTGCGATCAGTTGTTCGTAATAAGGGCGCACTTCCTGAACGTCCGGACGCACGGCGCTCTTCGAGTACAGATCGTAATTCTGGAACTCGCGGACCCACTTGAACATTTCCTTGTCGCGGTCGTTCATCAGGTAGGTGTACTCGCCCTCCTGGTGGGCAGGGTAGAAGGAGTGATAGCGGATCATGTAGCGAGCCTCCTGGGGCAGGTAATCCTTGGAGACCCGATACATGTACTCGTCGTGGCCCCAGGACATGTCAACGTTGTCGAGTTCGCAACCCTGCTCGTAGACGCCCAGCTTGGTTTGATATTGAGGCACGGCCACGTCCGGGTTCGCAGAGAAGAATTCGTGGAAGACAATCTTGGGAGAATAAGCGCAGCCTACGGGGAACGTGTCGCCCACCACCGCCCACTGCGGCTCGCCCCAAAGGCAGAGAATCTTGCCGAGGTCGTGAACCAGCCCAGTGAGAATGAACCAGCGCGGACGTCCGTCGCGGCGGCAAGCCTCGGCGGTCTGGAGCAGGTGCTCGATCTGCGGCAGGTCGGTGTCCGGGTCGCTGTCGTCAACCAGGGTGTTCAGGTACTCCATCGCCTCCCAGATGCCCATGCGAGTGCGTCCGCGATCGCCGTATTCGCGCTGCTTGGCCTTGACGAACGCGCGTGTCTGGTAGGTGTGATTAAGGCGATAGAACTCCTTCACGGAGGGCCGGGTTTCGTCGGTGTGGTCGCGGAACTCCTCTGGCTTTTTGTCCGTGCTTCCCGAGGCTGTCGCCACGGCCTCGGCGCCCGAAGGCGCTTCGGGGTAGCGCTGCTTGAGAAAGTCTTCCCACTCGTCGAAGCTGCTGAGGGGTGAGCCTAACTTATTGGTAGATTCCACGGGTCTCTCTCCTTGGCGCAGGCGAAACCTCAGATATTGATTTCACACACCTTACAATTAGCCCTATCCCAGTCTCAAATTTGACATAAGTGGTTGGTCGTGTCAAGAAAGGCACATCGCCCCTTACGGCATTACTAAGGCTTCAGCGTCAAATCTGGTTGCTGGACATTGACACTTTGTCCCGGATCGCGCTACGTTAGTAGTGTAAACCTGAAATTCAGAAAGGAGGTGCCCCTATGGGACGCTTTGAACGAAAACCAGAACGGAGTTCCTTCGCCGCAACCCCAAAGGTCGAACCAAGGCGACCGGCCATCCCTCTACCATCGTCTTCTCACACTCTGACTCAAGATGAGCCGCAGCGACGGACTGTTTCGGAAGACGACGTGAGACATCGAGCCTATGAACTCTACGTCCAACGAGGCGGTTCACCAGGCAACGACGTCGGCGATTGGCTGCAAGCGGAACAGGAACTCCGGGCGAACTGATCGACGGTCAGATGCCAAGAGACGCTAGACCCATTCGACAGTCTGGCCGCCACTCCATGGCGGCCAGACTAACTTTTCACAGATTGCTCTCCCCGCCTCCCCAAGTCGTCATCACCCAGTCTTCCCCACCCCGACGGAAAGGCTTGGACCCGCCTCGGCGCGCTTGTGCCTCTGGCGTCTGAGGGCATATACTCGGGTCGCTTCAAAGATGCCAACCACAAGGAGCAACGCTGTGAACGATCGATCAACTTGTTTCAAGAGCCGGCGGTCGATCAACTTTGGTCTAATTGCAATCGCCGCAATTGCATTCCTGCCCTGCACACTGCTTTTTGCCGGGGCATCCCCAATTCCCGTGCGAGGACTCAACCTGGGCGCCCCGAAGCCCGATGAACTGCCCTTGGCGGTGAAATTCATACGCGAGGTCCTGCCGAAAGCAGGCGTAAACGTACTGGTGATGGAGTTCGACTATCGCTACCAGTACAAATCGCACCCGGAGGTGATCGATGCGGATGCGCTTTCCGAGGACCAGGTCAAGCAGATTGTGGCGGCTTGCCACGACGCCGGGGTTCGCCTGATTCCACTGATCAATTCGCTGGGCCACCAGTCGTGGGCGGGGCAGACGTTCGGGCTCCTGAGGGCCCACCCCGAGTTCGATGAAACGCCTGGGAAATACCCCGGCAACCAAGGCATCTATTGCCGAAGCTACTGCCCCTTGGCGCCAGGGCTGCACAACGTCGTCTTCGACCTGATGGATGAGCTTGCCGGCGCCTGCCAGGCCGATGCCGTTCATGTCGGTATGGACGAGGTCTTTCTGCTGGGCGAGGACGACTGCCCGCGCTGCCGGGGCAAGAACAAGTCCGAGCTGTTCGCGCAGGAAGTGCGCACCTTACACGATCATCTGGCCGCGACCCATCGCGAGATGTGGGTGTGGGGAGACCGCTTTCTGGACGGCGACCTGACCGGCCTGGGGAAGTGGGAAGCAAGCCAGAACGGGACAGCGCCCGCCATCAACCTGGTTCCGAAGGATATCGTGATTTGCGACTGGCATTACGACACAGCAGTTCCCACGGCGGCCTACTTCGCCATTCAGGGCTTCCGCGTGGTGTCGGCGCCGTGGCAGATGACTGACGTCGCCCTGAACGAATTGGAGATAGTCCGCCAGGTGCGCGCCGAGGCGACGGATCCGCTCAAGTCGCGCACCCTGGGGATGCTGCAAACCACCTGGATCGACCTGGGCGACTTTGTGAAGGCGTACTACGGGCAAGCCTCCACCAGCGCCGACGCAGTCAAGGCTGCGGAATGCTTCAAGGCGCTTTTCAGGGAAATTCGGCAGGAGGATTAGCCTCTCGGACGGTGGGTCACAAAAGAGGATAGCGAAAGGGGCAAAGCGCATGGGAAGCACACCTTCAGAGGAAATCCGCGTGGCTCTGCCGGGTTCCCTTGCTCCTATTAGCCTGCCCGCGGGATGGTCGCGGGCCTCCGAGCCAAGCGGTGCGGTGACGCTCATCGGCCCCGAGGGGGACTTACGGGTTGGGTTCCTTATCTGTGCGCTCGACGGCACGCCGGAAGAAATCGCGCGCCGCGCCTGGCGAGTTTTCGACCCCGGCTTCGATTTCCCGGTGCGGCAGAAAATTCAGATGCCTGGGAGCGGCGGGTGGGAAGCGGTCTTTCAGATCGTCCACAGCGTTCCGGCTGCACAGTCGCGTAGCGCCGTAGCCGTTCTGCGCACGTGGGGAGATAACGCCTATTGCGCGTTGGTGCTTGGGACAAAGGCTTCCCTGAACCGCCGAATGGCTCAACTCTGGGAGGTCCTGGAGAGCTGGAAACCGGAGGGGCTGAGCGCGCCAAACCTTGCCGGTGCTGAGCGGAAAGAGTGGGGCGAAAACGAGAGCGCTCAAATGAGCGAATTTCTTCGCGTCGGCATGGCGGAATTGCACATTCCGGGAGTCGCCATGGCCGTCGTGCAAGCGGGACGCATCGTTTTCGCCGAGGGCTTCGGCACGCCCAGGATTGGGTCGAGCGAGCCGGTGCGGCCGGACACGCGCTTCATGATCGGCTCGAACACCAAGCCGCTAACCACGCTGATGATGGCTCGGCTTGTGACGCGGGGGAATTTCGATTGGTCTACGCCGGTGACGAAACTGCTGCCCGATTTCGCGCTCGCCGATCCCGAACTGACCCGCAAGTTGGAGATGCGGCATACAGTCGCCGCCTCCACGGGGATGCCGCCACGAGACATGGACCTGATCTTCAAGTTCAAAGGGGTCACGCCCGAGCAGCGGCTGGCCGAGATGAAGCAGATGAAGCCCACTACGGGCTTCGGCGAAACATTTCAATACTCCAATTACATGGTGGCCCTCGGAGGGTATGCAGCGGCTCGAAGCTTCCGGCAAGAAAACTCGCTGAAAGAAACCTACGAACAGGCCATGCAGGAATTGGTATTCGAGCCACTCGGTATGGAGCGGACCGGTTTCGACGAAGGGCGTGGCGATTCGGCATCGCCGCACGCCATCGGCTTCGAGGGGGGCTGCGAATTGCTGGACCCGGCGATGGAGCGGTTCGCGGCAGCCATTGCACCAGCGGGGGGAGGGGCCTGGTCGTCGGCCAGGGATATGGCGAGATATCTCCTGCTCGAATTGAACCGAGGAAGGCTGCCCAGCGGAGAGCAGTTGCTCCCGGAAAATGCGCTCGTGGAACGATGGAAGCGCCTAACCAAAATCACCGACAAGATGAGTTATGGGCTGGGACTGCTCCGAAGCGAAGAAGACGGGCTGGATGTGATCAGCCACGGCGGCATGACGCTTGGCTTTACGTCCGATATGTATTTTCTGCCCCAAAACGACGTCGGGGTGGTCTTGCTTACTAATCTATACGCGGCCAGCCTCCTCGCGGCGGCGCGGCAGAAGGTATTCGAGCTGCTGTTTGGCGCGCCGGCGAAAGCCCGGCAGATGATCGAGGCCGCCTCATTGGCTGACAAGGAGGCGGTGGCGGGCAGGCGCGCTCGCGTGAAGTTGGGCGCCGAGGCCGTGGCGTGGCTGGAAGGGATTGCGGGCGAGTACCGAAGCCGCGAGCTCGGACCACTGGTCGTGCGTCGGAAAGAAGGGGCATATTGGGGCGAGTTCGAGAGCTGGGCCAGCCCGCTGGGCATTGAGGAGCAACCCACCGGACGCCCGCTGGTGGCGCTGGTCGGTCCCGGTTTGATCCACGCCCTCCGCCTGCAAGTGGCGGACGACGCCCAGGCCCTCGTCCTGGATCAGGGACAACACGTCTACAGGTTTGAGAGGCAGTAACGGCGCTGGCGGAATCAAGCATCTACATTGTCTGTCCCCATGGGCCTTCGGCCCGCGAAACCCCATGAAAAACGGTCGCGGGTGGCGCTGACGTGCCGTAGTTTGGCATGTCTGCGCCCCTGTCAAAAAGGCGCATACATCCCGCCAAAGTACGGCGGGACGTATGCGCCACCCTGGTTTTTCGAGCCTGCGAGAAGACGCCATTGCGGGCTGCGCAACGAAGCGAGTGACACTTTACGCAGGCGTCCGCGGCGGGAGTGTTGAGACGGGCACAACCCCGCCCCGCTCAGACCGCCTCTCCGTGGAAGCGCCGGATTCTGGACCGCGCCGAACACGATGATCACTTGCCGTATGTCGGCTTAATGGCTCAACGACCAGACGTACGCGGCGAGCGCCGAGAGTTGGTCAGGAGTGAGTTGCGCCCCGCCCATGGGCGGCATTGCGCTGCGATATTCTTTGGGGTGCATCACGCCTTCCCGGATCGTTTTCGAGATTCCGGCATAGCTGCCGTCGCTCCACAGCCACTTCTTCGCAGTAAGGTCCGGGCCCAAGGGCGAACCCGTACCGCGCTCGCCATGGCAACCCACACAAGTGGCCCCGCCGACTTGGCCGTGGTAAATGCGGTCGCCCAGGGCGACCATGGCTCGCGTCGCGCCCTGCGGAACGGGAAGATTCCCCGATGCCGCCGCGCCGGCGTTTGCGTGCGTCCCCTCCGGCGGCTTGGCGAAGGACGCTTCCACCTCACCGGCCGGCGCCGAAGGACTTGGGCAGGGAGTAATCGCCGCCTCGCCGCCACCGCCCTTATACACAATTCGATAGATTCGGCCCCGCACATCGTCGGACACGAAGAGCGACCCGTCCGGCCCCACCGCCACGCCGGAAGGGCGATGCGTGGCACCTTCCGGAGTCTTCACCGCGCCGACAAAACCATCGGCGAAAATCTCACAGTTTCCTGCGGACTGGTCGCCGAGGAGCGGCTGAAAGACTACGTTATAGCCGCCTTGCGGGTAGGGGGCGCGATCCCATGAACCGTGGAAGGCGATGAAGACTCCGTCGCGATAGCGGGCTGGGAATTGCGTCTGATCGTAGTGCGCCATGCCGTTCGGCGCCCAGTGGGCGGGAAGCGAGGCGACGGGAGGAATCTTGTCGGCGCAAACGCCCACGCGTTTGCCGCCGTCACCGCCATACTCGGGCGCCAGCACCAGCTTTCCCGCAACTCCGTCGTAATAACATTCGGGCCAGCCGTAGTCGCCTCCCGGTTTCAGGAGCAACAACTCCTCGGCAGGCAAGGTCGCTTCCTCGACGGGCTTATAGAGTTGCGGCCAGTTCACATGCAGTTGATCCCGCCCGTGCTGGGTCACGAATAACCGGCCCGAGGAATCGAATGCAAAGCCTTCGGCATTGCGGATCCCCGTTGCGTAACGCGCTGCCGGTGAAAACCTCTGGCCGGTCTTGTTCGCGTCGAAACGCCAAATGCCGCCGCGGGTGGTGAGTTCGGTACATGGGTCGGCGCCTGGCACGCGGGGTTGGCGGTTGCGCGGCTGGCAGGAGTTGGTGGCAGTCGCGACATCGACGTACATCATTCCCTCAGCGTCGATAATGAACGGATGCATGGGATGATCGCCACCCAGGGGCAGACCGGAGACGATCGTCTCGGGAGCGCCCTGAGGCACAAGCAAGCCGGCAGGGAGCGCATAGCGCACGATTCGATCGTTAAGCTCTGCGTAGATCGCGCCCTTGTACATCCCGATGCCGGTGCCACCCGCGCCGCCCGTCTGGAGGGTTGCGCCGAAGCGTTCGATGACATTGGCCTTTCCGGCACCGGCTGTGTCCTGGAGGGCCACCAGAAATCCTCCTGGGTGAGTGCCATGGCCTCCATAGTACCTACCCGACCAGGTGTTGACGTAAACGACTCCGGTCGGTCCCACCACCATGTGGCGCGCATGTCCGATAGCGTCGGCAAAAACCGTCGCGCAAAACCCGGCGGGCAGCGTTAAGCCTGTGTCGTCGTCCGGACACAACGAACTCTTCGCTCCGCTCGCAGAATTCGATTGGCTTCGAGTAGAGACCGACGAGCTCAGCCAGCAGAACACGGCGACGCAAGACAATAGAGTTGCGATCACGTACGGCCGACGCATGGAGCCCTCCGGAGCTTGATTGAGATTCTCGCCCACTATCCCGTTACATTCTTCATGCTCGTACGAAGTCCGCTGGCAAGTCAAGCCCGGTGTCCCGGCCCACATGTTCGGAGCCCCGTCCGGGGCGGCATAGACTAGCCCAGGTAGCGAGCCCTGGGTTGGACAGCCCTCAGCCCGTCCGTCGGTTGGCGGACACCCCTCTCCCGCCCGGCGGGAGAGGGGATGGGGGTGAGGGCTTTACCGATGCGGCACGAGAGCCCACAAGGGTTAAATCGGCATGCTCTCCAAAAACCTACGGCCTGGAAACGTAACCCCTGGAGGCTGTGCCAAGACCACGTCAACGTGGTTCCTGTGTAGCCGACAATTTGTCCCTGTTCTGCCTCCCCTTGCGGCGGTCAAGCCTGACCTCGTTTTCCCAAATCGTCTCTTGCTCCCTTCAAGGCCTGATTTGTGCGGATTGGCGCGCCCAAGGCCCCTGATTTGCACCCTTCAAAAAAGTGATGTGCTTTGTTTTCATCAACATTCTGGCTTTGTTCCCGCTATTTTTGAATTACCTCGCGGTCCCCGGGTTTTCCCCAGTCGAGCAATTCCGGTCCCTGCCCCATCCCCCGCGATCCAGTTCCCCGCCCGAACCTGTGCGATGTCAAAAAGCTCGAATTTTGGATCTATTTCATGCATTTGAGCACTCAATTGGGGTTCGTTTTGAGTTCGTTTTAGTTCGTTTCCGACATGGCTTTCTTTGTTTTCAATAACATACTGGCTTCGATCGTATCATTTTTTGTTTTTTCCGGACCCCGGTTTTCCCCCGTGCCGGGACTATGGCGCTTTTCCTCGCGGTCCGAAGCCTGCCCACGACAATGTGTCCACAAAAGGACCACATTTATAGGCTACCATGTGCCCCCGGATTTGTCAAGTGAAAAATGCGAACGGCGTTAGTGTCTGTGACCAAATGTCGTTTGGCGGGCTGGGGCAGGATGATAATTGAAGTAGGGTCGGTTCGCGAACCGCCCCTACAGTTGCACAAGCATAATCCGCCCCGAGCGGGTGGGGCATGTGTACCGACCGTGTGATGGTCCGAGCAATGTCGCGGTGTGTAAGCCTGGGAGCGTGTGACTTTTTCAGTTTTACGAGGCACTCAAAGGCAGGGCCAACCGCCCAACCTGTCATCCTGAGCGACAGCGAAGGATCTGCAGTTCGCCGAGCATCGTGAAGTCAAGAAAATTCAGATTCTTCGCTTCGCTCAGAATGACAGACTTTCGAGAGAGCACCGCGAAGGATCTCTACAGTTGACGATCCACGGGCAATTAGCGTATATACAGGTTAAGAAATGGCATCGAGGCAATCCGTATCATCAGCGCGCGGCAGGCGAGCCAAAAAGAGCGAAAAGCCTATGCCGGATAACCGAATCGACTTTTCCGACATCCCGGAATCGACGGACGCCGAACTCAAACGCGCCCGCCGCGTCGGCAGGCCGAGCACGGGACAGGCAAAGCAACTCATCGCCATCCGCATTTCGCCGCGCTTACTCGCCGATATCCGCCGTCGCGCCGCCCAGCGCTCGATGCCCTATCAAACCCTCATCCACAGAATACTGGAAAAGGCGGTAACGGGGGCCGCTTAAGTGCCGATTAGCGCGTAGCCGTGCGATGGGCGGAGCCTGAGTTCCAGAAGAACGCAGAGCTTCGCTCTGCGCCAGCCTCGGCCAACTCGGACGTAATTGGAACACACTTTCACACAGCTGACACGCGGTGCGCGCCTCCGCCGCGGCGCACCAGACACGACGCTCCGGCTTAGTAAGCCTCTTCTACCTCAAACTCGGGACTCAGTGAGGGGATCTCGGGGGTGGTCGCCCACCCGTCAACTCGCCCACCTCGGGCCGGTTCGGATTTCGGGAGGGAAGGGCGTTTCACAGGCACAATCCGGCTAAAGTCATGGTTTGGGCATCTACGACGGGTAGTTCATGCGGCGCCGGAGGGCTTGCAAGCAGGGATCGGATCTCGGCTACGGGAAGTCCACATCGAGGGCGTAGACATCCTGCGCGGTGTCCTACTGGAAGTTCTTGATCAACACCGCGTCGCTGGTTTTGCTGCCGCGCGAGAGCACCAGGTCACCCGCCGGCGACCAGTCGAAAGAGAAGATCTGCTGGTCCTGAAAACGGGTTAATTGCCTGGGCGGCCCGCCCTTGATCGGCTGAGACCAAATGTTGGAGACGCCTCCCTGGGTGACGATGTAAGTCAATGCCTGACCATCCCGCGACCAGCGGACCGGCGGGTAAGCGTAGCCCCCGTTCACCAACCAATAGTCATAAGTTGAAGCGGGCATATCAAAGATCATGGAGGGGGCCCCCCCCGCGAAGGGGATCACCGCCAACTGAGTTGGCTTGTCCTGGGCCGAGGCGTACCGGCAGGCGATCCACTTGCCGTCCGGCGAGATGGCGGGATCATAGGCGCTGAAGTATGAGACTCCCTCGATTACGGGGCTCGGCTGGCCGCCATCCAGCGCGAGTCTCTGAAGAATCCACTTGCCCTTGTCAAGAGAGTCGTAGACTACCCACTTCCCGTCGGGCGAACACGACGGATACTCGTCGTTGACATCTTGGGTCAACTGCCTGAGGTTTTGGCCGGCAGGGCTAACCTTCCGGAGCCCCCCGCTCATGGTCCGGGGATCAAAGGCGTAGAATACCGCGGTGCCGTCCGGGCAAACGGACGGTTCTCGGTCGACTGGTCCAGACGTGATCTGCCGCGGGCGCGCGTGTTGCTGTTCCAGCCGCCAGATACTGCCATTGCCGGCGGAGTCCATCGCCAAGTAGAGCATCTGGCCGTCCGGCCCCGAGGATAGACCCCAGGCTCCGTTGAAGGCCGCAGGAGATGCGGTGAGCCGGGTGGCGCTTTTCCAGTCTCCCTTGGGGGCAAGCCAGAGATCAGCACGGGAGTCTTCCCGCACAGTTGTCAAGGCAGTGCCCTGGCCGGCCACGCTGAGCCCAAAGTAGGTGTTCAAGTCGTTGGTGATCCTTCGCACTCGTCCGTCAGGGTAAGATACTGCCCAAAGCCCGGTTTGGCCGAGCGAGAAGCTAAAGCCTTCCATGATGAGACTGCGGCCATCG
>Ga0187888_1001665_pt1 | contig 20621 bp, 13 predicted proteins | sample June2016WEW_7_40_FD_132987 | JGI IMG/M metagenome (GOLD analysis project Ga0187888, IMG submission 132987) | Peatland microbial communities from SPRUCE experiment site at the Marcell Experimental Forest, Minnesota, USA - June2016WEW_7_40 | ecosystem: Environmental > Terrestrial > Soil > Wetlands... | reverse complement strand
GCCTCGCCGAAGTTGTCCGCCACGCCCATCACCTCGCCGGTGGACTTCATCTCCGGCCCCAGCACCGTGTCCACTCCTGGGAACTTGACCCAGGGAAAGACTGGCGACTTGACATAGAAGTGCGCGCCGGTGCCGAGGTCCTGGCCGCTGGCAACTGCATCCGGAAGCAGCTCCTGCAACGTGCGCCCCACCATCAGGCGCGACGCAATCTTGGCCAGCGGCACGCCGACTGCCTTCGACACATACGGCACCGTGCGCGACGCGCGCGGGTTCACCTCGATGACGAAGACCTTGCCGCGCTGGATGGCGAACTGAATGTTCACCAGCCCAACCACGTTCAACGCCATCGCCAGCTTGCGCGTGTGCTCGCGGATGGTGCGCAACACATCGTCCGTCAGGTCCACCGCGGGCAGCACGCACGACGAGTCGCCGGAGTGGATTCCCGCCTCCTCAATGTGCTGCATGATCCCCGCGATCACCACGTCCGTCCCGTCGCAGAGCGCGTCAACGTCGCACTCGATGGCGTCCTCCAGGAAGTGGTCGATCAGCACCGGCCGCTCGTGCGAATACTCAATGGCCGTGCTCATGTAGCGCAGCACCGCCTCGTCGTCGTAGGCGATGACCATGGCGCGCCCGCCCAGCACATAGCTGGGCCGCAGCAGCACGGGATAGCCCACGCGGTTCGCGCCCCCCAGCGCCTCGTCCACCGAGGTCACCATCGCGCCCTCGGGCTGCGGAATGCCCAGCTCCGTAATCAATTTGCCAAATCGCTTGCGGTCTTCGGCCAGGTCGATCGACTCCGGCGATGTCCCGATGATGGGCACGCCCGCGCGCTTCAAGGGAAGCGAAAGGTTCAGCGGTGTCTGCCCGCCGAACTGCACAATCATGCCAATCTCGGCTCCCGACGAGGCCTCGTGCTCATACACCGCCAGCACGTCCTCCAGCGTCAGTGGCTCGAAGTAAAGCCGGTCGCTGGTGTCGTAGTCCGTCGAGACGGTCTCCGGATTGCAGTTGACCATAATGGTCTCGTAGCCGTCCTCGCGCAGCGCAAACGCCGCGTGGCAGCAGCAGTAATCAAACTCGATCCCCTGGCCGATGCGGTTCGGCCCGCTGCCCAGGATGATGATCTTCCGGCGCGCGGTCGGCGCGGCCTCGTCCTCCTCGTCGTAGCAGCTATACAGATACGGCGTGTAGCTCTCGAACTCCGCCGCGCAGGTGTCCACCAGCTTGAAGACCGGCTTCACGCCCAGCCTGGCGCGCAGTCTGCGCACCTGGTCCGCGCTGTCCAGCTTCCACTCCGTCGCCAGCCGCTCGTCGGAGACGCCCATCCGCTTCACCGTGCGCAGATCGTCCGCCGTGGCCGCGTCGAAGCCCACCGCCGTGACCGCCTTCAGCTCGCCGGTGACCTGCTTCATCTGGTTCAGAAACCACGCATCCATCGAGGTCATGCGCGCGATCTCGCGCACCGTCATGCCCTTCTCGAATGCGTAACGGATGTAGGCCAGTCGCTCCGGATGCGGCGTCACCAGCCGCTGCGTCAGCCGCCGCGGCTCGATGTCCGCCGCCGTGGCCTTCTTGCCTGTCTCCAGCGAGCGCACGGCCTTCATCAGCGATTCCTTGAAGGTCCGCCCGATGGCCATCACCTCGCCCACCGATTTCATCTGCGGCCCCAGCCCCTCGTCCACGCCGGGAAACTTCTCGAACTGCCACTTGGGAATCTTCACCACCACATAATCGATCGTCGGCTCGAAGCAGGCCGGTGTCGCCTTCGTAATGTCGTTCTGGATCTCGTCCAGCGTGTAGCCCACGGCCAGCCGCGCGGCGATCTTGGCAATGGGGAATCCCGTGGCCTTGCTAGCCAGCGCGGACGAGCGCGAGACGCGCGGGTTCATCTCGATAATGATCATCCGCCCGTTGCGCGGGTCCACCGCGAACTGCACGTTGCTGCCGCCGGTCTCCACGCCGATCTCGCGGATGCACGCAATCGCCGCGTCGCGCATTCGTTGATACTCGCGGTCGGTCAGCGTCTGCGCCGGGGCCACTGTAATCGAGTCGCCGGTATGCACGCCCATGGGGTCGAAGTTCTCAATCGAGCAGATGATGATGACGTTGTCCTTGAGGTCGCGCATCACCTCCAGCTCGTACTCCTTCCAGCCCAGCACGCTCTCCTCGATCAGGCACTCATGCACCGGCGACAGGTCCAGCCCGCGCGCCAGAATGTCGGTAATCTCCTCGCGGTTGTACGCAACCCCGCCGCCCGATCCGCCCAGGGTAAAGCTGGGCCGAATGACCACCGGAAAGCCGATCTTCGCCGCATACGTCAGCCCGTCGCTCACATTGCCCACCAGCTGCGACTTCGGCATCTCCAGGCCGATCCGGTTCATCGCGTCCTTGAAGAGCAGCCGGTCTTCGGCCTTCTTGATCGCCTCCAGCTTGGCCCCGATCAGCTCCACGTTATATTTTTCCAGCACGCCGGAGTCCGCCAGCTCGACGGCAAGATTCAGCGCCGTCTGCCCGCCCACGGTCGGCAGCAGCGCGAAGATTCCCGCACTTCCTTGCTTGTCATTCTGAGCCGCAGGCGAAGAATCCCCGTATTTTGTGGCAGCGATGGAACCGCCCGACCCCATCCTCTCGGCCTCAACCCGGATGATCTCTTCCAAATACGCCGCCGTCAGCGGCTCGATGTACGTCCGGTCGGCAAACTCGGGATCGGTCATGATCGACGCCGGATTGGAGTTCACCAGCACCACCTCGTACCCCTCGGCCTTCAGCGCCTTGCACGCCTGCGTGCCGGAGTAGTCGAACTCCGCCGACTGCCCAATCACAATCGGCCCCGAGCCGATCACCAGAATCTTCGCAATGTCATTCCTGCGTGGCATTCATTACTCACTTTCATGCTTTGAAACGTCGGGGCTCTACTTCTTGAAATCTTCCATCATCTTGCGGAAGTCGCGGAAGAGGTAGTGCGAATCGTGCGGGCCGGGGCTGGCCTCCGGGTGGTACTGCACGCTGAACATCGGGTCCGTCTTGTGCCGCAGGCCCGCCAGCGTCTGATCGTTCAGATTTGTGTGCGTGCGCTCCACATCCGCCGGCAGGCTCTCCGGATCGACGTTGAAGTTGTGGTTCTGTGCCGTGATCTCCACCTTCCCGGTCGCGTGGTGCAGGATCGGGTGGTTCCCGCCGTGGTGGCCGAACTTCAGCTTGTAGGTCTTGCCGCCCAGCGCCAGCCCGAAGATCTGGTGGCCCAGGCAAATCCCGAAGATCGGCTTCCTGCCCTTCAGCTTGCGCACCGTCTCGATCGCGTACCCCAGCGGCTCCGGGTCGCCGGGGCCATTGGAGAAGAAGACGCCATCAGGATTGAGCGCCAGCGTCTCCTCGGCGGTCGTTGTCGCCGGGACCACGGTGACGCGGCAGCCCTCGCGCGTCAACATGCGCAGGATGTTCTGCTTGATTCCGAAGTCGTACGCCACCACATGCAGCGGCTCGCCGTTGGTGGCGCCATCGGGCAGCGGCAGCAACGCTTCGCCGGTCTGGTTGCGCGGCTCGCTCTCGTCCCACTGGTAGATGGATTTGGTGGTGACGACGCTGGCCAGGTCGGTGCCTTCCATCTTGCGGATCGCCCGCGCCCTGGCCACCAGCGCGTCCGCGTCCAGCACCGAGCCCGACGCGATGACGCCGCGCATCACTCCATGCGTGCGCAGGTGGCGCACAATGGCGCGCGTGTCGACCTCGGCCAGCACGGGAACGCCGCTGCGTTCCAGATAGTCGTCGGCCACCTCGGTGGCCCGCCAGTTGGAGCTGATCTCGGAGAACTCGCGCGTCACCAGAGCCTCGATGTAGGGCCGCGCGGACTCCGCATCGCTGGGCGTCGTCCCATAGTTCCCGATGTGCGGATTGGTCAGCACCACAATCTGCCCCGCGTACGAGGGATCGGTGAAGATCTCCTGGTAGCCGGTCAGCGATGTATTGAAGACGACCTCGCCCGCGGCCTCGACCGGCGCGCCGAAGCCCTTGCCGCGAAAGATGCGCCCGTCCTCGAGCGCCAACATCGCCAGAATTGCCTGCATCGCCTACTCCTGCGGAATCCCAGTTGAGCGGATTCACCGTGGGGCGTTCCAGAATCGACGAACGATCGCTAGGTTTTCTGCAAAGAAAACCGCATTGCACAATCATCGCGCGAGAACAGGTACGGTGAAACCGCTCTAGGAGTGGATTCAATCGATTCTATCAGCATCCGCAGTGGCTGCTCGCCTCGGGAAGACAGTTTTCCACGCATTTCCGCGCGCAGACGCGAAAAGACCCGACACTTGGCCGGGTCTTTTCTCGAACCAGGGAGAGGGGCAGCACCAACTTAACTCTCTGGACGAGGGTTCCTGCAAAAAAGTTGCAGTTCGGTCAATTTGGTTCGCGCCTGGTCCTTTACGCCATGATCCTCTCTCTTAAGGAGTGAAGACCCCCGGTGGTCTGGGGGTCTTACGTAATAGGCAGGGAGTGGTGGTGCGGATAGGGGAAGCCGGAACCGTGGGAACTGCTGCTCCGACAGATTTCTTGGTACACTCCATGAGACGCGAAGCCTAGAAAAAAGTTGCATAATATTCTGCAAAATGTATTTAAAAAAATCAGCATCTCCCAAAAACGGAATAATCCGAGGGTTGTGCCATCGTCACAAAAACAAAATTCATTGATTCTATTGATTTTACTGGGACTCATCCCAATCCATGAGGTTCAGAGAATGTCCCAAAACGACACGCGCATCCCTGCAATCTAGGAACGGCTGCCTGTGGATATCGCTTCAGGGTGTGGTTGAATCCGGCGCGGCGCGGCTCATCAGGATGCGCACGTCGCTGGATTTGTTGATGGAGAAGGCGGGTGGCGTGCTGGGTGCAGTGATGGCGATGAAGTCGGCGCGGTGAACGTCTTCCAGGGTGAAGGACGGGCGCGGGTCGGGCGCGACGGGCGCAAGTTCAACGTGGCTCATCTCGATGTTTTTGAGATGGCGAAGATAGAAGCCGCTCGAGGGAGTGGGGCCGAACATGCTTGGCCCGGGATACTTGTTCTCGTACTCGGGCACCTGGATCCTGGTGGAATCCGCAGTCGCGCCGCCTGCATGCTGGATGTAGATCTGCGAGAGCTTGACGTCCTCGATGAAGTAGCCGGGAATGCCGCTGAGGATGGAGCTGTAGTGCGAGGGAGTGTTGTAGCTGGAGAGGTTGGAGATGAGCACGCGGCGCAGCGTGCCGACCTTGGTGGAGTCGGCGGGGCCGCGCAGGCGCGCTCCCAGGCGCAGAAAGATGGGAGAGGTGTTGATGTCGCGCATGGTGATGTTGGTGACGGCAAAATCGTCCAGCAGCGCGCCGTCGACCGTCTCCAGCGCCAGTCCGCCGCATCCCTCGAAGACGCAGTTGGAGATGGTGATGTTCTTGAATCCGCCGTTGGACTCGGTGCCGAACTTGATGCGCCCGGTGCCGCCGTTTGGCCTGCGCTTGTAGGTGCCGTCGAGCACGGTGCCCAGCTCCCAGCAGCCGGAGACGTAGCAGTTGGTGATGTTCATGTTCTCGGTGGGTTTGGCAAAGCCGAGCGCGAAGCTGGACTTGGGGACGATGCCGTCGTCCCATGGCGAGTTGACCGTGCAGTTGGAGACGCGCACGTTCTTGCAGCAGTCGATGTCCATGGCGTCGCGGTCGGTGTCGATCTTCAGGTTGTCGATGGTCAGGTTGTCCACACCGGTGACCAGAATCGCGAAGTGCCCGCCCTTAAGCATGGAGAAGTCGCGCAGGGTGACATTGTGGCAGTTCTTCAGGCCCAGGATCTTGTTGCCCACGCCCGCCTGCTCGGCCTGGTAGACCGGGTAGTTGCCGCGGGCCGCGCGGCCTGCGCCGAAGCTCAGCCCTTTGCCCCAGATCAATCCCGGCCCGGTGATGGAGAAGTCGCTGATGCCGTCGCCCCACAGCAGCGAGTTGTGCCAGTGGTTGTGCCCGTAGTCCTGGTAGGCGTCCCACGCGGTCTTCGGCTCGGCTGCGTCGTAGGTCCCGCCCATATAGCCGGTGGTCTGGTTGGGAAGCGGCGAATCCGCCGCGACGATCGCCGAGCCCTGCGAGAGATACAGATCGACGTGGCTCTTCAGCCGGATGGAGAACGATAGATAATTTCCGGCGGGAAAGACAACGGTGCCACCGCCGGCTGCCGCAGCTGCTTCAATCGCCTTGTTGATCGCCGGCGAATCGACCGTCTTTCCATCGCCCATGGCGCCAAATGCGCGCACGTCGAAGAGAATGGGAGTGAGTGCCGGCGCGGCGGGCTTTCGCGCGGCCAGAGCGGGAAGGGAAGTAACGGCGGAGGCGGCAAGACCCATGCTGCTGAGTCTCAAAAGATCGCGGCGGGCGGAGTCGAAGGTTCGCATAGTGCCCGCCATGCTAGCAGAGCCAGCCCACATGTTGGAACTCCATCGCTTGCGGCGGCGCAAGAGTGTGAAAAGGCGACGGAGGGTCGCGAGAAGGCGGCGGAGGGTTGCGAGAATAGAATGTTGGGGGTGAGAAGAGAGTGACCACGACGGCGGTTGAGGCGGCGGAGAAGAATGGCGCTGTGCCGGGCAGGAGCGATGGCAGGCTTCTGCTGTTTGTGCTGCTCAACATCCTGGCGGCAAACGCCGGGTTCAAACTGATCGCGCACTTTGTTTTCCATACCGGCGTGGAAGAGATGCGCGTGCGCTACCGGGACTTCTTCCACTTCCACCAGTTCACCGACTCGTGGACGCCGATGCTTGGCTCGGTGAACTCCTTCCTGGCGCATCCCGGCCTGGCCATCTATCAGGCGAAGCTTTACGACACGCTGCTGTATCCGCTGACCTCGATTCTGCCGCTGCTGTGGATGAAGCAGGCGGGGATGAGCGACGCGGGGGTGCTGCGCGGACTGATGATCGCATCGTGGATTGCGGTGGTTGCGGTGGTGGCGTTGCAGGTGCTGATTGCCGCCAGGATTGCCGGGCGGGCTGGGTCGGGACGCGGCACGTTGAGCTGGTGCGCCGTCGTGGCGACCGTGCTGGCGGCGTTCTTCTTCATGCCCATCACGCTGGCCTTCTCGCTGGGCCAGGCGCAGATCTTCCTCGACCTCTTCTTTACCCTGATGGTGCTGTTCTGGATCGAGGGCAGGGAACGGCCGGCGGGCGTGATGATGGCCCTGCTGACGATGGTGAAGCCGCAATTCGGCCTGCTGCTGCTGTGGGCGGCCTTGCGCCGGCGGTGGAACGCGCTGGCGGCTGGAGCGCTGACGCTGGCCGCGGGAGGCGCGGTATCGCTTGCGGTCTTCGGCCTGCGCAACAACCTGGACTACCTGGGCGTGCTGGCCGGGCTGAGCCGCAAGGCGCAGTCGCACTACGCCAACCAGTCGACCTTCGGGCTGCTGAACCGGGCCATCTTCAACGGCGAAAATCTGCCCTATCACCCGTACATCTACCCGCCGTTCGTACCGTGGATCTACGCCGTCACGCTGGCTACGACCGCCGCTCTGGTGCTGCTGGCGCTGGGCTACCGGTGGCGCCAGCGGGCCGGAGGAATGGCGGACCTTGCGGCCATTGGGGTGGTCTCGGTGATTGCGACGCCGATGGCGTGGGAGCACCACTACGGCGTATTGCTGCCCATCTTTGTATGGCTGTGGTTCGCAGTCTATCGCCGCGGGGCGGGAAGCGCGTGGGCGCTGGCGCTGGCGTGGGTGCTGATCGCGGACTTCTTGTCGCCGCTTAACTTCCTCGCTGCGATTCCCGTGGCGAATGTATTGCAAAGCTACATGTTCTTTGGCGCGCTGCTGCTGTTGGGGCTGCTGATGCGCGGGCGCACAGTTTCAGCGCCGTAGGCTACCCTCCGCCTCGCATGGCGCGAGGACGGCGCGCAGCACGCTGCGCAGAACCGGGGAGGCTCGATCTAGGACGGATCGGCGGGCGGATCGACCGCCGGAGGCGCCACGGCAGGCGGTTCCTGCGGCGTCTCAGCGACAGCAGGCGGCGCAGCGGCTGGCGGAGCTGCGGGCCGCGGTGCTGTGGCTGCCGGCGCTGCCGCGGTAGCCGGAGCTGCTTCGTTGATGCGGACGACATGGTCTGCCTGTGGGCCCTTGCTGCCCTGGATGATGTCGAACTCGACCTCGTCACCTTCCTTCAGGCTCTTGTAGCCTTCGCTCTGGATGGAACTGTAGTGAACGAAGACGTCTGCCCCGCCTTCGTATCCGAGAAAGCCGAAGCCCTTCGCGTTGTTGAACCACTTCACCGTACCCTTATATTGTGCCAATTTGAACACTCCTTACGTTGGCCTGAAGTTGGTTGGCTGGCCAGGATTGCCGGACCCGTGTTGTACGACGCAGAACGCGGGCAGAATGGTTTTCCGAGCGCGTTGTCCGCTTCGTGTGCACTGACATACAGTACCAAACTTCCGCCGCCGGAACGACTCAATTCGGACGGCAAAAGACTGAGGGATGGTCTGAATCGGAGCGCTGCCACGCTCCGGAGTCCCTCAGGGGCAAAAGCCCCATTCGTTGTTTGCGGCACTAGATAGGACGGGAGCCCCGAGGCAAAAGTCTCGGATTTCCAGTCGGTCCAGGGCAAAGCACTTACAGCATCAGACGTTACATCGGGGCCCGAAGACTCGAAGTTCCGGCGGATTTGCCGCGCGGCTGGCGATTTTTCAACCCCGGGACCGGGTCGCAGGGCCGTCCCTGCGCCTCGTAGACGGGCCACGGGTGATCTTTTGCCGCCCCAGCATGTATCCTGCTTGAGGCCCAACTTCGCGCATGAAACGAATCGTCACCGCAGCTCTTCTGGTCCTCGTCGTCGTCCTGCTCATCTTCCTCGGGCAGCTGTGGATGCTGACGCTGGCGGCCGCACTCATCGCCGAACTCGCCGCGTACGAGTACCTGCGTCTGGCCAACAGCAGCGGCGCGCGCATCCCCGGATGGTGGATGGCCGCCGCCACGGCGCTTCTGTTTTACGTCACCTACTATCGCCCGATCGAGGCGCAGCTCCCCGTACTCAGCGTGCTGGCGCTGGTGCTGCTGGCCTGGATGGGCTTCCGCGCGCCGCTCAATCGCGTGCTGCCGGACGCCGCCCTCGGCCTCTTCGGCCTCATCTACGTCGCCTACCCGCTCACCCTGGTCCCCATGATCTGGAACCGCGACGACGGCAAGCCGCTGCTGCTCTTCCTGATGGTATGCGTGTGGGCGGGAGACATCGCCGCGTTCTACGTGGGCCGCCGCTATGGCCGGCACAAGCTCTCGCGCCTGAGCCCCAACAAGACCTGGGAGGGTTCGCTGGCCTCGGTGGCGGGCAGCGTCCTGGCGGGCCTCGCGGTGGTATTCACCGGCGAACTGCTCTCGACCCACTATGGCAATACCGTGCTGCACATCGTCGAGCCAATCTGGCAGTCCGTAGCGCTGGCGGCGATCATCAACGTGGCTGCGCAGCTGGGCGATCTGCTGGAGTCGGCGATCAAGCGCGGCGCAGGAGTCAAGGACTCGGGAACGATGCTGCCCGGCCACGGCGGCGTCCTCGACCGCATCGACGCCCTGCTGCTGGCCGCGCCGGTGCTCTGGTGCATCCTGCTGCTCAAAGACGCCTTCAGCCTGGGCCGCTTCTGACGCGACTCTTGTCGTTGTTTGTTCTTGTCGATGGAATTCGCGCTCAATCTGCGAAAATAGAGTTGTGAAGAAGATTGCCATCCTCGGCTCGACCGGCTCCATCGGCCAGAGCACCCTCTCCATCTGCGAATCCTTCCCCGAGCGCTACCAGCCCGTCGCGCTGGCTGCAGGCCGCAACCTGGACGTGGCCTTCGCCCAGTGCCTGCGCTGGAAGCCGCGCGTCGTCTCGCTGGCCAGCGAAGAACTGTCCTCCGCGCTCGCCAGGCGTCTGCGAGAGGCAGGGCACAGCGGCACCGAGGTCGTCCACGGCCCCGCCGGAACGGTCTCGGTGGCCACGCTGCCGGAGGTGGAGTTCGTCGTCTCGGCCATCGTCGGCGTCGCGGGCCTGGAGGCGACCTACGCGGCGGTCTGCGCGGGCAAGACCATTGGCCTGGCGAATAAGGAGTGCCTGGTGACCGCCGGCGAGCTCATCCTCTCGGCTGCACACAAACACAACGTCGCGCTGCTTCCCATCGACTCTGAGCACAACGCCGTGCACCAGTGTCTGCGCGGCGGTCGCGCGGCCGAGGTGAAACAGATCTGGCTGACGGCCTCGGGTGGGCCGTTCCGCTCAACGCCTGCCGCCGAGTTCGAGCAGATCACACCGGCGCAGGCGCTGAAACATCCCACCTGGGTGATGGGCCAGCGCATCACCATCGACTCGGCGACGATGATGAACAAGGGCTTCGAGATCATCGAGGCCTGCCGGCTGTTTAACCTTCCCCCGGCCAGGATTCGGGTGACCATCCATCCCCAGTCCACCGTCCACTCGCTGGTGGAGTTCATCGACGGCTCGATTCTGGCGCAGATCTCGGTCACTGACATGCGCCTGCCGATTCTCTATGCGCTGTCCTACCCGGAGAGGGTGGACGTCCAGATTGCAGCTCCAGCTTTAACTTTCGATCTTGCCGCGCTGAGCCAGCTGGACTTCTCGCCGCCCGATCTCACCCGCTTCCCGTGTCTGCGCCTGGCCTATGAGGCGGCTGCGTCCGGCCCCGCAGCATGCATCGCGCTCAACGCAGCCGACGAAATTGCCGTTGCCGCGTTCCTCGAGCGCGCCATCCCTTTCCTCGGCATCCCGCGTACAATCGAGGAGGTGCTGAACGCTACCTCTTCCCACGCACCTGCGTCAATCCAGGAAGTGCTTGCGGCGGACGAGGCGGCCAGAGCGTGCGCCCGCAAGGTGATCGCGCAAGCCGCGCTGCAGCGTTCCGTCTGATGTAATCTCGCCCCGGGGTACACGCATTTGTCGCTTGCCGTTCTCTCCACGATTGTTGAACTTCTCCTGGTGCTTGGCCTCATGGTGCTGGTGCACGAGTTCGGCCACTTTGTGGTGGCCAAGCGCTGCGGCGTGCGGGTGGAGACCTTCGCCATCGGCTTCGGTAAGCGCGTCGTCGGCATTCGCCGCGGCGAGACCGAGTACCAGATCAACGCGCTGCCGCTGGGCGGATACGTCAAGATGGCGGGCGAGATTCCCGGCGAAGCGGTCAGCAACGATCCCGGCGAGCTGAACAACCATCCGCGCTGGCAGCGCATGCTGATCGCGCTGGCCGGCCCCGCTGCCAACTTCGTTCTGGCCTTCGTGCTGATGGCCGGCGTTTACATGGTGCACAACGAGGTCGACGAGTACACAGCGGGCCCAGCCGTCACAGACTACATCTCTCCGGCAAGCCCCATTGCCAAAACCGGCATCCGCTCCGGCGACACCATCGTCCACTTCGACAACGTCGAGAACCCCACCTGGGACGACGTTGGCAACCACTGCCTGTTGAACCTCAACCAGACGGTCCCGTTTTCGTTTGCGCACAATGGCCAGCGAGTCAATACCACCTTCTTTATCGCCTCGACGGCGAGGAATTCGGACGATTTCTCTCCCGACACGCTGGGCTTTGTGCCCAAGATGCAGCCCACACCGGTGAAGGTCTCGTCGCTGATGGCGGGCAGTCCGGCGGAGCGCGCGGGCCTGCAGCCGGGCGACCAGATCGTCAGCATCGACGCGGTCGATCTCCACTCCGTGTACACGCTGCAGTCCTACATGCAGGACCGCAAGGGCGCGCCCGCCTTGATCGCCGTGATGCGCAAGGGCCAGCTTATCCTCAAGACCATCACTCCGGAGCTGATGGACGAAGGCGGCTCCAAGGTGTTCCTACTGGGCTTCCACCCGGTCCCTCCGCCGGTCAAGGTGGAGAAGCTCACATTTGCCAGGTCGCTGGCAAAGTCCTGGGAGTTCACCAAAAAGAACTCGATGCTGATCAAGGACGTTGTCAAGGGAATGTTCGAGGGCCACGTCTCGGTGATGCGCCTTCAGGGGCCGATCGGCATCGGGCAGGTGGTGCATGAGGCCGCCGAGGCGCCGGGCTGGACGCCGCTGGTCGGCACCGTGGCCATGATCTCGATCAACCTGGGCATGGTCAACCTGCTGCCGTTCCCCATCCTCGACGGCGGGATGATCTTTCTGCTGTTGATCGAGGGCGCCATCCGCCGCGATCTTCCCATGCAGGCCAAGGAGTACATCTACCAAGTTGCGTTCGTGTGCATCGTCATCTTCGCCGCATTCATCATCTTCAACGACATCTACAAGCTGCATCTGCCTTTCCTCGCCAGGCTCAGGCTGTAAACGCCCGGCGGCCCGTGGTTAAGACGCCAAACTCGAACCGGCGGGCCACACACGGTTGATCTTTGCGAAATGAGAAAGAGGACCCCGTGGACTATACATTTCTTGCCAATCTGCAACAGGAGTTCGAGTTGCCTGAAAAAGGCATCCTGAGCCGCGTTCTGCACAAGGACGAGCATGTGAATGTGACATTGTTTGGCTTCTCGGCGGGAGAGGAAGTCTCCGCGCACTCCGCACCGACGCCGGCCATCCTCTATTTTCTGGAGGGAGAAGCGGAGGTTCAGTTGGGGGACGACAAGGTCCAGGTACGGCCGGGGTCCTTCGTCTATATGCCGCCGATGCTGCCCCACGGAATTGCTGCCAGGAGCGCGCTGCGCATGCTGCTGGTGCAAATGAAGGCCCGGTCGGAGCCGACTTGAAGCTGCGCGGCGCGCGCCGGTTTTCAACCGGGATAGAACACGTCCAACCGTGAAAGAATAGAGCCATGAGTTTGTTCAGTTCGGTCTACGCAGAGAGGAACTCCGAGGTGCGCGCCACGCTGGATAGCGTTCGCTGCCCATCGCCGCGGCGCGTCGAGGAGATACTGGCGCACAGCCAGTCTTCGTCCTCTGCTGCGCTCAGCCTCGCCGAACTCGCCGAGTTGCTGCAGATCGGCGTCACCACAGGCGCGGACTCCGACGAGCAGTTCGAAATGCTGCGCGCATTTACCCGCCAGCATTGGCGCGCGCCGCATGGAAACCGCGTTCGCTACGTGGCCCCGATTTATGTCTCCAGCTATTGTGTGGACGCCTGCCCCTACTGCAACTTCTCCGCCCTGCGCAAGGACACGGTGCGCTATCGCCTGAGCCTGGCCGAGCTGGACCGTGAGATCGCGTCGGTGCTGGCGCGCGAAGCGCGGGTGGTCGAGCTGGTCTACGCCACCGACCCGGAGTACGACACGCAGATGCTGGTGCGCGACGTCTCGCGCGCCGTGGAGGCTGTGCGCGACCTGGAGGGTGGCGGCGTTCTGCTATGCACCGAGTACCTGTCCAGCCAGGCGTACGAGGCGCTGGCCGACGCCGGCCTTCGTGGAATTATCCAGTGGGACGAGACGCTGGACGAGCACGCCTACGCGCGCTGGCACTCGGCCAGTCCGCGCAAACGAGAGTTCCGCGCCCGCATGGACAACCACGACCGCGCGCTCGCAGCAGGGCTGGAAGTGGCCACCGGAGCGCTCTTCGGCTTGGCTGATTTCCGCTACGACGCGCTGATGCAGGTCTGCCGCGCGCGCTACATCTCCGACGCCTACGGACGCGCGCCCTTCGTCATGGGCACCGCGCGGCTCAAGCCGATCGCGGGCAGCGAGCTGCGCCTGGAGACCTCCGTCAGCGACCGCGCGCACGAGACCGCGCTCATGGTATACAAACTCGCGCTGCCCCACGTCGGACGCTGGCTGCAAACCCGCGAGACCTTCGAGCTGAACCTGCGCAATCTGCTGGACGGCGACGTCTATACCTACTCCTGCGGCGAGGTGCAGCCTGGCGGCTACACGCAGATCAACACCACATCGTTTGCCGGAGCACAGTTCGGCGTCAATGAGCTGGAGCGCGAGTACGTCGACCGTGAGCTGGCCGGCCAGGGCTTCCAGATCGACTATGGCTGGATGACCGCCGACCGCGCCAGCGTCTTTACCACGCGTTGACTCGCCCTACCTCCGCGCCCGCAACTCCGCCGCAATCTCACCCGCGGCCTTGCGCGCGTCGTCCACCTTCTCCGGCGGAAAGCTGATCGCCCCCACGCGAGCGTGCCCGCCGCCGCCGTAGCGCTCGCATATCTCCGCCAGGTTCGCCAGCTCCTCCACCGGCCGCTTCGTCCAAGGGTTCGTTCCCACCGCTACCTTCGACCGGAATCTCGACCGGCTCAGCCCCACGGTGTAGGTCGCCGCCGGATGCAGATAGTAGGGAATGAACTTGTTGTAGCCCTCAATCGACCGGTCGGTAATGTCGAAGGTGATGACGCCCCGCTGTAGCTTCGTCCGCTGGCGCAGCAGCTTGATGCACGCGCGATGGCGCTCCATCAGCGGCCCAAGCTCGGCTTGGATGAAGGGCTGGTCGAGCACCTGCTGCAGGCCCATCTCGGTCAGCAGGGGAATCACGCGGGGCACGAAGCCCTCGCCCGAGCTTTCGATCGCCAGGGTCAGCTTCATGGCGGGTGCGGCCATCTCTACGGCGGCCTTGGCGCTCTCGTACTTCGCTCCGTCCACAATGTTCGCCCAGTAGATCAGCTCCGCCAGCGGCCTGGTATCGAAGCCGAACCGTTCCCGCGCCACGTCTGCGATCAGGCTGGTGCAGGAGATGTAGGCGGGGTCGTAAAACTTTCCACCCTCGGTCGGCTTTCGCACCGCAAGCACCTTGGGCGAGTTCGCCTGCGCCTGCCAGGCCAGATAATCGGCGCGGTCCTCCGCCGTCAGGAACGCGCTCTGGTGATGGTCGAACCACCAGGTCACCCTGGGCGAGGAGGAGTATTTGAAGTCCACAATCGCGTTCTCGCCTTCGATAAACGCCGATTCGTCGAAGAGCGACCCGGCCGCGCCATGCATCAGCCCGTGGTAGGAGAACTCCTGCGCGGTCCCGATGCGCTCGCGGTGGAAGCGCGTGAACAGGGACGCCGAGCACGCGCCATCGAAGCAATGATCGTGATAGAAAACGCGGCAGTTCAAGCGACAGACCCTCCGTTCCCAGCCCCATCTTCGCGGACGGGCCCGCAGTTCGGCGCGACACTCGGGCGATGCGATGCGAAGATATAGCATTGACGGAGCGCGCGTCCGTGTCAAGCCGCTTGCCACAACGGAAGTGGAACCAGCCTCCGGCTCGCCTCGTATAGACTTCCAATCAACAGAGGAATCCACTTGACTGACGCAGACCAGCCAGAGACCCACGTGCCTCATCCACCCGAGTCCGCAGACCGCCCTGACGCGCGCTTCGTCGCGCCGGGCGAGGCGGTCGTTAGGCTCATTCCGCCGTCGCAGCCGCGCTCGACCGTGCGCGAAATTTTCGTCGGTCCGGACGGACTGCGCGCCGGTTGGAGCCTGCCGCTCTACGCCATCCTGCTATTTGTGCTGCTCTTTGCCAGCAGGTCTCTCGTTCATACGTTGCGTCACCACCCCGCCGTCGCACAGCAAAACGCCGCCGCACAGTCCAGGACGCAGCCCTCCAAGCCTACTGCCCCTGCTCCATCCGCGCCCGCGCCACCGATCATAGTTATCGGGGGTGAGGCGATTTCGTTGTTCGCGGTCGCGGTTGCAACCTGGCTGATGGCGACGATCGAGCGCCGGCCAACCTCTGCCTTCGGACTGGGCGGCAAACGCCGTCTGCATAACTTCCTTGCCGGGCTCGGGTGGGGCGTCGCGCTGCTCTCGCTTCTGGTCTTCAGCCTGCGCGCCTGCGGCCTGCTGGTCTTCGACGCGCGTCTTCTCTTCGGCGTCGAAGCACTGCGCTTCGGTGCGGTCTGGTTCGCCGGCTTCCTGCTGGTCGGCCTGTTCGAGGAGTACTTCTTTCGCGGCTACCTCCAATTCACCCTGGCGCGCGGAATCAACGGAATCTATGGCTGGCTTGGCGCAGGCGGACCGCGCGCAACAGGCCGGCGTTCGACAGAGTTGAGCAAGACAGGCCAGCGCGCAACCACCCAGGCCGCTCTCGGCTATTGGACTGCGGCCCTGCTGCTCTCCTTCGGCTTCGGCTTCGGCCACAGCTCCAACGCGGGCGAGTCGCCTATTGGCCTGCTCGCCGCCGGACTCGTCGGCATGGTCTTCTGCCTCAGCCTGTGGCGCACCGGATCGCTCTGGTGGGCCATCGGCTTCCACGCGGCGTGGGACTGGGCGCAGTCCTTCCTCTACGGTGCGGCAGACAGCGGCATGGTGATCCAGGGCCGTCTCTTCAGCGCGCATCCCGTGGGCCGCCCGGTCTTCTCCGGCGGGCTCACCGGACCGGAGGGCAGCCTCTTGATCCTGCCCATCATTGCGTTGACCGCCGCTGTCATCCTCCTCACGCTGCCGCCGGCCGCAACGACCTGCCCGCAAGCGCGCGCAACGTCCCTGGATTAGACTTACCCTAGGCCATGAGCAGCGACGACCCGAACGCCAGCGACACCAAGCCATCTGCCAGTCCCAGCAAACCCGACCTGCGCTACGCGGGTTACGTGCGCCGGGTGGAAGGCAGGACTGGAGCAGACGCCAAGCCCGAAGAGCTGGCCGCGGCAGACGCTGAGCCGGAAGACCCGCCCGCACCAGACGCCGCTCTCAAAGCCGCCCTCGTAGCCGCCCTCGATGCGCCCGCCCGTCGCGGCTCCGGCCACAGGCTGCGCGTCTTCTGCCTGCTTCTGGCGCTCGCCGCCGCGCTCGCCGCGTCCGCGTTCTTCGCCGGGCGCCACTTCATCCGCAACGCCATGCGCGAGAACCTGCCGCAGCTCGACGGTTCGCTCGCCGTCTACGGTCTTGCCGCTCCGGTCACAGTCGCCCGCGACGCGCGCGGCGTCCCTCACATCCGCGCCGCCTCCATGGACGACCTTATCTTCGCCCAGGGCTACGTCACCGCCGGGGACCGCCTGTGGCAGATGGACCTGCTGCGCCGCCATGCCGCCGGCCTGCTTGCCGCCGTCCTCGGCCGATCCATGCTGGAGCACGACCGTCTGCAGCGCACCCTCCAACTGCGCGCCTCCGCCGACCGAGCCCTCGCCGTTCTGCCCGCCGATCAGCGGCACTGGCTGGAGGTCTATGCGCGCGGAGTGAACGCCTCCATCGCCGCCCAGCGCGCCCACCTGCCCGTCGAGTTTCGCCTGCTCGGCTATCAGCCCGCCGCATGGACTCCGCGCGACTCCATCCTGGTGGAGCTGGTGATGTTTCAGGACCTCACCACCGGCTTTCCGGAGAAGCTGGGACACGAGGCCCTGGCCGCGCATCTCTCGCCCGAACTCATCGCCGACCTCTACCCCACCGGCTCCTGGCGAGACCATCCCCCCGGCCAGCCCCTGCCCGATCTCTCCGCCCCCCAGCCCATCTCCGACGACATTCCGCTCGACGAGTCGCAATCCGGCCTTCGGCAGCCCTCATCCTCCTCCATCTCCCCGTCCGGCTTGCTCTCCCTCCAACAAACTCTCGCCCTCTTTCAATCTCCCTGTTCTGCCTGTGTAGCAGGATCGAACGCCTGGGCCGTCTCCGGCTCCCGCACCGCCTCCGGCAAGCCTCTGCTCTCCAACGACATGCATCTCTCGCTCAGCGCACCGGAGCTGTGGTACGAGGCCGATCTGGAGGCCCCCAACCAGCCCCCGCTCGCTGCCTTTCACGCCGCCGGAGTCACCCTGCCAGGTACGCCCTTCGTCATTGCTGGGCATAACGACCACGTCGCATGGGGATTCACCAACCTCGGCGCGGACGTCCAGGACCTCTACATCGAGCACACCCGCACCACACCATCCGGTGCCGAGTTCCAGACCCCCAGCGGCGTCTGGAGCCCCGTCCGCTACCAGACCGAGATCATCCAGGTGCGTGGCAGCGCCGACGTCGTTCTCGATGTCCCGCTCACCCGCCATGGGGACACCGACACACCCATCGTCTCCAGCCTCTTTCCCACCGAACGCCGCACCCTCAGCCTCCGTTGGACCATCTATGACCCTACCAACGTCTCCGCGCCCTTCTTCGCCGTCGACACGGCCGCCGACTGGCCCTCCATGCTCGCCGCATTCGCCGACTGGGGTGGCCCCGCGCAGAACCTCATCTACGCCGACGATGCGGGACACATCGGCTACCATGCCCTGGGCCGCATCCCCATTCGCGGAGATGCCGACAATCCCAGCCCGCTCTCGCCTGTTCCCACCGATACCACCGCGCCCGATGCCGCCTCGCATGAGTGGGCCGGATATATCCCCTTCGACCAGCTCCCCCAGGCCTTCGATCCGCCCGACGGCATACTCGTCACCGCCAACGCCCGCGTCACCCCGGACGGCTACCGCTACCCGATCACGCTGGACTGGATGGCGCCCTACCGCACCGAGCGCATCTACAAAATTCTGGAAGCCACACCCATGGAAGCTGCCGACGACAACGAACCCGGCAAGGTACCTATGGCCGTTCCCAGCGGCCATACGGAAGCAGGTCAGACCCTTGTGCTCACCCATCTGCTTACCCCGCAAGACATGCTCACCCTGCAGAACGATGTCGACTCCGAGCTGGACCACATTATCGCGCAACGCCTCGCCTACTCCATCGACCACGCCACCGGCCCGCTGAAGAACGACCCAGCGCTGCATCAGGCCGCCGACCTGCTGCGCCGATGGAACGGAAGCGTCGACGCCAACGCCAGTGCGCCCGCCATCGTCAACGCCGCCCGCGCCGCCTTCTGGCCCATGCTGCTCATCCCCAAGCTTGCCCCGCAGGCAGCAGGGCTGCTGGTGCAGGGCGCGGACCTCGCCATGGCCAGGAACCTGCCCGCCGACACCGCGCGCAACGCCAACCTCTGGCAGCTCTACACCTGGGGCGAACGCGACAGCGTCGAGGAGCAGCTCATCACCCACGCCCCCGCGCGCTGGCTGCCCGCCGGCTACCCCACCTGGGACGACTTCCTCGCCGCTGTCGTCCAGCGCGGCCTGCGAAACGCCCACGCTCCGCTCGACCTCAGAGGCTGGCAGCAGGGAAGCGCCTTTCCGCTCGACATCGAGCACCCCATCTTCTCCCACGCGACCCTGCTGGCGCGCCTCCTCCTCGGCGTGCCCACTGGAACCGGTCCACAGTTCGAGAGTGGCGACAGCACCACGGTCAAGCAGGTTGGCCGCGCCTTCGGCCCCTCCGAGCGCTTCACCGCCGACCTCGCCAACCCCGACCGCGCCACCCTCAACCTGGTCCTCGGTCAGTCCGGCAACCCCGCCAGCCCGTGGTACATGGACCAGTTTCAATCCTGGCTGCGCGGCACAACCTACCCGCTCCCCTTCACCCCCGCCGCCACCCAGCCCGCCATCACCCACACCCTCACCCTGACGCCGCGCTGAGACCACCTCAACGAGATCAAGTGCAGCTACATCCTCCCCACCAGCGCCGCAAACCCTCCCATCTCCGCCTCGTAGCCCAGCAGTTCGCCCGCGTCGATGTCGAAGTACCACCCATGCAGCGTCAGCTTTCCCGCCTCCACCCGCTCCTTAATCCACGGAAACGTCATCAGGTTCTCCAGCGACAGCGCAATCGCTCCCTGCTCGCATGCCTTCCGCTGCACCGCCGCCGGCTTTCCCGCCAGCTCGCGCAGCACCCGCTCCCGCGCCTCGCGCGCAATGCTCACCCACGCGCCGATGAACTCGAACTTGTCTCCCTCGCCCCCCATCAGCGCGCCAATCCCGCCGCAGCCGGAGTGGCCCAGAACGATGATCCGCTCCACGTTCAGCCCTTTCACCGCGAACTCGATGTCTGCGCGGATGCCCGGCATCTCCGCTCCATTGCGGTACGGAGGCACAAGGTTGGCCACATTCCGCACCACAAAGATATCCCCCGGCCCCGCGCCCAGCAGCATTCCCGGATCGGCGCGCGAGTCGCAGCACGAGATCACCAGCGCCCGCGGGCTCTGTCCCTGGCGCAGCCGCGCGAAGACGCTCTCGTCGCCGCCATTAAAATACTTCTCCTGAAACCGCCGGAACCCATCCAGAAACGCCGCAATATCCGACAAATCCGCCCCTCCGTAACCTGTCACTGCACCCACTCCCCATAGCATCGCACGAATCGGCGTGACGAAGGCTAGCGCTCGCGCATCTCGATCCCGAACCTGGCTTTTTGCCCGCAGTCACAGCCTATGCAGCCTCTCTTATCTCGCGTCATTTATGATCGATAGCGATGGATCCCCCGGTTCAATCCCTGCTCGCCTCCGGCGCCAAGCTTACCGACGCCGCGCTCGAACGCCTGCTTCCTTCCCCCGAGACGCCGCCCGTCTCCATACATCGCGCCATGCGCCACAGCGTCTTTGCCGGCGGCAAGCGCCTGCGCCCCATTCTGTGCATGGAAGCCGCGCGGATGGTCGCGGGAACCGGCGAACTTCCCGCGGGCGTCGTCTCCCTCGGCGCGGCGCTGGAGATGCTGCACACCTACTCGCTGATCCACGACGACCTGCCCGCCCTGGACAATGACGACCTGCGCCGCGGCCACCCCACCTGCCACGTGGCCTTCGGTGAGGCCATCGCAATCCTGGCCGGCGACGCGCTTCAGGACCTCGCCTTCCAGACCATCGCCCAGCTCCCCGCGCCCGCCGAGTCAGTGGTGCGGATTCTGCGTGAGGTCTCCATTGCCGTCGGCACCGGAATTGGCCGGACTGACGAATCTGGGATTGCGCCGGGAATGATC
>Ga0187888_1001659_pt1 | contig 20676 bp, 14 predicted proteins | sample June2016WEW_7_40_FD_132987 | JGI IMG/M metagenome (GOLD analysis project Ga0187888, IMG submission 132987) | Peatland microbial communities from SPRUCE experiment site at the Marcell Experimental Forest, Minnesota, USA - June2016WEW_7_40 | ecosystem: Environmental > Terrestrial > Soil > Wetlands... | reverse complement strand
GCCCTCGCCACGGTCGTAGGAAACAAGGATTCGCTCACGGAGATCCAAAGAAAGCGTTCGCATGGACAGACCATACCACACTTCTCTAAAATGGCTACACTATTTATTGAAATGCTCTAGCCGCGCCTGTTTGCGCGGGGAGCCGGCCACGCACAGTCCGCCTTGAAGCGGGCCGAATGCGGTTGATTGGAAGCTCCGAATAAAAAAGAGCGAGGCTGGCGCAATGCCAGCCTCGCCGGGTTGTTACCCAGTTCCTCCGCCAAGCTCAGTAATCCATGCCGCCACCCATGCCACCCATGCCGCCTCCGTGGCCGCCACCAGGCGACGGCTTTTCCTTCTCAGGCAGTTCGGTGACCAGGCACTCGGTGGTGAGCAACAGACCGGCAATGGAGGCCGCGTTTTGCAACGCGGTGCGGGTGACTTTCTTGGGGTCAACCACGCCGGCTTTTACCAGGTCTTCGTATTGACAGGTGGTGACGTTGTAACCTTCGTTTCCTTTGCGGCGCTTGACTTCCTGGACGACGATGGACCCTTCCACGCCGGCGTTGTGAGCCAGGGCGCGTAGCGGCTCTTCAATGGCGCGCTTGACGATATCCACGCCGATTTGCTCGTCGCCTTCGAGTTTGAGGGCCTCCAGGGCGGGCAGACAGCGCAGTAGGGCGACGCCACCGCCGGGGACAATGCCTTCTTCCACCGCGGCACGGGTGGCGTGCAGAGCGTCTTCGACGCGGGCCTTCTTTTCCTTCATTTCCGTTTCAGTCGCGGCGCCGACGTTGATGACGGCCACGCCGCCGGCCAGCTTGGCGAGGCGTTCCTGCAATTTTTCGCGGTCGTAATCGGAAGTGGTCTCCTCGATTTGGCGGCGGATCTGGTTGACGCGACCCTGGATGTCGGAAGACTTGCCGTTGCCTTCGACGATGGTGGTGTTGTCCTTGTCCACCACAATGCTCTTGGCCCGGCCGAGGTCTTCCAGGCCGACGCCTTCGAGCTTGACGCCGAGGTCTTCGCTGATGAACTTGCCGCCGGTGAGGGTGGCGATATCTTCGCAGAGGGCCTTGCGGCGGTCGCCGAAGCCGGGGGCTTTGACGGCGCAGACATTGATGGTGCCGCGGAGCTTGTTGACGACCAGGGTGGCCAGGGCCTCGCCCTCGACCTCCTCGGAGATGATGAGCAGGGGCTTGCTAATCTTGGCGACCTTTTCGAGCAGCGGGAGCAAATCTTTGAGGCTGCTGATTTTCTTTTCATAAATGAGGATATAGGCGTCCTCCATCTTGACCTCCATGGTCTCGGCGTTGGTGACGAAGTAAGGAGACAGATAGCCCTTGTCGAACTGCATGCCTTCGACGACGTCGAGAGTGGTTTCGATGGACTTGGCCTCCTCGACGGTGATGGTGCCATCTTTGCCGACCTTATCCATGGCGTCGGCGATGATTTCGCCGATGGCGGTGTCCCAGTTGGCGGAGACGGTGGCGACCTGCTTGATCTCCTCCTTGTCCTTGACGTTCTTTTTGATCTTGTTGAGGTGCTCAACGGCGGCCTCGACCGCCTTGGTGATGCCGCGCTGAATGCTGATGGGGTTGGCGCCGGAGGTGACGAACTTCAAGCCCTGGGAATAGATCGCCTCGGCCAGGACGGTGGCGGTGGTGGTGCCATCGCCGGCGGCGTCGCTGGTCTTGCTGGCGACTTCGCGGACCATTTGGGCGCCCATGTTTTCATAGGGGTCTTCGAGCTCAATTTCCTTGGCGACGGTGACGCCGTCCTTGGTGACGGTGGGAGAGCCGAATTTTTTGTCGAGGACGACGTTGCGGCCTTTGGGGCCGAGGGTGGCGATGACGGCGCGGGCCAGTTTGTTGATGCCCTTGAGAAGCGCCTGGCGGGCGGCTTCATCGAAAACAAGTTGTTTTGCTGCCATAAGTGTTTATTCTTTCTATTTGACTGTTAAGGTTGGGTTTATTCGATGATCGCGAGGATATCGTCGGAGCTGAGGATTTTGTATTCCTTGTCGTTGAGTTTGATTTCGGTGCCGCCGTATTTGCTGACGAGGACGCGGTCGCCTTTTTTGACTTCGAACGGGATTTTTTTGCCGTTGTCGTCGGTTTTGCCGGTGCCGAGGGCGATGACGATGCCCTCAGTAGGTTTTTCCTTGGCGGAATCGGGGATGATGATGCCGCCTTTTTTGACTTCCTTCTCTTCGGCCGGTTCGACAAGAACCCGGTCGCCGAGGGGTTTAACATTGATTGCCATAGGTGTCTTTCTGTTTTTGTTTTTCTGTTTTTGTTCGCTTTCGAATCAAAGCCCCGCCGCACTCGCGAGCGGGAAATTTTTCAGGCCGCGACCACCGGTCCGGCGGCGACGATGCGTTTTCGCCGGGAGTCCACGTGGACGTTCATCCCTTCGAGCGAGCGGGCGCCGAGCAAATTCAGATCGCCCTTCCGCGCAAAGACCACTTCATCAATGGTCTCCAAGGCCGCGACCCGCAAAATGGCATAGCCGACGGAGCGGGTGATAATCTGGCCGTTGGCCATTTGAATCTGCATATCTTTTTTCACCGGCTGGACGCCAATCTGTTTGAGCACTTCTTCCGGGAGCCAGGTATATTCGCTGCCGGAACCCACGAGCAACCGTGGAACGAGGGCAGATTTCGTCTGGTCCTTGTGGTTCTCGACTTTGCAGCCTATGTAAAAGGATCCCATACTCTATTTCATTTGTTTTTTTGAACGCCGCCGCACTGGCGAGCGGGAAAACCTGGTCGCAACGCCCGCCTGCGGCAATTATTTCTTCTCCTCGACCACTTCGGCGTCAATGATTGGGCCTTCCTCTTTGGCGCCGCCGGCATCGGGGGCAGGGCCGGGTTTCGGGCCGGGTTGTCCCTGGCTGGAGCGCGCTTTGGCGGATTCGGCGGAGGCGGCCTTGTACATTTCCGCGGAGGCGGCCTGCCACTGCTCGTTGAGCTTTTCGCTGGCGGACTTGATGGCGGCGGCGTCGGTCCCTTTCAAGGCCTCACGGACGGCTTTGGCGGCGGTTTCGATTTTTTCCTTGTCGGCGGGGGAGATTTTGCCGGCGTTGTCCTTGAGCATTTTTTCGCTGCGATAGACGGCGTTTTCGGCCTCGTTGCGGGTCTCCACTTCTTCGCGTTTTTGCCGGTCTTCCTCGGCGTGCAGTTCGCCGTCCTTGCGCATCTTTTCGATTTCGTCCTTGGAGAGGCCGCTGCTGGCGGTGATGGTGATTTTTTGTTCCTTGCCGGTGCCCAGGTCCTTGGCGCTGACGTCCAGAATGCCGTTGGCGTCAATGTTGAAGGTGACCTCGATCTGGGGGACGCCGCGCGGGGCGGGAGGGATGTCGGAGAGGTTGAATTTGCCGATGGTCTTGTTGTCGCGCGAGAACTGGCGTTCGCCTTGGAGGACGTGGATTTCCACGCCGGGCTGGTTGTCAGAGGCGGTGGAAAAGATTTCCGATTTGCGGGTGGGAATGGTGGTGTTGCGCTCGATGAGGCGGGTGAACACGCCGCCCAGGGTCTCGATGCCGAGGGAAAGGGGAGTGACGTCGAGCAAGAGAACGTCGCGAACCTCGCCCTTGAGGACGCCCGCCTGGATGGCCGCGCCGACGGCGACGACTTCGTCGGGGTTGACGCCCTGATGGGGCGGTTTGCTGACCAGCTTTTCGGCGGTTTCGACGACGCGGGGCATGCGGGTCATGCCGCCGACGAGGACCAATTCATCAATTTTGTCGGCGGTGACATTGGCGTCCTTCAAGCAATTCCTGACGGGGCCGATGGTGCGTTCGAAGAGGTCGTCGCAGATTTGCTCCATCTTGGCGCGGGTGAGCTTGGCGCTCAGGTGCTTGGGGCCGCTGGCGTCGGCGGTGATGAAGGGGAGATTGATTTCATACACCTGGGCGCTGGAGAGGGCGATTTTGGCTTTTTCGGCCTCTTCCTTAATGCGTTGGAGCGCGTCGGGCTGTTTGCGCAAATCCATGCCTTGATCGCGTTTGAATTCGTCGAGCATCCAATCCATCAGGCGGTTGTCCCAGTCGTCGCCGCCCAGGTGGGTGTCGCCGTTGGTGGCTTTGACTTCAAAGACGCCGTCGCCGATTTCAAGGACGGAGATGTCGAAGGTGCCGCCGCCGAGGTCATAGACGGCGATTTCCTCGTTTTTCTTCTTGTCAAGACCGTAGGCGAGGGAGGCGGCAGTAGGCTCATTGATGATGCGCAGGACTTCCAGGCCGGCGATGCGGCCGGCATCCTTGGTGGCCTGGCGTTGGGAATCGTTGAAGTAAGCGGGGACGGTAATGACCGCCTGGGTGATCTTTTCGCCCAGCCGCACTTCGGCGTCGGCTTTCAACTTGGAGAGGATCATGGCGGAAATTTCCGGGGGCGTGAAGGTCTTGGGCTTGCCATCCACCTCGACCTGGACGGCGACGTCGCCGTTGGCGCTGCGGATGACCTTGTATGGGACGCGCTTGATTTCCTCCTGGACTTCGTCGAATTTGCGGCCCATGAAGCGTTTGATGGAGTAAACAGTGTTGCGGGAGTTGGTGACGGCCTGGCGTTTGGCGGCGTCGCCGACGACGCGTTCGCCGGTCTTGGTGAAGGCGACGACGGAAGGAGTGGTGCGTTTGCCTTCGGAGTTTTCCAAAACCAAAGGTTCGCCACCCTCCATGACGGCCATGCATGAGTTGGTGGTTCCTAGATCAATTCCAATGACTTTTGGCATAACTTTTTATTTGCTGTGTTAAAGCGTTAAATTTAGAAGCAAACTTGGTACCACCAAGTCCATTTTTATGTAACATGCTTATAGCAAGTTACTTAAAGTTTATGACGCGCAGTTTTGGCCAGCGAATCAGGGACATTATGTCGCGATGCCATTGAAAACGGGCATTTTAAGCGCCAGAATGACGCACGACGGCGGGGTTGCAGTTTTGCCGTTTGGAAGCATGAATTCCAAGTTCTTTTGGTTTGATCAACCCCTTTTTGCCTTGATTTACCGTGCAGCCCACAAGGCTGACAGAGCAGCCATGAAGGTCCGGTCAGAAACGAGACGAACGCTCCTGTAGTCATGACCGACCTCTCCTTGGAATGATTCAGGGCAGGCAAGCTCGGTTGTAAAAGTCCCGTCCGGAGCGGGGCGAGCGGGACGGCGGGCCGCAGCGGTATGTCAACGTTGCAGCTTCGTTAAAAGTACCACACGTAGTCCGGTGTGTGGAGACAAATGGTTGCCGAGCCTCTGGTATAAAACAGCAGCCGCAACCGGCCAACCAGGCCATCGCAGCCTGGGGGGTGTTATGGCTACAGTTTTATTGAAACCAGACTAGTTCTTTTTTGGGTGGCGGTCGTTTTTTCCGTCGAGGCACTCGCGGACGACCTGGGCCAGGCGGCTGGGAGGATAGGGTTTGGCCAGGAAGTTGAATCCTTCCATCAACGCAATGTCCTTGCCCGCCATGCCGGGGCTGTAGCCGCTGGTGTAAATGACTTTCAGATCGGGGTCTTCGCGCTGGAGGCGTTCGGCCAATTGGCGGCCGGTGATGCCCTCGGGCATGACCATGTCTGTCAAGAGGAGATCTATTTCGTCCTTGTGCTTTTCCCAGACGGCCATGGCTTCGACGCCGTCGTTGGCCTGGTAGATGTGGTAGCCGCAAAGCTGGAGGATGCGGACGACCAGCTCGCGCAGGGACGGCTCGTCTTCGACGACGAGGAGGGTTTCGTCGCCGACGGCGGCGGAAAGCGGGGATTGGGCCGGGGATGGAGCGAGGTCGGCGGCCCGGGCGGCGCAGGGGAGGAAAATGGTGAAGGTGGAGCCGAGGCCGAGCTTGCTCTCGACGATGATCCAGCCCTGGTGTTGCTGGACGATACCATAGACGGTGGCCAGCCCCAGGCCGGCGCCTTTGCCGATTTCCTTGGTGGTGAAAAAGGGTTCGAAGAGATGGCTCAAGGTGGCGTTGTCCATGCCGGCGCCGGTGTCGGAGATGCTCAGGCAGACGAAATGGCCTGGGCGCGCTTCGGGATTGACGACGCAGGCGACGGGTTCGAGCACCCTGGGAGCGGCGCTGAGGGTGAGTTTGCCGCCGGCGGGCATGGCGTCGCGGGCGTTGATGGAGAGGTTGACCAGAACCTGTTCGATCATGCCCACGTCGGCATAGACGACGGGAAGGTTTGGGACGGAGGCAAACTCCAGGGTGATGGCATCGCCGAGCATGCGCTGCAACATGGGGCCGACATGGGAAATGACTTCGTTCAAGTCGAGGAAGCGCGGCTGCATGACTTGTTTGCGGCTGAACATGAGCAACTGCCCGATGAGTTTGCCGGCGCGGTCGGCGGCGGACCAGATTTGGCGGAGGGACTTCTCGGTGGCGGCGGGCAGAGGCTGCGCCTGCAAGAGCAGATCGGCATGGCCCTGAATGATGGTGAGGATGTTGTTGAAATCGTGGGCGACGCCGGCGGCCAACTGGCCGACGGCCTCCATTTTGACGGAATGGCGCAACTGGGCCTCCAGGGCCAGGCGCTCGGTGATTTCATTGGCGTAGCAATGCACCGTCCTGCTCTCGGCGATGGGGATGAAGGACCAGGCAATGGTGCGATCCTTGAGGGTGGTGTGGAGGTTGAGTTTGTTTTCGCCGGTCAGAAGGCACTGGTGGATGATGGCCTTGGTGTCGGGGGGCAAAATGGGGAGCATGGATTGTTCGCCCAGCGAAGCGGCCATGCGCTGGGCGGCGTCGTTGCTGTAGGTGAGTTGGCCGTCGGAGGAGAACTCCAGGACGGGATGAGGATTGGAGCGGGGGAAGACGGCGAGTTGGCGGTTCTTTTCCTCGGTGTTCATTGTTTGAGGCGGCGGGGCGGGGCCTGGGTGGCGGCGGAGCGCTGCAGTTTTAGGATTGCCCCGTTAGTCTTCATATCATGAGTGCCACTGTATGTCCAAGGGCGGGAGCAATGCAATGCTGGAAACAGGGCGTTGATCCGGCCAGGCTGGATTTCACTTTTTGGGGAACTGCTGTCGGCGAAGAAGCGCTTTAAGATTTCGGACCTTTCAATTGAGAATTGGTAGTTAGAACAACAGAGGGAAGCGCACCACGGGTGCGAATTGAAAATTTGTCATCGGTTATCGCAAGAGTCGTCTCCAGACCGTCGCCGGGCAACTGTCTTCTGCCGGCTTTGGCCGCCGCAATGGACTTTCCCAAGATACGGCAAAGCGGGTCGCACTCCTCCACCAGGACAAGCACCCGCTTGGCCGGAAGCAAGCCGGCCAAAATGATGAATTTGAGCCAACCACGGGTTTCGACCAACCCGGCCGGGGGCGGCTTCGGCCGTGGCCCCGTGATTCAGAAGGAATAAATCCGGCGGGAAAGGCTGTGGCGGAGGAGGAAGCAGGCCAGCAGAGCGAAGGCCAGGCTGGTCAGAAAGACTCCCTCATAGAGCACCGACGGGATCAACGGGCGGTCGAAGAAAATGGAGAGGGCGCCCAGCGCCATGAACGCAAAGTACGGGCAGAGCAGCAGCGCCAGCCAGGTCAGCGCCGCGGCGACAAACAAATTCTTGACGCGCAGGGCGAAGTAGGTGGCAAAGACCGGCAGGGTGAGAAATCCGATGGCCGTGACGAAGATCTGGAAGCCCGGATTGGCCATGGGATCAAATGAATGGTAGGAATAAAATGAGCCTCGGAATGAATACGCGACCCCCAGGCCCCACGACACGGGCGAGGTGAGGAAGTTCCAAAGCATTCCGGGATCTTTAAAAGGCGGATATCTCCAGGTCCAGGTGTTGAGCACCAGATGTTCGGCACCCAGCCAGAAGAACAGGAGAGTCAGTCCTGCCGGCAGGAATTGTTGCCACAATCCCCAGACGCGGCCAAAGATGATTTGATTGGGCGACAGAGGCGTGACGAGGAGCAGTTCCAAGGCCCCGTTTTTTTTCTCCGTCAAAAAACCGTTCACGCCCACAAAAGTGAAGGTCGCCGCCAGAATCAGCAGCAGCAGGGATTGGCCTTGCAGGATTTCGGACGGGCTGCCGGTGGTTTCCGCGCATTCCAGCAACACAAACAACAGGCAAAGCCCCCATTTGCTCACGCGCGCCTTCCACGAATACTGCTGGAGCCAGGCGATGGGGTTCCACTCCAGCGTCCGCCGCATCTGGCGGGCGAAACGCCGCCGGGCCAGCGGCACGCAATAAGTTTTGATCCAGCTTTCGCGCCGCGGGGAAGGCCCCTTCTCCTGCCAGGAACCGGCCATCAGGCGCGCGGCAATGCGGAGGGCCAGGAAAAAAACAGGGGGACGGCCAGCCAGCATTCCAGCAGGAGCGCGCGCCAGACGTTGCGGGTTGCCGGGGCGGAGAAATAGAAAGCCCAACCCGCCTGCGACGAGACCACGGGAACCAGGGTGGCAGCCATAATGTATAGAGTCCCATTTGTGGCAGCCATAATGTATTGAGTCCCATTTGGGCCGGTTATAAATCGGCTCCCATCTGGGAAGAAAGTCGTCGTTACTCCCCCACGCTGGATGCCTGTCACGCCAACCAGGCCATTCAGCGCGGCGATCGCAATGTTTCCACCCGGTTGCCCGGCGATCAGGGATTGCCCTAAGCCCATTATCTGTGTCAACTGTACAGGCTGTCCCAGTCCGCGCGCCTGCCAGAGAAAACCCAGGCCGAGCATTCCGCCAAAAAGGCTCACGAACCAAACCGCAAAACCGGCCGCCAGAATAAAGGCGGTGGCGCGCGCTTTGGCCAGGGAGGACGCCAGGATGCCCGCCGCCAGACAGAGGAGCGTGAGGCAGAATTCGAGGGTCAGGGCGCTGCCAACATCGCCGCCGGTGACGCCGCCCGAGAGGCAGGGAATGATGAGGACCGGCAGCACCGCCAGCCACAAGGTGAAGGCGCGAAAGGCCTGGACCAGCCCTTTGCCGGCCACAATTCCCATCGCCGTCAGCGGCGTCAGGAAGAGCAGGCCCAGCGTGTCCTCCCGTTTCTCGCGGGCGATGCAGTCGGCGCTCATGGCGGGGACCATGACGAGAATCAAAGCCAGCAACAGCAGATGCAAGCTGGTGAAAAGCTGGAGTCCTTGCGCGGCTTGATTGCCGCTGGCGCTCTGGTGAACCACATAGAGGAGCAGCGCGCCCGCCGTCGCGCCGGCCACCCGCAGCCAGTAATTGAACGGGCGCCGCGCGCCTTCGCGCAGTTCCCGCTGCACGACCGGCAGAAAGTTAGCATCGGCTTTTTTCAAAGCACGGACTCAAGTTTTAACGGCCGATCCCACGGCCTGGGGCCATGAGGTGAAGCCGCCCTGGGCCAGGCGGCGGCGCAGGCCGTTGACGATTTGCCTGTTGATGGACGGCCCCTCATAAATCATGCCGGTGTAAACCTGGACCAGGGAGGCGCCGGCGGTGATTTTTTCCCAGGCGTCGGCGGCGTTGAAAATGCCTCCGACGCCGATGATGGGCAGGGCGCCGCGGGTTTGACGGCAAAGATGGCGGACGATCTCGGTGCTGCGGGCGCAGAGGGGGCGGCCGCTTAATCCGCCCGACGCGGCATAGACGCGCCGGAGTTGCGGGTCGCTAGTATCGGGGCGGGTGATGGTGGTGTTGGTGGCGACGATGCCGGCCACATGCCGCGGGCCGGTTAATTCCAGGATTTCATCCAGCGCCTCGAAGGAAAGGTCGGGGGCGACTTTGACGAGGATGGGGCGTGGCGGAGGCGCATTGGCCGAGGCGGGGGCTTGCTGGATTTGCTGGAGGGCGGCGAGGATTTCGTCCAGGGCGGCTTTGTCCTGGAGTTGGCGCAGGTTGGGGGTGTTGGGGGAGCTGACGTTGACGACGAAGAAATCGGCGTGGGGACGGAGGAGACGGAAGGAGTTGGCGTAATCTTCCGCGGCGCGGGCCAGAGGGGTGGATTTGGATTTGCCGAGGTTCAGGCCGACGGGGTGGGCGGGCCAAAGGCCGGCTTTTTTCCATTGGGCCAGGGTTTGGGCCATGGCCTCCGCGCCCGGATTGTTGAAGCCCATGCTGTTGACCAGGGCCTGGTCTTTAATGGCGCGGAAGAGGCGCGGGGAAGGGTTGCCCGGCTGGGGATGCCAGGTGACGCCGCCCAGTTCGCTGAATCCAAAACCGAGGGCGGGCCAGATGGGGACGGCCTGGGCCAGTTTATCCATGCCCGCGGCGAGGCCGAGAGGGTTGGGAAATTGCAAACCGAGGATGGCCACGGGCAGTTGTGGGGCGGCATAAAAGGCGGCCGCCAGGCGGGAGAGGAGCGGGTGGCGGCTGGCGCAACCGAGCGCCCGGAGGGTGCGGTCATGGATCTTCTCGGAGTCTTGCGCGAAAAGGACCGGGCGGAGGATGCTGCGATAAAACCAACTCACGGGAGAATCGGCTGCGCGGAGCGCGGGGGCGGCGGGTTTGCGGGAATGATTTCCGCCGCCGCGGCGCGGCCGCGTTTGACGCCGGTGAGACTGAAGAGGTTGCGAAAGGTGGCCAGGGCCAGGAGGGGCCAACTGTTGCGATACATGTCGTATTTCAAATAGAACACGCGCGGGAAACCGGTGCCGGTGGTTTCGGCCTCGCTCCAAGTGCCGTCGGGGTTTTGGGCGCCCACCAGGTAATCCATGCCGCGGCGGATGCTGGGGCGGTTGGGGTCGCCAAAAGCGCACAGGCCCATGACGGCCCAGGCGGTCTGGGAGGCGGTGCTGGGGCCTTGGCCTTTGAAGACCGGATCGTCATAGGTGTCGCAGCGTTCGCCCCAGCCGCCATCCTGATGCTGGACGCTTTCCAGCCAGTCGCGGGCCTTCAGGAGCCAGGGTTCGCGCATGTCCAGCCCCAGGGCACGGAGGCCGCGGAGGACCTGCCAGGTGCCATAGATATAATTGACGCCCCAGCGGCCGTACCAGGAGCCGTCGGTTTCCTGGTGTTCGCGGATGAATTCCAGGGCCTTGCGCACCTGGGGGTCCTGGAGGTCGAAGTTCTCGTAGCCGAGCAACTCGAGGATGCGCGCGGTGATGTCGGCGCATTCGGGGTCGAGCATGGCGTTGTGGTCGGCGAAGGGGACTTTTTCCAGAATGCCTTTGGTGCAGTCCTTGTCGAAGGAGGCCCAGCCGCCATCCTTGCATTGGAAGGTGAGCATCCATTGGAGGCCGCGTTGAAAGCACTGGTCGCGGCGCAGGGGATTGGCGGTGGGGATTTTGCGCAGCGCCAGGAGCACCATGGCCGTGTCGTCCACGTCCGGGTTCCACTGGTTGTGGAACTCAAAAACCCAGCCGCTCGGCTCGACCGGGGCGCGGTTTTTGTACTGCCAGTCTCCGCGGAAACGGACCTCGCGGGCGATGAGCCACTCGACGCAACGGGTCAGCGCCGGGTGATCGCTGCTCAGGCCCGACTCATGCAGGGCGATGGCGACGATGGCCGTGTCCCAGACCGGGGAGGTGCAAGGCTCGATGCGGATGCTCTCCTCTGTTTCGTGCTCCAGCTTCTTGAGTTCCTCCTCGCCTTGGCGCACGAGCGGGTGGTCGTCAGGATAGCCGAGGGCCTTGAGGGCGATGAGGGAATTGAGAATCCCAGGAAAAATCGCAGCCAGGCCATCGCTGCCCTCAAAACGCTGGATCATCCATTTCTCGGCATTTTTCAAGGCGAGCTTGCGGAAAGGATGGATTTTAAGGGCGGCGAAATGTTCAGCAAATTTGTGGAGCTTGTCGAGTGAGAGGAAAAGATTGCGCCAGGTAAATCGCTGGGGGTCGGGCGCCAGCATCAAATCGCGCTCATGAAAACCCAGTGGAAAAAGCTCATCCAACGTCGCCTGGTTGCGCAGGGGCCGGGTGGGTTTGAAATGGTTGATGATGGAAAGAGGCACGAGCATGGAGCGGCTCCAGGAACTCATGTCATAGAAATGCACGCCGAACCATTTGCCGATGAGGATGACTTCGCAGGGAATCGTGGGCACGTACTTCCAGGGATACAAGCCCAGGAGGGCCAGGTATAATTTGGAGAAGGTGTTCACGCGCGGCACCCCGCCCAGGCTGCGGGCGGTCTGGCGCGCCCGCAACATGCGGGGGTCGGTGGCGGGGACGCCGCCCAGCTTGAGGGCCAGGTAGGCCTTGACGGTGGCGTTGATTTCCGCCGGGCCTCCATGATAGATGCTCCAGCCGCCGTCGGGGAGTTGCAGGGAGAAGATATGTTTGACAGCCTTGCGCTGCCAGGCGGCGTCCACCTTCCCGTCCCAATGGTGAAAGGCGATCATATCGGCCACCAGCGTGCAATCCACCATCAATTCGCCGATCCAGTAGCCTTCGGGCTTTTGCTGGCTGAGCAGATAGCTTTGGGACCGCTGGATGGCGCGTTCCAATCTGGGCAACGAGAGGCCCTCCAGCTCCGGCCCCCGCAAGCCCCCGGCCAGCAGCGCGTTATTTGCGACGTTGAGCAACACGCCCGCTAATGTGCGGAGCAGGCCAAAATCTGTAAAGCGCGGATTTGAGGCCCTTCTCCGGGCCTCTTATCATTTGAAGTCCGGGCCGGCAACTGCTATGGGTGGCTCATGTTCGTTGAATTCACGAAAATGAACGGGGCGGGAAATGATTTTGTGCTGGTGGATGACCGGGCGCAAACGCTGCGGCTGGAGCGCGGGCAGATCGCGCGGATTTGCGACCGCCACGCCGGGGTTGGGGCCGATGGCCTGATCGCCCTCAAACCGTGCGTTTCCGGACGGGCGGATTGGGCGTGGGATTTTTACAACCGCGACGGAAGCAACGCGGAAATGTGCGGCAACGGGGCCAGGTGTTTCGCCCGTTTTGTCCAGCGGCTCACCGGCGGCAAAGGGGGCCTGACTTTTGAAACCCGCGCGGGAATTGTCTCGGCCAGTGTTCACGGCGAGCGGGTCACCGTGGGGCTGACCCCGCCCAAAGACATGCGCCTGCGCCAGGAAGTCTCCTTGAGCGCCGGCCCGGTCACGCTCCACGCCGTGGACACCGGGGTGCCTCATGCCGTGCTGTTCGTGCCGGACGCCGATCAGGCGATGGTGCAGTCGCTGGGCGCGGAAATCCGCGGCCACGCGCGTTTCGCGCCGCGCGGGACCAATGTCAATTTCGTCGAGTTGGGCGGGGCCAACAACATCCGGGTGCGCACCTTCGAGCGGGGCGTGGAAGGGGAAACGCTGGCCTGCGGGACGGGGGTCACGGCCGCCGCCTTGATCGCAGCCGAACTGCACGGCTTGATCTCGCCGGTGCGGGTGGAGGTGCGGGGCGGGGATGTGCTGGAGGTGAGTTTTGAGAAGAAGGAGGGACAATTCAGCCAGGTGCGTTTGACCGGCCCGGCGGATTTTGTGTTCGAGGGGAAAATCTCCGTCTGATCCTATCCGACGAAGCCGCCGGGGATGGGAGGTCAGGAGGCGCCGCCGCCATTTTCTTTGCGGGTGTTCAGGGAGTCGCGCACCGCCTGGGCCAACTGGGCGGGATGGTAGGGTTTGGAGAAAAACTTGACTCTGGCGTCCAATACCGCCTCCCGTTCGATCATGTCCTGGCTGTAACCGCTGGTGAGAATGGCGGGCAGGTGTGGATCGGCGCGCTGAAGTTTTTCGGCCAGTTCGCGGCCGGACATGCCCTCCGGCATGATCATATCGCTTAGGAGCAAATCCACTTTTCTGCCATGAGTTTCCCAAACTCTGAGCGCCTCCACGCCGCTGCCGGCTTGCAAGACCTGATAGCCGTGCCCTTCGAGAACGTCGCGCACCAGGTCGCGCAGATCCTCCTCATCCTCCACCACGAGGATGGTTTCCTTGCCGCCATCCACCTTGGCGGGGGGCGGCTTGTCGGCCGGTTTTTCCACAGCCTTGCCGGTGAAGGGCAAAGTGATGTGGAAGGAGGCCCCTTTGCCCGGCTGGCTCTCCACTTCCACCCAGCCCTGGTGCTGCTTGACCATGCCATAGACGGTCGCCAACCCCAGGCCCACGCCTTTGCCCACTTCCTTGGTCGTGAAAAACGGCTCAAAGAGATGGTCAATCACGCTGGAATCCATGCCGCATCCGGTGTCCGTCACGCTGAGGCGGGCAAATTGACCGGCGCGCCGTTCGACCCGGGCCTTGGCCTCGGCCTCGGTGACAAGGATTTCGCGCGTGGCAATTGTCAATTCGCCCCCCTTGGGCATGGCGTCGCGGGCATTGACGGCCAGGTTGACAATGGCCTGTTCAATCATGGCGGCGTCGGCCAGGACGGTCAGGGGCTTGTCGGCCAGGAGCCGGCGGATGGCGATGCTCTCGCCCAGCATGGGGCCGAGCATGTCGGCGACATTTGAGGCGACGGCATTGAGGTCCTTGACCTCGCGCTGCATGATTTGTTTGCGGCTGAAGGCGAGCATCTGCTTGATGAGTTTGGCCGTGCGCTCCACACCCGAAGTGATATGGGTGAGCGACTTGATGGAGTCCGGGTCCAGGGACGGATTATCCAGGAGCAGGGCGGCATGGCCTTGAATGACGGTGAGGATGTTGTTGAACTCGTGGGCGACGCCCGCCGCCATTTGGCCCACGGCGGCCAGACGCTCCTGGCGCATGACGATTTCCTGGCTTTCCACCAGGGCCTTTTGCGCTTGTTTGCGCTCGATCACTTCGTGTTGCAAACTCTTGGTCCATTCATCCACCAGTTTGAACAATTCCTGGTCGCGCTGTTTTTGGATGAGGCGGCGCAATCGGACCGTCCAACGGAAAACCCCATAGCCTGCCAGGGATACGGCGGCGACGCAAATGGCAAAGAACCACGAGGTCTGGTAAAACCGAGGCAAGAGCACAAAGGCAAACGGCGCGCCGTCATTTTCCCAGACCCCGTCGGTGTTGGAGGCGCGGACTCGAAAAACATAGTGGCCGGGGGCCAGGCCGGCATAACGGATGGAGCGTTGGGTTCCCACATTCTGCCAATCCTTGTCCAACCCGTCCAGGCGGCATTGGAAAAGGACTTTCTCCGGAGAGCGCAGGTTCAGGGCGGTGTAGTCGAAGGCAAGCTGGCTGGAGTGCCGGGGCAGGCGCGTTTGGGAACCGGGGTCAATGGGCTGCCCTCCCGCGGCCACCTGCTCGATGACCACAGGCGGTTGGAAGCTGGCGGTTTGAAAATCCTTGACATTCACCGCAATGGCGCCCACCAGGGTTGGAAACCAGATGCTGCCGGCCTGGTCCTTCCAGCCGGAGGGTTGGGCGATTCCATTGCATTGAGCGCGGTGGATTCCCTCCAGTTTGCTCACATTCATCGGGGCGGGCGCGCCGGGGCCGCTGGCGGCCTGGGCCGCCAGTTCGCCTTTGGCCAGCCGGAACACTCCGGTGTTGCTGCTCAACCAAAGATTCCCATCATCATCCCCTACAATACCCATGATGCTGGTGAACGCTCCGCGCGTCGGCGACAAAACCAGGCGGTCATCCCGCAAATGAAACAACCGGCCCCGGTCCGTGCCGAACCAGAGCATCCCATCCTTCGCCTCATAGATGGCATTGACCACCTCCCGCATTTTGAGGCTGTCCCGGTAGCTCACCGTCTGCCCGCCCCCCAGGCGCGTCAAGCCATCCTTGGAACCCACCCAGATTCGGCCCTGTCGGTCTTCGGCGATGGCTTTAACGTAGTCGCGCAGGCCGGCGGTGATCCGTTCGAATTTGCCCTGCTTGTAACGCGTCAACCCATACTGGCCGCCAAGCCAGAGCGTGCCCTCGTGGTCCTCGAAGATGACCCGCATCACGTCGTCCACCAGGCCGAGCGAATTGGCGCTGGTAAAGTGGGCAATCACTTGGCCGTCCTTGAAACAATAGAGTCCTTCCCCGCCGCCCAAATTGTCGCCCCCAACCCACAAAGCGCCTGACTTGTCCTCACACAGCCCGCGGACCGTTTGGGGCAGACCCTGGTTGGTGTTCCAGGCGCTGAAATGTCCGTCATGAAGCCGGGCCAGCCCGCCCCCGACGGTGCCCATCCAGAGATCTCCAGAACGGCTTTGCAAAACCGATGTCACCTGCTTTTCCGGCACCCCATCGGACTGATTATAGAGGCGGAAGGGCTGTTTCTTCAACCGGTTCAGGCCCAGCGCGGTAGCCACCCAGATATCCCCCTGATCGTCACCGCAGATGGCATTGACCGTCCCCGGCACCGCATTGTCAAAATCAGAGGCCGTCAGGCCGGAGGTGATGACGCTGTAGAATTTGCCGTCAATGAATCGTTGCACTCCGGCGGAGGTTCCGATCCAAAGGGTCCCGGTGGGGTCCTCGTAGAGCGCCCGCACATTGCGGGCATCCAGTTCGCCGGGGTTGTCCGCAAAGACGGTCCAATGGCCCTCTTGGAGCCGCCCCAAGCCCAGAGTCATCCCCACCCAGAAAGCCCCCGACCGGGCCTCGCAAAGGGACTGCACCATGCCTCGAGGTATTCCGGCCTCGAGAGTCGCCTTGCCATTTTTGCAGGAATAAAGCCCGCGTTGCGTGCCAATCCACAATGTCCCGGCGCGGTCTTCGATCATCACCCGGATATTGTTGTTTGGGAATGCGGCATTGGTGGGCATGCGGAGAAAATTGGCGCCGTCGAATTGCAATACGCCATTGGGCGTTCCGGCCCAAATCCTCTGTTCCCGATCCTGATAAACTGTGGTGATGACTTGGGAAGGCAGCCCGTGGTTGGTCGTGTAAATTGTGGTTTGCCCGCCCAGGATCCGCGCCATCCCCTCGTCGGTGGAAGTCCACAGGCTTCCGTCCGCCGTTTGGCAGAGCAAGGAATGCGGGCGGTCGGGGTCGGAGGATTGGATGCTGGAAATGGTGAAGCGCGTTCCATCGAATCGAGCCAGCCCGCCGGGCGTCGCGGTCCAGAGAAAGCCGTCACGGCTTTGCAAAATCGCGCTCACGGCCTGGCTGGGCAACCCGTCCTCGGACTGCCAGATTTGGTGCAAAAACCGCACGCTGTCATCCGCGGCTTGTGCGGGCGGGGCGCTTGCCAAACCGGTCAGGAGGACCGCTAAAAAGCCTGGGATTAGGCGGCAAAAACTCATACTTGCTAAACGGTCCACTCTGACAAAGCACACAGCCGAAACTCGTTGAAAGCTCACCGGCAATCTGTCGGTCGCACCGATGTCTCAAGTTAGAATCGGCAGAAAGTGAAGGGAGGTTAAGCGGGAAAAAGCGATAATATTCAAGCCTCCGCCCGGAGGTTTGCCAGGGGGACCGGGCTTGGTCTGGAAACCGAGGCGGGGGCGCTTTTTGTTTTTTGTTGGCCGGATGGTGGGCGGAAGGCTAGGTTGTGGGCGTGGCGCAACACATTGATACCCTGGGGATCATCGCGGGCAACCGGTCCCTGCCTTTGCTTTTCGCCCGGCAGGCCCGCGCCCAGGGGGTCGGGCGCCTGGTCGCCGTCGCCTTTGACGGCGAGACAGACCCGCAACTGGCCGCGCTGGTGGATCAAATCGTCTGGCTCAAAGTGGGCCAACTCTCCAAGCTGATTCGCGCATTCACCGAGCGCGGGGTGCGGCAATGCGTCATGCTCGGCCAGATCGCCCCGAGAAACCTTTATGATGTCCGGCCCGACTTGCGCGCCCTGACCCTTCTCATGAAGTTGAAGGCAAAAAACGCTCATTCGATTTTCGGCGCCATCGCGGATGAATTGAAGAAGGATGGGATCGAGCTGGTGCCGCCTCTCCCCTGGCTCCGCCCGCTTATGCCCGCCGCCGGGTTTGCGCTGGGGCCGGCGCCGCGGGGCGCCCGCCAAGAGGATATCGGCTTTGGTTTTCGCATGGCCCGGGAGATTTCCCGCCTGGGAATCGGCCAGACAGTCGTGGTGAAGGAAGGGACGGTCCTGGCGGTGGAGGGTCTTGAGGGGACCGACCAATGCCTGCGCCGCGGCGGCAGCCTGGCGGGAAAGGCGGGCGGCGCCGTCGCCGTGAAAGTGGCGGGGGAAAAGCACGATCCGCGTTTTGACATTCCGTGCGTTGGCCTCAGCACGCTGGAGGCCTGCGCCGAGGCGAAAATCGCCGTCCTGGCCTTTGAGGCGGGAATGACATTGCTGCTGGAACAAGAACCCGTGGCGTCCCTGGCCCGCAAACACAAAATCAGCATCGTCGCCGTCTGAACCGGGCGGCGCGCAACCCGCCAAACCCGCCATCGCATGTCTTATACCGAGGCCATCCAGTTTCTTTACGACCTTCAGCTTTTTGGAATGAAGCTGGGTTTGGAGAACGCTTTTCGCCTGGCCGCCCTGGCGGGCAATCCCCAGGCGGGCCTGCGTTTCATCCATGTCGCCGGCACCAACGGGAAAGGCTCCACCTGCGCGATGCTGGAAGGCATTTATCGCGCCGCCGGGCTGCGGGTGGGACTGTTCACCTCCCCGCATCTGGTTTCCTTCGCCGAGCGCATCCAGGTGGATCGCCGGCAGATCGGGGAAAAGGACGTCGCGCGCCTGGTGGAGGAAATGCGCGACCTGCTCCAGAGCGGCGCCCTGGCGGGAGCAGCGCCCACTTTTTTCGAGGTGGTCACCGTCATGGCCTTGCGCTACTTCGCCGAACAACACTGCCAGCTGGTCATCTGGGAGACGGGACTGGGCGGCCGCCTGGATGCCACCAACATCGTCACTCCGCTGGCCAGCGTCATCACCAACATCCAATTGGACCACCAGCAATGGCTCGGCGAAACGGTCGCGCAAATCGCCCGCGAAAAGGCCGGCATTATCAAACCTGGGATTCCCGTCATCACCGCCGCCGCCGACCCCGCCGCGCTGGAGATCATTGCCCAGACGGCCCGCGCGCGCCAGGCGCCGCTGGAGGTCGTCGCCCCCGGCGGATGGGAAGTCCGCGGCTTTGAAGTCGGTCTGGCCGGGGAGCACCAAAAAACCAACGCCGCCGTCGCGTTGACCACGGCGCGGGTGTTGCGGGAAAAAATTCCCGTCTCCAAGAGCGCCATCCGGGCGGGCCTCAAGGAAGTGCGATGGCCCGGGCGGCTGCAAACGGTGCGGCGCGCCGGCGGGCAAACCATTCTGCTGGACGGGGCGCACAATCCCGCCGGCGCGCAGGCCCTGGCCGCCGCGCTGCCGGAGATGCTGCCGCCGGCCGGCGCCAAGCCGGGAGCGGGGCCGGCCCTGATTTTGGGAACCATGCGCGACAAGGATTATGCGGCCATCTGCGGAATCCTGGCCCCGCTGGCCTCCAAGATCTTCCTCTCGCCCATCGGCAGCGACCGCACCGCCGATCCGGTGTTGCTGGCCGGCTATTGCCGGCACGCCAATCCCCTGGCCGAGGTCCGGGCGTGCGCGAACCTGGCCGCCGCGTTGGAGCAGGCGGCGGCGGAGCCGTTCATCATTGTCACTGGCTCCATCCATTTTGTCGGCGAGGCGATGGAGATTCTCGGCCTTGTCCCCGCCTCCACCGAGCGCGCCTTGAACGACTATCATCCATCGGCCCCGGTCCTTCCTGGCTCGCGGGGCGGAAGCGGCGGGAAAATCCCGCCTGCTCCCCGGTCCTCCATCCTCGCCGTGACTCTGGACGTCGGCGGCACGCTCATCGAACCCTGGCCCTCCGTCGGCCATGTCTTCGCTCAAGTGGCCTCGCTCCACGGGTTGGAGGTTTCGCCCGACGTGCTCAACCGCCGGTTCGCGGCGGCGTGGAAGGCTAAAAAGGATTTTTCCCACACCCGCTCCGGCTGGTCGGAATTGGTGGACCAGACTTTCGCCGGCTTGGCGGAAACCCCGCCCAGCCGGACTTTTTTCCCGGCTCTTTACGACGCCTTCGCCTTGCCCTCCGCCTGGCGCATTTACGAGGACGTTTTGCCGTGCCTGGAGGAGTTGCGCCGGCGGGGCCTCAAGCTGGGCGCCATCTCCAATTGGGACGAGCGCCTGCGCCCTCTCCTGCAAGGGCTGAAACTGGACATTTGGTTTGACAGCATCGTCATCTCGGCGGAAACCGGGCGGCCCAAGCCCGATCCCGCGATGTTCCGGCGCGCGGCGGGCGGGTTGAAAACGGCTCCGGCGTCCATCCTGCACGTGGGCGACAGCCGGCGCGATGACTTTGCAGGCGCCCGCGCCGCCGGTTTCCGGTCCTTGCTGCTCAAGCGCGGCGCCTTTGCGCGCCCCGGCCGGGAAATCTCGGCGCTGAACGAAGTGTTGCTTTCCCTGTAGCCCGATGAACACGGCAATATGAAGCTTTCGAAATGGTTGGGGCTTTCCAATTGTAAAAAGTTGCGCTACATTATTGCGCGTGAGCACGATAAGCATTAACGACCTGAAAAAGCAATCGGACGAGCAATGGCTCAAGTCCGTGGACAAAGACGACCTGATTGTCACCTCCAAAGGCGAGCCTGTGGCGGTTTTGCTGCCTGTTAATGCGAAGAGTTTGGACCCCACCCTTTCTGCGCTTCGCAGCGTTCGCGCGGCGCTAGCCCAGATTGCCTTGCAAGAAGCCGCCAATGCCAATGGGACTTCCGGTTTGTCTCTGGACGAGATTGACGCTGAAATCAATGCCGCCCGCCAAACCCGTCAACGGAAGTAAAAGTTGGGTACGGCGTTTATTTCAAAAGGCCAGCAAAAACTGCCTGCAAAATCACTGAACCCGATGATTCATGGCGGCACCCGCCTTACAATTGAATCAAGGGTCGTTCCTGGAGCTAGCCCAAGTTCGTCAGTCAGGGGGGCGATTCACTAATTTTGCAGAGGCGGTTTTTGTAAGCCGTTGATTTGCCGCAGTTGATTTTGGAGGGGGCCGCGTTTTTGCCATGTAGTCCCGAAG
>Ga0187888_1001655_pt1 | contig 20693 bp, 24 predicted proteins | sample June2016WEW_7_40_FD_132987 | JGI IMG/M metagenome (GOLD analysis project Ga0187888, IMG submission 132987) | Peatland microbial communities from SPRUCE experiment site at the Marcell Experimental Forest, Minnesota, USA - June2016WEW_7_40 | ecosystem: Environmental > Terrestrial > Soil > Wetlands... | reverse complement strand
TGCGGTGCAGCGCGCGCTGCAACTGGAGAAACGTCGCGCCGCCGTGCCCCGCCGGGGGCCCGTCCAAACCGTCACGGAAGAACCGGTGGTCAAACTGGCTCCAGAACGAAAACACCTCGCCAATCCTTGCCGTCCTGATTCCGCTTCAGGCCGGCCAGCGCTTCAAAATAGTTCGCGCCGCTCGGGACGGCCAACTGGCGCATATTCTCATCCAGTTGCTTTCTCATAACTTCTATGAAAAAGCAATTTACAAGCCAGAGAACAACTTTCGCGGCAATTCATTTTGTTGACAGGATGAACAGGATTTACAGGATTCAAATGCTGCCATCCGGGGCCGGGGGCATCCCGTTAATCCTGTCAAACGTTTGCGTTCTCTGCCCTGCTGCGTTCTCTCCCGGCCATTCTTGCCCACGCCCGGTTTTAGAATCAAGGCAGCGCCTTTGCCCTTTGCGCCTTTGCGTTAATTCCATTCTGCTCCCAGCCCAGCCTTGGAGCCAAGCCAAAGCTGCTTTCAGTTTTCAGCGTTTCAGCTTTTGATTTTGCCCACCCCCGCTTTTGGAACCAAGGCAAGGCTCTTATTCCCCTGACAGTCATTCCCCTGCCATTCTGCCCCTCCCGGATTTAGAACCAAGGCAAAGCACGAGCGCCCACCGTGGGCACCGCGCCAGTTTGAACCCCCAAAAAACGAAAGTTGCGTTTTTAAATCCCTAGTAAATCAATCATATTACTTAACTTAAAACCCATCATCAGTTCATAGTTACGTTGTAACATTCTTATATGCAAATAGTTGCAACCAAAGACTCTTGGCCGTTTTGCGCCTCCAAACTCCCCTTTTAGCCCCTCTAAAACCTCTGATTTCTCCGATTTCTCCGTTCTTTTTGATTCCTCCAGGACCTTCCCTTTCCATGCCGGACCGGCCGCTGATCTGAATCCTAAACCAACTTCTGGTACGCCCTGTTCTCCGCCAGTTTCCGCACCAGATCCTTGACCTTCTGGGCCTGGCTTCTGTGGGCCAGCAACACGGCGTCGTCCGTTTGCACCAGGATGGCATCCCGCAGGCCCACCACGGCAATGGGCGTCCGGTTCTTTGTTCTTGCGTCAAAAATAATGTTGCGCGCCGCGTCCACGTGAATGAAGTCCGCCGCGGCACAGTTCCCCTCCGCGTCGGCTTTCAGATGGCGGCCCAGCGCGTTCCAGGATCCCAGGTCGTCCCACTCGAACGCGCCGTCGGCCACCACCACGTTTTGCGCGTGCTCCATCAGCGCGTAGTCAATGGAAATCTTTTGCAGCCCGGGATATTCCCTGGCCAGTACCTTGCCCAGCCGCGGCGTGCCGGCGTCCTTGAACCAGCGCTGGCAGGCCGCCGCCAGCTCCGGTTGGTGCTTCTCCAACCCTTGCGTGATGGTGACAAACGACCAGACAAACATCCCCGCGTTCCATCGGTAATGGCCGCTGGTCACATACTCCAGCGCCCGGTCAAAATTCGGCTTTTCCACGAACTGCTCCGCCTTGAAAAAAGCCGTCTTGTACGGCTTCGCCCCTTGCGGGGCGGGAAGAACGGGGCCTACGCGGATGTAGCCGTAGCCGGTGGCCGGCTCGGTGGGCTTGATGCCAATCGTCACCATCACCTGGCCGCGTCCGGCCAGGTCAAAAGAATCGGCCAGAACCTGCCGGAATTTTTTCTCCTCCGCAATGACGTGATCCGCCGGAAGCACGGCCATGACGGCGCTGATGGACCGCTGCCCGGCTATCGCGGCGCCCAGCGCCACGGCGGCGCAGGTGTCGCGCCCGACCGGCTCGGCCACCACATTTTGCGCCGGGAGATTGGGCAATTGCCGGCGCGCCGCCGCGGCCTGCGCGGCATTGGTGATGATCAGGATGTTTTGGGGCGGCACCAGTGGCAGCACCCGGTCCACCGCCTGCTGGAGAAAGGAACGATTGCCGAGCAACGTGATAAGTTGCTTGGGGGTTTTTTCCCGGCTCACCGGCCAGAACCGCTCCCCGCGTCCCCCCGCCATGATGATGACAAACCGGTCATTGGTTGGTTTTGAAATTCTCATGAATATGAATGATTACTTGACGGCCTGGAGAAGCGAGGTGGTGAACTCCACCACCCGCGCAACCAAGTCCGCCGATTTGCCGTGCTGCGCGATTTGATCCACCACCGCGCTTCCGACCACCACCGCGTCCGCGCAAGCCGACACTGTCCTGGCCTGCTCCGGCGTGGAAATACCAAACCCTACCGCAATGGGCAAATCCGTGTGGGCGCGGATTCTGGCGGTCATTTCCCCGATGCCGCCGGAGACTTGGCTCTGCATCCCGGTCACCCCTTCGCGCGAGACGCAATAGACAAATCCCGTGGCCCGTTTGACAATCAACTCCATCCGCTCCTCGGGCGTCGTCGGAGCGACCAGATAAATGACGCACAGGCCGGCCTGCCGCATCAACGCTTCGTAATCCTCCCCTTCCTCGGGCGGCAAATCCAGGGCCAGCAGCCCGTCCACGCCGGCGGCGGCGGCTTCGTTGATGAATCTCTCCAGGCCGCGCCGGTGTATCAGGTTGAAGTAAATGTAGAGCACAATGGGGATCTGCGACTTCTGGCGAATAGCCGAGACGGTTTCGAGCACTTTGGCGGGCGTGGCGCCGGATTCCAAACCGCGTTGGGCCGCCAGTTGGTTGACCAATCCATCGGCCAGCGGATCACTAAAGGGAACGCCCAGCTCCAAAACATCCACCCCGGCGCGGTCAAACGCCAGCGCCAGTTCCAAAGTCGCCTCCAGATTTGGGTCCCCGGCGCCAATATAAACAATAAATCCCTTTTGGCCCTGCTTCTTCAACCGGCCAAACCGTTCTATGATGCGATTCATCGCGGTCACAATGGCAATAATTCAGCTTTGCGGCAAGGCTGGGAAATCTCTCCCCGCCGCCTTTCAACCCTCCCTGGAAAGCAGACAGGGGCTTTAGCCCCCTGTTTCCGTCCGTTCAGCCCGGTGGGCCTCCCAAACCAGTCTCAGGCCCTCCAAGGTCAAGAGCGGCTCTATGCCGGTGATTTGCGGCAGTTTGGCGGCAATAAGGCCGGCATAGCCGCCGGTGGCGACCACCGGCAGATGGCGGCAGCCGAGCGAGCGCTTCAATTGGGCAATCAGCCCCGCAATCAGCCCGCGATAGCCATGCACCGCGCCGATCCTCATGGCTTGGGCGGTGCTTTTCCCCACCAGCGTTCTCACTTCACCGATCTGGATTCTCGGCAGCAGCGCCGTTTTCTCATGCAGATAATCGGTCATCACATTCAGCCCCGGGGCAATAATGCCGCCAATGTAATTGCCCCGCCGGTCCACCACGTCGAAGGTCACCGCCGTGCCGAAATCCACCACCACCACCGGCGCCCCAAAGTGATGCCGCGCGGCCAGGGCGTTGGCCAGACGGTCGGGACCGATGGTCTGAGGCTTTGGATAATCTATGCCGATCCCGCCAACCGTCCGGGAATCAAGCGCCACGGCGGGGACGTGGAGTTTTTCACGGATAAAACGGGATACCAGCGGCGTCACGGCCGGAACCACGCTGCAAAAAGCGGCGCCGTCCAGAAAACGGCCCCGGAAAAACTTCGCGGCGGCCGTTTGGCTGCGGCCTTTGCGCCAGCCCGCCGTGGCCAGATTGATCCGCCGCAGCACGCGGGCGGAGTTGGCCAGGCCAGTGTGGCTGTGGGTGTTGCCCACGTCAAAGAGCGCGATCATGGCAGTCCGTCTTTGCTTCGACTCAACATTAAAGTTTGCAGTTGCTCCCAAGTGGCATATTATCCCGCCCAAGTCAATCCCGACGCGGCTGACCAATGCGCAAACGAGAGATATTCTGGGTTGTGGTGCTTCTCCTGACGGCGTGGGCCTACGTTCATTTTTTCACAACTTTGGGGGTAAAAAGGGAGATCATGATCATTCCTTCGCTGCGACCGTTGGGGGGCGGCGGTCGCGCCGGAAACAGGCCGGTCTTTCCCGTTCTTTTCCAGCTCGACGATTACTACAAGCTTACCAGCCTCAGAGCCGTTGAGGTGGAAACCAACAATGTCAAGGCCCCGGAGCACGAGGTGTGGCACTTGGTGTCAGCCGACGGTTCGGAGCCGGTGAAGGTGTTCCTTTATGGCCAGAACATTCAAGGCATGACGCCCTATCTCCCCGGCGTCCGTGCCGAGTCGTTGATCACCAATGTGCCGTATCGGCTGGAAGTCACGGCGGGCAAGCGCAAAGGCAGCACCCCTTTTCACACCACGGTCATGCCGTGATGAGACGCAGCGGGCGAGGGAACTCAAGGAGGCCCGTTGGAGTTGGTTCGATAAGACGTCGTACACCAAAGTTCGACGGGAGCCAGGCTCCCGTTCACCCTCAAAAAACGCGCGCTGCCATCAATAAAGCCATAGACGGACCCGCCGATGTTGGTGCTCACGCTGCTGCTGCTGTGCTTGGCCTGGTCCAATACCAAGCCATCGTCAATCTCGAAGAAATCCATGAAAAAATCGCCTTTGTCGGCCAGTTTTTCGCTGAAAACCGCGGTGTCGGAAGGCTGGGGAACGTCTTTCTCCTGCAAAAATGGCCAAGGGACGGCGCTGTCCGGCCATGAGCCATATTTGGCCGCGTAGCCGTCGTTAAAGCCATTCATAAAGTAGGTGCGAAAAGCCATATCCGCAGGAAAGGCGGGATTGCTTCCGCCCGATTCAGGCGCAGGGGTTTTTTCGCTTGGGCAGATCAAAAGATTGGTATTACTATAACCGGGGAGCAAAAAGCTGGGCCAGCGCTCGATATTGGCCACACCCGTGTCATTGGGACGCGGGGGATAGCTGCTGTTGTTGTCCCCGGCATACATCATGTCGGCAAGGCTGATCTGATGCTGATTGTTGGTGCAACGGATGCGGCGGGCGGTTTCTTTGGCTTGCGAAAGCGCGGGCAGAAGCATGCTGGCCAGGATGGCGATGATGGCGATGACCACCAACAGCTCGATGAGCGTGAACGCCGCCATGTTCCGGGCCAGGAGCTTTTTCATGTTTTGGTCTTTCCACCGGCGCCTCCATAAACGGACAATGCCGGGCAAAGATAACTCGAACTATGGTTGGACGGCGAACCGCTGTCAATCGCTCAATCTTTTTTAATGTGGAAAATTGCAACCAAGCGGCTTATTCTTCCGTCCAATTCAACATTATCGCCGCTGGCTAATGCGCAAGAGAGAGATATTCTGGATCGTGGTGCTTCTCCTGACCGTGTGGGCCTATTTTCATTTTTTTAGCGATTATGGGGAACAACCGAAGATGATCGTCACGGCCACGCTGAGGCCGACCATGAACCGTGGCTTCCGCGGCATGCGTCGCGGCGGCCCGGCTCGCGGGGGCCAGGCTCGCGGGGGCATAGATAATGGGACGAACTTCCCCGTTCTTTTCGAGCTCCTCAACCCTTACAGTCTCACCAGCCTCAAAGTCGTTGAGGTGGTCACCAACAAGGTCAAGGCCCCGGAGCACATCCTCTGGCACTTGGTATCAACCAATGGCTCGGACCCGGTGAAGGTTTTCTACTATGGCCGGAACATCCAAGGCATGGACCCGTATCTGCCCGGCGTGAATGCCGAGCCGTTGAGCGCCGAGGTGACCTACCGGCTGGACTTGGAGGCGGGCAAGATCAAAGGCAGCACGGTATTTCAAACCGTCGAAATGCCGCAATAACCTTCCGCCGGAGGGAGAACTCAAGGCGGGGAGGCGCCGTTGCGATAAAGTGGCACGGTGCACCAAAGAACGACCGGCTGCATGGTGGAAAGATTCTTCATATAGCGCGCGGCGCCATCCACGTAGGCAACCACCGACCCGCCCTGGTTGGTGTCCTTGCCGCTGTGCTTGGTCTGGTCCAATACGTTGCCATCGTCAATATTGTAATAGTCCATGAAAAAATCGCCCATGAAGGGCAGTTTTTCGCTGAAAATCGCGGTGTCGGAGGGCAGGGGGATGTCCCTATCCGTAAGATACGGCATTTGGTTTCCTGGGTTGGTGCAGGAGCCGGTGCTGACCCATCCGGGATATTTGGCCGCGTAGCCGTCATTGAAGCCATTGATCAAGTAGCTGCGAAAAGCCTCATCAGCGGCAAATGGGGAGGTGATTCCGGCCGTGCTGGGCCAGTTGGTTTTTTCGCTCGGGCATATCAGAATATTGGTCATCGAGTAATAAGAAATCAGCAGGCTGGGCCAGCGGTTGGTGGTGTTGGCGATGCGATCCTCGGGACGCGGCGGATACCCGCCGTTGTAATCGTCCGCATACATCATGTTGGCCAGGCTGACCTCATGCTGATTGCTGGTGCAACGGATGCGGCGGGCGGTTTCTTTGGCTTGGGAGAGCGCGGGCAGCAGCATGCTGGCCAGGATGGCGATGATGGCGATGACCACCAACAGCTCAATGAGCGTGAAGGCCGTCGTTTTCAGGGCCAGGAGCTTCTTCATGGTTCGTTCTTTCCGCCGCCTCTTGACGAGACGCGCGGAACCGGGCATAGGTTACTGGAACTATGGTTGGACGGCCGGCCAATGTCAATTGCTCAATCTTTTTTTGAATGGCCGGCCCTTTGGCATTATCCTCCCATTTTATGAAGCGCAAATTGGCCGCCGTACTGGCCGTGATTTTGATTGTGTGCGCATGGCACACCTGTTGTTTCGACCGCGCCACTTGGTACGGCGCCTCGGAGCGCGGCAAGCGCATGGCCGATGGCCGCCCGTTTAACCCGGACGCCCTTACCGCGGCCAGTTGGGATTATCCCCTGGGATCCAGGCTGAAAATTGTGTATGGGGACAAAAGCGTGCACGTGGAAGTCACCGACCGGGGCGGCAAAAGAGCGTTCATGCAATTCGGCAAGGTGGTGGACTTGAGCCGGGCCGCCTTCGCAAAATTGGAAAAAACGGAAGTTGGCTCCATCCGAGTGACGATCTCCCGCGAGAATTAGCTCAAGGTTCCTGGAAGGGCTGGGTTTTGAAAGGCCCATTATTTGATAACATCCTCGTCAACTCAAGAATTGCCCTGTCCCTTTGTTCTTCCGGCCAGTAAAGTTGGAATACAGGCGCGCCGGAAATCCTGTTCGAGAGCAGCCAGGCATAAAAATCGCAGGTGCGAAATGCCGTTCCATCTATATTCTCCCCATCTGGTGGCGGGGACACCGTGTATCCGAACTGGCGGCTGATGGAGATTTGTTCGGTAAGCCAATAGCCGCCAGAGTCGCCCATTATTTTGCCACAAGGCGATTTGTCGTTGAGCAGGCGGACGACAAACTTCCTGAAAAGGCTGTTATTTATGATCGGAGTGCCAAAGAACTCCTCGAGGTTGAAGAAGGGTGCGCTCATTCCCCTGGGATCTGGCGAGCTGTTCGTGAGAAGGAACTTGAACCACGGCGAGTTTTTCTCATCGAAGAGAAATTTCCAAACGCTTCTCCATGCAGAATCAGTCGGGAATTCTCTCAGTGGGGCAAGCATCTGCCTGATTTGCAAGAAACACACTCCTGGATCGCTGGACTTGAGCCAACGGGCGTATTCGGCGAGCGCGGCCTTGTCGCCAGCTCTGGCTCGAAATGCGATCAACGCAGGCAGTTGGCGCGGTCAAAAAGTATCCAGAGCCGGTCTTCCGCGAGCAGGAGGAATGAATCGTTCTTTCTCATGGTCAGCGCGCATTCCTCCGCAAGATCCGGAGGCGCGAAGCGCAATATCATGGCTGCTTTCGATGGTGTCAGCCATTGGGGGGTCATGCAGGAATGGCCCTTAGTTAAGGCATAAACCGTTTAACATCAATGTGATATAGAATTGGTCAAGAATCACCAACCACCTAGGTTGTCACCTACCTCCGAGGGAAGCCACCAAGGCGATTCCCCGGCCTTCGCAGCTCGACTGGAAAGTGACGCACGTAAGATTCTATAAATAAACATGTTAGGAAGCACATTCCTTATCTAAGGGCCATTCGGGTCATGCAGTATTCTTCTGAGGCAAAGGCTTGGCCGCGCAAGTTCCCGAAGTTGTTGTTCAAAGCCATGTTGTGGGTCATCTGGGGAACCATGGCGCGGGCATCGTTCTCCGCGCTTGCCGGGCCGCCCTTCGAGACGAGGGGATAGACCAAACCATTCCAACCAATGGCGTAATTCGTAAGCGCGCCTTTAACTGCCGGCAAGACCCAGCCGTGTGTCTTAAGAGCAATTCCAGAAGCTTGCCAGACGTCGCCGACGACAACCTCGATTTCGCGATATTCGCAACCACGCGGATCAGCCATGCCAGTTTGGAAAATTATCTCCACTGCTCGCTGAAGGTTGGTTGGCAGGTTGGTTGACGAAAGCGCCCACGGCGCGGACTGCATCGGCGGAATTGGAAAATCTGTGACAAAACCCGTGGTTGTATCCTGCGAGAACGCCCTCATCCCCTCCAGGAAAAGGAAACGGCACATGATTGTGCCCCCCAATGCCTTCATTCTGAAATGCATTCTGCTTATACAGACGCGGAAGTCACATTCCAAGTTACTACCTTCGATCAAAATCGAATCCGGTGAACTTGGTCACGACTCCTCTTTCATGGGACGCTCGGAGGAATGCAGCGATGAAGCGACCTGGGCTTGGCGGGTCTGGAGGGCTTGCTGGTACACTTTTTCGTAAGTCACGGCGGTCCGCTCCCATGAGAAATCCTGGCTCATCCCGTTGCGGCGATAATGTTCCAGCAACTCCTTGTCCCCGTAGAGCACCAGCGCCTTGCGGATGGCTTTGGCCAGCGCCCGGACGGAGTATTCCCGGAACTTGATGCCATCGGCATGGGCCGGGTCCTCGGTCGCATCAATCACCGAATCATCCAGGCCGCCGGTCACGCGCACGACGGGCACAGTCCCATAACGCAAGCTGTACATTTGGTTCAATCCGCACGGCTCGAAACGCGAGGGCATCAGGAAGAAATCGCAGGCCGATTCAATGCGGTGCGACAGCCTGGTGTCAAAGCCGATCTTGACCGCGCATTTGCTGGGGTAACGCAACTCCAGTTTGCGGTAGCCGCGCTCGAATTCGCGGCCCCCGCTCCCCAGCAAAATGAATTGCATGTCCGCGGCCAGCATCTCTTCCAACGCGCCCAGTTGGATATCTACGCCCTTTTGCTCCGCCAGTCGGGCCACCGTCCCGAAGAGCGGGACATCTCCCAGGACGGGCAAGCCGGCTTCCGCCTGCATTTCCGCCTTGTTGACCGCCTTGCCCCGCAGATCGTCGGCCGTGTAGGACCGGACCAGATAAGGGTTTCCGACCGTGGTCCACTCGTCGTAATCCACTCCATTGAGAATCCCGATCAACACGCCCTGCCTCCAGCGCAGCGCTCCGTCCAGCCCGCAGCCGAATTGTTCGGTGGTGATTTCACGCGCGTAACGGGGGCTGACGGTGGTGATGACGCTGGCATAAGAAATGCCGCCTTTGAGGAAATTCATCCCGCCGTAGAACTCCATGCCGCCGGGTTGAAAGTACTCCGGCGGCAGATTGGTGAGGCCGAATTTCGCCGCGGGAAAATTGCCCTGAAAGGCCAGGTTGTGAATGGTCAGGCATACCGGCGGCGCGGCGGGCCAATCGCCCCGGTGGCGCTCGTCTTCGACCAGAGCCGCCACCGGCGCCGCCTGCCAATCGTGGACATGGATCAACTCCGGCTGCCAGGGCAGATAACGGGCGAGGTTGAGGACCGATTTGCAAAAGAAAATAAATCGTTCCGCGTTGTCGGCATAGTCGGCCCCTCTTTCCTGATATAATTCCGGACGGTCATAGAAGAGCGGCTGATCAATAAAATAGATCGTCGGGCCGCCGCCCGTTTCCTCCACGCAAACCCCGCCCTGGACCCGCTGGTCTCCCATCGGCAAGTCGAGCTTCCAATCAAAGGGCTGCAAGCCTGGAAAGGCCTCGCGAATGCCGCGATAGAGCGGCGTTACCACGCCGACTTGATGCCCGGCGCGCCGCAGGAATTTGGCCAGCGCGCCAACCATGTCCCCCAGGCCGCCGGACTTGGAGTAAGGATTGACCTCGCTGCTGGCGAGCAGGATTCTCATGGCACCTTTGCTTTCCACATGGCCGTTTGGAGCCTCACGACCCCGCCGGCCCGATCCGCCCGGCCTTCATCCACAGCTGCAAGGCCTCCGGGATCACCACCCCGCCGTCGGCCTGCTGATGCGTTTCCAGCAGGGCCACAAAGAGCCGGGCCAGCGCGGTGCCGCTGCCGTTGAGGATGTGCGGGTACTGCGGATGTTTGTTTTCCCCGGATTCGCTCTTGAAGCGCAGATTCATCCGGCGCGCCTGGAAATCCTCGCAATTGGAGCAACTGGACACTTCCAAATACTGCCCCTGCCCCGGCGCCCAGACTTCGATGTCGTAGGTCATCGCGCTGGCAAAACCCATGTCCCCGGTGCAAAGCTGGAGCACCCGGTAATGCAGGCCCAGAAGCTGGAGGACGCGCTCGGCGTTGGCCACCAGTTTCTCCAGCTCCTGGTAACCGCTTTCCGGCCGGGTGATCTTGATCAGCTCCACCTTGTCGAATTGGTGGACGCGGATCATCCCCCGCGTGCCCACCCCCGCCGCGCCGGCCTCGCCGCGAAAGCACGGCGTGTAAGCGCAATAAAGCAGGGGCAACTGGCTTTCCTTCAATATCTCGTCCCGATGGATGTTGGCCACGGGCGTCTCCGCCGTGGGAATCAGAAACAATTTGCCCAGCGTGGCGGCGTCCTGGCCCTCCTGCACGGCGTAATACTGGTCGGCGAATTTGGGGAACTGGCCCACGCCGGTCATGCAGGCGGCGTTGACCAGCAAAGGCGGCGACACCTCGGTGTAACCGTGCTCGCCGGTGTGCAGCTCCAGCAGGAACTGGATCAGCGCCCGCTCCAGGCGCGCCCCGCGGTTTGTGTAAAGGAGAAATCCGCTGCCGGATAATTTGGCGGCGCGGGCGAAATCCACCAATTGAAGCGACTCGCACAATTCCACGTGGGTCTTGGGCTTGAAACCAAACTCCGCCTTTTTGCCCCAGACGCGCACCTCCAGATTGTCCTGGGCTGTCCGCCCAATTTTGACGCGCGCATGGGGCAGGTTGGGCAACTGCAGCAGCAGCGCGTCCCGCTGCTCCTGGACCGCGGCGGTCTGCTTGTCCAATTCGGCGATCCGTTCGCCCATCTGGCGGGTTTCCGCTTTTTTGGCTTCCGCGTCGGCGGCTTTTTTTTGCGCCATCAGCGCCCCGATCTCCTTGGAGACGCGGTTGCGGGCGGCTTTAAGCTGCTCGACTTCCGCCAGGAATTTGCGGCGCTGCTCGTCCAGGAGGAGAACCTGGTCCACCTTGCCCTCGTCCCCCGCCCCGCGCGTGGCCAGGCGCTGGCGGACGAATTCGGTTTGCTCCCGCATCAATCGAATGTCAAGCATGGGGGGAGTATAGGGTTCGGCAATTTGAAGAGCAAAGGGCAATTTTGACCTGACCGCTGGGCCTGGTGGGATTCCAAAAAAAAACGGAGAAATCGGAGAAATCGGAGTTTTTTGATCCCGGCCTCCGCGGGGCCTTGTGATATGTAACATGTTTATTAGAAAGTTGTTAGAAAACGGTTTTGATCCCGCTCCCTCCGGGGACGGTGTAGTAGCTACACTTTTGGTTGGAATGTGGAGGGCAAGAGGCTGATCCTGGAACTGGTCGAAGACGCGGATGCCCTGGCCGGCTCCCTGGGGAAGGGGAACTGAGGGCGGGAACGGTGTCAATTCATCGCTTTATGGGTTTGGTGTCAATGCCTGTTGAATCGTTTTTACCGGGAGAAACAAATGCAGTTGGTTGGATGGCAGGGCAATAAAACCGAATTGCTCGTAGTAGCGTTTGGCTTGCGGATCTTTGGCATCTACGAAAAGGCCAATGCCGCCGGCGGTGTTGAAAATCTCAATGAATTTTTCCATGGCCGCAACCAGGAGGATTTTCCCGATCCCCTGTCGTTGATGTGCTTTGGCGACGGCCAACCGGCCCAGCCTGACACCGGAGACGTCCCGCGGCAGTTTCTTAGCCTCATCGGCTGAGAGGGATGCTGATTTGATCTGGCAGAGATTGAGGGAGAAAAATCCAACGATAGGCTTTGGCGCGGATGCGTCCTCATCCACCAGAACAAATGTCCGCGAAATTCCCCGCTGTGCATGTTGCCGCGCGGTTTGCTTGAGGAACAGATTGAGCGGTTGACTCCCGCAGTCAAATCCGTCCCGGTCGTGAGACTTGGTCAGCAGTTCGATTTTACGCACGAACGGCGCCTTTGAATGCTCTTACCGCGTCCTTGAGACGCTTGTTCGGTTTGGGGGGATTGTCGAAGAGGGAAAGGACGGTCCGCGCATCCTTCTGCGAAAGACGAAGGACCGATTCGCGCTCGACCACACGCTGGGCTTCCTGATACGCCGATTGCACGACGAACTGGTTGACGGTCGAACCGAAAAGCTCCGCCGCCTGTTCCAGTGTCACGCGCACGCGGTCCGAAACGCGCGCCGTAATCCTCTTGCGAGGTTCTGCGATAGTATGTTCCATGCCCACATGGTGCCACTTTGTCACCGGCTTGTCAATGGCCTTTTGGGGTGATGCCTGGCAGTTGGGCGCGCGCAGGATGGAGGTGTCACGATTCACAGCTTTGACTTGATTCGGAAACCGGGGCGGCAAGATTGGACAGGATGAAGAGGATTAAGATTGGAACAACAAGACGAAGTGCGCCAGAGGCGCACCGGATGGGCAGGATAAGCTCTGCCTTGCTTCCAAATCCGGGGGGGGCGGAATAATGTCATTTTTCCAGAACTGACCTCTCACCCTGGCGAACGGCAGCCAATGCGGTCGGAAAGGAGGAGAAACAAGAATGAAGCAAAGAAACACACCATTAGAGCGGTTTAAGTAAAACTGTAGCCGAGGATTGATGGGGAATGTGTTCGGCGAGGCGCCGAACACGGCAGGCGAGGGCGCCCGCGCTCCCCCAAAATCCAAACATTTTAGCGGCTACAGTTTTCATGAAAATGCTCTAGTCGTCTCTGACCCGAATGGCCCTTACTAATTCTGCCTCAGGCTGCAGCGCGGCTGCAACGGGGCTGCAGTCACTTTGCAGAGTGCCTCCAGATCCAGGTTTGTTCCCAGGTGTCAAAATTGCCGTTCTCGGGTCTCGCCTCCTGAACGGACCCGTCAATGCAGAGGTACACCCGGGACAAGCTTCCGTCCGGCATTTGGCGAGGCTCTCGCTCGCGGGCTAAGACAGCATAGGATGCGGCGCTGGTGGTCACCGGTTGGCCGTAATCAATAAACTCAATGGCATTGGTTCCGATGGTTGAAAGGGAAGGCACCTTGGCGAGCACGCCCTCGATTTGCCCAAGATTTGTCGGAAAGACGCCGTCATTATCATCCGCATAAAGATGGCATTCCAGGCCGATGAGTTTGAGGGCATTAATGGTGGAAACTCTGGTCGCCTCAGCCTTGGCCGCGGCCACCCATTTGGCATTTTCCGAGCGCGCGGCGGCCAGTTCGAGTTGCTGCTTCTCCTGCGTACCCCGCAACACCCCAACTTCTCCGCGCAGCCTGAGCAATTCCCCGTGCTCGCCCCGCAGCCTTTCCAATTCGTCATTGTCTGCTTTCAATGCGACCGGCGGCTGAGTCTGCCGGGGCGGTTGAGCCGGTTGGCTGATTTGCTGGCGCAAGGCGGCGTTCTCGCCTTGCAATCTGTTGAGGGCACGGTGTTCCCCCACCAGCCAGACGGCCAGACCGGCCGCAATTCCTGTGGCGATGATTCCAGTTTTGAACGAAGTCAGAGTCATAAGGGTGAGTGTGGTTCCGGTTTTGGCCGCCGCGCCGGCGAGCGACGCTCCAGCCAGCTTGGCGGCCAGTCCCGCGGGGGCGGTTTGAATGGCATTGGCTGACAGAACGGCCGAGAGCATGCTGGCGGTCGTCGTGATGCCCTGGCGGGCGAGGCGCGCCCGAAGTTTTTCCAGAGCGCGCTCCACCCTCTTTTGCGCGGCGTCGTCGCTGATGCCCAGCGCCGCGCCGACGGCTCGAAACCCCTGGCTCTGGAAAAACCGCAACAACATGGCCTGGCGGTCTTCTTCGCTCAGTTCGGCCAGGGCTTGGTCCAGCACCGGGCGGAGGCGCTCCCAGTCGGGTGAGGTTGCGGAGGAGGGATCATAATTTTGCATGGCCTGACTTTCGCGGTTGTGGCGACGATGCTCGGCGCGCAGGTGTTTGGAAACGGCGAAACGGGTGCTGCGATAAAGCCAGCCCACAATCGTGCCGTTCTCCTCGATCCTGCCGGCGAGGGAGGGGGCTTTGCGGGCCAGATCGGTGAAAACACTCTGGGCGACCTCCTCGGCGAGGGTGGCGGAACCCACCTGTCTCAACACGGCGGAATAAACCAAGTCGGTGTAGCGGGCGACGATTTCCCCGAAAGCCGCCTCCGAACCGTGGCGGGAGTATTCGCGGAGCAGTTGTGCGTCGGCCTTGGCTTGCATCTCACTATAATACACCCGCCGGGGCCAAAATCCGACAAGATCCCGGATTGCGACGAAAAAACTACGATGCCCATTTGATAATTGGCTGGGGAGCGTGGACGTCCTCGCCCGCCGTGCCCGGCGTCCCGCCAGGCATATCTTTCAGACATTCTGTGTCACAGGATTAGATTCCTGCAAGCCCCAGCGAGCGGATCACTTTTTCGGCGATGGCGCGGCGGCGGGCCCGGGAGACGGAGCCGCGTTTTTCCTTGAGTTGTTCCTTGGGCACGGCGAAAACCAAATCGCATTTGCAGAGCGTGGCCCAGTCCAACCCATCCTCTGCATCCAGGATGGTTTCGAGTTCGGCGGGTTGGCGGGCGGTTCTTTGGCTGGAGCAGAGGAGCACATTGACTTTTGGCTTGAGGATCTTTCGGCCTGTTCCAGGCCTGCATGACCCCACTTTGTCACCGGCTTGTCAATGGCCATTTGGGTGATGCTTGGTGGTTGGGCGGGCGCAGGATGGAGGTGTGACGATTCACAGGTTTGGATGACGGCTGGAGGTGATGGCGGTTCGGATGCTTGCACTGGGGGCATCGTTGTCAAAGGTGATTGCGCCTTTGTTGTATTTGACTCCCAGCCGCTTCCATAGGGCGTCCAAATCAACCGCGCCGGGTTTGGGGCCTAATTGGTTGTGAAGGTCCTTTAAGACGGTGGTTTCCGTGGCTTTGTCGCCGACTGATAAGACGCGCTCCAAGGTCCAAACCGCTCCTCCGTTGCCGCCCGCGTGGAGAATGGCGCGGATGGCGTCATCAACGCAGTGGCGGTTGTTTGTTTTTTCCCGGATTTGCACGTCGGCCAGCAGCCAATAGAGGTTGCCCCCCCAGTAGATGCGCTGGCGGGTGAAGGTGTTGTCCAGGCCGCGATCTCCATCGGCCGGCAGGCCCTGCGGCAAGCCTTCGACAAATCCGCGCCAAACTTCCACCGCGGTTAGTTGGCCGGCGCGCGCCCGCGCAACCGGCTCCAAATAATCGGACAGCCCTTCCATCATCCACAAATAGCGCTCATCCAATGTCGGAAAGGCGAGGTGGAACATTTCGTGGGTCATGATCCAGTCCTGGCGCAAGTCCGCGGCGGTGGGGGAGGGTCCGAGGCGGACGTTGATGCGCGAGTTGCCGTAGGCCAGGCCTTCGCCCACCGGCTGGTCACCGCCGCCACGGATAGTGATCAACAAATGTTTGACAGGAAAGCGGCCCAGATAGCCGGTCACCGCCACCGACGCGCGGCGGACCCACTCGATGACGTCGGGGCGGGAGAGGGGCAGGCTGGAATCCAGGTGGATTTGGATGGTCCCGCCGTCCACCTTCAGAGTCTCGTTTTCGGGTGCCAGCCGGTCCGGCGCGCACGCGGAGAGGATGAGGCAGACGACCAGGGCGGGAACGGGGGCAAAGGGGAGGGTTTTCAGGAGGCGGTCAGGATTGGGGAGATTTGTTCTTGTGGAAGATCGTTTTCCCGATCAGCCAGTCGAGGGAAAACACGCCGGGTCCAAAGGCCAGGACGAGGAGGGCTGCGAGCATGAAGAGGAACGGGTCGGCGGTGACGAATTTGTCCGGGTTGGTAAAGATCTGTTTGACCGTGTCGAGCTCCGCCGTGAGGTAGGCGATGATGGTGAGAAAGATCAGCGGCAGGGAAACCAGCCGGGAACCCAGCCCGGCCAGAAGCAGCAGGCCTCCAAAGCATTCGGTTCCTCCGGCGAGGTAAACATTGAAGGCGGGAAAGGGGATGTGCAGGCTGTGGAAAAATTCCGTCACCTTGGCGGGGTTCATTAATTTGCCCCGGCCCGTGAGAAAGAATTGCCAGCCCCAATAGAGGCGGATGGCGAGCAGCAAGGGAGATTGCAGGCATCCGGCGAACTTGGCGAGCAACGGATAACATCGTTGGGAAAGGCACAGAAGGCAGTGTTCACCTGGTGTGGCTGTGGGGATGCTGGCGGGAGTTTCCATATATTTTATACTAATTTGCAGAACCAGCCGAGAGCGGCCCAGGATTCAAACCATGATTTGACGCGGCCCAGGTCCGCCTGGGCTGACTGGGCCAGTTGCTCGCAGGCTTCGGCCACCGTGGACTTGGCTTGGAAAGCGGAGAGGAGGCGGAACTGGCCGGGTTGCAGCCGCTTATAATAGACCGTGTGGTTGTGGCGATGCACCGCCAGGAAGACGGACTTGGGCTGCAAATGCCGCTTGAAGCGGCTTTGTTTGCGCGCCTGACGCAGTTCCATGGCGTTGCTTGCCTGGCTGCGAAGTCCTTCGTTTTGTTTTATCTGAATCAGGAATTCATCCAGTTGGTAGCGGAGTTGCAGCAGGGTCAGGTGCGGCTGCAACTGCAAACGAATTTGGGCCGGATCGGCACCTAACAAGGAATCTAATTCGAGAGGCGGCTTGGCTTCGTTGTCAAAGGCTTCAATATGGGCCCATTCCAATCGAGCCATGTCCAGGGCCGGGGGATGCAGTGGCATGATCCAGTGCGGTTCGGCCTGGAGGAATTCCACCAGCCGCCGGCCCAAATTACGCAAAGTGAATGATTGCGAGGGATACTGCGTCAGGTAGGCGCAGGCCAGTCGTTCAAAGCGGCGTTCTCCCAGCAGGGCGCGCAGGCCCGGATAATCCTCGTAAAAGGAGTCCATGATTCGATACCAATACTGCCGGTTGTAAATCTCCAGGCGTTCAAAGGAAGTCAGCCGGTCGTTGGGTTTGATGAATTGGCTGGCCACCTGGCCCATGAGGCGGCCATCACGCCATTTGCGCTGCATGCCGCCCGTGGCGGCGAGCGGACGCATGACGGCTCCGGCCATCAGGCGCTGCAATTCGAGGAATTCGCGGGCGGTCTGGCGTTTAGGGGGCGAGGGTTTTGTTTTCAAGGTCTTTAATGAAACGGTTGGCTTTGAGCGCCTCGTTGTGCACTTCGTCAAAGGAGGGAATCCGGGCGTCCCATTCCAGGAGAGTGGCCGTTTTACCCACCCGCTCTACGGCGCGCTGGTAAAGCTTCCAAACCGGATCGAGCACCGGATGGTCGTGGGTGTCCAGGATGTATTTCTGGTATTTGGAATGGCCGGCGATGTGGAACTGGGCCACGCGCTCCGCCGGAACGGCATTGACATAATCGTAGGGATTATAACTGTGGTTCCGGGAGGAGACGTAGATATTATTGACATCCAGCAGGATGCCGCAATCGGCCCTCTCGACCACTTCGGAGAGGAACTCCCATTCGGTCATTTCGGAGACGTGGAATTCGGCGTAGCTGCTGACGTTTTCGACCGCGATGGGCACTTCCAGAAAATCGCGGGCCTCGCGGATTTTGCGGGCCGTGACCTTGGCGGCGGCAAAAGTGTAGGGCATCGGCAGCAGATCGTGGGTGTAACGGCCATCAACGCTGCCCCAGCACAGATGGTCGGAAAGCCAGGGAGTGTTGGTGCGTTTGACGAGGCGCTTGAGTTTTATGAGGTGCTCGCGGTTCAATGGTTCGGCCGAGCCGAAATAGGTGGAAACCCCGTGCTGCACGACCCGGTACTGCTCCAGAATCTGGTCCAGCACTTTCAATGGCCGGCCGCCATCCACCATGAAATTCTCCGAAATGATCTCGAACCAGTCCACGGTCGGTTTTTCTGAGAGGATATGGCTGTAGTGAGGCACGCGCAGACCGATGCCGATGCCGTAATCGGTCATGCCGTTGAAGGCGTTGGCGGGCATAACGTCTTTGAAAACGAGGGGGAGAGCGAAGGGAAGGGTTTGGCACCTCGCGCTCCCAAAGGGATTATGGGCGGGCGGCGGACTAGTCCGCCGCCCCGGGACCCTCAAGCCACCTTGCAACCGCCCTTGCCCTTGCAACTGTTTTGGCCTTTGCAGGCCATGTCGCCTGTTTTACAGCCGCCCTGGCCCTTGCAGCTATTGAGACCCTTGCAGTCATGCTTGGCGGCCGAGGCGTCCGAGGATGCGGCGGCCTTGCCTGAACTGGCGCTGGTGCTGTTACAGCCGGTCATGGACATGGTGCCTGCGACCAATCCGGCCATGGCGGCCGAGATCATTAACGCTTTTGCTGTTCGTGTCATGGTCATAATCTTGCTTCCGTATTAATATATTTTGTTGATCGTTTGATGAGCGGAACCGTCAATGGACGCCCGTTCACTTGAGTTCGTCGCCCGTCAGAGCCGCACCTTACAGACCATTTAATCATCGGAGGACAGACCATAACGAACCCATGCAATTGGAAAGCCAACCGCATGATCAGTCGGATGGACGCGCACGGAGGCCAACCCTGAAAAAGGAATCTATCCCTTGCCGGGTTGCAGACTTCGTTTGAAACGCTCGCGGGCTTGAGATGAAAGGGCCGGTTGCGTTGAATGTTGGTCGTCATGCGAAGCGCGCGCTTGGGCCGCCGAGCGGAGGAATCTGATCTGCTGGCCATAGACGCGGCACCATCTGCAGAACAGGAGGTGAAAGCGCAAGCCGAAACTCTCGACAGGCGTGAGCGTCCGGTCAAGGGCGACTGACTGCAGGCGGGCGGCCTCTTTGCAACTGGGTGAAAGTTCACAAACCCATCGGAGCAGGGTTTTGAGAGCGAAAAGGGGCCGATTCATATTGTTTTGGGCCGGCGAACCAGTGACATCGGAGTCGGTTGCGCCAGCGCATCCGGGTCAAACACAGCACCGCCAGCAAATTCGTCGGCGAGACGGTGTGAAACCTTACAATTTCTTTCTGTTTTATGGATTCACTGGCCGCGCGGATTTTGCAGGCGTTGGACGATGCGCCGCCTGGCTTCGAGCGACAAACCGCGGCCTGGCAGGACACCAGCATGTTGCTCCAGGTCTGGGGCGGCCTGGCGGAGAAATTTCAGTTGCTTGCGATAGCGACAGCACCAGACGCAGACCAGGAAATGGAGCCGCATCTTTAACCGCAAGGCAAGCGGCAGCGCCTTTTCCAACGACTGCGATGCGAGCCTGGACATGTCCGCGCAGTTGGGCGTGAGACTCCAGATCCACGCGCCGCAGCGCTGCTTAAGCGGCTCGAAGGCTTTCATTCCGGCCGGTCCTTTTTTTCAAACCAGTTCGTATCCATGCAGCGCCGCAACGCCATGCGGGCGCGATGCAACATCACCCAAAGATTGCTCTCGGAAATGTTCAGCATGGCGCAGATCTCCCTGCTTTGGATACCGTCAACCTCCCGCAAAGTGAATACGGTCCCGACGTTCTTTGGGAGCTTGTTCGAGCAATCGCGAAAGGTCTGCCAAAACACCTCGCTGTCCAAACTGGCGCCCGGACTGGACCACTCGTGCGGACCGAGTTCGTGAATCCAACTGTCCTTGAACAGGCCGTCGGCGACAAATCGGTCGCTCTCTTCGTCCGAGTAAAATTCCATGTCGGTGAATGAAGTCTCACGGCTGGCCTTGCGGAAATAATCGGAAATCTTGTTTTTAAGAACACCGACCAGCCAGCTCTTTTCCGCCGACCGTCCGGCGAAACTTCTGCCTCCTTTGAGGGCGGCCAGAAATGTCTCCTGGACAGCGTCTTCCGCCTTGGTGGCGTCGCGCAGGCGCATGATGGCGTACCTGAAGAGGTAATCGCCATGAAGTTCCACCCACCGCTCCGGGTCGGACAGGGCGGGAGCCGCCGGCGCGCCTTCCGGCGGCAACGCCTGGCCTGCGGTTGAATCTTTGTCAGCGTCCACGGGCAAAATCTAATGATTCAAGCGGGAAAAGCAAACATTCCCTGATTTCGCCTATGGAAGGCAGACCAAGGCGAATTCATTTTGCTCTGTAAGGTTTCAGCGGGCCGCGCGACTTAAGTTTAGGGCGCGGAATGGAGTCCCGGCGCCAAGAGCATTAAATGCAAGTGAAACTGAATAATTGGAAAGCCCATGTCCTGGATTAAAATTGCAGCGGTTGCAGCGGCGGCGGCGGTATTGGCGGCGGGTCTCGCCGTTGTGGTGCGCCAGGGGCGGGCGCAGCCGGCGGATATTTCAACCTTCGAAGCAGAACAGATGCAGCATTTCAAGAAACCTGAAACGGCGGAGTTGAAAAGCAAGTTGTCCTCAGAACAGTTCGCAGTCACGCAGCAATGCGGCACGGAACCGCCGTTCCATAATGCGTATTGGGACAATCATAAGCCCGGCCTCTACGTGGACGTGGTGTCGGGCCAGCCGTTGTTCAGTTCGCTGGACAAGTTTGATTCCGGCACGGGCT
>Ga0187888_1001639_pt1 | contig 20838 bp, 18 predicted proteins | sample June2016WEW_7_40_FD_132987 | JGI IMG/M metagenome (GOLD analysis project Ga0187888, IMG submission 132987) | Peatland microbial communities from SPRUCE experiment site at the Marcell Experimental Forest, Minnesota, USA - June2016WEW_7_40 | ecosystem: Environmental > Terrestrial > Soil > Wetlands... | reverse complement strand
GCCTGTACGTTCGGTTTGGCCTCGTATTTCGACGCGCACTTGGCGGAGATTTTGGAAGCGTGGAAGGTGCCGTCCCGATCCATGCGGCCGTCGGCCAGCGCCTGCGCGCCATCGCGGAAGGTGTCGGGCAGCGGATCGATGCCGTTGTAGGCGACTTCGAGCGAGCGCGTGTCCTGCTTGAGCGTGAACAGGACTTTGCCGCCGATATGCTGTATGGAACCGGCCGCCACATCGCCGCCGACACGCAGCCGCGCACCGTAAGCGCGGTCGCCCATCTGGCTCAATTCTTCAATCGACTTGTAATAGGTCTTGCTGTCCCCAGACCCAGCAAAGGCCAGCCACACCAGCGTCCCAATCACGACGGCAATCAACGCCGCGAATTTGCCGTACTTCCGCATGTTCGACCCTCTGAAACTAAAGTATAGCGCCAAAGCACGCAGGGGTATTCGAGGATGTGAGGGTCATTTGTGGTAAATTGCTATACCCGCAGGGGCGGGTAGGAGGAGTTTGGGAGCGGGCGGCTCCGGCGGCGAGGCGGACGACCATGCCCGGCAAATCCTGGCCGGGCTGTTTCGCAAGCGGTAAGATTGAGGGACCGAAGGAAGCGGCATGGCATGAAGTGGTTCGGTATACGCAAAGCGGCTATCCAGAAGGACCATCGCGATCTCTTTGAACGCTTCGGAGCGCCGCTCGTTGGGACCGTTTTGTATGGTGGTTTTTCTGGGCCTGCTACCACAGAACCACAGAAGACTCTGTACGGGAATTCGGAGGCCCGTAAACCGGCTGAGGAGTGGCTCACGGAGCAATACGACCGCGCCGAACGCAGGGAGACGTGGTTGATCACCATGGAGGCAGCAGTCACGGCATTTGTCGCGGCCGAGCTGCTTCTTTCGGCACTCGCGCTGTGGCGGCGGCCGGTGCAGCCTATGGCGGCCGGCAGGGCGGCCGAGGTCGCAACGGCAGCGGCGTCAAACCGCTGGCAGCGCATGCGGGAGTGCTCGGAAGAGGCTGACCGGATGGCCAAGAAGGGGTGGGCGTATGACACCGCGGCTGGCTACGTAATCGAGAATAGAATCAGCCATTACAGCGAAAAGTACGAGCGCTGCTACGTGGAAGTCTTCTTCTCGACGGGCCGCCGCGAATTCCCCGATGCGCCGTTCACGTATAGCGTGATTTACGACGCCTTCGAGGGAGCAAGGGTTTCGAGCTGTGTCGGCCCATCCGACGAGGCCGACCACTCCCCAGGTCTACCTGTGACATGGTGTGACGGCGATTGTGCGGTATGCCGCTCACATGAGAAGGACCGAATGAATAATTGAAAACGCGCGTCTTGAATGGCGGCGCGAGGGGTATGCTTAATGCATGACCGACGAGACGCCGCCACCGAGGCTGTTCGTCAAGAACAAGTACAACAACACCGTTCTGAACTGGCACCGGGCGCCACAGAAGGAGTTTCATTTCTACGGCGGGGCCTTCTGGAACGCCGCGAAAAAGCTGCTTGATAACGAGGATCTTGACAGACGGCCCATCGCCTCATTCGATGCATGCGTCGTCGTTTACCTGTATCGTCACGCACTCGAGCTGTTCCTTAAGGGGATTCTGATCGGTGGCGGTGGAGAGCTCATCGATCCGTGCCCGTCTCCCCAAAAGGTTGTTAAGGCGCGCCACTCCCTGACGGAGTTGCTTCCGCACGTCCGACGTGTCTTTACCGAGTGCGGCTGGGATACATTTGGCTCGAAGGCTGCTGTTACCTTCGACGACTTCACGGCTATTGTAGAGGAGTTTGAGAGAACTGATCCGTCCTCAGTCAGCTTTCGATACCCGGTCAAGAAAAAGGACCTTGCGGCGGCCCTAGATAGCCACTTCACGTTCAGCGTTCGCCGGTTTGCATCAATTATGGACGAGGTTCTCGACACGCTTTCCGGAGCGTGCGACTCTCTCCCCGATATCGCGAATGATCGGGCCTCGTACTGCATAGCGTCGCACCGGGCCTCATAGGCCGCTTCCGCCCGTCCTGAGTGCGAGCCCCCTGACGACGGGCCGGAATAGATCACCGCGACTGCCATCAAGCGCGTCCTCGCACGGCAGGTGGAAGCTGCCACGAGGGAGAAACGGTTCTCCAAGGCGGAGATGACGCGGAGGATGCACACCAGCCGCGCGGCGCTCGATAGGTTGCTCGATCCAGCGTACGATGCGGTGACGTTAGGCACACTGCGCAAAGCCGCCGCGGCGGTGGGCCGTGAGCTGAGGCTGGAGTTGCTTTAGGAGCCGGAAGCGTTTCGTTGTTGGCGCATTTGTTAAGCCCGGAAGGGCGAAAGATAGTAGCCCACGGCGTATTAGCCGTGGGTACGTCGGCCTCTCGACATAGCCCCGGAACGGGGCGTAAGAATTCTGCTGGCGAAAATACCTTACGCCCCGTTCCGGGGCTTCCGGGCGTTCATCCCTTTCCCGAGGCTCGCGCCTTGGGCTATTTTCTGCCGCCCTCCGGGCTCGGCCGGCAGGAGTCAGGTTCGTGCGTATTGAGGCGGTCCCTCTGGCGGCTACGCCGGACGCCCCGGCTGGCCGGCTAATCCGATTTCCCGCAGCAGGATGGGGCGCAGCAGGTTTGTGGCTTCCGGGCGCGGATAAAGGCGCTCATGAACTTGCCGGCCACTTGCGGCGCGAGCGCATCCACATCGAACCCTTGCCCGGCCAGGAACTGGCGCGCGTCTTTCACGTCGTACACGCGAGTCGGTTCCACAGCGATGTTCTCGAAGCCAGCCTGGGCCAGTTTGCTCGCGTACTCATCATTGCGCAGGGCACCGGCGATGCAGCCGATCCACAACTCCACACTCTTGCGCACCTCGTCCGGCACCTCGCCCGCCACCACCACGTCGGAGACCGCGAACCGGCCGCCGGGCTTCAGCACGCGAAAGCTCTCGCGCAGCACGCGGTCCTTGTCGGCGGAGAGGTTCACCACGCAATTCGAGATGATGACATCCACCGAATTGTCCGGCAGCGGAATGTTTTCGATCTCTCCCTTGAGAAACTCGGCGTTCACTATCCCGGCTCTCTTCTGATTCTCGCGCGCCAGCGCCAGCATCTCGCCGGTCATGTCAAGGCCATAGGCCTTGCCCGACGGGCCCACCCGCCGCGCCGAAAGCAGCACGTCGATGCCGCCGCCGGAGCCGAGATCGAGCACGGTCTCGCCTGGAATCAGCCGCGCCAGCGCAGTCGGATTGCCGCAGCCGAGCGAAGCCAGCACAGCCTCTTTCGGCACCTGCCCGGTTTGGCTGCCGTCGTACAGCGACGACGTGATGGGATCGCAAACGCCCTCCGCCGACGGCGCCGACCCGCAGCAGGAGCTGCCGCCCGCAACCGCGCGCAGGGCCGCTTGCCCGTATTTCTCCTTGACGGCTTCTTTGATATCCGGTCCGCTCATGGTTGCTCCTATTTGCGAAATTGTACGCCTTCGTACGGTTTGACGGCCCGGTTGCGGGTGCAGCACTCCGCATAAAGGAAACCGAGCAGCTCGCGCAAGGCCTCCGTGTTCGCCGCGTACCAGAGGAACGTGCTCTCGCGCCGCACCTTGACCAGGTCCTCACTCTTGAGCTTTTCCAGGTGATGCGAAAGCGTCGAATTGGGAATGCCCAGCTCGCTCTGGATCGCGCCGGCGACCAGGCCGTCGGGGTGAGCCGAAAGCAGCAGCCGCAGGATGCGCAGCCGCGGCTCGGTGCCCATCGCCGAAAACATGTCGGCATAGCGGACAATCTGCTCCGCGCTGGCCTTGGTCCTGTTCATACTTCGACAATAGCAGAAATATGGAAATTGTCAAGGCGAGGGAGAACCAGAAAACAAGACGGGCAAGCTGAAGCATGCCCCACCCTACTTCTTGATGAACAGCGAGAGCGCCATGCCGAGGCCGATCGCGATCACGATGCGGCGCACGGCTTGCTGGCCCATCCGCCGCGCGGTTCCAGCGCCGAAGTAGCCGCCCAGGACAGCGGCGACGGCCATCAGCAGCACGTACGGCCAATACACCATGCGGGCCCAGATGAAATACGCGGCCGCGATGCCGTTCACCGAGCCGCCGAATATCACCTTCAGGCTGTCCATCTCGTGAATGTCCCGAAGCCCGAGAATGCTCAGCGCGGCCAGCATGAGAATGCCGATTCCGGCGCCGAAGTAGCCGCCGTACAAGCCCACGCACAACTGGAAAAGCATGCCGCCAACCAACCACCGGGTGGAGCGGTGGGCGGCCGCTCCGGCGGTATTGAGCATTCTCTGTATCGGCTCCTGCGCCATGAACAGCAGAGTGGCAAAAAGGATGAGAAACGGCACCATGTGGTCGAACATTACAGTGGGCGTATAGCGCAGCAGGACGGCGCCGATGAAGCCGCCCAGCAGACTGGGCACGATAAGGGCCAGGAAGCGCGCCTCGGCCGTGCGGATTTCCCGGCGGTAACCCCAGGCGCTGCCCACGGTTCCGGGCCAGATGGCGACTGTGCTGGTGGCGTTGGCGGCCACCGAGTTGAGACCGAGCCAAATCAAGGCGGGAAACGAGACCAGCGTCCCGCCGCCGGCCACTGAGTTGATGGCCCCGGCCAAAAACGCCGCGCCAAAGGCCACGGCCGCGCGGGGCAAATCGAATGCTGAGGTCAAGATTGCAGCATAGCGCGGGCTGGGAGGCCGGCGCCAGCGGGGGAGTGCCGCGCCGTTCAGCCCCCTAAAGCGGCCATACGACCTTGCTTAATCACACTTTAGCGCCTGATTGTAGTCTTTCGGAGAGAGCTTACTTACAATCTCCCACATGGCGCAATTTCAGGTAATCCAGCCGGAAACTACTTATACGGGTTCACCCATCCGGCCGCTCCAAAAGGGTTTGCCGAAAAGCACCCGGTCGCTCTGTCCGGAATGCTCACAACTCATTGACGCCAAGATACTTGAGGATTCCGGCAAGGTGGTGATGGAGAAGCGTTGCCCAACCCACGGCGAGTTTCGCGACACCGTCTATTCCGACGCCAAACTGTACCTGAAAATGGAAGAATGGGAGTTCGGCGATAACCGCGGGCTGGCCAATCCGGCGGTGACGACCGCCAAGAGCTGCCCCGACGATTGCGGCCTGTGCAACCTGCACACCAGCCACACGGGTCTGGCGAACCTGGATCTGACCAACCGGTGCAACATGACCTGCCCGGTGTGTTTCGCCAACGCCAACGCTTCCGGCTACCTCTACGAACCGGATTTTGAGACCGTGCGGAAGATGTTGCAGGCCTTGCGCGATCAGAAGCCGGTGGCGTGCCGGATCGTGCAGTTTTCCGGCGGCGAGCCAACCATCTACCCACGCTTCCTCGACGTGCTCCGGCTGGCTAAGGAGATGGGATTCTCCCACACGCAGGTGGCGACCAACGGCCTGAAGTTCATGGACCTGGAGTTCGCCGAGCGCGCCAAGGAGGCCGGGTTGCACACTCTCTACCTGCAATTCGACGGCGTCTGCGACGACGTTTACCGGCGCACGCGCGGCGAATCGTTGTGGGAGAAGAAGCTGCGCGCCATCGAGAACGTGAAGAGGGCCGACCTGAAGATCGTTTATGTACCCACCATCGTCAAGGGCGTCAACGATCACCAGATCGGCGACATCATCCGGCTGGCGCTCGAATACATCGAATGCTCGAGCGGCATCAGCTTCCAGCCGGTGGCGTTCACCGGCCGCATTGCGCGCCATGAGCTGGAGGCGAAGCGCTTCACGCTATCCGATTTCGCCCGCGCCGTCCAGCAGCAGACCGGCATTTGCGACATGTATGAAGACTGGTTCCCTCTCTCCTGCGTGACGCCGTTCTCGAAGCTGCTGAGCGCGCTGCGCGGCGATGAGACGACCACGCTGAGCTGCCATCCGCATTGCTCGCTGGGCACTTACCTGTTCGTCGATCAGAACCGCAAGGCCGTGCCGGTGACACAGTTTGTCGAGGTCGGCCCGATGCTGCGCGAGATGGACGATCTGGCGCGCAAGGCGGGCAAGCGCCGCATCCAATTCTTCACCAGGATTTCAGCATGGAACAACCTGCGCAAGTTCTTCCATGAAGAAAAGGCGCCGGCCGGCCTGACGTTCAACAAGTTTCTGCAAACCCTGCAAGGCATGACCGATAAGAGATACGGCCGCGGCTCGAGCGAAGCCGGCGGGTTCACCTACCGCACGCTGATGCTGGCCGGCATGCACTTCATGGATTCGTACAACTACGACGTAGAGCGCGTGCAGCGCTGCGTGATCCACTACGCCGCGCCCAACGGTCTCATTTATCCGTTCTGCGCCTACAATTCCGGCCCCGTCTACCGCGAACGGATCGAGAAGGAATTCTCCATCCCGTTCGAGACCCAGGAAGAGATGCGCCGGCTGACCGTGCAGGCAAAGAAGGGCTGCGGCACGTGCGCCAGCGAGCCGGAGCTGGTCGGGTAGGGGCGAGCGCTGTCCCTGTCTTTCCCCGAATCGCCCCCGCGCGGGCGCCAGCCGAAGCCGGGGATGGATGCAGCTCAGCTACAATCGGGAGTTTAGCAGCTCGTCTTTCAGATCTTCCGAGGGGCAATCCGGGAATGAAAAAGGCTCTCTTATCGTGGAGCAGCGGGAAGGACAGCGCCTGGACGTTGCATCTCCTGCGGCGGAACGCGGACATTCAGGTGGACGCGCTGGTCACCAGCTTCAACTCCGCGGCGAACCGGGTGGCGATGCATGCCGTCCGGCGCGCGCTGGTCGAGGCCCAGGCGGAGCGTACCGGACTCCCGCTCTGGGCGGTGGAACTGCCTTCGCCGTGCTCGAACGCGGAGTACGAAGAGCGGATGCGCGTGGTGTGCCAACGCGCGATCGCGGAAGGAATCACGGCGGTGGCGTTCGGCGACCTTTTTCTGCAGGACATTCGCGACTACCGCGTCCGGCAATTGCAAGGGACCGGCCTGGAACCGCTGTTTCCCCTCTGGCAGATTCCAACCGGGGATTTGGCTTCGGAGATGATTGCCGTCGGCGTGAAAGCGAAAGTCACCTGCGTGGATCCGTCCAAGCTGGCAAGGTCTTTTGCCGGCCGCGATTTCGACCGGAGTTTCCTGGACGATTTACCGCCTGGAGTCGATCCGTGCGGCGAGAATGGAGAGTTTCACACGTTTGTGCACGATGCACCGCCGTTCTCGAGTCCCATTGAAGTCCGGCCGGGGAACGTGGTCGAGCGCGACGGATTTGTGTTCGCGGACGTGATCCCCGGGGAAGGCGGGCCAGCCCCAGGCTGACGCGTTTCACCTGGCCCCTGAACGGATAGCCGCGGCGAAGCACATCGCGGCTGAAAAATCGGTAAGGTGCCAGACGCAACTCCGGATGTGGATTGCCGGGGGTCCCTACCGGGCGCTCTGGCGGGCGCGCTTTAGGGCTTCGATGGCTACGCCGCGGGCCCCGGCGGTGTCGCCGTTGGGCATGATGTGAATCGGAATGCCGGCCTGTTCTTCCCGCTGCGGCGGCATGCCCGCGCGGATCTCCGAGAGAAACCAGCGCTGGAATTCTTCCCTGGTTTCCAGGGCGCCCCCGCCTACGATGAAGGCGTCCGGATCGAAGGTATTCACCATTTCGTCGAAGAAGAGTCCCAAGGCGTGGGCCTGCACGCGAAAAATCTCCTTACACATGGAGTCGCCGTTTTCTGCCAGGCCGCGCACCAGCTTGGCCGCATTGTGCAGGTTGCCCATGGCACCCAGCTGGTGGCCGGGATACTTCGGCAGAAAAAACGGAAGGAAGGATCTTTCGATCGCCGAAAGCGAACATACCGATTCCAGGCAGCCAATGCGTCCGCAATTGCATCCCGGCCGCAGGCCTTCGATGGCGGCGATGCTCTGATAGGGAAGCAGCACGTGGCCGAGTTCTCCGCCGAATCCGACTCGGCCTTTCAGAACATTGCCGTCGACGATGACGCCGCCGCCCAGGCCGGTCCCGATCACAACCGTTAGCGTGGTCTCCCGGCTGTTAGCGCCGAAGATATTGAAGTGCCCCCACAGCGCTCCGGCATTTCCATCGTTCAAATAGGTCACCGGCATGCCGAGCTTCTTCTCCAGGCCGGCGCGGATATCGAGCCCGGCCCAGTCCGGATGCACGAAATTCGTCGAACCCCGCGCACTGAGCACGCCCTCGGCATTGGCCGGACCGGGAGTGTCCAGACCGGCGGCGACCACACTGTCAAGCGCCACGCCCGCCTTTTCGACGGCGATCTTGAGGCCGTCCTCAATCTGCCGGAGGCAGATTTCCGGCCCCTGCCTGGCCAGCGCGGGATGCTCGCACAGCCCCTCGATGAGGAACTGCTCCTGCCCGTTCACCAGGGTGTAATTGATGGCGGTTCCGCCAAGATCGATTCCAGCAATTATCTGCACGCTGTTTCCCCCGTTTCGCTGTTGGGTGCCCAGACGTTCCACATTAGCAGGATTGCCGCCGGCTTGGTTTCGAGTCCGGCGCGGGGAGTGTGTGACTTGGAAATGGAGGTCTTAGGATACAGGCCAGGATCGCCCGAGTTCTGAGTATGTGTCTGTTATATGACCGGAATAGGAGATACCGTGCGTCCCCTTTCTCTGGCCGCCCACACGTCGCTTGGCCTTGCCGCGCACCGGCGCGCTATCACGATCAGCGCCTCAAGCGCCCAGCTCACCGCCTTGGTACCGGTCCAGTTCGAGCATGCCTGCTCTGTCTGCTCCGTTGGCAACGCGGAACTCAGCAGAATCGTAGTCCATGAAGCCGACTACTGCGGGGGCAACGCTGAACGAATGTGTCACTCATCTTTCCGTGCCCAAGGACCCTTCGCCGGTTCGGGCGTTGTGGAAGCGGGCTGCAAGACCCTGGGAATCCCGTTCCCGCGCCGCCTGAGCGTTCCCATTTCTCGTCGCACACCCGTGGCAAACCGTCCACGGCGCCTCGGCTTGCAACCGGGCGCGCGCTGGGGCATGGTAAGAGGAGATGTCATTCGAGTTCTTGCGCGGCATGGTGGGCATCATCGGCATCGGCTGCGCGCACATGCTGGCACGCGCCCTGGTGGGCGTGCGCAAGGGCCGGTCGAAACTGTCGTACTTCTACGGCTGGGTGCTGCGAACCATCGTCTGCCTCGGTGCGGTGGCGTTGCGGCATTCGCTCGATCTCACCGACGCGGTGATCTGGGGACTTGCCGTGGCTGCGTTTGCTGCCGGCTGGTGGGATGCCTCTCGCGAAAGAAAGGTCGAAGACCTTACGAAACAGATGTTCCCGGAGGAAGAGGATAAGAAGTAGGGGAGACGCGCCGGCAGGATCAGCGGGAGCCCTGTCCTGACTCAGGCTTCTCCCACTCGGCGATCGCCCCCAGCACAGCCTGTTTTTCCGCGGGGCCAATGTCGGCCACCGGCTGGTTTGTGTGGTTCGCTATCTCTCGACACTGCTGGCAGCCTCGGTTGCGTTCGATCACGAAGAGAAGCCCACGCCCGGCGGCCTCTGTGCGCGCAATACTTGGGAAGTTGCCGTCGGCCACCCAGTAGTCGTGGGAATGGTTGAATTGTGACGACAGCTGCGTGGCCGTGTTGCCGGCAAACCCGCCGGCCACGGCGGTTGGCAGGCGAAAGCGCCTGCTCCACGAGCCGCTCATGCCTGCACTGCCGCGGGCACCGGCTGCGGTCGCCGCGCTGCGCGGTGGGCGGTCCACCAGAGCTTGGCGGCAGATAGGCCGACCATCATCGCGGTCAACAGTACCGTGGCGAAGGCCGTTTGCGGAATGGTCAGGTTGCGGCGCAGGAGTTTTGTCCAGCCGCCGTACACAATCACCACGTGCACCCAATAGACCATGAGTGAGGTCTTGCCCAACGTCTGCATCCAGCTCCAGACTGGGCGCGCGCCGTATTCGGTCCACAGGTATGACCCGGCCAGAAACGCCAGAATAATGCCCGTGCGAATGAAAACCAGCGCCGGACTATCGGTCCAGAAACTGGACTTAGAGTAAATCGAATAAGGGAGATTGGAAAAGTACTGGTTGGTGAAGATCAGCGCGAAGCCGATCAAGAGCGACCATTGCATCAGCCGGTCCATGCGGACTTCGGCCGTGCGCTTCACCGCGAGGCCCGCCGCAATGCCGAATCCCACATACGAGGCGCAGGGGAAAAACGGAAAGCGGCCGCGCCCAGCGCCCGGCACCAAGTACTCGCGCAACAGCGACGGCGCGCCATCCCAGGAAAGGTTCGCCATCAGCGGCGACAACATGGCGATGGCTGCCGCGCCGAGCACGGCGTAACGCATGCGGCCTTCAGCGCCGAACGCCGCAGCCGCCGCAAACACCGCCAGCCCCACCGCCATGCAATTGAGAATATCCACCTTGGTCAGCTCTTGCAGGCTGCCGCCGGGGTAACTGCCGATCCAGTTGGTGAAGCGGAACAGCAGCGCAATCACCATGATGTAACCGGCGCGCCGCAGCGCGACCGCCCAGCGGCGCCACGGCCTCGATTCGCGCCGCGCCTGGCTTTCCATCTGGAAGGCAGTCGTCATTCCAGCCATGAACAGGAACAGCGGCGCCGCCATGCCACCGATAAACTGAGATAGCACGTACGGGCCGCCGTCGCGCGTATCCATGCGCACAAAGGCGTTGAACGCGTGGCACTGGATCATGATGACCACCGCCAGCCCGCGCATCCAATCGAGAAAGGGGTATCGTTTCATTTACCCTCGGCCTGTGCTTACGCAGTGCAATTTAGCACAATTTGTTCCGGCATAGCAGAGCTGGGCCGGGGACCCAGCCGCCGTCCGGACCTGCATCGTATCATATTGATTCCTAATGGCATCGGGCGGGCAGCTTGCGCGGTTTGGCGAACGGCGGTAAGCTGCGAAGTAGAGGAATACTCGGATGAGGGCTCTATTCAGAGTTACCCTTGCGTTCAGTGTGCTGGCGTGGTGCGCCATGGCGCAACGCGGCGGCGGACACGGCGGAGGTGGCGGCGGATTCCACGGCGGCGGAGGCGGCGGGTTTCACAGTTCGATAGGAGGTGGCTTTCACGGCGGCGGAGCCATCGGCGGCTCGGGGTATCGCGGCGGCTACGGCTATGGTTATGGCCGCGGCGGCTACGGTTATGGCCGTGGCTATGGTTACGGTGGCTGGGGATATGGAGGCTACCTGCCATATTATGGCTGGGGCTACCCCTGGTACGGCTTCGGTCTCGGTTATTGGCCCGATTACGGATATTACAATTACTATCCGTATGGTTACTCTTATCCCGACACTTACAGTGATCCGGGCTATGCATACTCACCTGGTCCAGCCATGACATACGCACCGGCGGATCCTCCGGCCCAAGCAGTCGCGCCGAGTTCTTACGGTGGCGCGGCGCATCCAGTAACCCGATCTTATGACGAGTATGGGCAGGAAACGGCGGCTGCCGGCGGAAGCGCTACAAGTTCCTCGCCCATTTACCTGATTGCACAGAAAGACGGCGAAATTCAGGCGGCGGCTTCCTATTGGATCGCTGGCCAGACGCTGCATTACGTCACCCTGGATCGACAGGAGAAGCAGGTAGAGCTGAGCTCGATCGACCGCGCCCTCACCCAGCAGCTAAACCACGAGCGTCACGTTTCCATCACTCTGCCGCCGCAGTAAGCGCTGGGGCATGCTTCAGCTTGCCCACCACATGGCGAGCGACCACCGGCCGGCCCTCACGCGCCGCCGCCTCTCAGTTTTTCGATGACTTGAGGGCAAGCTGAAGCAGGCCCCACGGGAAACGCTATGCGGCCGCTTCGGCGGGGCCGAGCCGCACGGTCACCATGCGCGAGACCCCGAGTTCCTGCATGGTCACGCCATACAGCGCCTCCGCGGCTTCCATGGTGCGCTTAGAGTGCGTGATTACCACGAACTGCGTTTCGAGCGACATCTCTTTCAGCAGCATCGTCAGCCGGCCGATGTTGGCCTCGTCGAGTGGCGCGTCCACTTCGTCCAGCACGCAGAACGGGCTCGGCTGATAGCGGAAGATGGCCATCAGCAGCGCGACCGCGGCCAGCGCTTTTTCGCCACCCGAAAGCAGCAGTACGTTTTGCAGCCGCTTGCCCGGTGGAGAGCAGACGATGTCGATGCCCGATTCGGCCAGGTTTTCCTGATCGGTGAGCCGCATTTCGCCGGTGCCGCCGCCGAACAGCGACTGGAACATGCCGCGGAAATTGGCGTTGATCGCCTCAAACGCCTCGGCGAATTTCTGCCGCGACACCTGGTCGATCTCCTGAATCGCCTTCTCCGTGTCGCGTATGGAATCGAGCAGATCCTGGCGCTGCACGCTCAAGAATTCCTGCCGCTGCTGCGCCTCCTGGAACTCTTCCATGGCGGCCGGGTTCACCGCGCCGAGCCCCTCGATGCGCTGGCGGATTTCATTGGCGCCCTGCTCTGCGGCGGCGATCGAGTCCGCGTCCGGCACCGGATCGTCGGCGGGGACGAGTTCCTCCACCGGACAATTCAACTCCTTGCGGCTGGCTTCGTCCAGATACTTCAATTCCTCCTGTTTGCGCACCAGCTCGACTTCGATTCGCGCGCGCCGCTCCTGGCTCTCCTGCACTGTTATGCGCAGTGTCTTGAGCTCTTCTTCTCCGGCGCGCAGCGCTTCCCGCGCCGCCGCGTCCTCAACCGCCATCTCATTCACAGCGGCTTCCAAACGGGAGATCTCCGCCGCCAACTCGGCGTCGCGCCGGTCGAGTTCGATATTGTCCTTGAGCAGACTCGCGCGCTGCTCGCCCAGACGCTCGATTTCCGCCGCCGTCGCGTTGCGCCGGTCGGTGGTCTCCTGGAACTGCTGCTGGAGCCGTCCCATGGCGTTGCGCTCGCCGCGATGGCGCTCCTCGAGGGCGGCGAGGCCGGCGCGTGTGGCTGCCTGCTCTTCGCCGATCGCCGCCGCTTCCGCTTCCAGCGTCTCGGCTTCCTGCCGCTCCAACTCGAGCTCTTCTTCACGAGCCCCGCGCTGCCGCTCCTTCTCTTCCACTGCGGCGCGGTTGCGTTCGCGGCCGCCCAAGGATTTCTCCGCGTCGCGGCGCAGCCGCTCCAGCTCCAGCCGCGCCACCGAAATCTTGGTATTCGCGCGCGACAAATCCTCGGCCAGTTTGCGCGCGTCATGATCGAGCGCCACGCGATCCTTTTCGCGCGCCTGTTGCAGACTGCGCAGCCGTTCCACGTCGGTCTCCAGGGCGGCGATCTCCTCGCTGATGCCATCCAGGCGCGCTACCTGTCCGTCGAGCGCCGCCTGCCGCTCGCCCAGCGCGGCCGCCAGTTCGCGTACTTCGCGCTTCATGGCCAGCGGACCGGCGCCGGTTTTCTTGCCGCCGGTCACCGTGTAGCCGTGGTAGCAGACGCCATCAGGGAGCAGAAAATAGAGGTGCGGGTAGGCCGTTGAAAGCCGCTGCGCCGAGCCGCGGTCCTCGGCCACGAAGCACAGCGAAACGCGCGGCAGCAGGTCCGTGGCGCGATCGCGGAATCCGTTGGTGAGCCGCAGCGAATCGCTCAAGCGCGCCGCGATCCCCGTTTCCGGGCCGATGGCCGGCTCCGGCAGATGCGCCTTGCCGTTGCCGTTCGGCTCCGGATGCACCAGAAACGTGGCGCGGCCGCTCAGCTCGGCGCGGATGAAATCCAAGCCGCGCTCGGCCTGCTGCCAGCTTTCCACCACCACGTATTCCAGCTCTTCGTGGAGAAACTCTTCCGCCGGCTTTTCATACTGCGGGTCTACTTCCACGTAGTCCGCCAGCACGCCGGCCGGCTTCAGGTCGCCGGCCTTGCCGGTCTCGAGCGATGCGAACAGCTTCTTCACCGATTCGGTGGTGTAACTGCGGTGCGCCAGCACCTGCTCGAGCGATTCCTTGCGCGCGCGAATCCGCGATACTTCGGTCTTCTCCTGGTCGATGATCTGCCGCAGTTCGGCCGCAGCCTGCCGGCGCGCGGCAAGGTCCTCTTCGGTGCGGCGCCGCTCGCCGGTCACCAACTCCAGTTCGAGCTGACGCGCCGCCACGGATTCGGTGAGCTGTTGGCGCACCACTTCCAGCCGTTCGATTTCGGCCGCCGCCACCTGTTCTTCCCTTGTCGAGCGCGCGGTCTCGCGCTCGATGCTGGCCAGGTATTCCTCCATCTGCGCTAGTTGGTTTTTCAGTTGCGACGCTTCGTCGAGCAGCCGCAGGATGGCCTGGTGGCCTGCTTTGATGGCTCCTTCGCGCTCGCGCAGCCGGGTCTGCAAAGCGTCGCGCTGCTGGTTGATTCCGAGTAAGCGGGCGCGCGCTGCGGCGATCTGCTCTTCCAGGACCGTGACGGTGCGCTGGTGAACCGAGATCTCGGCATCCAATTGCTCCAGCCGCGCTCCCAACTGCTCGGATTCGCTTTCCGCCTGCGCGATCCGTTGCTCGATGGCGCCGCTCTCTTTCACCTGGCTGGCCAACCGGCCGCGCGTCCGCTCGGCTTCCACGTTGGCTTCGGAAAGCTCCATGCGCGCATCAGTCAGCCGCTCTTCTAGCGCATAGCATCCTGCCTGTGCCTGCTCGTGCGCCTGTTCCTGTTCCGCCACCTGCCCGCCCAGGCTCTTGAATTCCGCCCCCGCCAGATTCAAATCGATGGCAGTTTTGGCCGCATCGCGCTCCAGCAACCGGTACTTGCCGGAAAGCACCACCTTCAGCCGGCTTTCCAGTTCGGTCTTCAGCTCGCCATACCTGCGCGCCCTTTGCGCCTGCCGCTTGAGCGAATTGGCCTGACGGGTCACTTCTTCCAAAATGTCGTACACGCGCGACAGGTTCTGCTTGGCGCCTTCCAGCTTGGCCTCCGCCATCCGCTTCCGCGTTTTGAACCTGGTGATGCCCGCCGCTTCTTCGATCACCGACCGCCGGTCCTGCGGCTTCGAGCTCAAGATCTGCCCGATGCGCCCTTGCTCGATGATGGCGTAGCTTTCCGGCCCGAGGCCAGTGCCCATAAACAGGTCCTGGATGTCGCGCAGCCGCGCCGCCCGCCCGTCGATCAGGTATTCGCTCTCCCCGTTCCGGAACAGACGCCGCGTAATGGTGATCTCGCCGCGCTTCTTGGCACCGCCTTCTTCCACGGCCTGCAGTTTGTGGGCGTCATGGCCCGTATAATGTTCCGGGTCCACCAGGGTCATGGTCACGTAGGCCATGCCCAGCGGTTTGCGGTCGCGCGTGCCAGCAAAAATCACGTCTTCCATCCGGGTACCACGCAGGCTCTTGGCCGATTGTTCGCCCAGCACCCAACTGATGGCATCGGAGATGTTCGACTTGCCACACCCGTTGGGTCCGACGATGCCGGCAATACCGGCGCCGTTGAAACGGAGCTCGGTGCGTTCACAAAAGGACTTGAAACCCTGCAGTTCGACGCGTTTTAGTTTCAGCAAAGCTTTAACCTCGCTCGCTTATCGGGGGATTGTAACCATACTAAACCCGTGCGGCACCAAAGTAAAGCGCCCTCACCCCTTTATGTTGTACTTATGGCCATGGCAACCCTATCCATAGGGTATCGTATCCGATCAAGCCCCATTTTTTCGTTGGAAATGCGGGCGGGGCAATGCTTTAACTTTGCCAACGCCCGCTTGCGGGCGCATTTCTCCACACCTCCGCAGCAAGCGGTTTTCTGGCTTTTTCAATATCCCGCTGAGGGCGGATGGGCGCTCGACTTCTCTCGGGCCGGGCACGCGAGTAGCTTTCGGGAAGGTAGCCTGGGGCGCACGGAGCATGCGCCAACTGCCTCGATTATACGCCCGCCCGAGGGTCGATTGCCACGCATTCAAGTTTATAGCCAGCGCGGCTTCGCCCTCGCAGATAAACTCACTGAGAATTTACTTGACTGATGGCGAAGAAAAAGCGAATATATACCGGAGAGGAACACACCACCTATGTTGATTCGTGACGCGCTACTGGCGGAGTTCGATCGGGAAACGGCCACCACCCGCCGCCTGCTCGAGCGGATTCCCGACGACAAACTCAGCTTCAAGCCCCACCCGAGGTCGATGGATATGGCCTCGCTGGCCACGCATCTCTCCGAGATGACAGGCTGGGCGGTGGATACCATCACCGAGGATTCCTTCGACCTGGCCGGCTTTGACCCATCCACCCGCAGAATCGCCGCCTCGCGAGCAGAGCTCTTGGAGAAATTCGACAAGTCCGTCGCCAAGGCCCGCGCCGCGCTCTCCACCGCGGAGGACGCCCAGCTTATGCAGCCCTGGTCGCTCAAGTCCGGCGAGAAGGTGTTCTTCACCATGCCGAAGGTGGCCGTGCTGCGCTCTTTTGTGTTTAATCACTGCGTGCACCACCGCGGCCAGCTCTCGGTCTACCTGCGCCTCAACGACATCCCCGTGCCGGCCATGTACGGACCCTCCGCGGACGAGCCGAACTTCTAGTACAGTCCGCCCGTGGCGCGCGTATTCTTGCGTGCAGCGTCGAGAGTCGTCTCGACGTTTCTTCGCTCTCAAAGCAACACCGGCACGACTGCGCGCGCCACGCCCCCACCTAGTGCCGGAAATGCCGCACGCCGGTGAACACCATCGCAGCGCCCAGCCGGTCGGCCGCGTCGATCACCTCCTGGTCGCGCACCGACCCGCCGGGCTGAATGAACGCGGTTGCGCCGTTCTTCACGGCTTCTTCCACGCCATCGGCAAACGGAAAGAATGCGTCGGAAGCGACCACCGTTCCAGCCAGTGGCAGCACGGCTTTCATGGCACCGAGTTTCACCGAATCAACGCGGCTCATCTGCCCCGCTCCCACTCCCGCGGTCTGCCCTGGGCGGGCGTAGACAATCGCGTTCGACTTCACGTGTTTGGCCACCACCCAGCCGAACTCCATCGCGCGCCATTCTTCTTCCGTCGGCGTGCGCTTGGTCTTCACCACTGCCGCCGCGCGATCCATCGTGACGCGGTCCGCCTTCTGCACCAGAAAGCCGCCCGTGATCGACTTCACCACGAACCGATCCAGCCCGGGCGCCACCTTCATCAGCCGCAGGTTCTTCTTGCCGGCGAGCACCGCGAGTGCGTCCGGCTCGTAATCCGGCGCGGCTACCGCCTCGACGAACAGCTTCGCCAGTTCGCGCGCGGTCTCGACATCCACTGTCCGGTTGATGCCAACCACGCTGCCGAACGCCGATACGGGATCGCATTCGAGCGCCTTGCGCCACGCCTCCGCCAGCGTCGCCTGCTCGGCGCATCCGCACGGATTGGTGTGTTTGATGATGGCCACGGCGGGCTCCGTGAATTCGAGCGCCAACTGCCATGCCGCATCCAGATCCACCAGGTTGTTGTACGAGAGCTCCTTGCCCTGCAACTGCCGGGCGCCGGCAATTCCCTGCCCCGCCCGCCCGTAGAGCGCCGCCGGCTGGTGCGGATTTTCGCCGTAGCGCAGATCCATCACCTTGGGAGCGCGGAGCGCCAGGTCTTCCGGCAGTTCGCCCGCCGCATCTTCCTGTTCCAGGCGCGCGCTGATGGCGGCATCGTAATCGGCCGTGGTGCGAAACGCCTTCTTGGCCAGGCGCCAATGCGTGGCCGACTTGAGCTCACCGCCGTTCGCGCGCAGCTCGGCCGCAATCGCTTCGTAATCGTCCGGTGAAACTACCACGGCCACATCGTGGTAATTCTTCGCCGCCGCGCGGATCATGCTGGGACCGCCGATATCGATGTTCTCGATCAGCTCCGCGCGCGCCACGCCAGCCTTGCGCGCCGCATCTTCGAACCGGTACAGATTCACCACCACCATATCGATCGGCAGGATGCCGTGTTCGGTGATCGCGCGCATGTGCGCCGGATTGCCGCGGATGGCCAGGATGCCGCCCGCCACATGCGGGTCGAGCGTCTTCACACGCCCGTCAAGCATCTCGGGAAATCCGGTCACCTCCGCGACGTCCTTCACCGGCACGCCGCCATCGCGAATCAGCCGGGCGGTTCCCCCGGTGGAAATGATCTCCGCTCCAATGGCATGGAGCGCCGCGGCGAATTCCACAACGCCGGTCTTGTCGGTCACGCTCATCAAAACGCGCTGAATTCTAGCCATCCCTGCCACGATAACAGACTTGCGCGGTGAGATAGTTGAACCATGCTCACTTCGTACATTCGGGCAGCCATGCTCCGTGCCCGCTACGAGATTGTTGAGGATGACGGTTCGTTCTATGGCGAGATTTTTGCCATCCCCGGCGTCTGGGCGAATGCCAAGACTCTGGAGGCTTGCCGCGAAGAGGTTGGAGAGCGTGCTGGAGGGATGGGTGTTGGGATCGCCTGCCTCCGTGCGCTAGGCAGCCTACCCCGCAGTCCGCGCAAGCGACTCGCCCAGCTCAGGCTGACTCCGCTTGGAGCGAATCCGCCACGAGGGCTGCCGGATTCCCTCTCACCAGCGGGCCCCGTTTGTTTCGCCGGCTGGTCGCGCGGTACCCTTAAGCATAAGGATCCACCATGGCGCCTGAACTGGACCTAGATCGCTACACTTCGAGCGTCAGGACGTGAAGCGATGCACCGGTTGCTCGTCTTCGCTATTGTTCTTGGCCCGGGCGTCGGTTGTCGCGGACGCGCGCCGACGGAACCACAAAACGCGCCTAAGGAGGTCGTTGAGCAATTCTACAAGATGCAAACAGGAGGCAGGTGGCTGGGTCCCGAACGATGGAACGAGCTACAGGATTTCCTAACTGACATTGAACCGTGGTCTCCCCCTAAGTCCATTTCCGTTCTAAAGAGCTACGAGGTCCGTGAAGCTAGAAGGGACATCGGTTGGGGTGGGAGAGTGGATTATCAAGTCGAGGTGGATCTGTTCGAGTGGGGCTCAATCGATGCCTTCCTCAACTTTGCGAGCGCGCGCGGCCCACGGGGTGAACTCCTTGCCGCAGGTCAGCCGGTTGTGCAACGGACGTACCAGACTCTTGTTCTGACGGACAAATTCCTGAAGAGGGGTCTGCCAAGGGACGAGGAGAAAACAGGGACCCTTCGGTGGAGAATGAATCCGTTCTTTTCACCAGAGGTAAATGTCGATGCCGCTCTTCGCTGGGTGGCTGAGATGCGCGGCAAATCAAACGATCCGGCTATAAAGTACAACGCCGAGAGAACACTCGCAATCCTGAAGAGTTTATCGACTGGAGCGCCTATGCCGGCCGGGCCAGCAGGTGTTGCCAAGGAATCTCCGTCGGATGTTGCTCACCGATTCGTTCCTATGGAGCGGGGCTCACTGCCTGACCAGTGGAATCAACTCGCAGGCTTTTTCGTGGAGACTCCCAGACCGGAGTGGAACAGGGTGCATATCGTTGATGTCGTGCATGTCGGCGTCGACACGAACGGCGACTCGAGCTACGTTTGGATTTCCACGAATTCACTGGGCGAACTTGATTCGTCGCTTCGTCTTTCGAACTACCCTTCGATGAGACTGCCACTAGATACCCCCAGCGCGAGCGCATGCTACGGGGATGTCCGTTTCGTGTTTAGCTTGGTTCTGTCCGACAAGCACTGGGAAATCGCACCGGATGGAACGGCGAAGGAACTTAACGGCCCACTTGCGTGGAGAATTGAAGACGCCTCTTTCGAACCATTGATGACCTTGGATACGGCCATACGATATGTAAGGCAAGCGCGCGATAAAACCACGGACCCTGTTGTCAAGATGAAGGCCGCCAGGACTCTGACCATCTTGAAGTACTATCGGCAAAGCAAGCCGCTGCCCAGCGAACTGTCTTCTGATGCCAGCGAGGGCTGCGGCTGATCATGCTCTTTATAAAGCCCAGTCGCATGTGCTGGCCGCGAATAGCCATATCTGGATAGCCCAATTCGCGGTTTAACGTCGCGAACCGCGTTGGAGGCAGGCAGGGTTGGCAGACGGAAGCGTCTGCCAACCTCAGTCAGACACGCAAAAAGCCGCGGACCGCTCCGGAATCACCGGCGCGGGCCGCGGCTTTCACAAACAAAACGCGCGAACGCCTATTCCTTCTCGTCCTTCTTGCCTTCTTCCGAATCCAGGCCTTGCTGGCGCGGTTTTAGACGTTCTTCCTTGCGCTTGGCGCGGTCGGCGGCGCGCTTGACCAGCTCGGAACCTACCAGCTCGATCATCGCCACTTCGGCGCCATCTCCCTTGCGCGGGGCCAGGCGCGTAATGCGGGTGTAGCCGCCGCTGCGCTGGCCGAAACGCGTGCCCAGCGTATCGAACAGCTTCTTCACCGCAGCCGGCGTCCGCAGCACGGCCGCGGCCTGGCGGCGGGAAGCCAGCGTGTCCTTCTTGGCGAGCGTGATCATCTTCTCGACCAGCGGCCTGACCGCCTTGGCCTTGGTCACGGTGGTGACCATGCGCTCGCTTTCGATCACGCTGGTGCAGAGATTGCGTAACAGCGAATTGCGGCTATCCACCGGCCGCTTGAGTTTGAATCCGCCAACCCTGTGTCTCATGTGCTACTCCCCAACCTGGTCCTGGAAATCTTCCTCTGGGCCGTAATCGGCCACCGGCGGGGTCGCCGATTGCGGCGGCGTCACCAGCCGGCCGTGCGCGTCGATCCGCATGCCGAGCGACAGCCCCATATTCGCCAGGATTTCCTTGATCTCGTTCAACGACTTGCGGCCGAAGTTCTTGGTCCGCAGCATTTCCGCTTCGGTCTTCTGCACCAGTTCGCCGATGGTCTGAATGTTGGCGTTCTTGAGACAGTTGTAAGAGCGCACGCTCAGCTCCAGTTCCTCCACCGAACGGTTGAGCACTTCGCCCATCTTGTCGAGACCGCGCTCGGCGATCTCCTCGGCCTGCTCCGGCGTCTCCTCGAAGTTGATGAAGATCGTCATGTGGTCCTTGAGGAGCTTGGCGGCGTAGCCGACCGAGTCCTGCGGCGAAACCGCGCCGTTGGTCCACACTTCCAGAGTCAGCTTGTCATAGTCGGT